>Ga0335395_10000077_pt1 | contig 66256 bp, 73 predicted proteins | sample MAT02_FD_205744 | JGI IMG/M metagenome (GOLD analysis project Ga0335395, IMG submission 205744) | Freshwater microbial communities from Lake Fryxell liftoff mats and glacier meltwater in Antarctica - MAT-02 (spades assembly) (version 2) ...
CTAGCTACCAGCACACAAAATGGGTAGAGTCGATGGTTGAGACTGTTCGAGATTTGATGTAATTCCCAATACTGGGATTAACCGTGAATAAAAAACCCGCAAATTCTTTTAAAAGTTTGCGGGTTTTAAGTGTTTTGAAGAAGAAATCAACAAAGGTAAGTTATGTCTATTGTAGCACAATTATTGGGAATCCAATAATTGCTTTAAAATCAACCGTAGGACGTGCGACCGTACTTGCTTAGTGTTTCCTTGATAAAGACTTCAAAGTCGCGCTGACGCTCTCTGAGGGTGTCTATGATGTCATCTTTGGAGGCTGTACCTTCAACATTCACGGTCGGGGAATAGGTGACAGTTTGCTGTTGGCTACCGCCACTGCCAGAGGAACCAAATAAATTAGAAGAGCTAGCAGTAGGCATAGATGGCAGTACGCCGATCGCACTCATAAAGCCCTCTCTCAAAGGTCGGATTGTTGCTACCGCGATCGCGCCCGCCGCAGCTACGGCTAAAAGCGCTGTTGTAGCGCCGCCACCAAACACAGAGAAAGCTAACCCCGCAGCGGTCACAATGCCAGTTATAGCTGAAAAGAATAGGACTGTAGGGGCGATCGCAGCAAGCGCCGCCCCAACGTATACGATCCCTTTAACAACTTTGGGGTTTTCTTTAGCCCAATCCGCTGTTTTCTGAACTAGCGGGATCATCTTGTCTAACAAAGCGTTAATAGGCGGTAGCAAGGCATCACCAACAACGATCGCTAGCTTATTCATACTAACGCCCATCCGTGCGACTTCCGAGGCTGTAGTATTTGTTTGGATGTCAAATTCTCTCTGTAATGATGTTGCTGTTGCCTGTTCATCATTGGCAAGATTTAAAGCGCGTTGTAGCAAGTCTACATTAGTAGACATCATCCCTAAATCGTCTGAGTATTCCCGACCACCTATTAAGGCAATAGCGCGCGATCGGGTAGCAGCGTCTAGTGAGTTAATCTTAGTTAGAAAATCAGTAATAGCCGCAGACCCGCGCGACCTGACATCTTCCTCCATCTCTCTAGCCGAATAACCTACCATTGCGATCCCGCGTTTAAATCGCGCCGATCCAACAGTTGCAGCGCTCATCGATCCAACTAGAAAATTAATCGCCGTGCCTGCTTTAGCTGGTACAATTCCCAGTGAAAGAATAGCGCCGGACAAAGCCGCGGTTTCTCGATAGGTTAACCCGGCTTGTGCAGCCAGACCGGAAACACGCGGCAACACTTTAGTTATCTCTTTTGCGCTTGCTGCCATATTATTAGAAAGTTCGTTTATCGTTCCTCCCAAATCGTTCATTTCATCGACCGAAAGTTTGAAAATATTTCTGATTTTCGCCGCACTTTCCCCGGCTTCATCGGCTGGTAAATCAAAAGCAAACGCCATCTTTCCGACTGTTTCTGTAAATTTCAGAACCTCATCAGAAGCGATTCCGTATTGTGCCGCAGCAGCAGCAAGGGCGGCAATTTTATTCGGATCAACTACTTTTAAAGTATTAGACAAGTCTAATATTTCCCCTTTCATTACTGCCAGTTTGTCGGGAGTCAAATCAAGGATTTTATTAATACTTGTGATACTTGTCTCGAATTTTGTTGAGGCATCAAACGCCACAGCACCGAGCGCAACTAACGGCGCTGTAATGTACGTCTGTGCGCCTCCGACAACCTCATTCATTGCCCTTTGAGCTTCACTAATCCGCTTTAATTCATCCGCACCAGAACTAGCTAATTTTTGCAAACCGGGTGTTACGTTATCGGTTAGATCCGCTTGGACACCCAACTTTATTACGCCCATTCATTAATCCCAATGTTGGGAATTATTTCTGCCGTCGCCTCACCTCGGTTGCTTCTTCTTCCATCAGTGCGATCGCCTCAAGGATAAATATCTCTTGAGTCTTTTGAGGTAACGGGGCTATTTGCGCTAAGAAATCGTATCCGCACCATTTGGAGAGGATAATAATGGTTCTGGGATCGATAACTCGAACTTTCCCTGATTAATGCTTACCTTAAGCAAAATTGCAGCCAATAGCCAGCCTATCCCACCCTCGGTAACTGGTAGCTCAAAATGTTGGTTTAAGACAGGCTGTCCGTTAATCTTGCAATAACTGGTAATATCGTTGATGTGAGCTAGCAAGCGCCCGGACTCTTCTACATTTTTTGCCCATAAAGTATTCTGGAAAATATCATTATCACTGTTTGCAAAAGTGATTTCTATTTCATCAAAAGTGAAGTGCTGAGAATTTACAATGTCTAATGAGTCGTCTAGTATCTTAAAGCGATCGCCCTCGCAGAGCAAAACACAACCCATTAACCCGGTCATTTCTACCCCGTCACCTAATGATTTTCTACCAATACCCGCGCGCTGTAAATTGTCCGCCGTTGTAGGCAAACTTTTCCCGTCTATTTCAACAGTTGAAACAGCGCCTAAAAATGCAAGTTTTGACAATACATCTCGCGGCGCTAATTCGTAATCAAAATAATGTTGCCCTGGTTTATCGTAGTCAAGAATTAAAGCACCCTTTGGGAGTTTTAGGCTAGCTAGTGACATTGTTCGATCGCGCTAAGGTTCCCTGTCATTTTAGCCTAATATTGATTATATATTAAGTCCATATCTAGATCGTCGTCTTCTTTTTTCTTAGCTTTAGAATTGGTAGTTTTCCCTACTCGGTTTTTTTTGTCGATCACCCGCTGTTTCAAGGCTTCTTTTGTTTTCTTTTGGAGCGCTAGACTCGCTGCCAAATCTTCAGCCGTGCAGGCTTTGTGGCGTACAGTTAACGGTGCATTGAGGAAACATTCATCGCACCAATTCCAGTATGCCGTCCGGCTGTCGTTGTTTGAAAACATAAACCCGCAAATGCTACAATTTCTGGTAATGCAGGGTAACGGTGGATACACGATTTCCGATCCTTCAAAACTCATTTATTTTTTCTCCGATTGTGCTATTACTATGTTATACTACAATAGTAAGAAGCAACTGGAGAATTATGATTAGTTTAACTAATTTCGCAAGCCCTGAGCTAACTAAAGCTATTAACGAATTTGAGGAATGCAACGGCTCGATCGCCCGTATTTCTCGGTTTATTAATCTGTTTGGGCTTTGGGTAGAGGATTGTCTGATTAATCCTGACTATTTTATCGCGGCTGCTGTCGCCAATCCAAACAAACCATTTACTCCGACAGATAGGGCTGAGGTTGTATACACTTTATTCTCGCAGGGTAATGTCACATCAAAATTACAAAGTGAGATCGATAAGTTTGAAGCTCGGTATCACACCATAGAAGACGGGGATGAGCTTGATAATTTGCTGAGTGCTTTGATACTTGAGATCGTCCGCAACGAAAACTAAAATGCAATTTAAAACCCGATCGCGCGATCGGGTTTTGTTTCATTATTCCCAGTGTTGGGACTAGCATTAACCGTACACTAATTCAACTCCTATTGTGTCTGACGACCCGGTTGGGAGTCTCCAAACCACAACACCATTCTCTGTGCGCCAAGCATCGGTCACTTGTAATTTAATAGTGCCATCATCAGCCTTATCCGGGCTAACAGTACGCCCTGGTCTGCTAACATAACCTGAGTAGAACTCTCCATCGCTAGTCGCTACGGTAGGTGATGTCATATCTACATTTAATACCATCAGAGTAACAATCAACTTTGTATTAAATGCTTTTTCAACAAACTTTAAAAAAGTAGGATTCCTTTTGTGATCCTTTAGTGACATGGTTAATTCTGCCGCTTGAATAGATCGAGGTTCTGGTTTTGTAAAGTCAGTCCCGACCACCATATCTGTGTCGTAATTTCTAGTAAATTCTGGTATTTCAATTGTCTTCACTTCACCGTTAACCAGAATCACTCCATTGTCATCAACAAACGCAACTTTGAGCATAAATTTAATCCACAAATATCGTTATTTCTGCAATGCGATCGCCCTGGTTATCACCTTCTAGCATAACATCATAAACAAGACTTCGCGCTGCTGTATCCGATTTTTCGACATTGAAATTAACGACGCTATAAGGTAATAGAGAGGCATCCGGTTCACGGTTTAAAGCGATCCGGATCGCTTGAGCAATGCCCTCTATATGCACTAAATCGAATGGTTTCTGTTGCCAGTTATAGGCAACTCTGTTAGCTAAAAATTGAGCTTTTGCTTTCAGTCTGGCAATATTAAACGGCAAGCCATTTGTCATAATAGAGGTCATGATCCGATCGCTTCCCCACGTTACGCCTTTAGCCTGTAATAGTGCCGAATCTGCAAGAGTTAGGGCAACAGCGGACTCTTTTAGTGTCTCGCCGTCTGGACTCTCCCAGTAATCTAATAATGCCACGGCTGCGACAAAATGAACGCCCGCACTCTCACCACCGCGATCGCTAGTGCGGATAGGGAATACCGCAGCGGCGTTAGCAGAATTGAGTAATGGGATCGCGGCAGTAGCACTTACGCCCGGCTGAGTGTACACCGCGATCGCGCTTAATGCGATCGCCTTCTGATTCAAAGCAGAGGCAATAGGAACCGTAATTTCAACGCCCGCGGTAACAATCATGGTCGGGATCTGTCCGTCAACGGCTGCTACCAAACCGATCGCAGCAACTAGATCGATTGTGTCATAGTTTGCGACTGAGTAGGTAACACGAACAGTTCCAAGCGCCGGAATTGTACTCGCAGCCGTGCGGGTTATTAGCCCTGTAAGCGGGGCGATCGTGTAATGTGTAGGGGATACATAGGTTATATCCTCTCCCACGTTAGTTACGATTATAGGCGCGACTATATTAGGGTGATCTAGCTTGATTGTTTGAAGAGCATTGAATGTGTAGCTTTTAGCTGCTACCGCTGCTACCGCGACCGACGGCGTGGCATTAATTGCGATAATAGGTACTTGGACATACTTTAAAATCGTCTCGATCGCGTCAACTAACCCGTAATCCTTAAGACCTTTACCTGACGCGGTAGATAATGACAAGCGCTCCCCGTACTTCGCGATCGCCTCAGTTAGAGATTTAATCAAAGTCGGGTTGCCGTCACCCTTTGCAGCGTTTCCCACGACTGCAATAATATCCCACGGGGATCTTGGTCTTCTAATGCCTTGCTCTATTAAAATGCTAGTCATAGTATGTCGATCCTCATTGTTGATATTCCTGGACTGGTTCCTGCTATTTCATTAATTCGCTGTCTTCCCACTATATCAAAACTTTGTTCTAGCACCCATCTTTTTTGTTGGAAATATTCGCGGCGGGTATCAAAAGTTAAATCAAATAAAGCGCTTGTAACTTTTAGATTTTCAAGTGCTGATTCTACTCTTTCTGCTACTTTCCCCGCACCCATTGATTGATAGTATTCCGGCAAGCTTATTACTATTAATACTTTCTGAATTCGAGTTTGAAAGTTAGCCGAAAAAGTGCGATCGTTCTCGATCGTTCTCTCGCTAGGGAATAGGATCAAAATGTCACCAGCGTTATCTGCAATCGCTAGCTCTTGCACTTTGTTAGGGTGTATCCTAAGCAATACGTTAGGCGCAAGTGTCGCGCGCACGGGTGCTAAAGCTGCTGATATTTCCGTCCTGATTTGCTCAGAATCAAACATAATGGGAGAAAGAGGCGGACAAGACCGCCTTAGAGCTTAACTACAACAACAAATCAATGTTTGCCTTCAAAGTGTAGCACGTTTTGCAGATTAATTATTTATTCCCAACACTGAGAATTTTAAAAAAATGACAGATTCCGCGATCGGGCTAATCGCCGTAAGGCATGGAGAAATTAGAGAATTTGAAAGCTTCTTAAGAGGCGCTGGCTTTACGCCGGAAAGCATAGAATGCGATCGGACAATTATTTATAATTGCTATGATTCTAGGCGGATTTACGGGCGCGGGATGCTTCAAACCGGACTTACGATTATTCTGGTAGATAGCCGATTTATAAATAAAGAGAGAGTTGTAAAATATTGGCACATTAAGATATGATATCTGTGTAAACCTCTCGGAGACGCAAAACTCAAGGGTTTAAGAACTGAAGGAAAAAACCGCTGCTGATCCGGCGGTTTTTTATTTTGCCCGATCGCCCCGTCACAGAATAGGGGGATAAAGTCATAGGATATTCGATATATTTTATAATATATAGCGTTCTGTGACAGACTTAAACCTATACACAGTAACGATTTTACCCCAATATCAAAACGGGTCGGTGGCTGAGGTTTGAAGCGCGCGATCGGGCGATCGGGCGATCGGGAAAAAAACTATTTTTGAATTATCCTGATAATCGGCAAAATGTATGCTATGGTATAATAGTTAAGCAGACAAGCTTAGCAGGAATCAAATTATTTAGAGGTTGACTCAATGGTTACAGTTAGAGACTACAAAGACTATACAGCAGGCGAACTGGCAAATGAACTAGAAAGATTGCAAATAATGGCCGCTAAAAAAATCCCACGTTTTGAAAGACAACTGACGGCAACTGCAACTGCGAGCGAAGCCGATCGGATAATCGCAGAGATAAAAGCTATCGGGAATTTTGACGCGGCGCAAGTTGCAGACATTAACACAGCTATCCGCTTTTCGCCGTTCGGCGGCTCTAGCACCGCAACAGCACAATATATTAAGGATAAAGTGTCAGAAGGGAGTGACCTATCTACAATCTTAGATGACCTTATGAAGAGTTAGTGCGACTCAGCCTAAAAGAGATGAACCCGCCCCGCGCGGGTTTTTGTTTGGGTTCCCAACACTGGGATTAATCTTTGCGCGCGATCGCCATTCAACTAGCGGGTTCATCTATGTCGAAAACTTTTCCCATTAAAGCCTCTAAAGGACTGCGTACACGCCCCGCTAAAGCGTCATCAGTACCGATTACGGTGTATGTGAGGTTGCGTTCATCAAACGAGTCATAAAACGCCGTTTTCCCCGCGCTTTCAAGTATGTCTGATGTGGTAATGCGATCGACACTTTCAATTTGATTAACCTGTTCTAAAATCTGCCTTGATGCGATCGGACTGCTAGCGCCTATCACATTGCGATCGAGTAGCTGCGAACTGCCACCTATCACCGATCTATTCTGATGCCATTCTAAGCCTCTGCTGATAATGTCGCTAGTAGTGCGATTGATAATCTTTTCCGGATCTATTTTCAGTATATAGTTATTAGGATCTGCAATCAGATTTCTACTTTCCCTATCGACAATATCGCCTGTATTATTTATTAATCTGTCGCTATAATACTGGATTAAATCTTCATTGATTAACGCATCTTTAACCTCAGCTTTCACAAAATCTTTAGCAGCGTCTCTAAGGGCATTACCAGGACTTTCTTTAAAGGCTGTTTGCCAGTCTTTAGACTCACCCGACGCCATCTTTTTTGCTTCATTAATCGCCTTTTCGGACACTTTTGTTGCAATATATTTTTTAGCAATACTGCCGCCCGCCCATTTTGCGATTACCTTAGTCGATCCCTTAGTTAAAGCGCCCGCTGCAACCTTGATTAAAATGGGAATTATTGCTAACATTGTGCTATACCTAAATTAGAATTATGTCTCAACAACTAAGCGCCGTAATCAGACTAATTAATCCTCATATCAACTGCTTTTTTAGCTGCGACTGTGGCTTAAATTGGTGTACAGGCTGCGTTATCGCGACTATTCGGTTGCCTCTAGCCGAACATTCTAATGAGTTTGTGCTGGTTTGCGATATTGGCAATGAGTTGCACTGGGTAGCTGCAAACCGGGTCAAATATGCCACAATTCCCAACACGGGGATTAGTGAAATTAAAGACTTTTAGAACTAGAAAACATATTTAATTCTAGCCGTTCCCCAAAGTTTTCGGAGTAAGCAGGCATCGAAGTGCGATCGAGACTTAGCAATATAAAATCATAAGTCCGATCGCCCAATAAACAACTACCACCAACACCGGGAACTATCCATAAAGGTAATATTTTGGGCTGTTGCGCGTGACCTTTATAAACTCTGTTTTGCTGTCCACTGTTAGGGCTAGCAAACGATTCTAGGCTAGTGGTGATGTATAAATGAGCTAATACCCCAAATAGCTCAGAACCCGTAGGATTGCCCAAAATATCAATAGTTCCCACCAACGATTTCTCAAAAGTTAGCGTAACGAATTGGTAATCAGATTTTAAAAAAGGTACACTGGGTAGAGTGTTTTTTATCAATTGGTTCAATGATATCATACTCTCAATTTACCCTAAAATATGGTGCTGAGTTTAATGAGCTAATCTACTCCGATTGGCTACCAGTCGCCACGGCTAAAGCGTCAATTTTCCCGTTAGCTTTCCGAGAGTTAGCGACCGAATATTATCTGGGTTGGCTGCTTTGTACCACATCGGGCGATCGGGAAAATTCAGAGGTCAAAAGTTTTGAAGTCAAACCAGAGGGTTACTCAGTAAGTTATGCTAAAAATGATATCCCAAAGTGCGATCGCTGGCTTAAATTTTTAGAACAGTTAGCGATCGCAGCGGGTTTTGAGCTTCCAGAACTTAAGCGCACTCGAACGTTTGGTGGTAATCGCACCGAGGTATTTGTACACCGATTTTGAGCTTAAGCTAAGCCCTGTTTTAACTGGTTAATCCGAGTTGCAATAATCCCTCGGACTGACTTTCTTTGTTCTACTTTTAGCCAAGCGTCAAGCGTTGTTAAATCCACAGTAGAATTAATGACGGTTGCCGAGTCCTCTATTGCGTAAGAGCCAAGATCGACAATTTCAGTGTTAGCCATCGGATCGACTGTTTCTGACTGCTGTACAAGCTCGATCGCCTTCAGCTTAGAAAATCTTTGATAATCCGGGTGCTCTTGTAATTGTTGGATCTTGGTCGCTCCCAGTGCGTTTGTACCCGCGACTAGCGCGATCGAGTCAAACGATAAAACTGCACCCGGTTTCATTCTTGGCTGGCATTTTTCGGGAGAAAAGATAACAACTTGTAACATGGTTTTTGGGGTTTCTCTTAATAGTTGAATGGGGCTATCAAAGCAGTCAAAACCTAAACAGCTTTAACCACATCAATATATTTAATCCCTGCCGGATCGTGAATCATTGTACCGCTAGAACATGAGAAAAAAGGGAAGATTCGGGTTAATCCTTGTGTTGGTGCTAAAAATTGTTCATCAACTAACTGGGCAACTGTAGACTCGATCCGGCGACTGATTACCGCGGGATCTCTTGTGTAAACAATGATCCGATCGCGGTTAGTTGCAGCCGCAAAAACTCCGTATTTTTCGAGAATATCGCTCGAACTAAAGGGCGATCGGATAAAACTTGCAGAATTACCCGCTGCTGAGGTTCCCAGTTGCTCGATCGCAGCGTCTAAAGCTGAAACATCGCCATTTTGAGGGTTCATTATTCGAGATGCTAACACCCGCATCCGCTGCGATAACAGAATTGTGTCAGGCTCTAAAACTGTCTCACCATCCGCACTCAGTCCGGCGCTCAAGATAGTATCAATTAGAAATTCTACCCACTGAGCATAAGTCGCAGTGTTAGGGTTAAATGCTGACACCGTAACACTGACGTTAGGATTGTTATACAATCCGGTATAACCTAGAACAGGTTCCCCGATCGCCGCGAACCTGTTTAAGCGCTTAGCTATCTCCGATCGAACTATGTCAATTTTCCGGTTTTCTACTATTTGCCTGATTTGTAGCGCGTCTTGTGTTCGAGCTTCTTGCCACATTACAGAATATCCTTTTGCTGCCATTACAACAGGATAATTATCTGTACTTAAATTCACGGGCGTTAACGGGATGTCAGCAGCGCCGGGCGCTAGCAATATTGCCTCTTCCCCTAAATTACCGCCCATAAAGATCGCGCCGACCTCATCCTTCCCAGGCGGTAGGTCGCCCGTAGTAGGGATCAGTGTTCCATTCTCAAAAGGATATTGAGGAAATCGGTAGTTATTCCGAATTTCTAATCCTTCCGATATGTATTGCCACAAAGCAGAAACTGGCATTTTTTAACCTCTAAATTCCCATCAATGGGATTAATAATTTGAGCTTTCAACTGTTAAGAATTAAACCATGTTGAGCGAACAGATTGCCACTTCACCCGCGCCGATCGTAGACAAGAATCGAGCGTTAGGGACTAATACAGCATTAGCGCCTGCTACATTTGTTGCTTGACCTTGTGTTGCTCCCACTGTAAAAATAGCGTAAACCGGATCACCCGATTTTACAGCAGCTACAACGGGGACGCCTATTACACCACGGAAATAATAGGCTATTTGGTCATCGGGCGGATGTTCATCTTTCAGATACCAGCGCTTACAAGCCCCCACAATGATAGATGAGGCATTAACTGGTAAAATCACACCGCGGCGTTCTAGATTGCCTTCTAAAGCAGTCGCGATCGCCACAAAATGACCGGGTTTTATCGCTGCGGTAATTTCTGCATTATAAGCAGTACGTCCGCTGTCTTCCTGTCCTGACATTGCTAGCTCACCAGCAACAATCTTATTAAATAGCTCAGGCATTGATTACTCCTTTTGATTTATTTTTTCCAAGCATTCTCATAGCTGATGATTGCTGCTTTACCGTTCGCTAGATCACCTTTTTCTGAGATCGTATCATCTGGCATTTCTGCGGGTATTTTTGAGCTTTTTTTGTTTAGTGCAGCCGATCGCTTTTTAGCCATATTGACTACAATCTCGATCGCTCTCAATTCTGCCGTAGCATCCGGTGTTACCAGAAAGTCCGCGAGCGATCGAGCGAATAACTCGTCAAACTCATGACTGGGCATTTTAGTTTCATTAACCAAAGCTTCAGCCGCCGATCTCAGACTAGCGTATTTTTGGCTAATCTCAGCATCTTTCTGATATTTTGATACTGACGCTTGCAAAGCTAGCACCTGTGTCTTTAAAGCCTCATTCTCTGCCTTGTGTGTGATTAATTCAGCCTGTGATTGTCTGTACTTATCATCTAGATCCAAGTATGCCGGGTCTCTTTTGATATCGTCTACTCTTTCTGTCATTTTTTCTAAAGCTTCCTTAACTTTCTGTACTCCGACGGTTTTAATAACTTGCTGCAAGCTATCAGGAAAGCCGCGATCGGCGCGCCCTATTCCTACTGTAGCATCCGCCGGAATAGAAACTACACTGATCTCGAAAATTTCCCATTCGATCGCTTTTACTTTTTTTGGGCTGACTAATTTAGAATTCCACTCGTCACTTTCCCAAACCGCATTGCTCAATACCTCATGTTTATACACTCGATAGCCTACACTAATTCCCCTGATAATGCCGTCTTTAACATTTTGATACAATTCCTCTGTAGCGGGCGATCGCGACATCTTAGCCACAGCTAAACCTCGATCGCCTTCCCATTTTATCGAACTAATAACGCCTCGAACCTGATCCGGATCATGATTCCATAAAAATGGAATTAAACCCGAATTAAGCCGATCGCCCTTAATTGCTTCTTCCCGACAATCTAAAACCTCTTCTACCACCTCCCATAGCTCCCAGTCCATACGGCGATGTGGGGTATTGCTAGCAAAGCTAAATTCTAGCGTTTTTATCCCTTCAGTATCGATCCCCGCGATCGCCCCGGACACGTCCCGATAGTTCATGTTCATATCGCAAAATCCCAGTGTTGGGAATCTCATTAACCTTTAACAATTTAGCATAGAGAGGCGGGTTGTAGCGCGTTCGCCCCGTTTTTCAAGACGGATTTATTTTCCTGATTTTCCTGATTCTCCATTTTGTTATGATATAATATAAATATCATTGAAAATTGAGGCAATCAAATGCTATTTCTGCCTGTTGACACTTCTTTAGGAACTTTGGAGATTTCCGAGGTTTATGATTATTACGATCGCCCATGCTTTTTTTCTTGCCACAATACGGTCGGCGATTTGTTTCTCGCTCTTTCTATTGATGAGAATTGCCTGTTTCATCGGTGGCTATATCTTGCCGTAACGGGCGATCGGTTGCAAGCTATTAAATCGGCAAATATTGCCCTCAAATCTGCTTTTATTGGTGCTGGGAATAGCGAACTATTCGATGTCAAAATCTTCTGCAACAATACCAGCACGGTCAAATTAATAATCGGTGCAGACTTACCGGACGATCTACTGCCTGCGGATAATGTTTTTTTGAGTTGCTATTAGGAAATACTATGCCATATCAAATCGTCTATTTACACCGGGTCATTGCAGAACGTACAATCTGCCGACCGCTTAAGAAAGGAGAGGTTGTGCATCATTTGAATGGCATCTCAGAAGACAATAGCCCCGAAAACTTAGAGGTTTGCTCTAGCGCCTCGGTTCATCGGTTGCACCATCGAAAACCGCACTCCGATAATTTCCAGTCCGATCGCCCTTTAGAACGCGACGGCGACCTCTGGCTTTAATGGGAAGTCACAGAATACTGTCATATTTATATAATATATGACGTTCTGTGACAGCCTCAAACCTATACAGTGTAACGATTTTACCCCAATATCAAAATAGGTCGGGGCGATCGGGCGATCGCCCTAAAAGATTTCTACGATCGCCACAGTCAGTATCGGGAATTTAGAGTTTGAAGGTTTGATGCTAGAAGATGGGAGTTTTGCGATTGGCGTTCCCCAAATAGGCATCAACTGGCTAAATCAAGACACGCAAAATTATACGGCTCAAACCTTGAAACGCTTACTAGCTAAGGGTTCCAAGACACACAAAATCGTCTTTTTTGAGTGTAAGACCGAATTTAACAAAAATAAGACTTTAGCCGTAAATTTGCTAGATTTCCAGCGCATACTCAGAGTGTTGGACAAATCCGGGTATCAATCGGCAACAGATACCTGTGACGACCTAATTGGTGTCGCAATAGATCAGCTTTGGGCGGATGCTTTCAACATCAAACGTGAGAAAGAAGACCGCCAGCGTGTGATTGTTGCGCGTCAAACTCATCGGCAACAGTTTCGCGAGATGTTCACCGATTGGCTAAAAAAAGACGGCGACAAACTCTCAATTAGTGTCAACTATGGGGCTGAGGTTAATAAATTAAAGACAGCAGCGGGATTATCTTTGAGACTTATTGACGAATACAACCCAGAGGACTATGCACTAATGGAGAAATTAAATCGCACCTACTACAGCTATTCTATGCTGCGATCGGCTGGACACAATCACGATGAGACGATCGCCCTGATAGACTCAATATCTGCCAAATAGACAGCACCTAACCCGCCCCGCGCGGGTTTTTGTTTGGGTAGACTCCCAACACTGGGATTAATCTTTGCGGGCGATCGGGTGAAAGAAAACTATTTTTGAATTATCCTGATAATCTGCTGAGGTTGTGCTATAATATAGGAAACACCGCGAAGCGCAAACTTCCGGTGCATGAGCAAACCTACCTAAGAGGTCAACTAATGCCTAATATAACACAGAAAGCAATCGTAACGCAAGTCCCGATCGGAACTTTGCAAATAGAGGGCTTGATGTTGGAGGATGGGAGCTACGCGGTCGCGCAACAGCAGGTCGCCAGCCTTTTTGGCTTAACCACAAATCACGTCACGAGAGACCTCAAAGCTATACTAGGAGCGGGTTCTGGCTTAACCAAGGTAAGTACAAACCGGAATACAGGCGACGCAAAAAACGCAACCGAAGTCGCATTAAACCTTGTGCAATTTCAAATTGTAATAGTCAAGTTATCGGCAAAAGGACATCTGTTTGCTCTCGAACTGAATCTGGCTTTAGTCGGTTTGGCATTGACTCAGTTATTCTCGGATGCGTTTGGGGTTAAGTTCGAGAAAGAGGAACGCCAGCGTCATTTATTAGCGCTTCAAACTCATCGTGAACAGTTTCGCGTTAAGTTTACCGACTGGCTAAAAGAAGACGGCGAGAAATTCTCACTTACTGTCAACTATGGGGCTGAGGTTAACAAGCTAAAAACATCCGCAAATCTACCATTAACACATCTGCACGATTACAAACCAGAGGACTATCCAATAATGGAGGAATTGAATCGCACGTATCACAGCTATTCTATGCTGCGATTGGCTGGTAAAACTCACGATGAGACGATCGCCCTGATAACTTTAGCTTCTACCAAATAGACAGCACCTAACCCGCCCCGCGCGGGTTTTTGTTTGGGTAGGTTCCCAACACTGGGATTAATCTTTACGGGCGATCGCCCCGCTAAATGCCAGCCAATTCTGCAATCCGACTTCCGACAGTCTCAGCATCTAGGATCGAATTTTCAACAGTTTTCTGTAGCGCGGTAATTAATCCGTTAGGATCGCGCGGTTCATCTATTCTCAATGGGAATTTACCCCAATCCCCAATGTCGCCATAATTAAACTGAATAATCGGGCGGATTAGTTGCTCTACCAATTCCTCCCCAAAAATACCCGCATCGGTGCGGCTAGCCATTCTCAATATCTCAGTGTGTCCGCTGTTTAAATTCGAGTCGCCCGACCCGGATTCGCCTTGTCCTAAAATCGTCTCAGGTATTAAAAAACTCATCAAAATTCCTTGCCTGAGTAGTCTTAAAACTGAAACAAAAAAAGCGCCGTCTGTCTGTTGCGCGATCACCAAAATCTCATCAAGCAAGTCGATTACCATTACCCCACTGTTGCGGGCCTCTTCTAATTTTTCAAGCATAACTTTTGCCGCCTCATCGGTTCCGGCGTTACTTTTGCCAACTAACAGCGGCGTTGCTTGCCGTTGCGCTGCGATCGCCATTGAAAGCATCACTAACCTGTATTGCTCCCAAAATGGGATCGCTCTTTCTAGCGTAGCAACACCCGCCGGATTATTCCCAAGATTAAAACACTCTTCATTTTTGATATGTAAAAAATCGGTTAATTCGATGTCTAATTCACCTTTTTTAAACCTAGTTTCTAAGCTTAAATCGTCTCTCAGCTTAAATTTTATAAACCGCGGATCGACCCAATTCAAACCCGCTAGCACTGCTTTTCTTGCTCTGATTTCGTGCCATTTTTCAGTAATCGAAAAGCCGTAATAAATTGATGACGCAATCTTGCTTTGATGAGTTTTAAAACTACCTGGTAAATCTTCAATTTGCTTTAGAATATCTTGCTTAATTTGGGGATCTTCATGCGAGTATCCCTGCAAATATGAAAGCATTAATAAAATGCGAACCTTAGCCGCGGCCGCGATCCAAGGCTGCTTAAGCATGGCTGCATAATCGTTAACGTAATAATTGCTTCTCTTCCCGTACCAGCCATTCTTAAACCAGTGGGAAGAGGACTCGCCATAGCCTAGACTTTGACCTATAAGCGAGACTAATGGGGTGAGTGCTGATGTCTGCATAATTGTGATGATTCCCAGTGTTGGGAATACCGATATAGTATGTTATGCTGTAATCTAACATACAGGATACAACTCATGATATCAGGAATTTTAAAGAAATGGTTTCAGCCGTTAGCGAAGCCCTCGCAGAGGATCGCCCCGAACGATTCTAACGAATGCCTACCGGAGCGCAAATCGTGGGAATTGAAGCCGGGCGATCGAGTATTTGTTGGCATTTGTCAAGGCGGCGCGACGATCGAGTCGATCGCAGTCGATCGGGTAATGGGGACGGCTACGATCGTATGGGATAATGAACACGATCGGAGGCGATTAATCTCGGTCTTCAACAGTAAAGAAAAGTTTTTTATTCACTCAGTTTCTGCTGAGTTTTAAAATGTGGGATGGGCAAACTGTACGCCAACACTAGGGGCGATCGGATCTCTAGCGTGTACCAAATCAAAACAAGCAAAAGCGCTAGCAGCCGCCATCACTAAGTCATCATGCCCTGAGACGGCGCGCCGATCGTCTTTTGAAAACTTTTTAAACTCTTCTATCCCTTCCCAACTTTTAGGGTAATTTATCGATCCTTCCTCTACAAATAGCTTTAATCTGTCAGTGTTGATAATTTTACTCGACTTAGTTGAAAGTATGCCTTGTATGCGAATATCAGGCATTTTTTCAGCTAAGTTTTCAGCTATTACCTTACCGCCTGAGTTAATTTCCACTCCGATGATTAGCGGGGGATATCGCCTTATAAATGGAATTAAAGCCCTGATTGATGTTGACACTGGGGTTTTGTTTTTGTGGTACTCATAAGCCAAATTATAGGGAACTGTGGAGATATCCCAAGCTTGAGCCGTGAAGTAATCATCCCCGCCATAGTTGGGATCTATCCCCCACAAATAGCGGCGATTGTGAATAGGTGAAGCATAGTTGCCGATCGCACAAGCATCAACAGCCTCGACATCGAATAGCATAGATTCTGCTTTTTTAACGTGCCAGTTGCCATATAAAAGCCGATCGCGATCTACTGAGTTTTGAGCTTGTAAGTTTGCTAAATAGCCGGGATCTGCTTTTAGCAAGGTCGGGTTATCTTCTACGGTCGCGCCAATAAAAGTAAAACTTTTTGGTAGGCAACCCGGATATTTTATCTGCAATTCCTGCTTTGTGTCACCCCAAATAATAATATCATCAACTACGATAAAAAACCTTATTTTCCCTGCTTTTTTGGGGTCTGCATAGCCGTCTTCACCTATCCACCAATTAACCAACTCAGCAACCCAACTATCGGCATCCGGGTTGCAAGTTGCCCTCATTTTTGGCTCAAAACCGTGGGGCGATCGTAACCTAGAAAGTAAGTAAAAAAACTGTTTTTTAGTAAAATGCGTAACTTCATCAAAGCCTACATAGGGTAATTGTGCGCCCTGCCAATTATTCACGTTTTTTTCGTGCTGTAAATGCGAGAATCTGATTGTAGCACCGCTGGGAAAAGTCCACTCTAAACGGGTCTGATGAGCCGTCGCGCCCTTCAAAGGATACCATCTCTGAGACTCATCCCACAAGCCGCCCTCATTGCATATTTCTGGGTATGTCCTACGCAAGATAACGGCGCTATAAATGCCATTATCAATATGTTTTGCAGCATCCCAAAGCAACCATGTAGTTTTACCGGGCCCCGCGCCGCCTCCAAACAATAAAACTTCTGCTTTACTTTTGAGTGCCAGCGCTTGCTTAGGGTGTGGCGGCGGAAAATCTGCGAACTTTTGCCGCTTTCCTCTGGCAATTTCTGCCATTTTTCTTAGCTGCAAGGCTTTAGCTAAAGGCATGATTCAACCTCGCTAGCTGGTAATAAGTATTGCTCTGATTCGGCTGAAACATCTATAATTTCATGCTTAACGGCATCCAATTCGATGCCTTCCGGCGCGATCGCCGTGGCACTGACTGAAATATCACCTAATACCTCTGCCGCCCTTACTAGCTCTCGCAACTGTAGCAAATTAATCTCATCTTCACCGATCGTCTCAGTGATTTTAGCAAGTGTTGCGGACATTGTTTCGCCCAATTGATTCATCCACCGTTTCGCGATCGAATTTCTGTACTGCCAGTAAACCGCATCTAAATGCGGCGATGTTTTCACTTTTGCACTAATCGGAATCTGCTTTTTTGCCGGAATATTAAAGTGATTTTCAGCCGCTTTGATGCCTAGCACATCTCGCATCGCCGTCATCATGCAGCATTGCTCATCGGTCAATTTTGGGTGTAACCTACGCAAAAAAGGATCTTTCTTCCTCATTAGTTTCAACTGAGATTAATTGCAAATATATCTAAAAGTAACACACAAACACAATAAATGCGATCGAGATTTTAGTCCCGATCGCCCTGGTTATTGCTGGTTAATTCCCAACACTGGGAATGCTAAAACGGTACTAACTCCGAGAATACTTCTTTTGTTAGCGCGGTTAAAGCGTCAAGATTCTCGATCGTTAAAGCTTCTGATCTGAGCAACTTATCAAATTTCTCAAGCGCTTTGTGTCCGGGTAGTTTGTCTTGTATTAGCTCTATTACCAGGCTAATCGTAACCTGCTTTTTACGGAATAAGCTCAACTCGCCAAAGGTTTTAGCTTTTGCTGCTTCTAAAAACTTATCCATCCGATTTTGGTCGATCGTCACTGCATTTAGGTCATACACACCCTCAATCATCAGCATAAATTCATCGTACATCCCACTGAGGAATTCCATTGCTTTTATCTGATCCGGTGTCGGTTGCTTTGCAGTATCGGATGGCGATTGTGTTTGGGGTTCTTGAGCTTTTAAAGGTACGTTAGGGTAAGTTATGCCCGATCGCCCGGTTGTTGGTGCTTGACTGCTGAAACCCGATTTAGAGGCAACTGATGGCTGGCTGTTAGTTTTGCCTTCATCATCGCTGAACACCCAAGATGCGGGGATCTCTGCGATCGGATAATCGCAGTTATTAGCTTTACTTAGAGCGATTTGTGCTATTATTTGCCAGTCCGGACGCCCTTCCCCGCCAAAAAATGGCAACTCGACACCATCACACAGCATATTGCAGTATAAAATACTGCCTGGGTTTGCCGATTTTGTTTTCGCGGGATCGGCGGGTGTCGGATTAATGCCTATTTGTCCGTTTTGCGCTTGTTCAGTAGTCAGGCTAGCCATTGCCCATATCATGCCCCGTGCAAAGCTAGTTCCTGATCCCGTCTCAAACTTGTATACTTGGTTTTGCTCGTCTTCCAGCATTAACCCGACTTTCCAGCCGTCTTTACCGCCGCGATTAGCCTCATAGATATTCAAACCTCGCAACCCGCCCGCTTTACTTTGAAAGCTTACCGCGTCCACCTTTACAGGCTCACCGTTTGAAACGGTAAACCATAAACCGCCTTTGGTGCGGTTGCAGTATACGGTCTGAACGCCTAATCTAAATGTCAAAAATCCTGTTTGCTTAGTCATGTTTGGTTCCGTTTAGTTTGTTTGCTTCTGTCCAACTATTTAACTATACCATAGCATTCTGCAAAATCCGCAAAAAATAAAAAAAATATTTTTGGTCGGGGCGATCCTCTGCGAGGGCTTCGCTAACGGCGCTTTTTTTGCCCGATCGCCCCGTCACAGAATAGGGGATAAAGTCATAGAATATTCGGTATATTTTATAATATATAGCGTTTTGTGACAGACTTAAACCTATACACAGTAACGCTTGCAGCCATTTTGAAAACTCGATGCCAAATAGCACTAATATCCCCAATATTGCGCGGGCGATCGCTCTAAAAGATTTCTACTATTTTCCTGATATTCCACTAGAGCTATGCTATAATACAGATAGCACCGCAAAGCTACTGACTTCCGGTGCATGAGCTAACCTACCTAAGAGGCTAACTAATGGCTATCATACCACACAATTTCAATGGCAAGGCGATCGGGCAAACATCTTCAGAGACCGTGCTTAACGGCGTTAAAATCCCCAAAGGGTATGTCAATCTTAGTCAGATGTGCAAAGCAGGTGGCAAGAAGTTAAACGACTACTTAACGAAAGATAAGAAGCGCTTATCTTATTTTCACGCTGTCTTGAGAATTTTAGAGGCTGGAACCTATAGCCCGTCAGATGCGACTATACTCGCTTCTGACAACCATGCGGGTTGTAGCGATTGCCTAGCTTTTGGAATCACATCAGGGTTACTTATCAATCCGGGTAATGCCATCGGAGGTAAATCGGATTTATACGGACATCCACAAATCGCGATCTCGGTAGCAAGTTGGATTAGCTCGGAGTTTGAAGCGTGGGCGGGTTACACACTGCTATTAGTCCTCAGTGGGGAATTTAAGGCTCTTACCGATGAAGCTAAACAGGCAGAAAAGGAGCTACAGATAAGATGGGAAAAGATCCGATCGGCAACAATATTTACCCGCCGCGAACTTACCGACTCAATTAAAGCTTGGTACGATCGCCCCGACACCCAGACGAATCTACCACTAGGAAAAATAATTGCCCAATGCACCAATCAACTCTATCTAGCCATGTGGGGAGTTACCGCAGCGCAAATCCGATCGCACTTCAATCTAACCAAAGATTCCCAATTGACCCGCGATTACCTCTCGGAACGCGCTTTAGACAAGCTAAAACTCCGTGAAGACTACGTGATTGAGTTTATCGACTTTGAGGGTGCTATTCCCCACGAAAACGCCGTGCAGATGGCAAACATTGTCCGCTGCCGCGTTCACTTCACAGATTAATCCCACTGTTGGGAATATTTGCAACCCGTCGCACTCAGACGGGTTTTTTGTGGGGAATTGTTAGCTCAGACGGGCGATCGGGAAAGTCATACGAAAAAGTCATAATTTATATATATATATGCCTTCTATGACAAGCTTAAACCTATATACAGTAACGATTGCAGACATTGTAAAAACAGAGTGTCAAATTACCCCAATATTCCCATAATCTGACTTCGGAGGCAGAGCAAATTAAGGGCGATCGGGTCATTCTCTGGCTGCATTTTAATAGGTTGCTACAGAAACAACCGGACTCTACCATTAACAGTTGGATGATATTTTTTATCAAAAATATTTTAAACATTTTGGCTTTTTGACTTTTGTTTTGTTTTGCTTTAATGTAGCTTCAGTATGTTAAATTTTCCTAGTTTTAAAAAATGCTCAGAGGGGGGGGTCTAGGGGGGTATGCTAGGGTAGCACTTTTCAAGCTAAATCTAAAATGATTTATGATTCTAGCTTCAAAGTTTTATAATCAAGATTAATTTTGATAAATCAAGAAAACTTTAAGAAACTTTAAGAAACTTTAAGAAACTTGCAAAACTTCATTAAACAAAGTTTTGCTTTAAAACTTTATTCATCATAATATTCAAACTTGCTTCTACTTTGAATTTGATATTAGGAAATAATCTGAGGGGGGGGCTAGTGAGGGGGGGCTGGGTGCTACTACTCTAAGTAAACTCAAAGCTAATTTTTTCTTGATGATAATATCTTGAAGCTTTCTTGATTTTAGATTTTAGATTTTAGATTTTAGATTTTAGATTTTAGATTTTAGATTTTAGATTTTGGATTTTGGATTTTGGATGTTCAGATGTTTAAAAGTTTAAGAGTTTCTAGTTTCGATCGCCTCCCATACCTTACCTTACCTTAGCCATACCATACCTTACCTTACCTTAGCCATGCCATGCCATACCTTAGCCATGCCATACCTTAGCCATGCCATACCTTAGCCATGCCATACCTTAGCCATGCCATACCTTAGCCATGCCATACCTTAGCCATGCCATACCTTAGCCATGCCATGCCTTAGCCATGCCTAGCGCGCGTGTAGTCTCGATCGCGCGCTATAGCCTACCTTCTAACCTTAGCTACCTTAGCCATGCCTAGCGCGCGTGTAGTCTCGATCGCGCGCTATAACCTACCTATTGATAGTGTCTAACGCGCAAGAATGCCCAAGGCGTTGTTTCCCCTAAGCTACTCGATATGATTGCGCCGCTACTTAAGAATATTTGGGCGTTGTATACACGAGTGCTATTAATACTAAATGATGTCATTAGATGCGAGTAGATGCTAAGGCGATCGCTCCCTATAACTCCTGCATTGTCAGTACCTTTACCACTAGATCCTAAGTATCGAGTAGAACCTTGCAATAATGACATCTGCACTAACTGGGTGTTAGTAGCTACGATATAGCCCTCGATCGAGTATTCCCCTGCACTTAACGTGAGATTGCGTGTAGCGCTGTTGTAGCTCACAACGTTGCTAGCATTGTTGAGTGTTTGAAGTAATGGCAAGTTAACCCAAACATCACCCGCGATCGAAGGTGATCCCGCGCTTGCTGCTAGTGTTGCTTGCAGTATAACATCTCGCATTCTAGTCCCCGTGCTGAGTTGTGGTGTAGCATAACTGATAACTGCACTAGGATCGCTGTATAGGTAATTGCTGGCACTCGCCGCCGCAGCGCCGATCGCGCTTAAATTCGAGTTAAACGCCTGATAAGTCGAGGGAGTGATAGAATCTAGCTTTGTATTGATCCCCGCAACTCTATTAGCCTCTGTTGTAGTTGTGCTAGTTAATGAAGTGATCCCCGACTCGACTGTTGATGCCTGAGTGTCAGCCGTTGCCGACTGGCTGCGTTCAGACTGTAGATTATTCCTGAGTGCGATCGCCCCGTCTTTGAGACTTATCGCGTCTGCCAACTGTGTTAAGCGCGTCCCGATCGTCGCTTGTGTCGCTACGATCGCCTCTAATTGTACGCTTATATCTAATGCCTGGTTCAGAAACCCTTGCGCGGGTACGTTTATCACGATCGCACTATTAGCGTCACCTGACTCGAATTTTCTAACTGGATTGTTGCCTGCAATCGGTGTTAATGTCATGACTGATCCCGCGTGTTTGTCCTCCTTATTATATACTACACTGCTAAATAGTTAATCCCGGATGGTTCCCATTGTTGGGAATAGTGGGGCGATCGCTCGCCCGATTAAATCGAGGCGAACGCGCTTAAGCGTAATATTTGTTGTAGAACTCGGAGATGCGATTGTCAACTGTCAGGCATTCAAACTCACTGATAATATTTTTCAGCTTTTTCGCGATCGCGGGTAGAGTCTTAGCCGTTGCCATGTTGCGGTCGGCGTGGGCGCATTCATGACGAATAATGAACTGATCCCCGTTGCCGATCACTTCCCAGCCGTAAATGTTGGCAACTTTTGCTAGACTAGCGCGTGTTACGGGTTCTTTCTTAGCTTTGGGTGCTTTGGCTGCTTTGGGGGCTTTAGGCGCGATCGAGGCTGTAGGGTAGCCATAATAAGCAGTCATAATCAAGTCGATTTTAAGAGCGCGGGTCGTTGCTTTAGAGCGTCCTTTAATTTCAGCACTCTTGAGGAACCAAGTCATGTCCTTGACAGACATAGACTCAACTACTGCGAGGTTTTGGGTGTAGTAGCTATCGATCGGGCGGGCGGTTGTAGCGGTTGTTGTAGTTTTCATGGTCTTTGTTTCCTTTGTCTCTGTGTTCTTATTATAGTATACCATCAATCTCAGGGAATACCGGAAAGTTTTAAAACTATTTTCCGGTATTCCCAGTGTTGGGATTATTTGGGCATAGTCTTAATCAGAGAGGAATAGAACAGCGGCGGGACGCTATACCCAAACCCAGCCCCTACAAACCGCGCTGTGTTTGGGTATCGGAAGGTATCGGGAAAGCCGGACAGCCGTGCGTGAGCTTCTAAATTGAAATTAAGCCAATCCCCGCTAGCAGGGAAATAGAGGCATGATATTTTCGATCGCCCGTTTTCAGCACCGTCTCTAAATTTGGATTTAATCAAGGTCGGTATCAATTCCGATCGCCCGCGCGCTTTGGGTTTCTCGCCGCAAGTCACCCGCTCTACATAGAGAGGGCTTTTAAGCTGATCCGGATTGCGCGCTTGCCAATCGAGTACAGCTTGCCTTTGCCGCGGTGTAGGGACGATCGGGGCAAACGCGGGTATCAAATCTTCGACTACCTCATACCAGTCACGGCTAGCAGGCTGTATGGGTGACTCCCAGTTGCCATGCAGCGCAGCCGTGACGATAAGCCGGACGCGCGACTGTCCAAACGGTGATCCGACATTTAAGACTGTGCTATTGACTGTGTAGCCAAGCGCGATCGCCCGCGCTTTCATATAATCAAACTCAGGTGATTTTCTATACATAGGAACCTGTTCTAGTGTGAAGCACCGAGGCATCCCGATCTCGATCGCGTCCATAGATGCCCGGATCATGGCTTGATTCTCATTTCTAGGCGCGCCCGACGTGGCTGCTGAGTAGTCTGCACAAACAGGGGATATGTGCGCTATTTGGGCATTGCGAGGCAAACCAGGGCATCCCCAATCCGCAAATTCTTGCACGGTCTCTAACCGGGTTCCTTGCCAGCCGTTCATCAGATGAATTTTAATAAAAGCCTCGGAGAGTTTGGGGTCGCGGGGATCGAACTCGACACCCAACACAGGTTTAATACCCGCTAAGGTCATCCCACATTTAACGCCGCCTATGCCTGAAAACAAATCCCATCCAATCATTGCGATTCCTTTAAAAAAAAACAAAGGCGATCGAGCGATCGCCTATCAAAGTAAGCTCTAATTAGCCAATTTCCAGTCGGTGATATTCAGTTGCCGACGTGCCAGGGGCGATTCCCATTGTTGGGAATTAATCCCGATCGCTTCGATTTAATCGCCTCGATTTAATCGCGTTAATAGCGCTGCAATCTGCGGCTATAGTAGCAATTCGCGATAATTCTCACGATATAACCTTTACTTTCAAGTTGCGCGATAACCTCGCCCAGAGAATTCTCAAAAATACTCAATATGATGGTAGTAATATCCCGATCGTGAGTGCGAGAGCGGCAACCTATGCCCTCGATCGTGATAGCGTCATCGACAGTTATCGCCGTGCTGCCGTAACAATGATATTGATTCATCCCCGCACTCTCCGACTCTGTAGTTACCAGGTAGATTTCATTGCTAGCGGCGGCGCGTTGTGCTGTTAACCAGCGCTTCTCATGCACTTTTATAGAGTGCGCTACTAAATCCATCGCTTTGTCTGCATTTGTTTTCTTTTCAGTATCATCCGAGAATTGCTCAAAAGTGACGCGGGCATTGTTAGGTTTCATCGTGTTTCTCTCTCTTGTGTTGTTTTTTCTGTCTTATTATAGTATACCATACTATCTCAGAGAATCCGTAAGGTTTTGAAAAGATTTCTGTAGGGCGATCGGGCGATCGGCCCACAATTCCCAACACTGGGATTAATCTGTCAAGTTGTCAAAGTAGGCTTCGATCGCCAAATCCAAGTCCTCATTAACTAAGTAGACATTTATTTTCCGAATAGTTCCATTGCAGAGTCGGTCTTCTCTCTTTTTGTTTAGGTCTAGTTTGGCGATCGCCATGCCCAAACTGACTCGCTTCTCTACTACCAGTCCTACGGGATAACCTAACTGCTCAGCACGTTCAGCAACACCACACCAACCCTCGCTATTTTCAGCTTTGAGCGCGGGTTGACCGACTCCTAGCATATCTAGCGCTAAATCCTGCAAACCCTGCTGAAATCGCGGGTTAGTTAGGTCTATCTTGAGGCGATCGAGCGCGGTTATCAGATTATTTAACCGGATGTCAGAGGGCGGTAGTTGGGGTTGCTGCGGGGCGATCGAGACAGTCCCGGTCGTCATCAGGGCTTTAATTTGCTGCGATACCCAAACTCGGAATTTGACATTGCACCACGCCGCAAAGTCGATCGCCACTTCCTCAATTGCCCACGTCCCCTGACTAGCGGGGATGCCGCCTTGCACGGTTTCCGTTACGGGAAATCCCGTAACGCTCTCCATCTCTGCTAAAAACTCAACAGTAGCGCCAAGCCTGGTATAGTCATTAACTTTTTTTCCCGTCGCCTTAGCCATATCAGAAAGCGAAACCCACACCCGATCGCCCCGCTTCTCAAACCGGATCTTCTTACCACCAAAATCTAAATCTGTCATAATCTCACTCGCTAAACTATCTCTATACTATACCATACTCTCCCATAAAATCCGTAAAGTTTTGAAAAGATTTTTAGGCGCGATCGCCCTACAATCCGATCGCCAGTTTTGCCTCAAGTGCGGCGGTGGCAAGGGCTGTATTCGCGTCGATCGCCTCTTTGAGTGACCCGAACCCTTGCGTCGCTAGCACTGCATAAATATGCTTGCAGGCGGGTGCTTTGAATGCCTCAGACAACATTTTAAAATCCGTACAGCCACAAGTGTATTTGAGTAAACCTTTGGGAGCAACACTCAAAATCAGATAGGATTTTGTGTACTCAGCGGGGGGTTCTTGCGCGATCGGACTTACTCTGTAAGTTTGACTGTCTGTTTTAACGACTGTGTAGTTGGTCGCCGCTTGTTTGCGGAAATTCGCGAAGTGCTTATCAAACAAAGATTTTTTGTAGAGGCGGGGGCTTCTACCTTTGATTAGAATCCAGAAGCCAGACCACCAAACCATAGTCCGTATGACGCGTTTGATAGTGACTCCCAGCAAGCGGGCGATCGCTTCTTTAGTATAGATGAGAGCGTTCTGTAAATCTTTGCGGTTGGGCTTTAGTGTAGTTTTCATTGTGTTTATTTTCTCTGTTGTTTTGTTGTTCTTATTATAGTATACCATACTTTTGAGGGAATCCCGGACAATCTCAAAACTATTTTTCGGGGCGGGCGATCGCCCCACAATTCCCAACACTGGGATTAATCCGGCATTAGAGAGGTAGTGCAAGCTGCCGCGATCGCCAATCGGCATTCAGCCTCAGCCCCTCAGTCAGTAGCCAGCCTTCGATTTCCGGTGATGGTCTGAAATTTTGCCGCCATAGGATCGGGGGTGTATACCTGTAACGATTGTAAAATTCAACTCTGGCCGCTTGCGGGCGATCGCCCCGCTCAAAAGCCTCTAAAAGCAATTCCTCATATATCGCCTTATGCTCTCTCTCATCACTATTAAGCAGCGCAAACACGTTACCCTCTGGGATGACAGTCCGGCGCTTTTTAATCTCAAACTCGCAGCCACAACGACAAAACCGCGCGCTAATATATGATTTGATGTCGCATTCTTCTCTCATACATGATTTCATCGGTACATCGCCTAACTGAATATCCGGCAACTCTATGTCACTCGCAGTATATTCTAATTCCTCTACCCGACCGTGGCGTTCTACACAGCCAGTCAGATCGTATATATTAGCGTGAGTTTTTTTGGTTCCATCTTTGTAGATAGCAGGTCTCAATACCCGACCTATACACTGCACATAACTACTGTGAGAATCCGGATCTATTGCCAATATTAAATTAGTGGCGATCGGTAGATCGATCCCTTCTCTGAGTACACAGCAATTTACTATTACAGGCAAGGTCTCAGCATTGAATTGTGCAAAGATGTCGCGCCGATCGTCCGTTGAGGTACTACCCGTGACAACACGCGCTTTTATGCCCTCATCATTGAATCTCATAGCCATCATTATCGCTTTGGGTACACTAGGTGCAAACACGATCGTAGGGCGGCGATCGGTTAACTTATAGGTTGCCAGAACGTAACCCGGATCAAATACCATCTTTCTTGTGACGGCATTAGGGCATACACCATAACTCGGTCGCACCAAATACCCCATCCGGATTAGTTCTGCAATATTAGGTGCAAATACTATATTGTCAGGCAAGAATAACTCACCTAAGCTAGTGTGTTTGTCCGATCGCCGCGGTGTCGCCGTCACGCCGATCGTCCTATTTTTGTGCAACCAATAGTCGCTAACAGTAGGTATCCATCCCTTCACAGACTCAGGAAAAGCGCTCAAATGTGCCTCATCTAGTACCGTATAGTCCGGCTTTAGCCAGCTTATATCCCGCGATGCCATACTTTGATAAGTTGCCACCTGGACTCTTGCGCGCTTCGACTCTGGGAAATTTCCGGCGATCGCACCCGCATCAATCTCCCAGTCCGCTAACTCATCCATTGCCTGCACTACTAAACTTTTCCGAGGTACAATGACCAGGAATTTGTGCGCCCGATCGCGCTTTGATAATACTTTTATCAATTTGCACCACATCGCCGTCTTCCCTGATCCCGTAGGACTAATCAAAAGCGGATCTTGCCCACTGTCCAAAATGCCTAAGATTTTATTAACACAATCTAACTGAAAAGACCTCATCCGTTTCATACCCTTTTCTCCCTTTTTAATCTCTCTACTATCTTAACATATTATACCATTTATTGCAAGCGATCCCGGATAATTCTAAAGTAGTATTTATGTAACACGTTTATACTACATACGATTAATCCCAGTGTTGGGAATATCTCATGCCCGTTAGTCTAAACGTGTTACAAACCGTAGTACGTGTGTACTACAAAAGGATTAATCCCAGTGTTGGGAATTATCCGGGATTAACCGTGAGGAAGTGTAGATATAGATATACAAACAAAACGATCCCCGCTTCAACGGATCGAGGTTGTAGCGGGTAACGGCTGAGGCTATAGCAGCAAGGACTGCATTAAGGGCGATCGGATTTTAAAGGCGCGATCGACATCGCCCAGAAAGAGCTAGGAAGGCTCAGGAGGCAACCAATATAAGTCATCGCAAGCAATTAGCCACACCACGCCCTCGATCGTCACGCTAAAGCCTTCTCCTTCACAATCTATTAGCAATGCAGGCTCGATTTTAGGGCGATCGAGACTATTTGTTCGTACCCATACAGTTAAAAAATCACAATCATCAGATTTATGCGAGTCCTCACCACCATTGACTCCTAGTGACTCGATCGCCCCGATCGCCCTCTCTGCAACCGTTTCACCCGTTAGCGAAGCCCTCGCAGAGGATCGCCCGCCGTTTTGTCCAAAAATGGGGCTATCGGGTGTATTTGTCGAATGATTATCATTTGTTTGTATATATATAGCAGGATCTTCGACTCCTGCTATAGTATGCCTTTGAAGCCCTTTGTAACGCTCAAAATCTATTGTTTCCGTTTGAGGTATATTACCATCATTAGAAGAAATCGGAACCTGTACGCTGTCCGGGTTTGGAGTTAACGGGCGCTGAATTTGGGGTAAATCTGAGATGTCTGCACCGAGTTTGAGTTGGAATCGGCGATCGACATATTGGATCAACTCTTCAAAATTGGCTGTGTGTGAGTGGGCGCGATCGTAATGATAGAAATTGACCCGCGCCCCTTCTACGCCTATAGTATGTACGGGTAGCCGTACTTGACGCTTTACGGGTTTAATGCCAAACATCGGCATGAGTATGCGGTTGATAAAATGCAAATTAGTAGCATCGCCGGGGTGTCCGGTAATTCGGGAAACGGTTTTATGCGATCGGATCTTGCCGATCAAATTCAGCACATCTTCAGACTGATCTGAGTAGCGATGCCCATCAGCCAATAGCTTAGGAAATCCCAAACGGTTTAAGGCTTCTATAATTACCCATCGATCGCCGATCCTGTCAGGTACGAAAAAATCTATGTCTTCTTTCCCCGCCCATTTTTGAGCTTGTAAAGCCTTAGACTCTTCTGGATGAGTCAATAGCCAGAACATCTCAAGAGAGCTTGTTAAATCGCGTTCTGCATACCTCAGACGGTGAATAAGGTCGGCAGTCCACAAAAGAGAATCTTGCAAACCAGGAAATCGGTAGAGAATTTTGTATTTAAGAACGCTGCAACGTTCTATCCAAGTCGAGTCTATTTTTTTGCCGATCGCTTCGGCCTCTGAATCGGTAAGGTCGGGCGCGTTAAAAATCTGAGTGCATTCTACAATCTGTACTTCTAGCTTAGCAGTGCGATAGGCTTCTGAGTCTATCTCATAAGCCTCTACACGCTGCGGGGTCATGCCCATCGACTCAAAAGCAAGATATAGAAATTCTCGATAGTTGCGAGTTTCCAAATAGGAAATAGCCTGCATTTTTGCCCAGGCTTGTACATGAGGACTGTCAAGTTGCGCGCGCAAAGTCGCCATAACTTTGTCCCCGATCGTACTTTCTGGAAACAAACCAGCTTCTGCTGTAATCCGCACTGCCAAATCTTCCATCAGCACCTGCTCAAACGCGCCCGCATTCCGTTTATGGTCGATCCCTACTTTGGGAGCGTATACAATAATCCGACCGGGATTCCTCACCCGTCGCGACATCTGCACGGCTTCATTTATTCCCACAACTCCGACAAACCAGCAAAACAGAGTATCAAACTTGCTGACTTTTTCAATAGACACACCGCTTTCTACAGTGGGAGTGCATACCGCCCAATTAACGCGATCGGGATTAGCGTCAATATAATCGTCAGGCGCTCTCAGAAAGTCCCGAACCCATTTTTCGGTAACAGTTTTGCTAGTAATAAGTATGCCCTCACCTTTGAGTTTTCTCAATTGTTCTGCAATCGCTTCAGCCTTGATAATCGAGTCAACAACGATCGCGGGTAAAGCACTCTCTAAAATTTGAAGATTAAGCCATTCCTCAGCCTTGCGTTTTGTAATAGTATTGTCATCTACAAAAAAGATCGGCGGGGTTTCCCGATCGCTAGTATTTTCGTACAAATCGATCGTCTTTGTCGGGTCGATCGCCGCGACATAATCCACCATCCAGTCTGACATATTACCATCCATAAGTATTAGTCGGGCGCATACCCTAACAATATACTCGAATCGAGTGATAATATCGAGACGCTTGCCTCGGAGTGTAGAGCTAGTTAGTAAATGTTTGATAGCCGTCATGGTTTCATCAATCACCACGGTCGCGCCGTCAAAAATCTCGATCGGCAGTTTCAATAAACTATCAAAGCATAGGGCGACCCGTAGGTTGGGATCTTTGAAGCGCCCATAAGCACTATGTATGTCAAGATGATCAAAATCCCATCTTTCACAAAGTTGCTCTTGTAAAGAATTCCTGTGTCCGATCGACACCATAACGCCGTCTGCCTCAGCTTTTTTAATAATCTTGCCGTTAATTTTGAAGGGTTTAACTTTACTAACAACATCACCAAACCATTGAGACTTACCTGAGTTGAGGTTAGATTTAACTATTGTGATGCTGTTTGCTTGCGGTTCTAAGGCTGCAAAAAAGCGATTGTGTGTCTTTTGACCTTTCTCATCAAAGCGTCTGTATTCGCGCCACATCCGTGTTTGCTCCATACTTTGCGCCGATCGCGAATCAGTCAAAGCTTTCTCTATGTCCGCAATCGCACCCGCTGCGAGATAATCATCGGCCCCTTTATAGGGGCCCGGTAAATTACAAATCTTGACGGTCGCTTTTTTGAATTGTCTGCTGAGTATGGCTGAGGCTTTAAATTCAACTGTCGCCTCAAAATCCTGATCAGGACGGCGATCGAACATTATATAAACCGTGCGACCGGGTTGGTCAAATTCTTTTAGCTCTTCCCGGATCAACCGCTCTTTAGTATTTCCCGATTCATCCCGAATCGCCTTAAACCCGGTAAATATACCAGGCAAACTTATCGCAGGTATTCCAGCACAAATTAACGCGGCCGCTTTTTTCTCGCCTTCTGTTATTACCACAGGCAAAAAATAAGTTAAGACCCATTGCCAGTAAGTTAATGCGATCGGCTTAGGGATATTAAATCTTGCCTCAGCTAACTCGATCGCCCTTTGGGAAGGTGCAATAAATGTAATCGGGGTCGGCTTATCCGATGCGGCCATGTACCGCCGCGCGCTGCCATCACTATTTTTAAAAGGTGATCCGCCTAAGTGTCTAATTCTACCATTGCAGATCCAGCCTGTAAAATCTTGCACCTTATATAGGCTTCTCATCCACGGTGCAGAAACTCCAAAACCGCCCTGCAACTTGCGCGCTTTGTCGCCGTACACAAAATCAAAAGCGTCTACGCCCGTTATAGGGGAAAAGTTTAAAGCTTGCGTCTCAGTGTCGATCGCGCTTGCATCTAAATCTTTCTTAATCAGTGCTAATAATCTTGGGGTAGTATCTAGCTTGACATACTCAATAAAATCTGCCATAATGTACCTACTATTTTAATTTTTCATTTGGGCGGTAGCTTTCAAGCGGTCGCCCATTTTTTTTGCTGCATATAGTTTACACCAATTTTGACTTATTGGCAATGTCTATTCATTGCTGATAATTCCCAACACTGGGAACCTATACGCTCTAAGGGTTTGAGCCGTTTTTGTGTCACCTTTTTAATCCTGTTCTATTCTACTATACCATAGCATGAGACAAAACCCGGACGTTCGCTTCGATTTAATCGCCTCGACTCGATCGCCTCGACTCGATCGCCCCGACTCGATCGCCTCGACTCGATCGCCCCGACTCGATCGCCCCGTCACAGAATAGGGAGAAAGTCACAGCACAAACGTCATATTTATAATCTATATGACATTCTGTGACAGACTCAAACCTATACAGGGTATAGCTATCTCCCCTTTTTTTTGTAGCGCGCGGGTAGTTTTTGAGTTTTGGGAATAATGCCGGTGATACTTGACCAACTAATGCCACAGAGAATGCTGGAAATAGCGGCTCTAGAGACTTGATAGCGATCGGCAAGCTCGATCGCACTAGATCCTGAGTCTGCCAAAGTCACAATGTCTCTAACTTGTGTCTCGGTTAGCTTAGCTTTTGGGTGATTCTCTCCCAGGTTGCAAGATTTAACGGTGCGATCGGGGGCGATCCTCTCCGTTGGCGCAGCCCCCGTAGGGGCGGGCTGCGCTAACGGGCCCGTGGCTAACTCAGAGATAAACCGAGTAAAGCTCACGTTGCAGCGGCGACAAACGAGCCGATAAAATCCATCTCCAGCGGTAGGGTAACGGCCCTTTCTGACTACCCGATCGCTAATCAAACATTGTGGGCAATTAACCGGGTATTTTGGAATGCCTGCCATATTCAGTCAAATCTAAACGTCATAGTTTATATTATATAGCATCATCTGTGACACCCCAAAATCCCCACAGACCAAAGGTTGCAAGCGCGGGGCGATCGGGAAATATTGAGAGGTTGCTTTGTAGTATACAGATGTTACAAGTAGTAGTATTAGGGGCGATTAAATCGAAGCGATCGCGCGATTTTGAGATGCAATTTGTAGGTGGAAACAAAACGCTGCACAAAATGGCTGAGTTCCTTATACAGCAAGGCGTTGAGGGTGGAAACTTTTCTAGCTACGGAACCGATGGAGTGCCAGACATTGCCGCGGGTTAGTGCGATCGCCCGCAAAGATTAATCCCAGTGTTGGGAAGCGCGGGGCGATCGGGCGCAAAGATTTCTGAAACTGTCCTGATATTCTGCTGAAGTTCTGCTATAATATAAAAAACACCGCAAAGCTGTAAACTTCCGGTGCATTGAGCTAACCTACCTAAGAGGTCAACTAATGAGTATTATAACAGTTTTCAAGACAGAAATCCACATCGGCTCGATCACGATCGACGCTTACACTGGCAACCAAATCTCGTCAACTACCGGAAAATTTATCAACTATTTATCAGGTGCGGGGCTTGCAGCAAGTATCGGATTAGCCAATAGCACCACGTTGCAAAATCGGCTATCTGAAGACCTGAAAGCTATGCTAGGAGCGGGTTTCACCACTATGCAAGGAACCTGCAAAAACGAATCAGGTGCTAAGTCAAAAATCAACCTGTGGGATACCACAAGCGCCGCAATCTACTACCGATACCACGATAAAGAAAAAAATGTTTTAGCGGGCGCGATCGTGACTGCTTTGATTTCTACAACGATTGACATCATCATTGACGACTCAATGGGGCGGATGTATCAATCAGGAGAAGCAGCGGCGCGAGTAAAGGCAAGGCTAGCTGGGAAATATACCCGCCGATCGATTACCGATGCCTGTAAGTCTTGGTACGATCGCCCGAATGTTGATTGCCCATTACCGCTTAAAGATGTTATTGCGAGTTGCACAAACCAGACCTACATGGCACGGTGGGGAGTAACCGCAGCGGAGATCCGATCGCATTTTGGACTCAAACCTGGTACTAATCCCCCAACACGCGACAGCCTCTCAGAACGCGCTTTAAAGGCTCTCGACTTTGCAGAGGCTAAAGTATGCGAGGCGATCGATGAGTTCGATGCTATACCGCATATAGACGCTGTACAGATAGCGCGGGTAATGCCAGCCAAGGTTAAATTCTACGAATAGCCCGCCCGATCGCCCGCAACACCGAACCCGCCCCGCGCGGGTTTTTTCTTAGGTACGATCGCGCGCAAAGATTAATCCCAGTGTTGGGAGTAACCGGAAACTTTTTTTAATGTTTCCGGTTTGTGTAACTTACTATGGTATAGTATAGCAGACACTAAAAAGCAAAAAACAATGACACCATTATTAGCTCAGACTCGGATTGTGGTACAAATTCAGTTTGTCGAAAAAGGATTCCCAGCCGCTTTAGGTGCTGATATTTTTGACGGCGTGACCAGAGATATTGAGGAAAATTGGTCTGAGGATCGCTTCATGGAGTGGACACAGGAACTAGAAGTAAGATATAACCGCTACACTCCTAAAGAATTAGTAAATGCTCATCACCTAGTAAATCGTATCACGGCTGATCAGGTCAAGCAATACCGGATCGAGGGTCACGCTGCTAAGCTTATCGATCGCGGTATGGAACCGCAAATAGCCACCGATGACGCGGTTAGCTTCTACTCTTAATTTCTAACCGCCCGATCGCCCGCAACACCGAACCCGCCCGGCGCGGGTTTTTTCTTGCCAGTCACGAGGCGATCGCGCGCAAAGATAAAAAGCCTCTACCAGGAATGGTTAGAGGCTTTTTGTGACTATTCGGTGTCGGTTGGCTCTTCAGTGTCGATATAGGTAAGGTCGGGCGCGATCGAGCCGTTCAGAATGCCCTCTCTGAGAGCTTGAGGCGTGATGCCCATTCTTTCTGCGAGTAGGGCTAACATCTCTCCCCGTTTGCCTTCACGCTCCCCTAGTTTAGAGCATAACAGAGATCCTGCCTCTTCTGGTAGCGATCGCCCTTTAAGCCAAGCTTCGATAGCCAGCATATACAGATAGTAGGGCGGTAGGTTGACATAGTACCGCCCGTGTTTGTTTGGGGCGATCGGGATTACTTTACTCATTTTGGCTCCGAGATTAATTGGTATTTGTGCGGACATCTATTATAGTATCACACACACCAAAGATTAATGATGCGATTTTGAAGCATGATTGTACCACGCTGGAATCAGGGTTGCAGCCAATTTGAACTATTTTTGATTTACCCCTTGACAGTTCCTGTTTAGTATGACATATTAGTAGACATAGAGCGAAACGGCGACGGGCTAAGATTAGCACATCAAACGGGGGCTTTATAAAATACGCAATACAGAGTTAGACAGACAAAAATGAGGTTAGCCCTTATGGAAACGGGGGAAGTGATCCCCCAAAGAAACACAAAACCGCAACAATGGACGCGCCGATCGCTCCAAAGACATCTAAAAGTATCGATCGAGACTATTTACAAATGGGAATTTGAGATTCACTCGAATTTGTTAAAACTTCCCCACAGTTTCAATATCTGGCAATTCCTAGTAATGCAGTCAGAGGTAGAAAGAAAGAAACATCCACCGCTAGACGATTATCAAATTCATTGCTTGATTCTACTTTCTGAGCTAAGAAAAAAAGCATATCCAAACGATACGATCGCCCAAACAATACAGGCTAATGAGCTTGCATTTTACAAGCTACACGAGAAATACAGCACAGCACACACACACTAAGGAAAATTATCATGTCTAAGAATCAACAGCCAATGTCAGCACAACAATATAACACACTTAAAGCGGGTTATGCACAAAAGTTAGGATTCGATATCGACAAACTAACAGCCGACCAGGAGCACGAATTAGTAGAGTCGATGGCCGCAGCCGGGATATTGCGTCAGGACATCAAAGCACTACCAGGTAGCGGGGAGGTTAATGATGGTATTCCCAACACTGGGAATATAGAAGTCAGTTTGCATGAGGGAGTCAAATCAGCCACAGCAAAAAAAAGCAGAAGAGCGGCCGCTAGTACAGCCAGCCGTGACGCGGACATCAATCGGGTTTTAGTTAATACGGCTCAACAATGGGATCAACTTGGTAATTTAGCAGCCGATGTCGCAGCGACCGCCTATAGCAATGCTTTTGATTCCAAGTTGACAGAGTTTATTGTTGAGGCTTTACCCGGTAGTCAATACACGGGAATGAGTGCAGCCGATTTTTTGTCAAGACATTAAGCACCCGCGATCGGGAGCAACTAGAGCAACTTAGGGCGCGCATAAGCGCCCTTGAAAACCAACTAACAACAGATAGGGAGCGATCGACTATGCAATGGCTTAAACGCAAAATCAATGGGTTTCTAAAGCATCTACCGCCGGACAATCTGAGCAACATGGTATCACCAGTTAGTTTTTTTGAAGTAATGGGGTATATGTAACATGGTTAAGGCAAAATCGACTAGCAAAAGCTCAAAAATACCGGGATTAAATGCTGAGGATAGTTATGCAACCGGGCTAACTCTTAAAGTTCCTGTTACCAATGCCCAATATGCTGAGGTAGGCAATCTAACACCCGCAAAGGTTCGAGCTTTAAACATTAAGAAAGAGAATGCAAAATTACAGGTAGAGTGGGCCCGCGAATGGTTTGAGGCTGTTAAGGAATTAGAGGGAGCCAGAAAAGAAATAGAGGAAATTCGATCTAATATCGAAAAGTTACATTTCAAGACTGAGAAAGAAATTGACGAATACGTTTTAGCGTCGCTATTAGCTAAGGCGGCTTATGAAGAACATTTTAGGGAGTGGACAGCGCGAAAAACTGAAGAGTTAGGTCTGTTAACAAAAGTCACCGATGATGAGATCCGCGCGGTTAGTGCTGAATTTGCAGACAGAGTGCGGGTGTGGAAAGCGAAAACCGATCAACGTATTGCCGACAGTAGCGAAAAATCCGAGGCCTCGATCGCGCAATTTGGGAGGAAAAAAGACAACGGACAAGCGCAACGGGATGCTGAGGCTAGAGCGCGTTTAAAAGCTTTCACAAGTGGGAAGCCGATGGAATATGTCAATGCGATCGGATCAGAAAGTTCTGGTAATGGTTACACCCAAAATAGGGGGCAAAATTCATTGCTTGATAAATTATTCACTTTTGGCAATTAATAGGACTAACTAATGTTTGAAGTAGAGCAATATCAATATCAAAGCAATCGAGAGGTAAATGATCCTATCGAAGTGCAGGCAATAGAAGATTATGAGCAATTGCAGCGCGATTTCTCGCACTCGGAGAATCGCAAGAAATCCGAGGAAACTGTGAGGAATAGAAAGCTAAGTTTATACGATCGCATGGATTCACAATGGATAGTATTAGTTGAAATCGGCTTCACTATTTCCACATTGTTAGGAACGGGGACGGCTATTTGCTTAATGAGGGTGTTTGGTGCAGGGTTTCTGGCAACAGGCGTAGCGTTAAGCGCGGTAGCAAGTGCTTTAGCGCTTATGGTGTGTTGTTGGAGGGAGCTAAACCATTCTGAATACAAATTAAGAGTATTTGTGATGTTGATTGCAATGACCGCGGGTTTAATTGTTTCTATGTCTGACGCGGGGCTTGATTGGGGACGGGATAATTGGCGGGTATTAGCAACTACTTCGATACTTTTTACCACATCGGTTGTAGTTGTTTTAGGTTTAATCATTGCATCTAAAGGAATTAGTCGCGAATAAATGCTAATAGTTTGCGATCGCACTGAGTGCGATCTCAGGCTGGCTGGCAAGGTTAATCCCAGTGTTGGGAATTGAGAAAAACAAATAAAGGAAAATATCATCATGAGCCGGAATCAGAAAGCAACATTAATGACAAGCGGATTTTATGGATTGGCATTGATCCTCGGTTTATGGGGTGCTATACTCCAGCCTGAGACGCGGATCACGGGGACTATAGACAGTAAGCTGATTGATATTCCCGTCTGGCAACAAAAAGATCCAAAATATCAAAAAATCAAAGACGCAAAAGTGACTCAGGGTTGGGGCGGTTTACGGTTGTTAGTTTGGGCGGTTGGGGCGGCCGCGGGTATAACGGGGGTCACATTATCAGCAGAGCGGCGATCGGAACTAGAAAGAGAAAGGATCGAATATGAACGCAATTGCCGCGAGGCTGATACTCAAGCCGACATTCAAGCCAGCTATAACTTGAGTTTGCAGCGGGCTAAACTGCAAAAGCAAGGTGAAGCTCAGATGGCTTTATTTGAGGATAGCTTAGTAGAAGAGGTAGACGATATCCGCGCGGCTAACGGCTGGTTTGCGCCCGAACCGGAACCCAAACCAGCGATCGCACCCGCAGCACCTATACTGCAAAATACTGCTTTTGCAGGCATGAAAACACCAGAACAATATCAAGCTGAGATAGAGGCCGCGGCTGAGGGTGCAAAGTCAAGACTAAGAGAAGACGGAATTAATGGGGCTGAGGTTCCCGACGATCGCAAAAAATTCTATCAAGATAACGGCGACAAAATTATGCGATCGCTCGCAGCGCTGCGGATGTCTATTCTGTCAGCCGCGCCTACAGGTGGCGGCAAAACCCACACCCTGTACCGCTGGTTAGGCGACTTGCAGACACTGTATCCGCAGGCTGAAGTCTATGTTATTGCCCACAAAAGAGATTCTTTTTTAGGTTTACTAGATCAAGGTAGAGTCACGATTTTTGACGATCTCAATCCAGAACCATCAATGGCTTATCTGGATAAAGTTTATTCTGAGATGAAGCGGAGACTAAATACCCCAGAGAGCGATCGGAAAAAGTTTGAAAAATTGCCTATTCGATTAATTCTTGATGATTGGTTTGCAAGTTTTGGAGTCCTGAGATTGTATCCGGCAATATGGAATATCATCAAGACAAAAATCGCTGCGATTATCACTAAAGGACGCGAAGCTAACGTTTGTGTCTACATAGCAACACAGAGCTTTAATTTAGACGCTTTGGGCATTCAAGACAGCAATATCCGAGGCAACTTAGCCATAAGCTGCCAAGGCTTAGTAACCGAGCAAATAGACGTGAACGGCGATCTAGTTGAGCAAGGTAATTATGAGAGCTTGCAGCTACTGATTAACAATAGTTATATAGTGGCATCGAAGTTAGATCGCGATCGGCTGAATACTGAACTTGAGGAATTGGTTAAACTCTCAAGACTCCATCAATTGCCTGCTATATTCTCTGCTGTTGGCAAACCTGTCCTGGCACTCGCTCCCTACTATCAGAAGCCTACAAATACGCCAGTTGCTGATAGTAAAGAAGATGAGGAAATAGCAAGGGAATTAAGGCAATTAAAAGCACACTTTGAGACGATCGAGCCAAGTGATACTCAGTCTCAGTCTCGGTCTGAGATTCCCACAGGAAACACCCCAAACAACGACAGCATCGACATCCCAGCGAGTGAGATTCCCCAAAGTGAGAGTGAGATTCCAGAGACTGAGAGCCAATTAAACCCAGAACTTGAGGGCTGGTATAAGTGGTTGCCTAGCAAAGCAGAAGTGATAAAATTGCTCGAAGATACCGACGGGGGGATTTACAATTTCACAAGTTTTATCAGGGCCAAACTAAAGAAAACAGAGACCGAGTATCACAAGAAAAGCAAAAATGCGGTAGTCGAGTTGCTGTTAACTTTAGAGCGATTTGACCTCATAACAAAATACAAGATAGACACCACAAAATATCCGATCGAATAACTCCGGATCTGTAGGCTGTCCCTGGTATATTATAATATAAAACATACCAGAGACAGCCATGAACGGATCGGTTTATATTCTGAAGATTGAAGGACAAAATGCCTACAAAATAGGTATGACGATTATTGGGTTGGCAGACAGGATCAGGGATTTACAAACGGGATGTCCTTACAAGATTGTTGCAGTATTTCATGGTCAAGTAGAGGATGAATCGAGTTTAGAGCGATACTTGCACACACTTTTTTGCGAAAAAAAAATAAGAGGTGAATGGTTTTGCTTGTCAGAACTAGAGTTAAGTGAAGCCATCCAAGTCATTCAAGAGAATCAACTCTGTTTTTGTTTGAATAAAGCGAGTAAAAGTAACTACGATTCAATAGATTTTGCCGTCACGAATACACGGCAAAACACGAAAAAGAGAGAAGAGCAAGCAAAAACTACACGTATTTTGTTTCTGGAAAGTGAGTTGACAAATTGGTACAAGTGGCTCCCAAGTAAAGCAGAAGTCTTGTTAATGATGGAGGACTTAGATGCAGGATTCTGCAACTTTACTTACTTAGTGAAACACAAGCTAAAGAAAACCGAGGCATTCTACAACCGCAAAGCTAAAGGCGCGATCGTTCGCTTGTTACTTGATTCAAATCGTACCGACTTGATGCAAAAGTTTCAAATAGACCCGGCACAATTCCCGTTCTTAGACTAAACAAACCCGGACGGATTTTAATTAAAAACCGTCCGGTTTGCAACCCGATCGCGAGTATAATGTACTATATCAATACTTGCGATCGCCCTTTAAAACCTTTACCCAATACCAAAATGGCAACCAAAAAACCATCAGAACCGGGCCCGCTAGAGAAGGCTTTAAGAGTGAATAGTAATGCCGATCGCGCTGCCAAACGTGCCACAGAAAATAAAAGCGAACCGCTTACCTTCAGCTTACCCGAAGCTTTTTTTTACACTCAACAATCAAAACACAAGTATGGTACTTGCTGGCAGTGCGGCGATCCCAGAAATCATGCAGGCGGTATACCAGGCGGATCGGATGCCTATTGGTGCGATCGCTGCAAAGACTGGCTACCCGTTAGAGAGTGCCGATCCGATCCGGCAAAAGTGTCGATTCAGGTCGGGAAGTCGCGGGTATAGGCGCTCGATCGGACAGATATCGACACATAGGCTACAGCGTTTATTTTGCGTAGTTAGACACTTAGGGAGACACATATAGACACATCTCTCAAACTTGCTTAGCACAAGCCTTTAAGGCTATAATACAGGCAATCATACTTGCTCCCAAAATCAAGGGATAGACACAGGGTAGACACAGCGAAATGTGTCTACCCTATTTTTTCCCAGTGTTGGGAATTTTCCGGATTTTATGCTATAGTGTTGTAGGTTGGTTTAAGTCGTTAAGAGTTCCCAAAAAATGCAGACAAAGTATATCAAAAGTTTTCTCAGTTGGCAAGGTGGGAAACTAAGACTTTTGCCCCAATTATTGCCGCTGTTTCCAGAAAAGATTAAGGCATATTATGAGCCGTTTTTAGGTGGCGGGGCGGTCGCGCTTAATATTGCCCCACGGTGTAAGGATCTGATCCTTAGTGATAAAAATGATTGTTTAATCAACGCTTGGCAGTGTATGAGGGAAGATCCGATCGGGCTAGGCGAATTATTGATATGGCACAAAGCGCAACACGATCGAGGGCATTACCGAAAAAAGGATTTTTATTCGGGTCATTACTACAGTATGCGGGATGACTACAATGCAGACCGAGGTACGGGCCCGATCGCGGCCGCGCGTTTTATCTATTTAATCAAGGCTTGTTTCAATGGTACATGGCGATCGAACCGCTCAGGCAAAATAAATACGCCGTTAGGTACTCGATTTTATTTGCCTGAGCTAGACGGTCACGCCGCAAAACTCGCAAGCGCTGCTATTATTGCGACTGACTACACTATAATTAAGGGTGCGGGGCGGGGCGATGTTGTTTATCTCGATCCGCCTTATTATGCCGATCGGGAAATTGCCAGCGATTACGGGGTCGGCGGGTTTAGTGAAAGCGATCGAGTTGCTATGGTTGCACTTGCAGCTAAAATCGGCAAGCGCGGGGCGATCGTCATAGGTTCCGACCTTGATACACCGATTACCCGCGAACTGTACGGCGGGGCGGGTTTTGTTTATGATACCTTCCCCTATACTTACTGTGTGGGAGGAACCGATAAGAGCCGATTCATAAGCTCAGAGTTAATATACCACAACATCCCATACTAATATATTATATCGCGTTAAATTTGCGGATTAAAGATTTAACTGTGGTATGGTATATTAAGAACAGCAAACAACGATTCCCAGTAATGGGAATCTACAAACTAAGGATCAAAAAACATGGCACGTCAAAGTAAGAAAGTCAACACCCAAACAGCATCTATCGCTGTGTTAGAGAATGAGCCAGAGTCTGACGTGTTGACTGTAGATGCTGTTGTTAAAGCAGAGTCGCTAGAAATTTTTAGCACCGGGGACTATACTTTTGAGTATAATTTGCTAGCGTCTGGCACTTGCTACCCAGTTTTGAAAGTCAAAAATGATATTTTCTTTAGCGGTTGGGAGTGTAAGGATCTGGCATCTGCTGAGGCTTTACTCATCAGCCTGTACTATCAAATAACAGGAGTCCTAAAGGGATCGATCGCCAGTATACGACCTAGCCTATTGGCTAAGCACCCGCTATCTGACTTGATTTATACGGCAAACAATACGGCGACGATCTCAGAGTCGTTTGAGGCTCAGGGCAACCGGACAGATTTATTCCGAGTTGTAGTTAACCCGCACGGTTGGGCGCTTTCTGGTAACACCCGATTAGAGACGCTTAAAAATATTGAGAAAGCGACCGGGCTACCGCAACAAGTTCATGCTGTAGTTACTGATGGAAATAGCGACATAGAAGTTATTCTCGGAGGAAATACGCAACGAGAAAAAACCGGACAAGATAAATTTAATGAAGCGATCGTCCGATCGGGCGCTAACGAATCCGATAAGCGTTACTGGACGATCGTCCGGGAAACCTATATCCGTGAAGGATTCGGAGGCGGTGGCACTTTTGACGCGATGGCTGCGGTTAAAAAATATGTTGAAAAAAATCCGGGTTCGCCTTTTGCCGAGAATTTAAGTGAAATTGCTAAAAGCAATGAAACTATTGCATACGATTTAATGAAATTGCAGCAAGCAACACAGGATAAAGATGGTGACACATTAGCACCACAACAGGCAATAACAGAGTTAGGTAAAAAACTCTCTAAAATGGCACGGATTAAGAATGCGGAACCCGTGAATTTAGAGCAAGTATATGAGGGCATCCACCTTGATACTGCGGACATTCGCCGTTACTATACGGGTGAAACCTTAACCGAGATTTCACGGGTATTGATGGAATCGACAGAGGCAATTCGGGCGCAATTAATCGCAGCCAAACAAGACGGCGACAAACAAAAATTAAGTGTGCTTAAAGCGCAATTAGAGAACCCTCAAACTGAGGATGTCGAAAATAATGAAGACGGCGCTAGCCCAGACTGGAATAGTTTAAATGACTCAGATTCGGAAACTGAGGACGCAGTAACCGCCGTGACTGTACCAGATCCTGACTATTCCCAGAAGGAATACAATAAAGAAATGAGAAAGGCTGGCTACAGTGAGGATAATTGCTGGCTGCTAAACCAAAAAACGGCAGAAAGTTTACTACAGGCGATCGGTGGCGTGGCGGACGTTGATCCCTTTGCTGAGAGAGGGCAAAACTTGAAAGCAGACCGGTATATTCTGGCAACAGAAAGACCGTTAGACTTGAAAGAATGGGGCGGCGGGGCGCATGACGGCGGGGAAGGGTTAAGGGTTGCGACTTCATTACCATTAGTAGAGGGTTTGGTTTCTAGCGCTACTGAGTTATTTAAGCGGATCGAGTCAAAGGAGATCCGCGAGGCTGCTTTTGTAGTAGAGGCTAACGCTATATTCTACCCGCGTTTGGCAACCTATTTCAAAGCGATCCCGATGGCATGGGTTGTAGTTAGTCGCGAGAATGCTTTAGAAGCTACTGAGGGATTCGGTTTTGAGCCGTCAGCCTATCTGAAAAGTAACGCCCGTTTTAAAAATGTCACAGCCGATAACTGGAATGAAGCAAAGCGCGCTTATCTCATTGTTTATTTTGGAGAGAATTACGATCGATTTGAAACCAGTTGTGGTAAGTATGGCGTAATCTGCTATAACAAAAAAGCAGCGCTTGCTAAGTCGATCGCCCTCGACTGGGAGGAAACCTCGCAAGGTGATCTAACCGCCAACCATGAGGGGAGCTTGTATGAAATCCAAAAAATTGGGGATACTTATTTCCTGAGTGTTGATGCCAAACGTCAGCCGGACGGGTTTAAAAAATTGCAACACGCGCAAGGAGCGGCTATTCTGGATTCTCTCGGTTTGTAATTAATTCCCAACAATGAGAACCGGGCGCGATCGCTCGGTTTTCTTGTACCCGATCGCCTAAAGGATTAATCTTTGGAAATTCCCGGACAACCTCGGAATTTATGGTATACTATATTAAGCAACACTAGCAGTAGGACATCATGGCAATCAAAACAGAAACAGGCGTTATTAATAGCAAGGCTTTAGCTAAGCAGGTCGTCAGTTGGGGTAAAAAGGGGATCGATGTTTCAAACTGCCGGGATGCTGAGGAAATGTTAGCAAAATCTGGCTTAGACTGGCACGTCGCCTTACAGGAAATCAGGACGGCTGACGGCACTCCCACACCCTGGAAACAATCGGTTAAAATCGATCCTGATGGTACTCAGACACCGCTCTCGATCGTGCCTGTGAAAAATTGGGAACCGCTCTCAAATCACACTTTTTTAAACCGGGCGATCGGAGTTGCCGAAAGTTTTGGGGGTAGTGTATCGCGCGTTGGTTGGCTAAAAAAAGATACCGCCGCGGTAAATCAGCAGAGTTTTCTATGGGCAACTATATCGCCCGGTGAACTTGCGATCGAGTTGGGGCTTGACAAATACGAGGGTATCACTCCCAATATTCTCTTAAGCTCAGGGACTAGCTACGGGTGCGGGTATTCTTGCAAGATGCTATTAGTCCGCAACTGTTGCCAGAATGGTATGGTCGATCGACAATCGACTAGCCTAAAAAGCACACATCAGACTAATGTAGCTTTTGAAAATTTCACTTTTGAACAAGTGCGCGACTCTATCAATTTGTACAAAATAGAGCGCGACCTATTACTCAATACTCAGATAGCAGCCGATCGCGTTTATACCATGTTTATACACACTTTTGGGCATGAAGCTAAACTCAATCAGCCGATCGACAGACAGCCTCGCAAGGTGCAACTGCTATGGGATATCTACAATGGAGAGGCCGATCGCACTTTTGAAGATGTCGGGATCGATTTAGGGCAAGCTCGGATCAGAGGTACTTACTACGGCGTTTTGCAGGCTGTTGTTGCGTACAATAATCATTTTGGAGAGTCTAGCGGCGACAATAAAATGATGGAAATTATGAACGCCGAACGCGGCAAGGAAATAGACAAGATTCGCGCTAGCCTGACAGCAGCGGCCGCTAAGCGCGTTAAAGAAACCGTATCGGTCGGTGTCCGTGCCTGGTAAATAATCCCCTATTTCCCAACACTGGGATTAACCGTCGCTACTCAAAAGCGGCGGTTTTTTGTGGCGGGCGATCGCGCTTTGGGGGTGTCAATTTATTGACACCCCAAACGGGCGATCGGTAGCAAGTTTTGGGGTCTATGCAGATCCGCATAGACCAAACATCAGGTCGCCCGATCGCGCTTAAAGTAAATACTGGGATCGCAGTATTTACTTTAAGCTGATGCCGATCGCCCGCCGTCACACAATGGGGTAAAAAGTCATAGGACATTCACTGTATTTTATAATATATAGCGTCCTGTGACTAACCCAAACCTATACACTGTAACGATTTTACCCCAATATCAAAACAGGTCGGGCGATCGGGCTTTGGGGGGGGTGTGAATAAATGCACACCCCCCAAAACGGGCGATCGGGCTTTGGGCTAAGTCAAGTTTTCTTGACTCAGGTCGGTCTTGAAGCTGCCGTGCATTTATTCACATCAGGTCGCGCCGATCGCCCGCCGCGACCTGATGTCAATTTTCTGACATCAGGTCGCGCTTGAAGCTGGTACAAGAAAACTTGTATCAGGTCGCGCTTAAGACCATTATGCAGATTCCCATAATGCTGTCTAACGCGCCGATCGCCCGCTAAAAAAGCCACCACTCGAACGCATTGATGTTTAAGGTTCTCAGTCATTTTGTGGGCATTTTACCACCACCTAAGAAAGCCGTCACCCGCCGATCGCCCGCCGTCAGATAATGGGGTAAAAAGTCATAGGACAAACGATATATTTTATAATATATACCCTTCTGTGACTAACCTAAACCTATACGCTGTAACGGTTTTACCCCAATTTCAAAACAGGTCGGGCGATCGGGCTTTGGGGGGGTACAAGTTTTCTTGTACCCCCCCGTCAATGGGCGATCGCCCACTAAAAAATACTTTCTAAACCGTCCGGTTTTGTCGATATGTTATGGTATAATATAGAGACAGTTTAGCGAGTGACATTATGACTGGTATCACGGGTTTGGATTTTGGTGGTAAGAAGATCCGGTTTGAGAAGCGGGGCGATCGAGTGTGGGTTAGCTTGACCGATATGGCTAAGGCGACGGGTAAGTTGGTCGGCAACTGGAACCAGCTAGACGGTACGATTAAGTACCTGAGCAAGCTTGAAGCCGTTATTGGAATCCCAATAACGGAAATAAATCAAGGCGGCATCCCTGAGAAACAAGGAACATGGGCAATTAAGCAGGTCGCAATCAAATCGGTTTTCCGACACCCCCCCCAAATCCCGATCGCGCTCAAAGATTCTTTTAAACCGTCCGGTTTTGTCGCCGTACTATGGTATAATATAGAGATAGTTTAGCTAGTGACATCATGACAGATTTAGATTTTGGTGGTAAGAAGATCCGGTTTGAGAAGCGGGGCGATCGGGTTTGGGTTTCGCTTTCTGATATGGCGGCGGCAACAGGCAAACAAGTTTACGGATACACTCGCAATAAAGAGACAAAAGAATTTCTGGCTGAGATGGAGAGCGTTACGCAAATTTGCGTAACGGAAACCGTGCAAGGCGGCATTCCTGCTAGTCAGGGAACATGGGCGATCGAGGAAGTGGCGATCGACTTCGCGGCGTGGTGCAATGTCAAATTCCGAGTTTGGGTATCTCAACAAATTAAAACCCTGATGATGACGACCGGGACTGTCACGATCGCCCCGCCCGATCGCCCTTGTTGGATCGAGGACTCTGCTAATCCGTGGGTAGCGTTTTTTGACAAGGATTTTTGCGATCGGGTGTTTGGCTGGTACGGGGCACAGTTTTATTGGCAATTCGTGTACAAGGTATTAACGCCGGAAGAGGCTGCTAAAGTCAATCGGCTTAATCCGCCAGTTGCGGGTGTAAGGGCCCAGCGAATCCACCAATACCTAACACCGGAAGCAAAGACGCGCTTAACTCCCTATATTGGGGTGCTAGTTGGCATGGTGTACGGCGCGCGATGCCGTGAGGACTTCCGGCTAGGCTATGCGGACAAGTTTGGAGGTAACGACCAAAAACGGATACCCGGATTTGATAAGTAATTCCTTGTAATGGGAGCGGGGCGATCGCCCGATCGCCCACTAAACAATACTTTCTGAATTGTCCTGTTTTGTTACTATACTATGGTATAGTATAATAGCAACCAAATAGCCCAAACAATCACCAAAAATGGCAATATACACTCAGAAAGAAATAAATGCAGCCAATAAAACGATCGCCCTTGCGGATTATCGTGATACTCCTGCGGAGGCTAAACACTGGGGTAGATACCGCAAGAATGCTCATGCAAAGACTCTTACTGCGATTATGTTGCTAGGCTACAAGAATAAATATGTTACGTTTGCGGGGGATGCCATGTTATTATCCCAATATACGGATCAAACCTTGATCCCTTACGAATACGGGAAAGCACCCGGTTATATTGCGGTTATAGACTGGATGGACACACTCAAGACGGTCGCCGCCCTTAAGGCTCATGGTTATATTATTGATTTCATAGTGCGAGAATATGAATATGATGGACGGGAAGAGGGAGAGGAAGAGGGAGAGGAAGAGGGAGAGGAAGAGGAAGATTAATCCCAGTAATGGGAACGGGGCGATCGCCCGATCGCCCGCTAACAAATACTTTTCTAAATTGTCCGGTTAGGGCTTGACAATTTAGTATGGTATGATATGATAGAACAATCCAAACAACAGAGGACTAAATTATGCCGATCGCACTGACTGAATATACCCAATATCACCCAACACGCTTAACCCGTCAATCCGATAATCCTGTAATGTCTGGCACTTATACCTTAGAGGCGTTAACTGCACTATACGGCGGGGATAATGAATATGAAACTTTGCGGGTTGCAGCCATGCAAGGTCAAGCCTTTTTTAAAAAGGCTGACGGCTTTACTGCGTTTAACCCAATACCAGGGGAAACCGCCGACCTGCCTTTAGACGTTAATCCTACTACTGAGACTGAGGTTGATGCGATCGAGGTTGATGCGATCGAGGCTGAGGCTGAGACTGAGGTTGAGACTGAGGTTGATGCGATCGAGGCTGAGGCGATCGAGGCTGAGGCTGAGGCTGACACCGATGAGGCGATCGAGGCTGAGGCTGAGGCTGACACCGATGAGGCGATCGAGGCTGACACCGAGGCTGACACTGATGATACCGATGAAGGTAACGATATTTTCTAATTTGAAATAGCACCTAAACCGATCGCACGGGCGATCGGTTTTTTGTGACTTTTCCCATTGTTGGGAAATTTGCCGGATTCCTAGTTCGATCGTAGATAGCGTTGACAAGATTCGTGTAAAGAAAAGTTTACGGACTCTTCATACTTTGATTTAAAATTCCTCTATCTAAGGGAGTACAATGGAAAGTAGCAGGATGCGCTTTATACCAAAATCGGCTATGTAAATATACGGAGAGTTAATATGTTAAAAGAGAATAGCGAGATTTTCCTAATTACTTTAAAGGGTTTCTATGAGGTAGTAAATACCAGACAAAAAGTCTGTCTATTTATTCTCACTTGGATCATGCTTGGTGGCAGTTTGTTAGCTCACCGTATAGTGACTGTTGATGCGATCGAGCGCTTGATTGTAGTACCCCGCTACGAATATTTGAAAGAAAAAGGGCTGATCCCTTCACCTACTATAAGCCCAAAATCTAAAGGTTAAACCATGTCTGAGCAAAACAGTAAAACCCGCTAGCTCTAGCGGTTTTTTTTTTGGGCGGGCAATTAAGCCAAGCGAATAAATCGCAATTTTGCAAAATCTTCCGGCATTGTGGGAGTGGTCACAGGCATCCCGCCGCTTAACGCCGCGGTACTATGTGGGGCTTTAAATTTATATTGCAATTCAATTTCACAAGCGGGTAGGACATAAGTATTCTTAAGATAGCTTTTTATCGTGACCGAAGCACCCAACGCCCCGCCTGATATCACTGTATGCGCTGTATTACCATTGCCTATTAGTGTCGCCGCCTCTCCCACAAATTGCACTAGCCGACACATGAACTCGACACAACCAACACCGGAAACCTGAGCAAAAATATCATAAGTACCAGCCGTGACAATTACCCGTGATCCGCTGTGAGAATAGCCTGATCCTGCGTATATTAACGACATAGGCAGTGCGATCCAAGTATTAGCCTGGCCAGCCGTGAAACCTGAGTTAGCACCCGATGCGACAGTCCAGGTGCTTTGATAAATAGAAGGAGGGAGAGCGCCGAAATTTGGGGGCGTAACAAGCCCTAAGACGTTTGAGGCGTTAGTCTGTAGCACTCGGTCTCCCATAGGCATTAAAGCTGCAATAGCCGCCAAATCCGGGTCGTTTCTTTGGTAGTTTATGTCAATTCGTCTGATATTGCCTTTGCCCTCGATCGTGTTGGCATTAGTTGTTAAAGTGTTAACAGAAATTTCGGCTGTGTTGAGGTTAGGCACGATCGTATTCAGCCTAGAATTTAGTGCTGTATTTTGGGCAATTAACCCGTCAATTTCTGTCTGTATTTGTATTAGTAGCGGCGCGATCGTACTTGCACCCGTAGCCTGGTATTGTTGAATAAATAAGCTTTGCTGTTCTGCAATTTGCAGACTCAAATTATAGTTGTATTGCAGCCGATTTACGATCGCCTGCACTTGCGCGTTAAGGTTTGCAGCGCTATTAGCTGAGGCGTTCGTAATAGCGGGGACGACCGCGTTGCGGTTTGGATTTCCAGTTGAATACATGGCAACAAAAAACCGCGAAAATCGCGGTATCTAATCTAGGGTGAGTTCGTGCGCGACTATTGGCTGGTTGCCAAGTTAATTAATAATAGCATCTTTAAGTCTGCTAATATTAATTGTTAAGTACGGTTAACAATTCTATGGGCGATCGGCAAGGGCGATCGCCTTTTTATTCCCAGTGCTAAGGTTTGGCTATTTCTCGATAACGATCGCGCCACGGCGTGATAAGAGAATAATCATTAAATCGGTTGGGCAATGACCTTACTAAATTACACCCGCCAAAAGTTTTACCATCAAAATAATAGACTGGTTTGCCTCGGAATTTTGCGAATTGTTCTTCTTCCTTTGTGGAATCCCCAATATATCCACCGGGCGAGATTATTATAATCGCGTCGCTGTCTAGGATTTTCTGAAAGTGCAAATCTTTGACTTTTGCGATTTGCTCGGTCGTTAACAACAAATCAGAGTGAACCGAATTAAGCCAAAGACCACATAAATGCACGCCCCAATTCTCAAGAGTCAGCAGCAACATTGCTTGATGCGCCTCATCTCGAAAACGGGTAGAACCGCAGAGAGTGATTACGCCATTACCTTTTTCGATGTATTCCTTGGCTGACAGATTAAACATTTTTGGCTCCTATTTTCTACTCGCTATTATACTATACCATAGTTTCAATACAAACCCGGACTATTGAAAATTCCCGTTCGCTTCGATTTAATCGCCCGGCTTATATCAGGCTTATGTAATCGGAGGCGATCGGGCGATCGGGCGATCGCTGCTTTGGTTACAGAGTGCAAACCGTTATCAGCAGACGGTTCCAGCGATTCTGAGGGTGATTTGGTTACAGGGTTCAAAATACTCTCACGGGACAAGTCCAAAGGCTTACCCCGCAAAGGTTTCAGCCATTTAGGGATGCTCTCACGGGACAAGCAAAAACCCGGCAATATTTACCGGGTTTTTTATAGCGGGCGATCGGGTTGTGTTTACTTCCCAGTGTTGGGATTAATCTGCAACTTCATTTTTAACTGTCTGTTGCCGAAAAATTCTAATTGATACATTGCATCAAAATCTTGACGATCTAATGCCTGATTGACTAAAACAGCCAATTGGATCAAATACTTTTCAAGTCTGGGAAGTGTATCGGGACTGATGTGCTGATGAATGTAATTAATCCGCCCGTTGGGAGTTTGTTCGTTAACCAGGTTTAGCTTGCAGCGCTCTGTCAGTGTTAGGAAATCATAACAGTAGTGCCAGTAAAAACCAACGCCCATCAACTCTATCGCTTTTTTGTACAACAGAGGCTCATAGAATACTTTGTAGGGCTTTGCATCATCTAAGATGCGATCGAGCGCTGTCCGCGATTCTTGGCTTGATTGAAGCGCGATCGGTAGCCAGCCAGTCACGCCTTGAATGTAGCTGGTAGCACCTATGATACCAAACGACCGATAAGTCTGCAAAGCTTTGCGTGTTTTTTGTTTGGACTCAAAAGCATAGTATTCCGCAAAACAAGCCCAAGTATCAGAACTAAGTATTTTTGCATTTTTGTAGGTTGCTTGCAACTGCAATTCCTTACCCCATAAGGGTTGCAGGCATTCTGGGAGGTCTTTGCTTGCATCTGAATTTGAGACAAATTCGATAAGCAGGGTAATTGCTTGACGACTTACTCCCAAACTCTTCCCAACACCGCTAGTATTTAAGCCTGATTCTCCGGTTGATGGATGTGTGTAAAACTCGATCCCATTGACTTTCGATCGTAAAAATTCTATGCTTGACATATTGCTACTCAAATGTTTTGTTGTAATTACATTATAGCATAAAAACAAAACAAAACCCGGATATAATATTCGGGTTTTGTTTTAGGCTTTGCATCATCTAAGATGCGATCGAGCGCTGTCCGCGATTCTTGGCTAGACTGAAGCGCGATCGGTAGCCAGCCAGTCATGCCTTGAATATAGCTGGTTAGCCCGATCGCGGTTGTCGCCATCAAAACTTTTAAAGCCTTAGCGCGTCCCTTGCCTGCATAATGCCCTATTACTGCTGAGCAAAAGTCGGCTCGATAGACTACAACATCAACATTGCCTTTTTTGAAATTCCCTGACAGGTGCAAGTCCTTACCTATAAAAGGTTCTAGCCATTCTGACGGTGCTTTCCCTGACGGTGACAAACCATTATCCTGCAAGGGTTCTAGCCATTCTGACGGTGCTTTCCCTGACGGTGACAAATCATTATCAGCAGGCGGTTCTAGCCATTCTGACGGTGCTTTAGTCGCCAGGTTTGCTATTAACTCACATAGGGATTGTTTGCGGATACCACAAGCGCGCGCTAAACCCGATTGGCTCATGCCACATTCCCCGGTCGCGACGATCGTAAAATACTCGATCCCGTTTTGTTCGGTTCTGATAAACTCTGGTATACTAGACATAGTGTTAAATGCGAGTGTGGTTGCTAACATTATAACATAAAAACAAAACAAAACCCGGATATTTTATTCGGGTTTTGTTTTAGGCGATCGGGTTTTGCTTACTTCCCAGTGTTGGGATTAATCTTGGTTAGATTCGATCGCGTCTCTCAGCAGAAAAATAAAGAAAGTTTTCGGAGTTCGACTCAGTAGGGAGTAACGGGTAAAGCTGGAAACTGATCTCTATCCTCCGAGTATCATCGCTTAGATGAGGTGAGTCATTGCAATGGGCATACCCTAGAGCATCTAAATTTTGCTGACTCATAAAGTATGTATTTTGAGAAAAATCCATCCAAGAAGCCAATCTGCAAGCTTCTAAAAATTCAGCTTGATTACATTTTTGTGTTTGAGATTCATAACCTTTAAACCATTCCCAGTCATGCCCTAACATGGCATCTAAGATCCTATCAATGGTCGGCTGTTTAGCATCCCACAATAACATTTTATCTGACTCTGTAGGCTTGAAAACATCATTATGGAAATCTGCATATATCCAGTCATAGTAAGGGATAAAAGTTGAGTTTATGACTTTTATTACATTTTTCAGTGCTGAAATATTGTTTGTTTGCTGGTATTTTGTCAACTTAGCGATCGCACGTTTGAGCCGTAATCTTGGCACGTCTAGCGCTTTAAAGCCTATGTCTAACACCATATCTACTATCTCAGCAGCAAACATTGATCGGGGATCTTTCCCGACGCTTTCTAATACTCCGCAAGCGTAAGCGATTGATTTCCTTGCCTCTTCTATATTCTCGGTTGGAACCTTACCTAGCACAACGTTATTGTAGCCGTGCGTCATACAGAATACTGAGAATTTGCGGAATTTTATCAAGTGATCCGCTTTATTCCATGTGCTATTAATTTTGTTGGCAATATCGAGCAAGCGCTCAATCTCAGGAGTCAAAGGTAAAGACTTTATAACAGTCATAATTTAGAACCCAGTAAAGCGAGTGTTACTACCTACTACTATACTATAACATAAAACCCGGCAACTATCTAAAATTGCCGGGTTTAAATTATTTCTTGCCCTTGCCTGGTTTGTTTTTGTTGCGTCGCTTAAGCCTAATTTTACGTTGCAGCGCGTCGATCGCCCCGATTCTGTACGTCTGCAACTCTTCAAAAGTTAAGTCACTTTCACGCGCCGTCAATCCTTTTAGTCTAGTCATGATATTTGTTCTAACTTGCTACCATATTATAGCATGGTATCCGAAGGGAATCCGGATCGTTCAGAAATTTTTTAAATTCCCAGTGTTGGGATTAACGCGCGAATACGGTCGGGCGACCGTCAATACGGGTAACAACACGTCCCCATCCGCCCGAACCTCCAACTAGCCATAGTTTTGTCATTGAGGCGATCGAATAAACGTCAAATTTCCCGGCTTCTGACAGATTCGATAGCCAGTAATCGGTAGTACCTTCACGCGCCCCAAACGGGTCATGTACGATAATTTTATCTCGCAATTCAAAACCGACACCACAAACGATATGACCCGCGGTCTTGTAATCTAGTCCTAATACCATCGGGATAGAATTGCGAATAGACAGATAATAATCGTCAAAGGTTAATGATGTTGACCAATAGCTATCGACACCAAACTGGTTTAAAGCCTCTGTGTTGGCATTGTGATCTATAGTGTCGCCGTATCGTTTGAGCACGTCTAAATAGATAGATTCTGGCTGAGCTATATTATTTTTCGCTGCGGTAGCGTCTAATTTTCCATTGAGCACATAGTTGAGCATTATCGCGTTACAAGTGCCGTTACACTCTCGATAGCCGTATCCGCTAAGGTTGTCGGTTTGGTAATAATACTCCGCAGGCAGAACTATATTTGTCGGTTTGTAATCCCAGTGTGGGGCGTAAACAAATCCCTGATTAAATTCGCTATGAACCAAATCTAAAGCAAGGTGCTGATGAGGGGCGGGCGTAATCTTTGAAACCTGCAATACTTCCCCTTTTATAATGTTGATTTTCTCATGCGCTTGTAGCTGTTCTGATGGCAGATTGCGCGCTTTGAGAATTGTTGAAACTTTAGCTGTAATTGTCATTTTTTATCCTTAATTATGGGTTAAAATAAAGCCAGCAATTTAATAGCTGCTGGCACTACTTTAAACAGTAGGTAGCTTTTCCCATTTTAGCTTAGTTTTGCTTTAAAACGTTTCCCCAAGTTCTGCCAGTCAATATGCTACCGATCGCGCTTTTGGACACCCCAAATAGCTCTACCAGTGATTTTCTGCTTACGCCTTCTGCTGACATTCGCCGGATATCTAGCACGTCTTGCTCTGTCAATTTAGCATTAGTATGATCCGCGCCTTTACGGGTAGTTGGTCGGCAATTGTTAATGTATTGTTTAGGCATTGTTTTATTCTCCGATCGGGTGTCCTACTTTTAAGTATAATAGCAAAATGGAAATTAGCTTGCTAATTCCTATTTTTTCTGCTACATTTAGTTAGGCGGGCGTTTGCTGCTAAATCCGAATGTCCGATCGCGAATTGTGAATTTGTAGGGGAATCTTAGTGGTATCTCCTGCAAATTCATTTTAAATTTTAATAACCGATGGCAGATTATATTCCCTTGTCTCAGTGGGCAATTCCCAACGTATTTGTAAATACAACGCAACAATCAGCCGCAGAAATAAACAGTAGGTATCAAAGAATTGCCAACTGTGGGGAATTTTTGCGTAATCAAGCCGTGACTCTGGCTAATGCTGCGATCGTTCTATTAGCAGAGATAGACGCGGCGCTGGCTAATTTTGCATCACAACAGACTGCATTTAATTTGATGGCTACTGATGCCGGAAACAGAGTAAGCACCGCTAACACTTTACAAGCTAGCGCGGCGACTTCTGTTGCTAAATTAAATACTAATAATGCAGCGGTAGTTACTGCTAGAGGCAAGTTGACCACAGCAGACAGTAATGCTAACGGCGTTATTAATAATGGCATGGTAAAATCGGGGACTAACTTGGATGCCATAGCATCAGCAATTAGAGCCAATCCGGGTATTCTTGGACTCAATGGTTCTAGCGTTTGGACTTGGTATTCTGCACCTAGTGGGGCCCCGTTTGTTATCGAATTTCAAACTTTTGCGGGACAGTACGCGAGTACATCAAACGGCGGTTCCGTAACTGCGGGGGCTTGGAATCTTGTAGATATTAACAGCGCGGGTTATGGTAGCTTTAAAAACGCGATCGGGTTTCCTCAGAATGTAGTTGAGGAATTTTCCGATCGCCTCAATTTGAAAGAATTTACCCATTATTGGCAAGCGGTTATATTAGGCTCAAATACTGATTCGATGCGCGCGCGGTTTACACTTGATGGAGTAGGTATAGATAGGTCGTTATCGACTCAAATGGGAACTGATAGCAACACCAACACATTAAGACATTATAATCAAGATTTGATTATAGATGCTGTAATTATTCCCACGATCGAGACAGCATACCTCAGACTAGAAACCTATCACCCCGCGGTTAATACTGCTATTAGTACAGCCGCTAAGGGCTTATCAGGTAATAAAGGCATCGAAAACGTGTACATGATAGGATATGGATTTAGAGTTAGAAACATTTAATCCCAGTGTTGGGAATTGTGGAGATATGCAGAGAGAAACGCGCCCAAATATTACTAAGGTCGGTCTGAAGGCTGCAAAAAAAGCACCGGGCGATCGAACCCAAAAAGAGCATAAACAGGCTAAACGAGTTGAGAATGCGATCGCGCGCAAAAACAAGCTGTTAAAAGAGAAGGAAACAGCCAATAAATCCCGAATCAATCAAGCTTTAAAACAGCTATCTAAACAGTGCAGGAAGGGCGATAAAGGGTTAACTAGGTTAGCTTATCGGGTCAAGTTATTCTGGTTAATTCCTAACACTAAGCCCCGCCGATTCTACCCGCCGGGGACTGAAATTGACAATGATATTTTCGACATTCTCAAAGCAGCGACGATCGCGCTGGCTAATCAGTGCATTGAAGATTACGAATACGGCGATCGGGCGATCGAGATATTATTAATTCTTGAGAATCCGCCCTACAAAGCTAAAAGAACTAATCTTGCAGTAAGCTGTCGCAATTTTGCGGATCTAGTGCTTAGTAACGAAAACTGAAGCATTATTGTGATCCCAATAATGCCCAATTATCGGGATCACGATAATTGCCGATCGCCCGTTATGGGAATCCTCATAACGGGCGATCGGGTATTGACAAGTCGCAGAACTAGAGTATAATATAAATAGCACCGCAAAGCTACTAACTTTGGGTGCATTGAGTCAACCTTAACTAACAAGGCAACTAATGAGTATTATAGCACGGAAAGCAACAGTCGCGATCGTCAAAATGGGAATCTTGGAAATAGAAGGTCTCAGGTTTGATGACAATGGGGAGTATGCGGTAGCGGTTCCACAAATCTGTAGTCTATTTTCAATCGACACAAACCAGGCTGCAAGAAGCCTCAAAAGTATACTGGGTAAAGGTTTGTCAATCGACAAAGCGCGTACTACATTACACTCGAACCCTGTCAATTGTATTACACTTCTAGACTTCGATCGGTTGATAACCGAACTGACAATAAAGCAAAACCCAACCGCGATCGGGTTCAGTCGAGCATTAAACGGTTTGGCATTAACTCAGTTATTCTCAGACGCTTTTGGGATCAAGTTTGAGAAGGAAGATCGCCAGCAATATTTGATTAAGCGTCAGACACATAAAGAGCAATTTCATCCCAAGTTCACGGCATGGCTAAAGAAGGATGCAGGTGGCGATAGTAGCGCCGTCAAATGGGGTTTAAAGGTGGATGAACTCAAACTAGCTGCTGGGGTTCCATTGACCTTTATTGATGAATACAACCCGGCTGAGTATGCGACGATCGACAAACTGAATCAAGCTTATGCCTCATACCATTCGCTACGTTTGGCGGGTATTTCTCATGAAGGGGCGATCGGGGTTTTGAAATTGCAAAATAATTAATTCCCAATACTGGGATTAACTAATAGAAACCTGTGAATAATTTCACAGGTTTTTTATTAGCTGAGAGTAGTCGATCCGTCAAATAGTCGAGTGCCATCTAATAGTATGGCTGCAAAGTTTTGAATACTGGTTAAGACGCGCCCGACAGGTTTAAAGTAGTTGACAATCGCCGTCACTTCAGCAAGGTTAAAAGCCTGGACTATTCTAACATGAAAAGTGCCAGCAACACTACCAGGATTTTCGACTAATTCCGCCGTATATCCAAATAATTCTAAAGTTCTAACAACACTGTGATTAGTGCCAGCCAGCCTCAAAAGCCCCGGCAATTCACGCAATAAAACACGCCGATCGCCTGCTGATAATCTAGCAGCAAACGGCGCGATCGATGGCGTGAAAGCTGCGATAGATTGTATTAGGTATTCGTCATCTTCTAGCTGCCAAGCAAACGATCCGGTCTGTGTTTCTGTCCAAATAATATCGGCAAAATATTTGGCGCGATCGTCGGAATAAGCAGGGGGGATTAAGTTGATAGCGTCTTGTTTTTGCATAATTCCTGTTAGTTTATTGGGGCGATCGTATAAATTTTTAAAGAAGTCTTATAAAAGTGATTCTATAATAGCTATTAGCGCCCCCCGCAAAAGTTAAGGCTTTGTCAAAAGCTAACTGCACTACTCGATTTCCTACTGCGGTATTAAGCCTAACAGAGCAGTTATAGTCATTCCCTGCATAATCTTCGATCTTGAATGTTGTCGGTGATTGTGATCCAGCAAACTTCCATAAGATATTAGCTAATATCCCCGCCCCGTGGTGTTGCCAGTTTCCAAAATTTTGATTTGAAGCGTCTGATACCTGAAAATAAACAGAAACAATCCAAACAGACTCTATAAAGTTCAGTCCAGCATTATTTAGAGTGCCAAAAGTAGTATAAGTATTTGCTGCTATCGAACCGGGCAAAGTTCCACTAAGTATAACTTTAGCTGATACGGTTGCATCAACATTATTGCTGATTCGCCGCCATCTTTCACCGTCGGAGTATGTTAAGTCACCCGTAGAATTAACTACTGTCGATGCCGTACTACCAACCAAAACATTAGGTATGGTAAGGTCACTACGAAAATACAAAGCCCCCGGTACGAATGTCGCGCCTGTAAATGCGGTCGCACCGCTACCAGGCCTCATCGTGCCGTTTGTTAGAACATTTCCTGATGCTGTATGCTCTAGTACGTTGCCATCACTTAAATCGTCATTATGATGTCGGATTTGCACATTCCCATTGTTGGCTACTGTGATGCTTTTGATGCGACTATTTACAGGTGCGACTGAATTTACCAGCCAATATCTAGGAAGACCGTTAGCATCAACACCAGCCTGAGTTATTGATGGAGTATTCGCAGGGGAAGATCCGGCTCTAAAGCTAGCACCTGCTGTAAAAGGGAAGAAATTATTTAAAGGTAGGTTCGCGATCGGGACAAAACTATTAACATCTAAAGGTGCAACACCGTTAGCAGTCGATCGCGCGCTGGCATCTAATTTTAATGCTAGTCCTGCTGTATAAGTTGATGTTGATACCGCCCCCAAACTTGCAAGCGTAGGATAAGCGGGTAGGTTTGCTGTAGGGACTAAGCTGTTAACATTTAAAGGTGCAACACCGTTAGCAGCCGATCGCGCGCTGGCATCTAATTTGAGTGCTAGCCCGTCTGTATAAGTTGATGTTGATACCGCCCCCAAACTTGCAAGCGTAGGATAAGCGGGTAGGTTTGCTATCAACAAATAATTGTTTAGTTGGGAGATCGAAGCCCCGCCCAAACTTGCGAGTGTGGGATAAGCGGGTAAGTCCGCAATCAATAAATAATTGGCTAGTTGTGTCAGTGATGGCACTCCTAGATTTGTCCGTGCTGTTGCAGCGTCTAGCGCGTTTGTACCGCCTTGTGCAACAGTAATGGGAAATGTAACGTTACCGCCACCGCCGCCACTACCAGAGGGTAAGAATATAGCTGAAACTTTCCCATCCGCTCCTAACGGCGCTACCCCAAAGGGCAAACCTTTGCTAGCTGAACTAATCGCGCCTAAGTTAATTAATGCTATTACCGGATCACTCGCACCCGTACCGCCCAAACTCACAGGAAGTACGGCAGGGGAAATATTATCATCACTTGCACTAGCGATCTCAGTATTGCCTACTTTCCAGCTTTCTGCGATCGGGTTTATCTTTCTTCCGGCTGCGATTATAGCGCCGTCTGTTTGCTCTAAATTCTGCGATAAAGCGATTAAATCGTGCCGCCATTTGTATACCGGGATCTCGTCTTGAGGTACGTCCGATCGCTCACATTCTTTCAATTCTAACCGTGTCCGATATCGATCGCCATCCCATTCCTGGGATACATTACCGATGACAAAATAACCTACATATTTTTTCTGCCAATATACCCGCCTAACTTTTTTGACTGGTTTAAATTTGTTGCCTTTAATCGTCACTTCTAAAGTTAGCGGCTCTGTACTTTGTACCGCTACGGGTAACGCGAACAAGCGCGCGATCGTGCTGTTGTAACTTCCCCTCACTCTGAATGACTCGCACTCGACTTCTTCACGCCCGATCGTTAATGTCATAGTTCATATTGCTATTTTTCTATACTTTTAGCTTAGCATTTTTTGGCTAGCCCGATCGCCCGCAAAGATTCCCAACACTGGGATTAATCCTCAAGAATAAACCCGCAAATTCTTTTAAGAACGTGCGGGTTTTTAATATTAGTATGTTATAATATTATTAGGCGATCGGGAATTTGGCAATACGCGATCGCCCTTGCAAACTTACAAAAAACTATCATGACCTTAGCATTTTTTCAATTCCAAAGCAATCAAGTCCGGGTTGTTGCGATCAACGGCGAACCCTGGTTTGTGGCTAAAGATTTGTGTGCAGTGTTGGGAATCAGTAATTCCCGTGATGCTGTTGAACGTTTGGATGAGGATGAGAAGGGTGTCGTTACTACCGACACCCTTGGTGGAAAACAAGAGCTAGTAACGGTTTCAGAGTCTGGGATGTACTCGCTGGTGTTGACTTCCCGTAAACCGCAGGCTAAAGTTTTTAAACGCTGGATTACTCACGATGTTGTACCCACTATCCGCCAGACTGGGAAATATGAAATCGAGCCGATCGCTCCTACCGAACACCAACTACCAGCTACCTATATAGAAGCCTTGAAAGCACTTGTAATAGCGGAGGAAGAGAAAGAGGCATTGATACAAGCAAACGCGCTTCTAAGTGCAACTAACGAATGCTTGCAAGAGGATATTGAGCTATTTACCGAAGTAGTGGATGAGCTTTTTAACTACTCTTCAATTATTCGGATTGCCAAGTTTAACGAAGTTAATGAAAAAATCTTCAATTGGTACAGCTTGAAAGCCGCTAGCAAAATGTTAAAAGTAGAGGTAAAAACAGCACCTTGCCCACGCTACGGAAAGAAAAACCTTTACAGCCACGATGCTTGGCGACTAGCCTATCCCGATGCTAAATTGCCTGAGACTACTACACTAACGATCGCCCGCAAAGATTAATTCCCAACACTGAGATGGGTACGTTAGTAACGTACCCATCTTAGACGGTCTAAATCGGGAACACTGCCGATCGCCCGCAAAGATTCCCAACACTGGGATTAATCCTCAAGAATAAACCCGCAAATTCTTTGAAGTGCTAAGCCTAAGCTCGTCTATTTTCGATTAGTTCGAGTTTAGAATCCCCACGCCTTTAGGCTGGGGTGTATGTCAAACACACTGAGCAAGAATTTTTGAGCTTCATTCGAGATCAGGCAATGCCTAACGGAAATTTGAGCATCCGTGGTGTCGCGCGCTGCTGTAGTGTTGATGATACTAGCATCATCCGAGGTGCTGACTTCAAGTCGGCAAAATTAGGTCAAACCCTTACAGAGTATGGGTTTAAGCCTGCTGACTTGGTAGAGAATGGCTTTTCCCCGCAGGCTGTTTGGCTAGCGATCGAATACTTCGCTTATGAATCAAAAGCAGCCGCCCCGATGGCTAAGCAGTTGGCTCGAACGTTTGGGGCGATCGGGATAAAACACGTTGTCAGCCAACTAACAGCACCCACGCCAGAACCGCCCCGACAGTTGCCGACATCTTTTGAGGTATTAATAGAAGCTACAAAACTGTTGCCAAGTATCACTAACCCAATAATCAAAGCAGCGTTTGAGCAGCGCTTAGCAGAGGAATTGGGAGCAAACAACGCTCTACCAGGAAGTCAAGCTAAACCCGTCATAGCAGCCGTTTTAGCGCGGGATCTTGGCTATTCTTTAAAACCCGGTGAAGATGCAAAATTGGGTAAGTGGGTGAGGACTTCTCACGAACCTTTGGGGCAAACTCAACACGGACGCTATCAAGTCAATGTGTACGATCGCACCCCAGAATTAGAGGCAACGATTCGCGGGTTTTTTGACTAACCCGATCGCCCGCAAAGATTAATCCCAACGCTGGGATTAATCTTTAAATAATTGTTGTAACGATCGTAACAGTTCCTATTTTGGGGAATTGATTTGCTGCTGTAATTAAATTAGATATAGGTGCTGAAATTGCCACGTCATCAATACCCGCGATCGAGCGGATAGCTGCTGTTAAATCACTAGGACGGATGGTCGCGCCTAATTTCAGTTTAGACACGGCATAGTTGCTTACAGCGGTTGTGGCTAGAGCTTGTAAGGCGATCGGATTACCGCTTACGGTAATAGTTGCATTAAAATTCCATGTGACCTGAGTTGCTGCGGATACGGTGTAAGTATCACAGATATTTTTAACTGTAGGGCTATTCAAATAAGCCTGTAACCCGGCAATTTGACCCGCGCTGGGTGTACCTGTTTTTGCTAATAGAAAGACCTGTATACTCATCGGAGTGTTCGTGTTAGCAACATTCACATCCGCCACATCAGTATATGCTCGTGATAAAGCAATAATTGCCTCTTTATTCCCCGCGCCATAAGGGAGTAAATATATCTCGGTTTTATACTTCTCATACGCTGCAACAATTGCCGTCTCAGTGTCAATTTTTGCCCATGACGCAATTAAAACTAAAACCTCTCTATAAGCCCATTCTAGCGATCCGATCGTCAAGTTTTGACCGGATAATTCAAACCATTTTGTAGCTATGCGATCGCGCAAAGCTGCTAAATTCAAATCAGATTGAAACATTTATTTGTTTGCCATTTAAATAAACACTAACCCGATCGCCTTCGACTTCTATACTATCGATCGAGAATGGTAAATATCTCTCAATCATAGCGGTAATTTGTTCTACCGGATCGACGGCATCCCGATCGCGCCCAAAATCCCAGTTAAACGGAATTTCCCAGTGATGGGAATTTAAACAAAGCGTTAATATCTGACGTTGAGATTGAAACCCAGAAACAGGCTCATTTATTTTCCCGAATTGCATCATCATGTCTTGTATTGTGGTATAGTGGAATAACAAACTAAAGAGAATAAAGTCATGGGAAAATTTAAGAAAGAAGAAGACCGATTAATTGCCGTTAACTGCACTATTAGCAAAAGTGATCTAGAGTTGGCAGAAATGATGGGGAGTAAATTAGTAGACGGCAAAACGGTCGTCAATACTTCTTTAGGTCTCAGGCAAGTCTTTGATGCTGTCAGAAGGTTTGGGCAAGCTCTGCAAGTCTTGGAGAATATCAGAGCTAACCCGCGTCAATCTAGAAAGTTAGTCGATGCTTTTTTGGGGCCTCTTGAAATTAAGGAGGCAAGTAGCGACAGCTAAGGGACGCAACCCAATCCAGTTTATCCTGAGTGTCGATCGTGTGAATAACGCGATCGACAAAAGCCGATCGCCCGTCTAACGTAAAAACACTGCCTGCTATCATTCTCCAGTCTCCCAGAATTTCAAAGTCGAATAAATAGTTAGCCCCGTTGATCCGCCTTAATTGGTCGCGCGCTGCTATTACCATTAAGTTTTCGTCATCCGCTCCGACACCCGCTCCCCTATAGGTGATTATTTTACCATTAGAAACGCGGGTATCTTCAACTCTGATATATTCCCTATCTCCAAATAATACCACCTCATAATCAATATATTGATAAGTTTCTGTACCTAAAATTGTCTCCGAATAATTTATAAATTGTGTTGAATTAATAGCAAATAACGGCGGGCGGGTTTCTAAGTCTATAAGCAATGTAAAAATTAACTCTCTGTTTTCTATCTTGAAAACAGCGCCGATCCTATTTGCCAACCCGTTTAAAAAATCAAGGTCTGACTGGTTAGTCTGTGCTATTTGCGAAAATTCTATATCAGGTAAATCAAGGGTAAATACTGACAATTGATAGCGTTCTGCTATCTCTTCGAGTATGTCTATTAATCTATATTCTGAATAATCCGCATCCCGTTTGAGCTTCAACTGAGGATCTGACAATGGCAACCCGGTCGCTGCGATCGTTCTTAGGTTATTTTGCAGGCTGATCCGATCGACTTCAAATAAACCCGCTTTAAGCCTGTATACCGAGTCTACACGCCCTATTTCTAACTCGATAGTAGCTTTAGGCGCGATCGGGATTATGCCTCTGTCAATGACGCTTAACTCGATATCCGGCGATCCTCCTGTTAGCGGGTCACTATAGCTGAGTTTTACAACGTCTGTTATCAATCTGGGATAGTTGAGTCTGATTAAACTTGGCATACTTTAGATCCCAGTGTTGGGAATAATTAATCCTAGTATACCGCGCGCCGTTCGCCTCGATTTAATCGCCCGATCGCCCCGTCACCCGCCGTCACAGGATAGGGAGAAAGTCATACAACATACTGATATTTATAATATATATGACGTTCTATGACAGCATCAAACCTATACGCTGTAACGGTTTTACCCCAATATCAAAACGGGTCGGTGGCTGAGGGCGATCGGCCGTTACTGGGATCGCAGTAACGGGATCTAACGCGGGCGATCGCCTTTAAAACCATTACTCGGATCTGAGTAATGCTCAGCCGATCGCCCCGTCACAGAATAGGGAGAAAGTCATAGGACACACGATATATTTTATAATATATGACATCCTGTGACAGACTAAAACCTATACAGTGTAACGGTTTTACCCCAATATTAAAACAGCTTTAAAAATACTTTGCTAAAACACTTGACATCTTTTAGGATGGTATAGTATATTAAATGTATTCCCACCGGGAGCGAAAGCTTGCCAAATAGCAGTGTAAATCGGGATGGAACTAGAGGCTAAGCCTTGCGCTGCTACATCAAAAATACAATTGAATGACCGAGCAAAGACATAGGGGCTATCGCCACCTCTCCGAGCTAGTGCACTTGCTAAACTCCTTAATTCCCCGCGATCGTGATTTTCACGAATTACGATCGCTCTCTCTAAAATATGGCAAAAATCAAAGCAACAATCGACTCGCTAAAATGTGGTGAGACTGTGAGACTGAAAACTAATGCGGAGAAAATCGAAGTGTTAGATTTCCACTCGCTACCCTATTATTTTGATAGTGCCGATGTCGGGACTGTGACCCATTTAGAATCGCCTTGCTTGCGATCGCGCAAAGGGAAACCAGATACGCAAATCGTTGTTAGATTCTCTAAAAAATCAGTAACGAATTATCTGGTAGCGCGGGTAGACGTGGCGGATCTCGAACTCTGCAATGCGGTTTAAAATATGACAAATTCACGCCCGATCGTTCTTGCGCTTAGGGGAAAAGTTATCCCCAAACAACGACCGCGAATTGCAGAGGGTAGGGCTTATTACTCAAAGGGTTATTCAACTTGGCAAAAAACAGCAAAGCAAGCTTTAATTGCCGCGATCGGAGTTATGCCTGCAACAATAACCCGACATTTCCCATTGACTGCGGTAAAAATTGAGATCGAATTTCACGGGTGTCTGAGGACAAACGCCGATCTCGACAATTCTGAGGGTTCTTGGTTGGACGCAATGGTGCAAGCTGGTATTTTGTCCGGTGACAATATCAAAAAAGTCAATCAAATTGGATCAAAATATTTTGATTTGTCACATCCTGTATCTGTCATCACAATTACCCCAAACTGGGAACCAGTCTCGGAGGTAGATCCTAGATTGTTGATACCTCCGAACTCGATAATCAAAACAACAATCAAGCGATCGCCCGCAGCCAAAAAAGCTCAGGCTATGCTCAAAACCACCAAATAGAGGTATCTAAAATGAGATTTAGGCCTACTTATTCATTCTATATTCGATCGCCCCAATGGCGAGAAAAAGCATCTAATTTCCGAACAATGACAGGCGGGCGTTGCGTTTTATTGCCCTGGTTATCGGCTAATGACGCGCATCACTTGACGTACAAGAATCTGGAGAATGAAAAATATCTCAGAGATTGCGTACCTCTCAGTCGCACCGCCCATAACTGGGTTCATAAAGGATTTATCGGTAAATGGCTTTGGACTGATATCAAAACTCGCAGACGCTTTATGAATTTTGGGATTCGGGTAATGGCGATCGGAGTCACCGGGTACGCCGCGATCGCAGGCAAACACAAAGTCGGCAAACCTAAACCCAAACGTGCTTAGCGCTTAATTCCCAACAGTGGGATTAACGGTGGATAACGTTATCCACAGGCGATCGCGCCCAATAAAAAACCCGCAAATTCTTTTAAAAGTTTGCGGGTTTTGTGTTTTCCTATGGTATAATATATTTGAAGGATAAATCAACCAAGGTAAGTTATGTCTAGTTTAACAGTTTTGGACTTTGCTGGCAGGAATATTCGGTTTGAGATGCGAGGCGATCGGGGCGATCGGGTTTGGGTTAGCCTGACTGATATGGCTAAGGCGACGGGACGGCAAGTTAATGACTATACCAGACTCGTTGCTACTGTTGAGTTTTTAGCAGAGTTTGAGTCAATTACGGGAATCCCCGTAATTGACTCAAAGGTAGGCGGACAGGGCATCCCAGCGGATGAGCGGGGGACGTGGGCAATTGAGGAAGTGGCGATCGACTTTGCGGCGTGGTGCAATGTCAAATTCCGAGTTTGGGTATCTCAACAAATTAAAACCTTGATGACTGAAGGGACGGTCTCGATCGCGCCCAAATCTGAGAAACCCGCATTAACCGCAGCGCATTTAGACTTACTGCGATCGGCGATGTCTAGCGTACCAGCGCCGCTAGTTGATGGGATGCTGCTAAATGAAGTCCAACGATATCATCCCGAACTAAAGCAAAGTATCAATGCCGCGCACTCGCTACTCGCAGCCAACACCCCGATCGCAGAAATACTGCTAACTCCCACAGCGATCGGCGATCGGCTTGGCACTTCAGCACGGGTAATTAACGCGCTGCTGACGGCTAATGGCTACCAGATAAAGAACCCTAACAAAGGGAAGACAGAACCCGCCTATTTCCCCACAGAGAAGGGCAAACCGTATTCCTCTAACACGATCGCCACCGGACGCAAGGAAGACAATACTAGCTACCAGCACACAAAATGGGTAGAGTCGATGGTTGAGACTGTTCGAGATTTGATGTAATTCCCAATACTGGGATTAACCGTGAATAAAA
>Ga0335395_10000078_pt1 | contig 65505 bp, 108 predicted proteins | sample MAT02_FD_205744 | JGI IMG/M metagenome (GOLD analysis project Ga0335395, IMG submission 205744) | Freshwater microbial communities from Lake Fryxell liftoff mats and glacier meltwater in Antarctica - MAT-02 (spades assembly) (version 2) ...
TATCGGCGCACCGCCCACCCATGCGCAGGTTAGCGACCACTCGATTACATTCCACTACAGCGATCAGCGATGGCTTCGGACGCAGCTTTATAGCATGGACTGGCCGGATTTGGAAGGTATTCTTAATCGTGACGCTACTTACAAGCCGGTGCCTCCCGCGCTTGTTGACGGGTTAGACGCTATCAAAAGCTTCTTGGAAAAGGATACAAACGTCTACCTGAAGGGTGACACGATCTATACATCGGAGGCCGACGGTATTGGCGCAAGCTATCAGGTTGCGGGCCTAGATGCGGTTGGAATCTATAAGTTTGAAATGCTTATGATGATGGCGAGCGCTGCAAAGCAGGTTGACTTTTCTACCTATCCGGCACCATGCTGTTTCCTTAACGATACAATGCGCGGCGTAATTATTGGGCTTCGTCCATGAGCAGACGTGCAGACGCCTTCGGATTATTTTGGGAAGATTTACCTAAGCAAAAGGGTAAAGGAACTAGGACTGTGCGCGAGCGCGGCCCGCACCCCTCTATACCTGTAACAAATTGGCGGCCTCCGTCTGATTGGCCTAACCTCGGCGCGGCGAAGTTGATCGGCTTTGACGTTGAAACCTACGATCCTGAATTGACTACGGCGGGGCCGGGCTGGTCTCGGGACAGCGGGCACCTGATAGGATTTTCTTGCGCGGTCGAAGACGGCACTGGTTGGTATTTTCCGATAGCGCACGAAACACAGACAGAACTTAATATGGACAAGGACAACGTTCTTGCCTTTATGAAGTATTGGCTTGAAAAGTCAATCCCAAAAGTAGGCGCGAACTTAATATATGATACGGGCTGGTGCAAAGAGAACGGTATTGAAGTCGGCGGGCGTCTTTATGATGTGCAGTTCGCAGAGGCGCTGCTGAATAGCGAGACGCCAGATGTCAGTCTGGAGGCTTTATCCCAGAAGTATCTTGGGATCGGCAAACAAACAAACATTCTTTACGACTGGCTCGCTTCCTGGCTCGGCGGTGCGGCTAATGACCGACAGCGGGCGAACTTATATCTATCGCCGCCGTCGCTGGCTGGCCCCTACGGCGAAGCCGATGCGGCGCTTCCGATCCATATTCTAAAAGCGCAATGGCCGCTGATGGAAAAGCGCGGCATCCTAGACCTGTTTGACTTAGAATGCCGCTTGATCCCCCTACTCGTCAAGATGCGGTTTCGCGGGGCGCCCGTTGATCTGGATCAGGCGCAACAGACCTATGACAGCCTCGGCGACGACCTAGTGACGGTCGAGAAACAGTTAAAGGCCATTGCGGGACAGCCGGTTAACGCTAACGCGGGTGAATCTATTGCCAGCGCGTTTAAGCGTAACGGACTAGAAATACCAACGATTGTTGATAGAAAAACAGGTAAGGAGCGCGTCAGCTTTTCTGTCGATACGCTCGAGGCTATTGAGCATCCAATCGCGGAAACTATCCTTGAGTATCGTCGGATCGCAAAAGTTCGTAACGTCTTTGTAAAAGCCTACATTCTCGACAAGAACGTAAACGGGCGTGTTCACTGCTCATTCCACCCGCTGCGTGGACTAGGATCGGGCACAAGATCGGGCCGCTTTTCTAGTTCAGATCCAAATCTTCAAAACATCCCGGTGCGAACAGAAATCGGTAAAAAAGTTCGTAGGGCGTTCGGTAAGAAAGGTGTTCTTTGGATTAAGTTTGACTACAGCCAGATCGAATACCGGATGCTTGCTCACCATGCGGTTGGCCCCGGAAGCGATGAGCTACGGTGGCGCTATAATAATGACCCCGATCTTGATTATCATATTTTCACACAAGATTTGATTAGACTTAAGACTGGTATTGAACTAGAGCGCCGCCCGGTTAAAAACATTAACTTTGGCCTGATTTATGGTATGGGAAAGAAAAAGCTTATCGCCGATCTAATTAAGTTTAGCGGCGGCGGTAAAGTTGATAAGCAAACAGGGGAACTTATGTATAGCAGCTATCACGAAGCTGTTCCGTTTGCTAAAGCTACGATGGATGCCGCAGCAAACGAAGTGCATCGGACAGGCTACGTTGAAACAATACTTGGCCGTAAATCTGATTTTAACGGTTGGACATCAAAGCAGTATGAAGCTGGCCGGCTGTCGCTTTCTTTCGAGGCCGCTTCGTCTAAGTGGGGCGCATACAATATCGAGCGCAGTCACACGCACAAGGCATTGAATCGTAAGTTACAAGGCGGTGCCGCAGACGTTATGAAAAAGGCAATGGTAGAAGCATACGAAGCTGGACTCTTTGCTGATGATGCTTGCGGTATACCCTGCCTAACTGTTCATGATGAGCTTGATTTTGACTATGAAAACGGAGTTGACTTGTCGGCCCCGTGTTGGACAGAGTTTAAGAATCTTATGGAAACGGCAATGCCAGGACTGTTAGTCCCGGTTCGGATGGACGGCAGCTTCGGGCCTAATTGGGGTTCAATAGATTAAGCCTTGACCGGCGCGCGCCGTTGTGCTAGGTTAACACACGGGCAGCGCGCGGATAAAGAACGTGAATCAAGCGCTGGCTTTATAGGAGCGAAACTGATGACACTGATCTTTAACGGGCAAGCACTCTCGACACTGCCCCCGGAGCAAGCGCAGCGCGCCCTGCTGGAACTCATCGCTTACATGAACGGAGCAAAGTCGTGAATACCGAGCGCCTTAATGGGATACTGAACTGGCTGGAGTCCGCGGAAGAAGCGCTGCTCTTTAATATGGGCACCTTTACTTTTGTTCCGAATACGGCAAAAGCTGAGAACAACTGGTGCGGGACATCTTGCTGCCTCGCAGGTTATACGGTGATAACTTACGGAGATTTTGTTCCTGGAAATACAGTGATACACGTCTTTGAAGACGCGTGGAAGCTGCTCGAATTGACCTACGCGGAGGCGCGGGCTTTGTTCTATTGCAAAAGTCTTGCTGGCCGCGACCTTTGGCTCACCTTCGATGGCATCACTCGGTCGCAAGCGGCGCAGGCGGTTAGGAATCTTATTGATTGCGGCGATCCGAAATGGGAGGTTATTTGTGCTTACCCCTTTCCTTAACATAAAAGAGGGCTGGATTTACTACAAAATCCGCCAGCAAGACGGCACGTTCCAGATCATGGAATGTGTAGATACGATCAGCAACCGCCTCTTTGTTGAATGGGTCCAAATCCATGACTAAACTTCATCCTGACTTTGCAGCATTTATCATTAACTACGCAAAGAAGAAAGAAGAAGAGCGTAAGGAAAAGGCGTTAGGACCGGCGCTGTTTGTTAATCTTAGGAACGGCGGCAACCTACACAAGCGCCCAGCCTGCGATCTGTGGTTCGTCTTGTTGGCCACCGTGTTCTGGTTGGCGCTTATGGCTATTCCCGCCATTCTGGCTATTCTAGCAGGGATGGGAGTTATGACGTGGCTCTTATCTTGATACCGATCGTTATTCGCGGTGTTCATTACGAGTCGCAAGCCGCAGCGGCCCGCGCGTTTAATGTTTCGCACGTTACTATTACACGGGCAGTTAATCGAGGTACGCAAGATAGAATTGGTTTAGGGACCGGCAAGCGGCCTATAGTTTGGGACGGCGTTGAATACAGCAGTATTATAGACGCCGCCCGCGCGGCTGGATTGACTCGCCATAAGTTTAGGATTCTCAGAGACAGTATCGACAAACAGAAAAAGGACACCAAATGAAACCGATGCTAGCTAGTGATTGGGATGAAGACAAGCAGTCATACCCTGTCTTGCTCCAACCGAAGATCGACGGCGTTCGCGCGCTTAACCTGTCAGGTCGATTGACAGGCCGCAGCCTGAAAGAGTTTAACAACGTCTACATCACCGAAAAGTTTAGCATACCAGAGTATGTTGGCTTTGACGGTGAGATGGCGGCGGAGAAAGAAACGCACCCGGACCTTTGCCGCTTGACCACAAGCGCGCTAGGGACCATCGCAGGCGCCCCGCGCGTGGTCTGGCATGTCTTTGACCTTGTGACCCCTGCAACCGCTGGCCAGCCTTATGCGGCCCGGTGGCGGGCAATGTTTGATAAGGTCGCGGGCTTGCCGCCCGATCTTGCCGCCTGTCTGCATGTCGTTCCACAGATCAAGTGCGACAGAAAAGCTGATGTTGAACAAAACGACGAGAACCTACTCGTGCTTGGCTACGAAGGGACCATTCTTCGCGCACCCGGCGGCGTTTACAAACACGGACGAAGCACAGTCCGCGAGGGCGGTCTACTTCGAATTAAACGCTTTAATGATTCGGAGGGCGTAGTCGTCTCCATCCAAGAAGGCCAGACAAACAATAATGAGGCCAAGATCAACGAACTTGGTCATACCGAGCGCAGCAGTCACCAAGAAAATATGTCACCTAACGGCATGATCGGAACGCTATCCGTTAAGCTACTATCCGATATTACGTTCGGAGAAAAGACGCTGCACAAGGGCGAAGTCGTAACGATCGGCGCGGGAAGACTAACCGCGCAGGAACGTGAAGACTACTGGAACTATCCAAACACGATCTTGCAGCGGATCGTTAAGTTCCAATACTTTCCTAAGGGCGTAAAGGAGAAACTGCGCTTCCCGACCTTTCAAAGCTTCCGCAGCAGTGTGGATATGTAAACCCAGGAGACTAAAATGCTTAAGAACTTGATGCTTACTGCCGCGCTCTTGACAACGGCGGCCACCGCTTCGGCGGAAGTGACTATGGACGATCAGAGCGTTGCGGACATGATGACGATTATCGCGCTCGTCGGGGAATTCTGCAGTTTTGATTTGAGTGAGGAAGCCGACACCCTTCTCGTTGACTTCTTTGCTCATCTGTCGAGCAAGTATCCTGAGACGGACATTGGCGATGCTATCGCGGTGTCTGGAAGGATGGTCATAGAGCAGCGTAACGCGGCGGTAAGTGAAGAAGCTTGGTGTGCAGAAAAGCTGTTGCTCGGTCCTGAATACTGGAGCGAAGCAAACTGAGATGTCACACTTTTCGTTCGCCCAAGCTATCACAAGGAAACTACAGGTGATCTCAGATCAAGAGCTAAAAGCTACTACACTTACTGATCTTGAAATTGTGCATCAGTATCGAGGATCAACAGACCCGGCAGTTTTGCAACTAAGCAACCGACTCGTCAAGAATCATTATGAGACGGAACTGTTGCGCGATGAAGCGGAAGACGCCGCTGGTTTTCAACGGCGTATTAACCAACTTGAACACGAGTTAAATAAAGAAGAAACGGAGCACGTCGCAACCAAGAAAGAGTTAGAATCCTATAGGAGGGTTTACGGATGAAAGATGTTGTTGTAATAGTTCTGTGCGCGGTGATCTTACTTTTACTCGGCCAATGTCTAATACCCTGAAATCGCCAGCTACAGAAGGAAACTATAGATGCCTATCACCGACGAGCAACTTAGAGCAGAGTGCGCGGCAGGGGCTTCCCGCCCACAGATTGCGGTTAAGTACGGGGTGTCTGTTCAGACAATCTACGGCAGGGGCAGAAAACTAGGTCTAAAGTTCGTCTCTTATTGGACAACGGCGGAAGGCCGCGCGCGAAGAGGTGTACTGACTAAAGCACTCTTTGCTGACCCCGAAGAAAAGATTATACGGATGGCGCAACTAACAGCGGGGAAAATGAAACCCGGGAAAAAAGCTGCGGCCAAAGACAGGTATGAGAAAGAGAAAAATAAGTATCTCAAGTTGCTGTCACCTATTGAGATGAAAGATTACCTCAACTTACATAAGATGGGGATGAGCAACTCAAACGCGTTTATTATGATGGCTCGACCGGACGTTGCCAAAGTCTGGGAATCGACACGACGCGGAAAACTAGAGGTTAAAAAAGCGGCTGAGCGTTTGGATAAAAAAAGCCAGCCCCGAGAGGCTGGCTAAGTCGCCTGACGCAGGAAGGAACCCGTCAGGATTCGTTTGTGCTGACAGTTCCGCCTGTCATCTGAACGCGCCGACCGCTCGGCACAAATCCATAGCGCGCGTCTGGCCACCGGGAGCCGTTTTTGCGCAGGCGCTTCTTTGACAGTGGCGCGATGCTCACCATGTTGTTCTGGTTGCCGCCAAGTACGTAGAAGTTATCTTCGGACTCCCCAGCGTAGAAGCCAACATGGCCCTTCCAGCTGTCCGGCGACCCGCGCCAGAAGGACAGAATACAACCGCGCTGCGGAGCGACGTGCTGCCCCCAAGATGACCAATTCGCGGCCAGATATGGGTTGCTTGGAACCACGATATCAGGGATGGTCCTGCGAAGAGAAGTCTCTGCGTAATCTCCGCACCAAGCAATATCCGAAGGATCGCCGATTGTCCTTCCGTCCGACCTAAGCCAAAGAGAAAGCTCGCGGTTGTCGCGAATCTCGTGCTTTCCCATCATCTGCAATCCGAAGACATACCAAGGCATGTCTTCCGAAGCGTTGGGCAGGATACTGCCCAACGGGCGACTGTCCCCGACTAGAAGCGCCCAAGTCAGCGGCCCGATACTCAACGAGTTGGACAGACCAACCGATTGCTTGAAGTTGACCAGAGCGTGATTGGTGTTCATCCCGCGGAGGCCGTCAATGACGAGCGGTTTCCCGTTTGCGCCAAAGTAACCGCGACGATTAAGAGCGTCCTGCACGACCTTAATATCATAGATCATTGTCATCATTCCACAAAACAAGGTGACGGGTGCCGTTAAGGCGTTCGATGTAAGCCCAGAGGCCCAGAACGGCGGTGATAATGGGACCGGCGACAGTGATGAACGCTTCCCCGTCGATACCGATGAAGCCAAGGATCACCGCGACCGCACTTAGCAGACCCGGAATATCGGTGGCCGCCGATATGTCGATGGACTGTTCCAGCCCGGTCAAGATGGCCGCAGCCGTCGCATAGAACGACCGCGCCTTAAAGATACTCAGATCACGCATTGTCTCTCTCCTCTATAAAGGTTGGTGGCTCCCAACCCGGTCGAACGTAGTTCTTAAGAAGTGTTTCTTCTGCTGCTGTCATCGCAAGCACAGAAGGAACTAGCATCGAGCCGTCCTCCGCGTAGGCCGATTCACGATGGTTTGTTCTTGCTCGGGCAAAAGCCTCTTCTTTGGAAATCATGTCACTCGTTTGCCGAATTGGATCATCACTTGTGACAAGGTAAGTGATCGTATTCCCTTCGGAATCTTTAGTTGTCCTATAGGCGAAGTATTCCATATTTCCCCCTAGCAGCAAGTAAAGGTATGCCGCGCGATTTGGATATTGAAGGCCGTATTTTCGACTAGAGAGCCCACGGCGACGAGCGCGTTGGCAAAAACCTGAAGTCGGAAATCATAAGTGTTCATTCCGGGAACGGTGGCAGTATAACGAACACCAGAAACACTAAATTCAGTGCCGGATGGTTGATCTGCGGTAATCCCGATGTTTCCGCCAATTTCTACATTTACCCAAGGACCACCGTTCTGGGACACCTGCACAACAAAGTTGATCGAGCCTGTTGAGATGTTATTCGCGACACGAAACCCACCTTGCAGCGTTATCATAACAGGATTATTGGCGCAGGCTTCGCTGTCCATATTTACGGAGAAAACGGCGCTCGTCGCGTTTACAGGAGTAGCCGGAGTGCATTGAAAAATAAAAGCCGGGATGCCCAGCACAACCGCGGAGGGGCGCACAAAGAACCGTGTTTGACTCCCGTCGCATTTTGTAACAACCATATCCCCCGCGAAGGTCGGAGTCTCGCAAGAAATATCCATAACTGGATTAGGGCATTCGCTGGCGACAGTATAGGTCAGTTGATTGTTAGGGCCGATAGTAGCCGATACGTCAATTCCCGGCCCCGGATTAATAAGAGTGGGCGAGGTGTTAGCAGGCGTTGAGACCGTGTAGGTAATCCGGCCCGTCACCGGGTTAACAGTTGGAACGATAGTTGCATTAGCCCCAGCGGCAACAAGAGGGTAGGGAACAAGACACCCTTGCAGCTGAGTTAATGCCGCAGGGCTGGCGCAAAGAGCGGAAGCAATAAGCTGTCCATTTGTCGAAACAGTGTAGGTAATCTGGCCTTCAACACCGATTGTCGGCGTTACAAGAATGTGCGCGCCTGCCGCGACAATAGGATAAGGGGTCAGACAGTCTTGAACAGCCGCGATTGCCGCAGGAGTGGCGCAGATGGCTTGTGCCAGACTTAGCGTTGTGAGACGCCGAATGTTTCCAAGACCATCGCAGACGATCATAGATTCATTCGCGAGGGCAGCGTAAGCGGCCCCCGCGATTGGCAGCATGGAGCAGAGATGGGTCTGGACCTGCCGCCAAAGAGTCGAAGGGCCGGTCTCTGTAACATACCCGATAAAGGCGGCGCTAAGATTGCAAACAGAGTCGCAATTCCAGTTCCCGTTAGGGTTCATGGTCGCGGCGAGGCACATCATCTCGGATTGGAATCCGTTAATCTGTGCCGCTGTGATTCTCGCCGTGCAGTCGTCAGGCAGATACAGAATAGCGCAGGATGACGTAAAGAGCGCCGGGGGGCAATAGTCGTTAGAGACCCCGGCGGGCGCAAGACAAACTCCGTCCGTGCCTCGGACTGTTATGGCACCTTGCGCAAGCGTTGGAATGATTCCGGGCATCTTTGCTACTCCTTACAGGCCGGGACGAAGGAACCAGCCGGGTTGTCCAGCAGACGGCCCTCCGGTGGCCGGAAACGTATTGGCAAGGATCGCTGCGCGAGGGATGGGCTGGCTAAGTTGATTCCCGACAAAGAAAACCTCTAGAGTTATTGCGCCGGGCGGGATGCTTATTCTTGCATCAATAATATGGACAATGTTAATCGCGTTGAAGGTTGCCAGCGCGTTTAGCTGCCCGTTCCCGCTTCGTGCATAAACCCAAGGCCCCACCCCAACGCGATATCTCCAAAACAAGCGAGTGCTCGTTTGGTAAGCGTCGTTCGCCGTAGCTAGCTGTTGCAAAAAGAAACGGGAAGTTAGGTCGTATACTCTTTGACAATCGTTTTCAAACGTCATTACGGTCATCCGCGAGTTAATAATACGCGCGTTGTTTAGAACACCTAGTCCGAGGTTGTCGTCTGCGAGAAGATCGGTAAGATCGTAATAGTTTGTTGGATTTGCAAAGTTGGTTGGAATAACAAATCCCTGTGTATTAGGAGGAAGATGTGCTGCAACATTGACAAAAGATCCGGAGGCGCTGGGCGCCTCGCTTTCAGAGTATCTGGCAATCCGCTGACAACCATCATCGTTGATGAGAACAAGTTGGCTAATAGTTCCGCACGTCTGACCGACATCGGGAATGTTCCCGGTAATGCACTCGACAAAGAACTCATTAAACAATCTGCGCAGTTGAACTCTGACGTTGTTGACGCGGGCAATCTGTGTGCAGGGGCCGACCGTGTTAAGCCCGAGTATCGCTTCAAGATTTTCCAGCAGCGGCTCGGCTTCGAAAGTTGCGGTAAGACAGCCCTCCAGCGCGTTTTCAACGGTGCTCGTCATCGCCCGGCATAGGTTATCCAGACGAGTGCAGTCGTATGCGAGCCCGCCGCAGTTAACGGCGTTCAGAATTTCCGACATGACGGCGTTCGCCGCAGCCGGATCAAAACGCGGCTGACAGCGAGATGTGCTATGAAACAGTTCGCCAGCCGGCCCACAGTTCATAGAAGGAACGTTTGTGCTGTTAAGCGCCTCGTTGGCAGGGACGCCGCTATTTGGGAATACGCCGGACATGGGAGCTCCTATGTGTCAGGGTGTTGCGATGCCAGCGCATCGAGAGATTATATTGGGGCACTTATTGTTGAGGATAGAACGAACAATGCACTCGGCTGCGATAACAGCAGGAAAGAGCATAACGTCGATTTCCGCGCCGCACACATACCGCTGAACGGCGGCCACCGTTCGGTTCGTCTTGGCGCACTGTTCGTTCGCGGTCGGACACGCGGCGATTGTCATCCCCACGTTGCAGATTTCTAGTTGCACTTCTTCGCAAAAACAAGGAGGCCCCTCATCGGCTTCTTCACAGTTACCGGCAAGGTATTCTTGAACATCTTCCGGATAGGGAGTTAGCGGACGAATCACGGCGCCAAGTGGAGAGATAACCCAATTTAGCCCATCGAGGTTCTTTATAACGCCCCGGCTCGCTCTTGTCAGCGCCTGCAAGATGTTATACTTGAGCGCACACTCAAAATCTAAGGGGTAGTTTTGCTCGCAGTAAACAACACCGCAGCCTTCATCGCGTATAAAGGGGAAAAGTTCGCCGATAAAAGGTGAAGGGCAATGCTGGCGATAGCAATCTTCCCATCCCATACGGTCGAGCCAGTCGTCCAAAGTCGTGACAGCGGTGGCCGGGTTCACTTCCCGGATAGACGGCCACAGAATATTAGAGATCATGTCGTGAAGAACGCGAGCGCCGTAAACCGCGTAAGAAATCATCGACGGGCAATCCTCGACTACTATGCAGACAGAAGTTGCACAAGGGTCGTAATCCCCACCCTCTTGAAGCCGAGCGGTTGCCTCTATCTTTTGCCTGTCCCACATAGGCCCTGTCGGCAGAATGTCGATAAAAGAGCAGGCTGTCGAGCAGAAGGGGATACAGAGCGGATCGGGGCAGCACTCATCACTTGCAAGGCTGCTAAAAGGCCGGTTCCCATCTACACCAAGAAGAAGTGGTCCGGGATAAAGCATTGCGTCAGTTGTCATAAGCAGACCCCTTCACCAGAGCCCGTTTGATTTATATAGATATTCCTTACGCAGGGCAGGAAGTCACAGTTTGGTTCCAGGTCGCAGCTAGAAAGGGAGGTGTTTACCGCATCTAACGGATCGACCAGTTCAAAGCGGGAGGAGAAGTTTTTGTCGGCTCCCACGATACCGGCGATTATCGTTTCTATCGACCGCGAGCTAAGAAGGATTGATGGACTGATCGTTGAGAAGAACTCCCTAATCTGATTCTGGATAGCCGTGCGCTGTGTGGTTGAGATGCAGTCGGCTATGTCGATGTAAAGATCAATCGGAAGCGGATTTACTGCAAAAACTCTTCCGCATATGCCAATCTCAACCTGACCCAGACCGTAACCTTGTGGCGAACCGAAAAGCCATTGTTGAATCTCAGCGACAACTCCAGGAGGTGCAATTCCGCAGGGAAAGGAATTGTCAAACATGACATAGAATTCCATTTTGCCGCCGCAATCCTTGCAACCGCAATTTTCGCAATCTGCGGGAAGATTGTCCGCGCACCGGCAGCAGCTCCCAGCTCTTTGCAGGGCACGAGTCGCGCAAGGCCACTCAAGAATCTTGTCGATAATCCAAGTATTCGTTGCCCTTGGATTGTATTGCAGACGGCGAAGGTAGCGCGCGCGAAAAGCTTCGCATTCTTCGGCTACGGCGCCATTACAAAAAGAACCTCCGCAGACTTGGACAGTGGCACTAACTCCGGCAACGACAGTGGTCATAGAGCCGGTGGCCCCCGGTGTATTTCCTGCCGGACCCGCTACTAATGCTCTAACACGGATGACAACCGTGCCGTTAGCTCCTATTTCTGACGGCTGCGTAGTGACGCTTGCCGTGATAAAGTTTTGAAGACCTATAGCAAACTGTAGCGGCGACGGTAGCGGAGTATTGGCGGTTCCAGTCAATTTGACGTAACCTTGGGCGAAGACAGCGGGCCTCGGGTAGACCCCGTTGGCCGCTGCCAGCTCTTGCAGATTTTCACAGCAAGCTTCTCTGGGATCGCGCTCTTTCCAAGCCTGCTCTGCGACGGCATAAAGCTGTTCAGCAATCGCATAGTTTACAGAAGCGGCATACCATTCATTGCTTTCGGGTATAATAGACGCACCGCCGAGGACTGTGCTAGAAAACAGATTAAGGTATCTGTTAAAGAGCGCCTGTGGGTCTGGGCGTTCAAGTTTACAGGTCATATCTAGTTCCACACCCATCCGTTGATTAGACGCGCAGCATTTATTCCAACATTAACATTCTCGGTTCCACGACCAAATATTGTAATGCTGAGCTGCATTCTGCCGTTACCTAGATACTTTGATGTAACTTCTACTTTTGATGCAACACCGCGAGCAATTAGCCGCTGGAGAGTTGACTCTGCTATAGCGGCAATCATATTGACGTTTTCATTAATCCTGCCCGTTGCTGGAACAGCCCGCATTAGTGTTCCAACGGTAGCCGGTCCGGATTCAATATAACTTTCCGACCAGTGGCCTCCTTGACTTCCAGGACGATAGCCGCACTCCGAGTCGGTCAACTTCCCATCAGTCATTAGCATATTTATCACAAGGCCGCGAAGCCAACCGACGGTGCTAATTGTTTTTCCATCTGGCGAATTAATAAAAGACAGTCCGGGGGAACCGCAGTCGGCTCCGCAGATTTCGTCAGAACCGCAGGCGTCCGGCTGTGTCGCCCAGAACAGCTTCCTGCGGGTTGCGGCTGGAACAGAGCAGATAGCCATTAGCTAGGGCCTCCTGTATTGCTACCGCCCGGAAATACGCCGCCGTGGGTATGGGTACTGCCCACGTTGACGCCATTGTGCCGAAGCGCCCCGCTTGTTATATCAACAGATGCAGCGGCGATTGTCAAGGCTCCTCCCGCCGAGATATCGGCTGATCCGCCGATGGCCACCGTGGCATTACCAGAGACACTAATAGAGACGTTACCGCCAATCGTAACTTCGCCGTCTGCCGCGATGTTAATCGTGCCTCCGCCCGCAAGGTTGAACGTGGCGTTGTCGCCAACGATTCCAAGCGTGATCGACCTGTTGGGGCCGAGGACGTAATTTCCGTCTGTAAGGAATGTTTCGTCGGCATTAAACTCTATCCTTCTTGCGGGGTCCGTGGGGTGTTGAACGCCACCCTGCCCTTCTCCCCATTGATGCTGTAGCCCGCGCGGAATCGTTGCAATCACAACCTTATCGTTAACATCAGAACCCAAAGACAGCATAACCATTTCGGCATCGCTGTCAGCAGGGAGGTTAAAGCCGTAGCCAAGGTTAAGCAGCGGCACTTCTTCGTCGAGGGTGCCGGTTCCTCGAACCGACATGCTGGCCCCCGCGCCGGGGACGTAAACGAGCGAGCCCCAAACTCCGCGCTCTACGAGGTCTTGGATATCGCGTGTTCTAGAAGAATACGGAATGAAGCTTGTCATATCCAACTCTTTTCTTCGTTGTTCCAGACAAGCCTATAACCGACCCCGTAAGCGGCAACAACACGCCCCTTCTCTTTAAGCGCCTTATTAACTTGTCTTGCGCAGCTATTAAGATATTCCGGCGAGCGCGGAATCCCTGTAACATCTTCAATCGCGTAGCAAAGACTTTCCTTAGTCACAACTCTTCCTTTGGCCTGATGGAGACGCGTAAGAAACGTTGACGGGACTCTACTAAGCCCGGGAAAGTCGGACATAAAATCTGCGATCTGCTGTTTTGTTTCGGTATCCATGCTGGCCTCTTACGATGGAATTAGTCACTGTGGCCCTGCCGTAGGCGGTAATGATACGGGCGGCGGGTTATTTGAAGGTACTCCGGAAAGAATCGACTCCTGGTCAAAAAGATCGGGTTGAACCCCAGCCTTGTACTGCTCTAGATCGGCTATGTAGCCGGGGCGCGTTTCTGGATACTCGTTTCGCCATTCACCGGGCGCTTCTAAAAGCGGCGCACCGCCACTGTTATCATTCACGCCGGACAGAATTTTACCGTTAGCGTCAAGCCCGGTCCCCGCACCTGTTTGACTTTGAAACCTAGACGGCGGCGGCGATAGTGTCAGTTTAGTTTCAAGCGTTTTATCGGCGGTTACGATATACTCCAGATCAGTAACTTCAAAGCTGCCGCTAACGCCTGCCGGTGGAATAGAAACGTTATGCAGCGTTCCCAGATCCCAGGGTTCACCTGTTGACTGCTGGAGGTGGAATACAGTCAGCTCGATCTTACGACTGGCAGCGCTACGCCGGTTAGCCTCGTACTGAATACGCTTGTTAAGCAGCTCAGGTGTAGCGTCGCCGTAAAGTTGAACAACAGTTCGGCTAACGGCGGTCGTATCCGGTATCGTTGAAGCGGCAATCGTTTTGATTACAGCCGCGTCACCCCAGACCTCTTTAGCGATCTTCTGACCTTTAACTACAACTAGAGCGCGCTCTAAATCTTCTGCCTGCTCTGTGCTAAACGATAAAATGTTTCTGCCCAAAACAATATCTTCGCCAATAACGGTTCTGGGTCCGTCTGTAACACGCAGTTTTCCCTCGCGGGTTTCATACATATAAAGCGATGTTGCCTCAGCAACACGATAAAGTTCTTGGGAGATTATACCGCCGTCTCTGAACCGCACTTTATCCAACTGGTCAGTAGAAGCTTCCCAGTCAATTTCAATTTCCCACGGTGTAACAAGCGCGTCGAAGACAGAGCGCGTTGTAGGGCGCAGCATTGTTCCGGTCGGGTGCCCGTGACTGCTATCGACCAGATATTTCGTCTTACCGCGACAGGTCAAACGCACCGTGTATTCGTTTGGACCAATAGACAGATTTGACGAACCTTCCGAATCGCCAGTTGTTCCAGGTTCGCCAGACTGCGCGGCAGTATCGCGCCGCCGATCAACGATTCCGGTAAAGGCTAACTTACCTCCGACATAGACGAGGATTTCACGACCTTTAGACGCATCTTTCAGAAAGGGGGCCTCGGGCAACCATCCCATAAATATAGAGACAGTAAGCTCGCCTGTCATGTTAGCTTTAGACCGCTTAAGCCTCATTTCTGTATAGCCAACCAACTCTTTGCGGTCAATAAAGATTCTAACTACTACCATCAGCGCACCGCCACAACTCGGGGGCCAACGCGACCTGCCGTAGTTACAACGTTCAAAGCTTCGATTTCACGATGCCGCTTAGCGTCCCCGTAAACTGAATATGCGGCGGTAAGCGGATGGACCGATCCCGAAAAGTTAAATTCTGTAAATCCGGGAGCGTTGTATGCCTTATCGTACAAGGCAGCGGTAACTTCGGTCTTGAATTGGGAAAGAGCGATAAATAGTTTGTTCTCGCATATACGACTGGCATAGGCCATCTCTCCAAGCAAGATCGTTTCTATTGCATCAATCTGCTCAAAAATTTCAGACGAACGTAGTGACGGTGTTTGAAACGAACCCTGCGCCATATAGGCCGCAGCTATAATTCTGACGTTAGAATAGATTGCGTCTTCTGCATCGGACGCCGGAGCAGCAAAAGTTGATTGAAGAGCGGCTCCGTTAGCCAGCCTCCGAAAAGCGGCAAACTGGTTGGCCTCCGTTAGGTTGCTGGCCAGAAGCTGCATACCAACCGCGAGCGCGCGGTCAGTAATTTCAACGTCGGAGGCCAGCGCCCCGTCGAGCACGACCGTCTCTAGATCGTAAACATAACGGTTGCGGGTTTGCCCTGGAACGGTTGCCAGTAGATACTCGTTCATAATATTATTGACTTGACCCTGCGCCGCCGATACAACCGCTTGTTTGCGAAAAGGTTGGACAGCGTTAGGGGCGAATCGTGAAGTAAAGTTTTCCCTACTTGCCCCAATTATAGGGCCGAGCACAAGGCCGAGCAGTTGCCCAAGAAACGAAAAGCCATTGGGCCATTCGTTTGCTTCGACAAATTGCAGGTCAAGATAGGTAACGCCGCCTTCTTCTTCCATCTTGTCGGAAACGACAAGCCTTGTGCAGGCAGCTCTGACTACGCCGCGCGTAGGGTGAACAAGAATTCCCGGGCCGGGCAGTTCACAAACGGCAATTAGGGCGGCAGCTAGAATATTGTGGTTGTTAGTTGCCAGCCGCCCCTTAAGATTATACTTTCTTATGCGACGACCGAGATCAGCATATCCAGTTTGTTCACCAAACGGAAACTCACCTTCGGCACCGCGTCTTCCGTGCTCAGAGTCTGCCTCTAGCGCAAGGAAAGGGACAAACTTAAAGCTTGCGGGAAGGTAAGGTTCATTGTAACAAGCTTCGGCCATAGTCTTGTCCTATTCTAGAAAGGTCCGCTACCGCCGAGATTAACGGCGGGGTCAGGAGTCGCGGGAGCGCGGGCGGTTATCGTTACGCCGCCCATAGCAGCGGCAGCAGCCGCGCCAGCAATCGCTCCGAACTGCGCGGCAGACGAAAGCATCCCTTGCCCGGCGATAGGGCCAAATTGCGCCGCCGCGTTTTCAATGGTAGGACCAACCTGCATAAGCTCGAACGCCGACTGGCTGAACACATCAGCAAAAGTGTCCGCCGTGTTATTAGTTCCGTAAAGGCCCTGCGACTGACCTGTTACTTCTCTAAACACGGAGCCATATATACGCGCCAAATCAAGAGACGGTGTATGAGCAAAGCGATCAGCAATGTCAGCCGCGTTTGGAAACGACATCGGCGGTTGGCGAGAAGGGTCAAAAGAAGCGGCAGAAGACGGAGTAGCGGGCGCCGATTCATGGCCGGTTAGCTCTCTAAAGATGGCCGTGAAAAGACTGATACCGTCAATAGGCGCTCGGTTAACAAACGCTTCACGCCCGGTTTGGTAGGTATCAATAGCATCTTTTCTGTCATCAAACAGAGCCGCTGTTATTTTGCGGTTACTTTCCATAACCATCTCTGAATAATCAGTCACTGCCCAATCACGGAGCCTAACCATAGCAGAAGCGACAGCCGCTATTGTGTCGGGCGCGGCGCCGTCAACAGGAAGATCAGCCATCCCTCCAGGAACTGCGGATGCTGCGATTATCTCCGCAGCGCTTGCGACAAGCGGCTTCATTAACGCTTCCATATCCTGCCGACGCTTTTGAGCCTCTTCAGCCGCAGGAGAAAGCGAGGGTCTGCCTCGGCGCCGTATATCATCCCACCGGGCCTCAAGCGCAGTTCTCGGGCGATCAGAACCTAACCCGACCGGAGTAGCGTAAAGTGCCGCAGCTATTCCGGCAGTCCAACCACCAATCGCAGGAAGAAAGCTCCACCAGCGACGAGGAGGTTGGCCACCGGGAGGAACGACCGGCGGGACTCCGCCAGTTCCGCCGCAACCGCAGGCGAGAAGCATCGCAGTATTAGCCTTCGTGGCGCCGGTATTAATAGCAAGCGCCCCGATCAACGGGCCTGTTCCAGCGAGCGTTGCGGCGCCTCCGGCAGCCGCCCTACCGATCATAGAAGCGCCCGTTATAAAGCCGAGAAGACGCAAGCCGAAGATAGCCGATTTTATTGTCCAAAAACCAAGGACTAGACCCGCGACAGCAGCCGATACTTGCTGCGTTCTTTCAGAAAGTTTAGCAAACTCACCACTAAGCGACTTTGCTGGACCGTAAAAACTTTCCATCCAGTTCGCCAGTCGATCAACCGGACCAGCCAAGCGTTCGAATAAAGGCACAAGCGTATCGACCGACATGGTGCTAAAAGAAGCAAAAAGATTTCGAAGTGATTGACCAAGATCACGTTGAGAGCCTGTGACGGCGTTAACCATACCCGACTGCGCAGCTTGCCACGCTGAAAAATAACGTTCTTCTCCCGCAGCAATTTCTTGGGCTACTTGCCGCATTTCACGCGTAACAAAGCCCATTTCTTGAAGGGCTATCCGAACAGCAATATTATCAGTAGGATCAACGCCTTGCGCAAGAAGTAGCGGGCGAATAACTGCCTGAACCCAAGCCTGTTGATTAGCAAGCAGCAGTTCCTCTTGGACGGGTCTACCATTCGGCCCGATAATACCAGAGGCAGTCAGCATATCTGTTTGAGCTTGCGAAACTCCGGCTTCTTGAGTTAGCGCCGTAAGCATCCTGTTTGTATTATCACCGACACGCCGACCGCCTTCGTCAAACGCGAGCATAAAGTTAAAGATACCCTGCTCGTCAAGTGTTAGGGCAGTGCCGCTAACCCGCAGAGCAGCTAGAAACGACTCGGGGCTAAACGTAGCCCCGGTTGCTCCGATACCGGCGGCATAGCCGCGCATAATAGCTTCTGCCCGCGCAGGGTCTTCACTGATCTGTGCAAACTCAAGAACTTTAGCAAGAATACTTGTGGCGCTTTCAGCCCGATCAGGAGTGACTGCGTAAATTCTTTCTTCCGCTTGAGCCGCAGCTAGTGCAATTCGGGCAAAGTTTGGGCCTGCCGCAGGTATAGACAACGCTATGTTGGAATAGAGTTTTGTTAGATCGTTTATTGACAGCCCTTCAACCTGCGTCAAAGCTGCCACCGCCGCCGCGTTCACAAGCGGAATATTCGCGGGGGCCAGAGTCAAGTTTTGCGTAGTAGTAAGAGCTTGAGCGGTAAGGGCAGACTGCGCCCCGGAAATGACTACATTGCTCGCTTGCATATACAGTTGTCCGACAACAATATAAGAAAGCATCCGACCAAGAGTGAAAGGGTCAAGGATAGGGCCAGCCATCACGCCGCCCGTAAACCCCGGCCCGAAGTCATACCGATTGTTGCCGGTTCTACCACCGGCGCCGCGATTTCCGCCACCACCGGCTCCACCGCCTGCTCCGCCCCCGCCGCCCCATCCGGGGCCTATCGGAGGCATACGCCGGCTCAAGCCGCGAAGAAGCCGATCCAGTTGTTGAACTTTTGCGATGGTTTGGTTAATATTACGAAGATTGAAAGTGATATTAATGTTGCGAATACCAGCGCCGGCCCTTGCGGTGCGAAAAAGCGCCGCAAGAGACCGGTTAACATTGTTGATCTGCCGCGTTGACTGATCGGTTACTCTAAGGATGGCCTGCTCGACATACGTAACCATGTCTTTATCTCACCCTTTTACGATTTTGTTTTGATCCGGCTCCGCTCTTACCTTTGTTATTAGCCGCTGTGATCTTTTTCAGCAAACGATGAAATGCCGATAGTCTCACAGCGAGCACTTTAAGAGGCAAGTTCCTAACATCTTGGATAGGCGACGAGTAATAGCAGTGCTCAGCAACCGTATCCGCAACGTTAGTAGCGGCTTTCAAAAAGCCGGTGCGACTTTCTGGATGATCCCAACACCGTCGAGGTTTGTGATCTTGTCGATTGCCCAGCCGGGCAGGCGCATAAGCGATGGAGCGTCCAAAGGCTTTGCTACGCTGCGCAACAGTTCGAGCGACCGCGTTATCTCGTTTTCGCAGGCGAGAACATCTTCAATCTCACCATAAGTCGCAGCCAAAAACTCTAGGTCTTGGATAACGATAGTGTCGCCTTTAGAATCTTTCATTTTAAGCGCCGTTCCAAGCCGGTAGACAAGCGGAGTGCTAACCCCGTCGCCCTCAAGAATTAAGCTACCTATCTCGCCCTGCTCTGTATCAAGGTCATCGAGGATTAGCCTAGCGGTGGCCACCGGCAGGGCCAAAAGATTTGCATCGTCAGGCATAAGGCGCTCGCCCGCAACCTTGAAGTGGACTTGTTTGCGGATACGTTCGCGCTGCAAAACCTGAAGCGGCTTTTTGCTGCCTATCATTTTTGAACTCATCGCCGCAAGTTCAACAAAAAATAGCGGGTGTATTTCGATTTCATCGACGATCTTATCGCCGAACTTCACGGTATCGGTAAACTCGATCTTTTTAGGCATAGCCTATTTCTCCTGCGGTTGCCCCTGCGTGAAATTGACACCGCCGCTCAGCCCGCAGGATAGCCGAGCGGCGATTAGTCCTCTGCCAGAGGCCAGTCAGGCAGAGGCGTCCTTAAGCGGCTTGCCTAACCGCCGTACTCGGAAGAAGCTCGTCGATTTCTTTGAACGCAGCAGTAATCGTGACATCGTGGCCGTCAGAACTTTCTTCGCCGGTTGAAGTCCCCGACAGCCCGGTGACAACCATTCCGTTAAAGTGCTCGATGGTGATGTCCATCGAACCACAGCCTTGGTACAGCGCCAGCGGAATACCGAGATTGCGAACAACCATAACGCTGATCTGGTTAGTGCCACGGGTTCGCCGCACGTACCCACCCGGAAGCGCTTCGTTTGAAAATTCGCACAGACGATAAGTCGGCTGCTCGCTGCCAGACAACTCGTGCGAAAATGGACCGTAAACCGCGTTCGAATCGCAGTCGGTAAATCGGATCAGAATGTTCCTGACGCCAATCTGGTTGTCGCAGTCAGCCATGACAATTCTCCTTTAGATGGCTGTTGAAGAGATACCGGCCCGCGCGATACGCGAGCCGGAGGCCAACGCTTAGCAGTTGTTTAGAAGTTTCGGTTGGGCATTGACGACGATCTGCTTGATCCGAACCGGCGGACGATAGATCATATTCATGAACAGCTTACCGGGAATACCTCGGCAACGAGGTGCAATCTGGAAGTCGTCTACGATGGTAAGCTCTTCGTTTAGATTGTCGAACTCAGAGAACAGTAGCCCGACTTGACTCTTCGCCCATGCGCGCATGACCCCGAGCATCATCCGGCGGTTAACGCCTCTTGCACCTTCACGAATGTTTGTTCCATCCGTGTAGTAGCCGAGGCCGTTAAACTGCTGAAGCTGCTCCGCAATCAAAATTGCCGTTCGTGTAGCAAGACGCCGCGAGCTGACATCTTGGAACGTCAAATTCTCGCGCCCTTCTGCATCGAAGCGGTTATTGGTGATGTCGTTGGTAATCATCGGCGAAGTGAGACGACCTTGACCACCGGCCACGGGAACGGTGACGACAAAGCCGCTGTCGCGAAGTTGATTCTGTTCGTCAAAGGTCCAGCAAGACGAGCAAGATTCAGGCTGCGACAAACAATCGAGAACACCAAAGTTCGGGCCTTGGATGCTAATCTCAGGATTGTCTTGCGTAAGGCAGCAGCTTTTCGCCGCGTAGGCGGCGACTTTGAGGTAGGGGAGAATCGGATCTTCTGGACAGTGAGCCAGCCGCGAGATCGTTGCGGAGTTTGTATCGCTCGCGAGAATTTGACCCAGACTGCCGCTATTGTAGGTGTAACCGTGCCCGAAACACTGAGGCTTGTCGCAGGACCACGCTTCGTCAAGATATTCGATAAACCCGGTTTGAGCAACAGTTCCGTCCGTAAGCAGGGCCAAGCAGCAGACGCAGCAATCACCGAGTGCAGTCGCGTAATCAGAGGCCAGTATTGATCCCACACCAACAACAGTCTGCGCGAACGCAACTGTAATTCCTCCAGGAGCGTAGTTATTGCGCCCGTGCCAGTTGTTGATTACGACGAGATTGTTTCCAATAACGCCGCCATTCTTGGCAGTAAGAGTAACAACTCCCGCCGCGTTTGTGGCGGTATAAGGGAAGTAAATAGAAATCGCCGCGTCGATTGCAGCGGCAATCTGTGTATTGGTTTGACCGGCTTCAACCTCGACGCTGATATTGTACCGGCCAGCTCCCATGTAGAGGTCAATCCGCCCCGGAGAAGTCGCAGGACCACCTCCAATCGTAAGCGTGTACGCTGCGACAAGCGCGCCCAAAGGATTAGGACGTGGGAGAGCAAAGATCTCAACCGCGTCATTGCCGCAACAGTTCATGGCAACTTTTAGCGACTCGGACAGCGCCCCGCCAACGCCGAACATAACATCTATGTCCGCAGTAGAGGTGATCTTTACCAACTGATTGAACGGAGCGAGGCCGGCGTTCATGCGCTGGCCTTCCAAAACTAGGCGGCAGCTCGTTCCCAAGACGTTAAGGCTTGGATCAAAGCAAAGACGAACAAAACCGTCGCGGAGAGCATCAAGTGCCATTGTGTTATTCCTTCTTAGCTGAAGCAGGCGCGGACGGCGCAGGCGGTTGCGATTCTTGGATCAAGTCTTCGTGATGGTTGAGAAGCCGCAAGATATACGGCGTCACTTGAACTGAGATAAAGCGATCAGACGGGATCATTTCACCGCGAGGAGAAACCCGCGCGACCCTATCAGGCTTCGCTTTTACGTTAATTTTTTGTGGCATAGCCGGTCTCCGGTTAGCAGGGTTTCTTAGGTTCTTCCTCGGGGCAGTCGCAACACTCGGGGTCTGGTTTACCGGGCGTTAAGGTTGACCACACTGTAAACTTGTATGGTTCTTCATCGCTTTCCAATTCGATTGGACACCATTCTTCGTTGACGATCAAGCGGAAAGCGATATAGACTGCAAACTCATCGCTTTCAACGTCCATCGTTTGATAGGTGATAGCCCCGTTTCCTGGCGTTCGCCATTTGACGAGGTTAGAAAGAAGTCGATCTCTAACCCCTTCGTAGTCATAGAACGCAAAGAACGGCGTGTCTGAACCATCGTCGCGCTTATACTTTAGCGGCTCAAAGATGAACTGCAACACGATCTGAGACGCCAGCGTGATACGTTGGCCACCGTGTCGGCCCTGCGTTCCCTGTTCGGTGAGCAGCGCGACAACGGCGACAGGAAGCGTTGGGACGTTAGTTTGCTTGTCGAACGGATCGACTTCGCTGACAGCAAAGGCTCGGCCACCAAGATCGGGAAACCATTCTGCAATCGCCGAAGCGAGGGCAATCAGAACGGGCTGTTTTAACGTTGCCATTTAACCCACCTTCCCAGCGATCCTGAAAGTGCCCGACCTTCACGAAGTGCATTATGGGACATTTTACGCCGTGCCATATGTTTAGTGCCCGTCCGAAGCCAACGAGAGTAAGGCATGTTAGTTCCAATTTGGGCTTCATTAAGCGTGCTGTGAGCCCGCATTGATGCAATCAAGCGCCCTGTTTCAACAGCGGGGTATTCGCCCCGTGCCGATGCTTGATGATACCTCCCGCTCCGATAGTATATTTTGCCCGAGTGACCGCCGCGCATACCGCGCTTAAAGACGCGCTCCGAGTTCTGGGCGACTCGCGCTAACCAGAAGGCAACTACCCGCAAGTCTTTTCTTGCAAAGAAGATTCCCCAAGGTCTGAAGATTAGCCGGATCACAACCGAACTCCAGTAGGTAGGCCAACAGCCGGGCCGTTACTCGGTGCGACAATATCATCGCCGCGCTCAACAAGGCGACAGTCAAAGATCAGATACTCAAAGTCTTTATTTTCGGTCTGGGTAATTTTAAGTATCTTAAACCACCGCGCAGAACTTTTCAGACGAGCTTCATAAATCCAAGCCATTACGCTTACGTTCAGATTATATTGATACCGAATTTTTATCCGGTGCGTCAATATCGACCGCGCTTCGTTCATCGCGGCGCCGTTAGGGCTAAACGCTGACGCCCGAACAGGCAAGACCTCTGCCCAAAAACTTGCTGCTTCTTTGCGAGCCAATCTAAACTCGCTCGGCGACACGACAACATCTTCCTGTCGGCAAAGCGTAATCCGGTGCTTTAGCGTAGCAAGACTCTTTTTATATAGCATGGTCCACCGCGCTCCGCCAAATGTCGATGGCACCGGAGGCCAGCGCCGGGTTAGCGGCCTCTGTGATGCTAACTCCGCGGTTGTTTGGTGAACCAGAGGGAGTTACCGCGATAACGACATCACCCGGATTTTCGATTACATGCGTTATATATTTCAACGCGCCAAGAGCAATAGCCGCTGGAATATCATTTTCGCAAGAAAATCCAGCCGTATACTGAAGCATGGGCTGGCTTGGTTGCTTGCAAGGATTGCAGCATCCTGCCCCGAAATCGCCGGGATGATTAGTCAGGCGCACCGTTCTGGAACCCACGGCTACCGGAACTTGCTCGATTCCGCGCGACGTGTCGCCATAAAGATAGGCAAAGGGCTGAGCAAACGGATACTTTGCTGTGTGCTCGAAAAAGTAGTTGGCGCTGTTCCAAAAGCTGCCGGGGTAGGTTACGAGTTCTTGCATTACGCGCTGTCCGGTAAAAAACATTCCCGTATACTTCTCAGCGGCCTGTATCGCAGCGCGGCGATACAGTTGAAGTTGAGCGTCTGATACCGAAATTATGTCGTCGGTTTTTGTATGCTCGCGAACAAGGTCCAGAGACAAAATTTGCTCTAGATCAAAAGAAACTCCAGTCATTTCCCGCAGCTTATCCACCGGGCGAGAGGCGATTTCTTTTAGCATAGTTATACCCCTCCGCCTAAGTTTAGAAGCAGGACTTACACCGAATGTCATAGCATGACAAGTGAAAAAACTGATTCCGATCACAGTCGTTTGCCGGTTGCTTTATCGTCAGCCGATACTCGTCGCAAGCGCGGCAAGAAAGCGGCATTGTGATAGCAAAGCGAACAGTTTGAAAGTGCTGATCGGTATAGACCTTGGTGAGGTCGATGAACGGGACAAGCGCGGTATACTCACGCGGCGGCAAGCCGAGAGTCAGACCGACGCTCCAAACAACCGACCGAACAACAGAGCGCCCTTGCGCATCCGTTACTTTAACCCACGTAACGTCCCAACCTTGGAATCCGCTGTTCGGGGTATAGAGAAGGTTGGGGCTCGTGTTTCCGCCGGGCTGAGTTACCTGCCCTTTATATGGACCCCAAAGCGGCAGAATTTCGTATGTAAAAGAATTAAGCGCGGGCGTCAAATTGGTGGCGACACTCATGTTGACCGGAGTGTTTACGGGAGTATTAGGCGCCTGATAATTGGTGTTCTGTGGCGGCGCGAAGCCATCAATCGGCCCGGTCGGGCAATTCTCATCATTCAGCTTAATGTCGAACTGAAACGTTGGAACGATGCCAGGAAATCCGATAGGGACAGACCACGGCGCGTAATTTACCGTCACGAGGTTTGTTTCACCCGGACGGAGGCTAAGCGCAACGCAGCAACAAGTTCCGCACAAGTTGCCATTGGCTCCGGAAATACCGTCCCGAGCCTCGGCAGTGAAGTAAAGCATGATCGGTGGCCTCCGGTTGTAGGTGGCCCTGCCCGAAGGCAGGGCTAGTTAATCTAGGCGCGCTTACTCTACGGCGTGCAAATGAAGCACGGCGCGCTAACGCGAACGACAGCGGGGTTTACCGGACAGGCCGGTCGACAGGTCAGGCGAGACATCGAGGTTATCCTTTCTTTTCAGGAACGTCGTTGCCGAATGGCTCGGACGATGACAGCGTGTCATTGAGTTGCCCCGTAAGCCACGGCGCGGCAGTCTGCGAAGGATCAGGCGCGGGCTTGGCAGGCTTGGCAGGGGCAGGGGCAGGGGCAGGGGCAGCAGGCTTGACCGGGGCAGCAGGCGCAGGCACAGGGACAGGGACCGGGGCAGGCGCAGGCGCAGGGGCAGGCGCAGGGGCCAAGGTTTCGTTTGCCCACTGGATTTCTTCATCAGTCGGCCAACGCGCGTAGTTCATATGGATCAGGCCGCTTGCAATATCGGAATCGAAAAGACACAGCTTATCCGATTCATTCCACTCGATACGCATTTCAGGCTTTATGATATTTGGCCGATAAGTAAAAAACTTAACATTTTCAATAACGCCGGTAAAATACTTCATTGTTACCGCAAAGTCACCGTCCAAAGATTCGACGGCACCATCCGAGCGCCGATAAACGTAGGGCATTGAACTTTCCATTAATTCTTATCTTCCCTTTTACGAGCGGATCGCCTTTAACGTCCACTTCCTGCATGAAGTAAAACTTACAATCTTCGTCAGCGACTATCTCCAGCTCACGCGCGGGGATTTGTAGACTAAGGCGAAGAGTAGTAGCGGCCAGCATTCTTGGCTCCTTGCTTACGAGTTGTACCTTGGCTATCGGCGTGAACGGCGACGGTTGATAATCGCCAACAGCTGAGTATACTTCACAGAAAGCAACTTTCATGCCTTTTCGGAGTGAGGCGGTAAAGCGCACCGTCTGGCCACGGCGCGCTTTAAGAGGCCCTGCTATTAGGTTCCTCATCTTAGTTGCGCGGGCCTTGGCGAACAAGCATCGCGCGGACGTTCGGGGTCGAACCGGATACCGCTACAAGCCGAACAAAGGCATCCGGGCGGCACGGGATCGTAGCCGAACAGATAGAACCAACCGGAGTGCCAGCCGGAATCGTAACGGTGGCCAGCGCGCCGGGGAGCAGGTTTTCGTCGCACATGGGAACGGCAAGAACGTCAACGAAAGTTCCGGGCAGGCAATTGTTTGCCGGAGACGGCGGAGCCGCTTGAACACGGAACACCGCATCGACTGCGATAACGCCCGCGATCTGGAAAGACCAGCCGAAGCGAATAAACGGGCGAATGTCAGCCGAAAAAGCAACAGTTCCATCCCAAGCGATGCTCGGGACGTTTTGGATTGCGGGATTACTTTGAACAGGCATCTTGGTTCTCCATTAGGAGGGTTGATAGGAAGCGGGGAGACTTATCTCCCCGCGCGTCATCACGGAGTTACCCGAGATTGTTTACGGGCCGGAGACCAGCGTCCGAGCCGCAGGGCAGCACATAACAAAGCCGCCGTCTTTCGCGCCGAACTGGTACTTGACGCACCAAGCGGTGGAGCCGCCTTCGTACTGTTCCATGAACATGGGGCGGTGATTGACTGCCGCGTAAGCCATCGGCCACACGCCCGCCGCCATGATGAACGAACCAGCCGCAAACGGAGCAAGGGTCGAGCCCAAAGTTCCGCCGTTAGTTGGGTCAGGCAGACAGTTAGAGATTCGCACACGGTCGCGAACATCGCTCGGGCCAAAGCCCATCAGACCATCGCCGAACAAGAACCGACCCGAGTTGTCCACCATCGAAGCAAAGTAAGCGAACGTGTTCTGGTGCATGATAGCGGTAACGTCACCATACTCCACAGGGGCTGAGGCCATAAACTGACGCAGGTCGGTGTGACGTGGGTTCTGAGCAGGCGTCTTAACCTTGGTGAAACAGTCCGCAGTCAGCCAGCCCAACGGTTCGTTAATGCCGTCGCCAGTGATGAGCGCCGCGTTCCGGTTGATCCGGTAGGACCGAGCGGCTGCGCGCATCATAAAGCCGAGAAAGTCGTAGTTGGCTTCACGAAGCGTATCACGCTGGAAACAGAAGACGCCGCGATAGTCGTAGGTATTACCGTTCAGCCACCGAATGTTACCTTCGGGGCCATACTCGGCGTCGCACTTCGCATCGCAGTCATACTTGCCGATGTCACCATACGATTCGACACGCGGATACATGAACGTCGAGCGCGAAACATTGACCGTCTCGTAAAGATCGAGCAACGAGGCGCATTCGATGTTACAGTCAACTTCAATCCCGAGCATCTCAGGCGAGAAGAAAGCCGCGTCCAGCGAAGCGGCATCGAACGCTTTGCGCTCACCGTCGGTAAAGTCGCGCACGATCTTGGACTTCGTTTCCAGGCCGACTTTCATCAGCTTGCGGACCGCCGAACGATAGTCGGCAGGATTCACCAAGTTGTCGAGGTCTTCCCGAAACTCTTCACCAATACCACCTTTGAAAAGATGGGTCCGGCGCTGAAGTTCGATAGCAGCTTTGCGGTCAGAGTCAATAAGCTCGCCGCCGCCCTTGTAGAGAGGACTGTCCATGTTCTTCTTGATCGAGTCGATAGCCGCTTCACACGCTTGCAGCTTTGCCAGCGCATCGGCGGCCTCCGTTGCCGCCTTGTTGATCTTGGAAGCGGTCTCGCCATCGGGCGCAACGCCATTAGACAGCTTCGACTTCAGGCTGGTTAACTCGATAGCTTGCGCGTCAAAGTTGCCCTTGAACGTCTTCATCAACGCTACGGCATCGCCGAGGTCTTTGGTCAGAGCTTCAACAGCAGCATCTTGCTGAAGACGATCGCCCGGAGCATCCTTCTTCAGGAAAGCGCCGATCTTAAGTTCTTGCTTACGCATGGTTAATCTCCGAGTGCGTGGTTAAAACAGGCCCTTCAAATCACCGATCAAGGTGGACAGAGCTGCAATTTTTTCTTTCGCCACAAGGGCGGGACGCTCCGCAACCGGCTCGAACAGCTTGTAGTTCAGCTTGACCGCACGGGTCAAGCGCGCTGCCGCGTTTCGGCTTTTGACGAGCCCATCGGCGACCAGCGCCTTTTCGAGCTCTGCCATCGTTGAGTAAATGCCATCGTCGGGCATCTCCTTCATGTAGGTCATAACGGCCTCGGGGTTGCCCGGGAACGGCACGATAGAGACTTCTTCCAGCTCGCCCTTGTTGATCTGGAGATATTCTTCTTTGTTGGCATCAATCTTAAACTCGTACTCTTCAAGATAGAAGCCAACGGAGAAGCTAAACCCTCCGACCATCATTGCCGCTTCGTAAGCATCGCGGACGTAGCTGATTTTCATGTTCAGTTCGGATTCGATCCAAAGGCTTTGGCCCCTTGTCTCAAGAACCCGGATAGCTCCGGCTACGCGGTCGCGGTCGTGACCGATCAACAGCTTGATGCCTTTCGGCCCCGTCAAGCCCTTGGATTGAATCGAAGCGTTAAACGCGCCGGGCACAACGACATGCCGGTAAAGGTCCAGATCAGGAGTTGACGCCCATCCTGCGACATAGCCTTCCGGCAGCGTGTCGCCGATTGCCTTGATAGCGAGAACAGCCTGAATTTCGTCGGCGCTCGCAGGAACATACTTGAGGTCCAGCCTTTGGCGACGGGCTGGAGCTTCTTTCTTAAACAGCCGTCTGCTGGTCATTTGCATTTTCCTGATTTGGAGCACCACTTTCATCCGTTTCACCAGAAGCCGCCCCTTGGGCAGCGCCTGTATTAAACGGACTGGCTGGTAACTCTGTTGTCGCTTTCCATCCGAAAAGCTGACGCTTTTCATTAGTCGTAAGAAACGAAACGAACGATATAGAGCGCATGGCATTAATCCGCGCTTCGACCATTGTCGGGATAGAGTCAACATCGGCAACAATGCGAACTCCTGGAGGGCAAAGTAGCGCGCTTAGGCCCTGAAAGATCGGCTCGATATAAGCCGGTAAAACTGTATCCTGCCAAAACGACAACCGGCTATCGCCGAAGTTGCCGGTAAACTTAGCAGCATCAGAAGCGCCGATCCCGCTAACAGCCAATGGGATTCCGAAGGCCCCGAAGATCAGCCGCGCCATATCGTCGCTCGGCACCTTGCTGTGAATGTCCGACAAGTCGTTATCCAACTTGTGAATCTCAATGTCACCTGCATTCTGCAGAACCGGAACACTACCCGATCCTACTCCGCCGCTTACAGAATCGGCGGCCAAGTGCTTCTTCAAGGCTTCAAGCTGCGGCGCTGTCAGTGTTTTAGAGCAAGTTACCATGTATCGCACATTCGGGTGCCCGGAGGCTGACTTAATCGCGCGAATGAGAAGATGCTTAATCACGTCAGCAGGAAGCCCAATCGCGCGGAGCGGGCTAATAACATCATCGCGGTTCTGATAACCCTTTAGACCGGGTTTCCAGATTTGCCCGACGAAGCCATCCTTGGCCCCCGGCTTCCAGGTGACGCGAGAAGGCCATTCTTTAGCCTCTACACCAAGCCCGTAGATATACGCAGATACGATACCGCGCTCGTTCAACTTAACTTGGACCAGTTTGGACTCAAGGGGATAAATCCCCGTGGCGCGCTCTGGGTGTACGGCGCTAAACGCCAACTTGAATGCAACTCTCCCGTATCCAGCATAGTTCAGGGCCAGCCAGTAGCGAAGTTGCGCAGCGGTCAGATCAGGATTAGGATGATCTAGCAGACTTTGAATTTCTGTGATAACGCGCGATTTGCCCGCTCTGTCCGAAGCTGGAGCGTAAGGATCAACTTCAGTAATCCAACGGACCTGCTGAACAGCTTCAGCAATTTTCTGCAACGCGCGGTAGATGATAGGATGGCGGAGTGCGTTTTCCATACTAACATAATCATCAGCACGTAGAATAGCAACGCCGGTTTCACTGTTCAGGTAAAAAACGTCAGGTTGAACGGGCGCATCAGCAATGCTCCGCTCTGGTGCCGCCTTTTGTCTAAAGAGTGTTGGAAACCGCATCTCAAGCCCCTAAATGTAAAGCACGTCTTGCTCATCTTGAGCATGAGAGGTTAGCGATTCCTCTTCAACCGCGTATCGAATTGCGTCAATACAGTGGTCAACTTGTCCGGGAGCAGGAAGCGGAAGCGGTTTACCGTTTGGGTCGGTGTGCCATTTATAGTCTCGGACCTCTTCAGCAGTTATTGGACAATCCGGCGAAATAACAAGCTCCATGCCCTGAAGCCAGTTAATGCCGTTTTTGATAGAACCCGCGCCCTTACGAGCGGAAAATACGCTAAACCCACAAGACTGCAAAAACTCGATAGTTTCTGGTCTTGCGCTATCCGCTGTAATTGGCCAGTCGCGGGCCTCCGGTATTCCGTCCATCAGCGCCGGGAGGTCGCGGTTTGGAACCTTGTAGCCCACAGCTTCGTTGGCGATGTAAACGATGCCTTCCTCTTGCAGCACGTAGAGCTTGATAGTTACGTTCGGGTCTGCCGAGTAGCCAAAATCCATTCCAAAACGCGGGCGGGCTTTGCCGGGGTCGATCCTTCCGACTCGCCAGTTGTCGAAGATTGCAACGTCTGGGTTTTCATCGTAGCCGCCTTCCCAAATGTGAACGTGACGCTTTGGGGACTTAAGTGAACGACGATACTCAGACGGCATACGCGTTTGCATAAAGAACGGATTGTCGCGCCAGCTTACTTTCCTTACGTAGGCATTTTCAGGGACAGCGGCGCCACGAAACAGGTTGTCAACCGGATCGGTGCGGTATCGCGGATTCCAAGACCAGATCAGACGAGACCCTGTTGAACGAATAGTCGGGATTATGACCTCGACCGACCGCGCCGTAAAAGTATGCGCCTCTTCACCCCAAAAGATCGTAGCACCCTCAAGCGACTTCGCGCTGTCCGGGTTACGATCCATGCCGATAAACGACAACCGGGAGCCGGTCACTAGGTTGACGATTTCGCGTTCAGTCGAGTTAAAGTGCGCACTCATCCCCATAGCTTTAATCTTGATTTCGAGCAACTCTTTAACAGAGTCTCTGATCGAGATTTGAAACTGCCGCCCGCAAACGATCCGCTCTTGTGAGCGGGAGGCTTGTGCAATAAGCGCTTCAGCAACGCTGTGCGATTTACCGCCGCCCCGACCTCCAAAAAACGCATAATGCTCAACAGCCCGCCGCGTTTCTGGAAATACGCCGGTCCAAAGAGGCAGAAACGCTTCAGGGATTTGCAGGTTGCTCATTACACCGTCTTGCGCGTCACCGGAGCAGTCGGAGCGCCGCGCATCGTTGCGCTCTGATACGTCTGAGCCTTAGCTAGACTGTCGCCGCCTGTTGGAGCCACTACCCGGCTACTGGTAGGCGGTCGCGCCACCGACTTGTTTCCGCATCCACAGCCCATGATTCTCTCCTGCGAAGTTGTTACTGGCCTATCAGTCTAGCCTAGACTATTGCGCTTAGCAAGGCCCCGATTGCTATTCCGACCACAAAGCCGACGATTAGCCCCCGGAACGTCAAGCAGCACGGGCAAGAAGTCCAAAGATACCCGGTCATTCGGCTTGTCCAATGCTCGGGAGTAGAGCACCAAGGCGGGACCAATCGTTCACTAAAGTAGGCCATAGCGTTTGACAGCCAGTTGTCTTCCCAGTCAACCGTCTCGTCGTGTTCGTCTGGCCAGTCCGGCCAGTTAGGCCGGTACGTGAAGGGGTTAACCATCAATCAGCTCCGGAGCGTGCTGGACCCCGACTGCACAGAGGACTGCCTTAGGAGTAAGACACTGCGCAGCTTCTTCTGCTGAGATAATACCGAACCAGACAGGCGGATGGTTGTCTCCCGGAATTGAAATTATGCAGCGCCCGCCCTTGTGCAAACACACGAGCTCTGCTACCGCCATCTTGCGGAGTAGAGCAGGCATCGGACCATCGGCGAACATAAACATAACGCAAAGTTGGCCACCGTTGAGCGCGTTCGCTAAGTCTTTTGGCGACAGTTCCCAAAGCGAAGTCATCATCGGGACGCCGTAGACGATTTCATCCCTTACGTGAAGCGTTAGGAATTCTTTTTGCCCTTTGGCGAGGGCGCGGGTTGCTCCGTTAATCCTGAGCGGTATCATTATTGACCTCCTGCGGAAGGGTTTACCTCGTAGTTCATCTTGACGATATGGCGCTCTACGAGAAGCGACATTAAACGATCATGCTGCGTCTGTAGAGCGGAATGGGACGCCTTTATGAGCGCCAACTCCTGCTCTAAGTCTAGCACGCGATTGCGGAGCTTTTCTTCTTCGAAACGCTCGCCGAACAGTCGGGGCAGGGCGGTAGCTGCCGAGGACATAAGTCCGCCTATAAGAAGAAGTATGATGTTCTCACTCGCCGTAGGAAGCGGGACGTATGTCAAGAAGACAACGAGCCCGAATATTGCGGTAAGAAACAAGAAGGCAGCCCATTTTTCGAAGAGATTGGCGGTCATAAGATTATCCTCGTTCTGTATCATGAATAACTTAGACTCCAGAACGAGAATTAACTCGCGCCCCTCGGCAGTCTTGTTTCGGCTCAGTCAGGGGCGAGACCGGCTCTCCACGGTCTCGCACTTACTTGCACGCTCAAAACTGCGCGGATACTTAACTCTACAGGCTAGGGATAACACCCGCACGACTGATACGAACAACAACATCTACATCGGTGGCCAAGCCAGCACTCGCCGTATAGATAAGAACGGCGAAACTGATAAGGCCGTAGGCTCCGGTTTTACGAACAACCGGTGGAGTGCGAAGAACAAGCGCGTTCGGCCCCGCGTATTCAATGTCTTCGATAGTCAGCTTGTCTGTTCCGTTTGGCGCAATCCTATTGCTCCTGAACGTTCTGACAGTCAGATCTGGTTCCGCGACCCTTAGTTCGACAGAGAAGCCCCGGATACCCGCGATAGGTAGGTTGTTCCGGCGCAGAACCTCGACTACGGCTACGCCCTCGTAGTAGTCGCCCACGGCGAGACTGCCGGGTAGAGTAGCAGGGGTGACCGCTTCCACGCCGCGCGTGTTAGCATTGTTCAGCAGAGAAAGGTCGCAGTCAAACCGAAGTTCGATTGCCGTATCATCCCCGGCTCCGACTTTTGCAACCGTCAAATCACCTTGGGGAGTTGCCGGGGCAATTCCTGACCAAGACGAAGTTGCGCCCGCGCTGGTTGTGGTTGTTACGGTCCACCCATCCGGAACAATGTTGGGGAGGGTGTTTACGTTTTGACCGTTGATCGTAAACGTCCCGTTGGAGACGGCATTCCCCGAACGGGCTAGAGTGCCGCCCGTCCCGGTCATCAGAGCATTGGTGTTGAACGTGACAGGACCGCCAGTCCCCGGAAGCCCTTGCACAATCCCCGGGAAGTATAGGTCGAGCGCGGTGCGGTAGAACGACGCGAGCAGCCGAACGCCTGCACTCGCAGACAGGTGCAAGCCATCGTAAACTAGACTGTCGAGAATGTCGTTCTCGCTGACGGTTCCGATCACTCTTGTCGGATCGTAGAAGGCGGCTCTTGGGTCGATCACACGAACCAGTCCGTTAAGGCTCGGCTCGGCTGCGAGCGAACTTACGAGAAGCGCGTTGAAGGCGTTGACCCATGTGATTCTCTGATCTGGAACGATCGCGTATCTCGGTCCCGGCGGAACCGCGAGATGGTTGGTTTGGTTGAACGCGTTCGCCGTGTTTCCTCTTGGCAGAACAGTTGACAGGAAGATGGGAACGTTAAAGGCGAGAATGATCTCTCTGCAAATCTTCACAACGTTGGCATAAGATGCAGCAGGCGAGAAGGTTGTCACGCCGTCATTGGTTCCGGCCTGAAAGATAAACGCATCTGGACGAAGAGCAACAGGTATTGCTGCAAATCTTGCCAAGAAGTTGGCCAAGTAGAAAGGCGAGTTATCCGGAGGAGCCTGACGAGCGAACTGGCCTGTGTTGAACCCACCGATACCGTGGTTGATCTGGTACGGCATACTGTATTTTCCACGGGACAGCCCCTCGAGCCAAGGCGAGAAACCCCACGAAACCCCACCTACGGGAGTAGTCAAGTTTGTCGGCCAGTTTTCCAGCTGCGGGTCCATCGGAGGAGCGCCGGTAATGTCTTGGCATCGCTGAGCGAAGCTGTCTCCATAGATACCGATCCGAAGCGGGGCGGGAAGAATGACAACAGACGTGGTAGGAGTCGCTGTTCTAGCGGTTGACCACGGGCCGTTACCGATTGCGTTGACAGCGCGGACTTCGACGGAGGCCAACGTGTTCGCCAGCACGTTGACGATACGCTGGCCCAATCCCAGCCCGACGAGAGTCTGCGGCGCACCTGCGCCCACCCGCCACTGTAGAGCCGTGAGAGGCGACGCACCGTCGAACGGTAGCCCGGTGAGAGTAAGCGCCAGTTGGTTCCCTGCCGGGCTCGGATTATCAACAAGCGACCAATCGGCAAGCTGGAAAGCGGACGGAATCGTGGTCACAGTCGGTGTGGAAGCCGAGTTAACGTTCGCCGCGCTAACCACGTTGCTGGCCGTTATCCGAACGCGAATCGTATTGCTCACATCGGCCTGAACAAGAGTGTAAGTGCTCGCCGTAGCGCCCGCGATGTTTGCGACTCCCCGCTGCCACTGGTAAGCGTAGGTAATCGGATTCGTTCCAGTCCAAGTTCCGACCGTCGAAGTCAAAACCTGCCCGAGCTGCGGCACACCTGTTACTTGAGGAAGAACGGTATTGACCGGTAGAACCGCTGCCGGAACAATTCTCGTAACGATGGACGTTGCGTTCGGAAGTGTCGTGTTTGCGGCGGTGTAGGTCATAACGAGCGAACGAGCGCCGGATGCAGTCTTTGGAATAGTATAAGAGTTGCCGACCATGTTCGCGGTTACGTTAACCAAGTCGAGCGTCAAAACCCGCGTAACATTTGGGAAAGGAAAACCGTCCACAATAGGGGGCGTGTAGACGTAGAGCATATTGGCATCTTGGTCGGTCACAACGACGGAAGCTTGCACAAGAATAGAAGGCGCAACCGGCACATCTGGGTTGTTACCGCAGCACGCAACAGGGGCGGAGGCGATCGGGAGCGTTTCAATTGGCGCTGGAACGCAGGGAAGAGAACAGTGTAATTTACTCACCATCGGAGTCTCCTACGTCGCTGTTGCGTCGATTTGCTTGGTGTTCGCGGAGCCGGAGGCGTAAGAAACTTTGCCGCCACCCATAAAGAAGAGCGCGTTGTAATTACCGGGGACGGTGGCCAGCTTTTCCAAAACCACTTTCCACTCTTCTTGCGTCAAGTCAGCCGGGGCGCGGCGCGCGTAATAGCCGTCAAGCCACGCGCAAAACTGATCGAGTTTCATCTGCGATTCCCATGTAAAAGGTTTGAGGAAGGAGGCTCGGGCATCAAGCGCTCCTCCCTCTAGGACAGTGGTGCGGCGCAGTCCAAGGACTAAACTTCGTCGCTCTCGGCTGTCTTTTCGTCGGGGTTCAAGAACGTCCCCGATGCAATAGGCGTGATATTGAAGGCGACCGGCGGTGCGCCCACAATACCACCCAATTCTGTTTTCTCGGCGAGGCCGAGATCGCGCGAGATGATCGTTGAATTCAACGTCCCAGCAGCGGCATTTTCGAACTTCTGGTTGTAGATGGCCTGCTCAACAAGCTCCATCACCTCAGCCCAATCGTCCCCGAGCAGCTTGTAGCCTTCCATGCGCGAAGCCGGAATCGACAAGTGCTGCGCAAGGCCGGATTTCGTAAACGCACGAACTTTTGACTTGTCAGCGCGAACGATCCCGCCCTTATACTGAAAAACCTGCTCATCTTGTATCGGGGTATCAACGCACCACTCGAAATAGCCAACGCAGGCATCAAGGAAGTCTTGTGCTGTCAGGAAGACGCGCTTCGCTTTGATGGTCAAGTGCTTATACATGAATTATCCATAGCGCCGCAGCGGGCTTGCCCACCGGGCACGACATCGCGGGTGCGATTCCCGGACAGCTAAGCAGACGGAAGCCCGCCTGTCAAGATAAAAGTGACAGCGGGTGCTGGATATATTGCGTCCCTATGCGGACACGGGCATCTTCACCCTTAACTTTGACGACTAGCCCGATCAAACCCTTGAACGGACCAGCCCTAACTTGAACAACGCTGCCCGTTCGCGGTGGAAGCCGAGGCAGTTCATTCAGCATCGTTTGCAATAGCTTCAACTCTTCAATGTCAACCGTTTTAGGCCGGTCAGCCGCATCGTAGGCCAGCACACGAACCCTGAATTTTTCCGGGCAGACCCTCCGCATCGCTGGCCACCGGTTTGGTGGAATAAAAGCGTAGCCGGGCATCATGGCCCGACCTTCCTTAATCGGAACCCAAACCTTATACTGTTCGCCCCAACAGAATAACTCATACGGATAAGCGCATGTAAGAACTATCATGTCTGCCAAGGCGCCTTGACTGTGAATTCCAGCGGTTGAATTTTGACGACAGGCCGCTGAGCAACGGACGCAACAACAGGCTTACGAGCCTCTAGCGGTTGGTACTTCTTCTTGGCGCCCGGCGGCGGGAACGTAATCTGAACGCCGGTAGGCGAGTGGATCAGACACAAATCTTTCAGGTCGGTGATGTCGTACCACTTCGGGATTGCAACGATAACCCAACCGTTATTTGGTTCGAGTGTCGTGTAAGCGTGACCGACCCGCTCATCCAGCTTAAGAAGATCAATCGCGGCTTGGGCTTCGTCTCTAGTTGGATAGTAGAACATCATTGGCCACCGGCTGCGAAGTAGATGACGGCAAGAATCACAAACGGCCACAGGAATATGCTGCTCCCGATATCACGCATAGCAAACACGGGGTAGAGTATATACCTGACAATCAGGAATAGAGCAGCAAGAACCAGCAGCTTGGTAAAGAAGCCGCCGCCTCCAACGGGGATATAAAACATATCTAGTTCCTTTCTTTTATTCGCCGTGGTACTGCCACAGCACAGCGTTGCAGTAAGCATGAACGGCACCGATGGTTAAGCCTGTCTTGTGGCTATGATGCAAGTGGACGGGGTTCTTCAAAAACCCCGGCGGAAACTTACTCCACACTATCTTTTTGTTTTGCACAGGGGTCTCGTATACACCGATTCCACAGTGACAGCATTTCCCAGCTTGGGAAGCTACATAAGCGTTACGAACCCTACGCCGCTCTTCCGGAGTTAGACTGTCGTATAAAACGGGTTGCACCTTGTTTCTCCTTGTTGCCCTGTCACTACCTTAACAGCCCTTGCACCCGGTGTCAAGACGTGCTAGGATAGGGCAGGCAGCAGGGATAAACCAGAATGACGTTTGGTGCGAAGCAGAAGGGAGCTAACGGCGAACGTGAGCTTGCCGTACTTTTGATGGTATGGGCACGAGAGATCGGTGTCGAGTTGGACTTACTGCGCAATCTAGAGCAGGTCCGTTCCGGTGGCCACGACCTAATCGGTCTTCCAGGGTTGGCCACCGAATGTAAGCGGGTTGAAGGCTTAGCCGTGGCCGAGTGGTGGCGTCAAACCGTCTCACAAGCCGAGCGAGCAGGCGCGCGCCCCTTTCTATGCTACAGACAGAACCGTAAGCGGTGGAAATTCGTAACTAAGACATGGGTGTGGCCGGCCTCCGTTTGTGAGATCGTCGTCACAATGGACGAACCAGAAGCCCGGCTTTGGTTTCACGGCCATTTAATCAACGAAGAACGCAAAAGAATCGAAGGCGGATAATTCGGCGTTTACAGGCGTTTTACCTATGCTTTCAGTCATAATTGACTAGAATCCGGCGATTATGGCCAAAATTCTAAAAACGCTAAATCCAGATATTTGATATTTTGAAATCCAGAGTTTTGAAATGTTTAAGTCAGGCTTGACTAGAGCCCTGTTTATTCTAGAAGTGAGTTATTTTTGAAAATATAAAATGTTGCAAGAGGCCATGCCGCCCGCGTTTTTCGACACCCCGCCTCACAAAATTGCCCCGGCACCCCTGAATTCGTAATTTTATTGCGCGCAGCATTTTTGCAACGGTTCGTGGCCTTTCTGCAACTGTGATCTTTTTGCCGACTCGAATGATCGGCGGCGTTCGACATATTTGCAACGTGTTCTTTTTGCCACAGTTCGTGGCAATTCAGCAACGCGACAAATATACCACGGTTCGTGGCATATCGGTAACGTGTTATTTCGGTAACAGTCACCACGTAATTTTCTTGCGTTGTTATCTGATAACAAATCTCTGTTATCTGATAACCGTCCGGTGTTATCTGATAACCGTCTTCGGTTATCTGATAACCATGCGCTGACGTCATGGCTCCCATGCACGGCACGCCACAGCGTCCAGCGCGTACCTAATCCGTTCTAAAACGTTTTAGCTATGCGTCCGGCGCCGCTACCGCTGGCAACGCATAGGCGGGTCGCTGACGGGCCGGTTGCCGGGCCGTCACTCGGACCCGTAAAAACCCGACTTGCCAGTTGCACATTTTTTAGGCAAACGACTCCCAAAAGGCAAACAGATATTTTTGATCTAAACGACAAACTAGATGATTTTGACCTTGTAACCGGGCCGGATAAGTTTACTTAGGATGCATGGGCAGTGCGATAGCTTTGTCCAAAACCCGGCCAAACTGGCCACAACCAAGGATCAAGACAAGATGACACGCAAGACAACCAATCCCGCCGACACGCTGGCCACGCTGGCCGATGACACGCTGGCCACGCTGGCCACAATGGCGACCGATCCGGCAACCGATCTGGCAACCGATGACGTGACCGATCCGGTGGCCGATGACGTGACCGGCGACGATGACGTGACCGGCGACGATGCAACCGGCGACGATGCAACCGATCCGGTGGCCGATGACGTGCTGCCGATTATCCCGCCCGTACCGCAAGACTTGACCGATACAGTCGCGGTCAAGGCATACATCGCGGCAGTCAAGGCACGGGCCGATATGGTCAAGGCGATTGCCAAACGTGACCGGGACAATGCGGCAGCGCTGGCCAAGCTTGCCCAGCAAGCCCGGCGTGACGCTGGCCGGGGCAATGGCTTGCTTGCTGCACTGGCCAAGGCGCAAGCTGCCGATGCAAAAGTGCAAGCCGATGCAACCGCCCTGCGCGATGCAATCCCGGTCTTTGCCGGGCTGTTTGACGCTGCCGGTGGCAATCTGCCGCGCGGTACTTGCAAGGCGTTGCGGATCGTTGCGCATGATTTTGTCGCGCTGGGCTTGTCGCGCGGTCTGTTTGTCAAAGCTGCCGCGATGTCGGGGATTGATACGACGACTGCCGGTTGCCAATGGGCAGCATCCGGCGTCTGATTGCAGGTAGCAGGCTGGCCGATAGGCCAGCCTGTCAACGTGCAATCCCGCGCGCCAAGGATATACAATGCCTGATCCCCTACTGTTTGCGTTTAACACGATTGATCCCGCAACCGTTGCAAGTAGGATTGCAGATCGGTTTAGCGCTGATCCAAATGGCAATTGCGACTGCGCGCAATTGGTGCGCCGCATGGTAACGGATCATTTGTTTGACGATGATGTAAACTGCAATCTGCATTTGTCAGACAATGGCGCCGCATTGTATCGCCAAACGTTTTTGACGTTTGACGATATCAAAGATTATTTGGTCAATACATATCGGCCAGATATGGGCAATGCCGATATCGCCGGGCCGGTTATGGTTGCGGTATTGTGCGTCTGATTGCATCCCCTTGTCAGACTATCCAAGGCGCACCAATGGTGCGCCTTAAGTCGTTTGGGCTGGCCGGTTGCCGCTGGCCGGTTGCCGGTTGTTCTGGCCGGTTGCTGGCCGGTTGCCGGTGGCCGGGCTGGATCGGTGGCCGGTGGCCGGTTGCTGGCCGGGCTTGCCGGTTGCTGGGCTTGCTGGCCGGATCGGATCGGATCGGATCGGATCGTTCGACAGGATTGTCAGACAATCTTGTTCGGCAGGATCGTCAGACGATTGCGTTCGGCACAACCGTTCGGCAGGATCGTTCGGCAGGATCGGTGCCGGTTGCCGGGCCGGTGCCGGGCCGGTGCCGGATCGGTTGCCGCTGCCGCTGGCCGGTTGCTGGCCGGTTGCTGGCCGGGCCGGGCTTGTCCTTGTCCTTGTCCTTGTCCTTGTCCTTGTCCTTGTCCTTAACAAAAGGTTCGATCAATGCCACAAGTTCCGATAACCATCGCGGCCCTGTCCTTGCTCGCTACGCTGGCCACCGTGTCCGGCGCCTTCGACCCGGCCCCGTCCTTCGACTGCCTGTCCTTGTCCTTCGAGTCCTATCTGTCCTTGGATAAGTTCGAACGTGACGCCTGCGAAGTTTACCTCGAAACCCGCTAGTCCTAGCGCCAACAAAGGAATACCCTAATGTCCACGAAAATGTATCGCGCACAGATCGTCGCGCACCACGACTTCGGCAATGTCCGTTACCAGTCGTTCCATCTGTCCTTGGACGGGGCTTGGAACGCCTGCGCGGCAGCGCTGGCCGAGGCGAAGGCCAAGGAAGAACCCGAATGGCACTATTACCTCGACCAGACCGTAACCCCGATGACATTGGAAGCGTGATATGGAAACCCTGCACCAAGAACTTGACGGCATGACGACCTACTGGCTGAAAATGCCGCGCGGTCAGAACGAAATAGACTTTTTGAAGCGGATCTGCATGGTCGCTGATCTGACCGAACTGACCATCCCGATGATCCAGACGGAAGGCTGGTCCTTGGACATGAAACTAGGCCGGTGCTGCGCCAGATAGGTCGAAACCGGCGCAAGCCGGTCCATCCGTTGAGCGGATGCTGACGAGACCAAGGAGACGGAAATGAACCTTAAGGACTTTAAGCCCAAGCCGGTGCAAGGCTTGTATTCGTACGACCACTTCGAAGGTCCTGACGGGGCCTTTATCCAGAGCCATCATTCCGGCGACCATTGGGTGTTCCAAGCGCCGGACGGGTCGCGCAAGACGTTCTATCAGTTCGGGCCTCTGAAGGCCCATGTGGAGGCAATCCAATGACACGGCAAGAAGCAGAACACGCGCTCGATGGCCACCGGCTGTTCGCAGTCATGTCGAACGGGCGGCACTGGCTGGCCCGGCGCAATGGCGCTACCAAGGTCTGGAAGACCCGTCCTGACGAGTACCGGATACCGATCAAGGTCGGTCTGAAGTCCTGTGGCTACATCACGGATGAATCTGTCCTTGGTGAACATTTTGTTGTGAAGGAGTCCTGACATGAAAAAGTTCTATGTGTTCGTCCAAGTCAATCCCAGCCAGGAGCTCCGGGAACTTTACCCGCTGGCGGCACAGTTGCGTGACACCGAGTCGAGCTTGCCTCTCGACCAGGAAGTTGGTTTTAAGGATATGGGCCACGTCCGCTCCTACTACAACGGAATGCTCGCCGCATGGGGCCTTTCGAACGGTTATCGCCACGGCGTCGAACTGACAAGCCGTGGCTCGGTCGAGCGGAAAACGGCGGTGTATGAGAACCCCGTCAACATAATCTACAAGATGTCCGCTGTCCTGATGGCAAAGGAATGATCGAAGTCCTTGTCCTTGTCCTGAGCCTTGTCCTACCCGGCTGTCCTTACGAGGACAGCCGGAACTGCTACTGGAACGCGGAAACCCGCGGCAATCTTGAAGGCGACAGTTTTGTGAACGTCGCCGGATACAACCTGAGGAGTGAATAACATGGCCCTGAACTTTGACGTATCGAATATCATCGACCATGAATACATCACAACCGCCTACAAAAAGCCTGGCGATGAAGATCCCCGGGTTCTTTGGAACCCGGTGACCGAGGCGCTGGTCTGGGCGTCGATCCCGTGCGGGTTTGATTCGATCACTATCAAAAACTTGGACGTTGTTCAATCGCGGGTCGCCATCTGGCAGCAGGTTATGGGTTCCTTGCTTACCGCCGCATTCGTGACGCACGACGACATTTCGAAGCACATCGGCCTGACTACCAACGCCTCGACCAAGACGCCACTTGTGTTCGCCGGTTACATGCTGGAGCGCCTCGCGGACAATGCCAAGCGTTCCGAGCGGGTCCAAGCGTTCAATGCGATGGACAAAATCGGTTGGAAGGGTCGCGCACCGTCCTGAACTACCCGACCTGAATCCGAAGCAAAGGCCGCACCGCAAGGTGTGGCCTTTTTGCAACTGTCCTGCGCGGCCCTACAAGCCACCCTAGGCGGCGAAGTCGGGCTTGGCCGATAGGACTAGCGCCCTGTCCTTCCCTGCCCGGCCCTTGCCCGTCCTATCGCCCGGCGCGGGTCTAGGGGACGCTGGCCACCGGCTCGGCCAAAATCCCGCCGATCTTCAGCAATTCGTGGTTTTGATGCAAGCTGATCTCCGGCGGTTTCGGCGCGTTCCAATCCCGCAGGTCCGGGAAAACTTCGCTTGCCTTATGAAACGTCCGCAGCCGTTCGAGACGCATCTCGCGGCCTTCCGTCCAAAGCAAATTGTTTTTGTCTTCGTAAAAGTATTTCAAATCTAAAATCCGATCAGCTCGAAACCAAGCCGATCGGGGACTTTCTTTCCTAAGCTTTGAATCGTCCCAAAACCTTTTCCAGAAAACAATCGACTGACGCGGGCCGACGGCCACCGTTTCGTCCTTTCCGACAAAAACCAATCCAACTCCGCAAAGCCAGCCGATCAAGTCCAGCTCCGGCCTATAACCGACTTTCCTGGCAAAAACTTCCATCGGGTTAAAATCCCGCTTAAACTCCTTTTTACCAATTCCCAGCTTAAAGTCCAACGTCGCGATATCTTCCCTTAAAGTCCAAATCTTGTCACTGTCCATCTTCACCACCTTTTGAATTGCAACATAGTTTATTTGGGCAAACCTATTTATTATAGTTATTTTTTTTTTGTTTGAATTTGGGGGCTTATGCCTGTGTAACTGTGTAAACTATACTAACTATCAGCAGTGCTAATTTACAGCCCCTCAAGTTCTTAGATTCACACACCCACATCCGCCCAAATCCGACCACTCTCGCTTACATCCATCCTCGAGCCCAGAAGCCTGAACGCACCCGCCCGCGCGCCCGTCCACGCACTGCCCACCTAGTTACCTATTTATTCCCGTAACCCATTGATTTCATTAGATAAAAACATAGTTGCCACCTAGTTGCCGACCTATTTATTTTGGCTAAGTCATTGTTTTTGCAGGGTTTTCCCCACATAGTCGCTCCTAACCCCTTGATTTCATGCGTTATTTATCAAATCAACCGTTCCCGCCCTGCCGATCAGCCCAATTTACCTGAATTTGACTCTAGATTTAGCCTGAATTTGGCTTAATCCGGTTCCTGAACACGGTTCTAGGGCTTGACTTATCACCAGCAACGGTGGCCAACGGCTGAACACGACTCTAGAAGCCGGTTCAAGCGTCTGGGCCCAATTCAACGACATTGTAAACATGCCAGCTCGCTTTGCCGGAGCTGTGAAACTCCCAAAGCCCTTTCTCAGAACCATATTCAGCTGCTTTGCGCATAATGTCCCCGGTTGTATGGAACCCGCGTTTACCGCCATCAACCAAACCGGCGGCCAGCTTTGAATGCTTACGGTCAGTTCCGGTTGACGTAAACATCTGGCTGTTCATTCTGCGCTGCATAAAGGATATTTCAAAGTCCAGCTTATTTCTACCGATGTAGGTTTTCGACGGTTCTTTTTGGGAAAGCTGGTCTATCGCGTATTCGTGCATTGCGCTCAGCACTCGTTCCATCGGGTCTTCAAAGTCCGTCGAATTCACCTGCTCTGACCGCCGACTTTCATCGACTAGGGCTTGTGCCGCGTCTAGGTCTTCCAACTCAATAACGGTGGCCACCAAGTTCCTGGTCCGTGCGTGGATCAGCGCCGCCCGAAGGATCAACTGTTCGTAGCGTGTCCGCTGTGCCCAAGCCAACGATGGAACATTGTCTTTGTTTTGACGGCGGTAGGAAGTCCGCTGGTCCAGCAAGGCTTCCATTTTTGTTGCTGCTTGGGGCGAAAACGCAAAAATTCTCTTTTGATCTTGGAGTACGGGGTGCATTGCTACTGCTGGCTGCTTATCGCTCATCTGAGCCGGGTTCTCGCCGCGCAGGGCTTCGGCCGCTAACCTTTCGAACAGGTCTAGGATTTGGTCTGGGACTTGAACTGAGTCGTGCAGGACTGACTGGCCTACGTCCGAGGCGTCTATCTGGAACGACAGCTTACGGGCGGTCTCCCCGGTGGCCACCTGTTGCGTTCCTATGATCGTTTCTTTGGTCGCTTCTTCAAGGATCGAAATGTTGCTGCCGTAGGAGTCGGGCAGGATTTCGGCTAGGCCCTTGAAGGTTTTTCTTGAATAGGCCGCTTGGCTTATGTTTTGCATGTTGGCTGCGCGAACTGATTCTACGTCGCCTGCGAGTGATTTGTTTTGGATACCTGCTTCTGACGATACTGACAGGCTTGACAGTGTTTTCAGACAGTCCAGCGCCATTCGTTTCGCGCCGTAGGTAGGCTTCAGTCCGTCCAGCGTTGACAGGTCTTTCATAAAGATTAGGTCTTGCCTCGCTAGGGCTCGTTCACGGAGGCCCTGGAGGATCATTTCGTGGGCGCGGCGGCAGCTATCTTTTCCGGTTCCGTTGATGGCCATTACGCGGATATTCAAGACCGGCGGATTCTCCTTTAGGGAATCTTTACGTCCGGCAAATGATGCTACTAGAAGCCATGCAAAGATGATTGCCAAGTCCCGCTGAGGATCGTTCATTACGCTGGAATAAATCCACGACGCGATGATCCTTAAGTTGCCCGTTGGTTCGGGCATCGTCGTATATTTCAGGCGAACTTTGCCGCGTGGTGGCAGCGGATTGTCTTTTAGGAATTTTTCTTGAGCTGCTTGCTTGGCTTGCATGTAACCCTGGAACAGACGTTGGCCAACGGTTAGGTGATGGACCATGTTCTGGGCCGGGTGCGGGTCGCCTAGTTCCCAGCCGTAGCCGATTGCGTTCACGGCCTGCTGCGCTAAATCTTTTTCACATATGTAATGGGCGAATATGTCGAAACTGTCGCCGATCCTTCCGCCCTGTGCCGGTGCGCCTAGTCCATTCGTTGCATCGGACTGCGACAGGGAGAACCACGAGCCGTCATCGTGAAGCCGGGTCGCGTAGGAGGTCGAGGTCTGGTAAGGGCTGCGCCAATTTACTTCGTCAAGGGTCTGGTAGTTCGCTAGGGCTAGAAGTTGGTGCGTCGGGTATCGGTCATTGAACCAGCCACGGGCGCCGTTGCGCGATTTTTTCAAGGAATCTGATTTGGGGGCTGTTTGGGCTTGGAGCATTAGGCTGCGGGCTAGGTCGAAGATCGGACCTTGCTGGCTTGGAATCGGCGGGCCTTCGACGATTGCGTAGTCGTAAGCAACGGAGGCCACCGGCAGGAAGATAATCTGGGATGCGTGTTCGAGGCGGCGGTCTGGAATTAGATCGTTGGACAGTATGTCCATCAGAGCGCGTTGCATCCACTGGTACTGGAAGCCGTTCATTAGGTCTTGGGTTGGAATTAGTACCCGCCAGCGGAGGGCGTCCGGGGTTGCCGAGGCTGTTGTGTAAAGAATGTAATTGTAGTAGCCGATCCGGTTTTGAAGTATCTGGATCAGGGATTCTTTGCTTACATGGCCCTCGTCCATATCGAGGACGAGGGCACAAAACTGTCCAGTTTCAAGCTGTTGGCTGCGCTTTCGGGCGCTTGGACCGTGCTCACTACTAAATATTGCCCAATAGGCTTCAGCCTTTGGTAATTGACAGGGATTCTGTAATAACCCTAGCAGGGCCTCAAATGTTGCGGTGTCATAGTCAGACGCTCTAGAGTCGTAAAGACCCTTGCCGCAGCAAAAAGTTCGCATGTTGTCCCTGCCTTCAGCCCTATCCTTAAGCATAGGGGCAAGCCGCCCAGCGCGCAAGCCGCTATATCTAGGCCAGCTCTAGGGACAAGGCGCTAGGTGACAAGGTACTAGACCGGCCCGGCGTGACGTGCTATAAGGGGCAAGCCCCGGCACGGTGCAGCGGCCTGAACTAAGGAATCTAGAATGAACTACCTTGTCACCGAAGCAAGCGATGATCTGGGCTGTAGTTACTTTAACTTTAGCGTCAGTCTTTCCGAAGCAATCGAGGAATTGAACGGCCATACATCGGACTTGCTGGACCCGAAATGCTTTGCCAACGAAGCCGATCTTACGGCGGCGACGGCCGAGCTTGCTGCTATGAAAGCCAAGCTTGCAGAAGTATATGCGTGGGCGTCGGATACGTCACAGAAAATCTGGATCGACTGCGGCGTTGTCGGAAAGGAGGCGTAAATGAAAGCGATCAATGTCGCGCGCCTGCGAAGGGCAATGGCGTGTTCTAATCAAGTAAACGCCCTTTACGAACTCGTTGGCGATGAAGACGCGCCCTTGACGATCGAGTTTGCAATCGAACATGCAACCGTGTTCGCTTGGGATTGGGCCGCGTATCAGTTTCTTTCGTATGACGGCTGTACGGAATACCGTGCCGACTGTAAGTCGTTCCGGGAGCACTATGAAAACGAATGCGATAGTGTTCGGATGCTCGATATTGATTCTGATCTACGTTATAAAATGTATAAGCCGCTAGCTGACCATTTTAACCGCTCGCGTGCGGTGCTGTTCGCAACCATCTATCTAAGAGGTTGAATTATGCAGAAGTCTGACTTCCAAAAACGGCCCTTGTTTCACACCATCAGCCACAAGCTTCGTGATCGGGTCGGAGGCCATCAGTGCAACCTGAACCACGAATGGACCAAGGCTAATCGTAAGAAACTGCGCAGGCAGCACGTCGAGGCAATTATCCTTGGTATGCAAGAATACCACCTGATGATCGAAGCGCAGATCGAAGAGCAGAACGAAACTTATGGTTTTGAAAACTTCTTTGATGACTATTATCGAGAGCCAGAACCAGAGCCAGAACCAGAAGAAGATCCTTGGGACTATTACCCAGAACCGGAAGACTATGCAGAAGATTTTGATCCTTTCTGTGACCTGCTTGAGGAAGGATACATAGATGGAACCTATTAACGTCGCGCGTCTAAGGAAAAAGCTAGCCTGCTCTGGCCAAGTCCAAACCTTTATCGCCGTGGTCGGATATGGCGATGCGCCTTTGACGATCGAGTTCGCCGTCGAACACGCGGGGAAATTCGATTGGGATTGGGCCGCCGACAAACTTCTTTCGATTGACGGCTACATCGAATACACGCTGGCTTCGAGGCCGCTGTGGCTTGACTATTATACTGACGATAAGATCGAACACGCTGAATACAAGATCGGCCTCGCAAAACTGTTCGCAACCATCTACCTGAAGGATGCGTAGATGAAAACGCCTGAAATAGAACACAACAACCATAAGGCCATACGTTACAAAGTTCTTCTTTCATTTGTCTATCCTGGAAATCAGGATGGATACATGATCGAAGAATCGAGCCATGCTGACAACAAAGAACAAGCTGTTCTTGAAGTTCTCATGAATCATATGCAAGAGCCTGCACCCCTTTCAGGCATTGCTGTTTATGAACTGATATTTACCTGCTGAAAACCAAACCATCTACCTGAAGGATACAAAATGAACTACCATGTCGCCCGAATCAAGACCGGCAGCGGTACTTACGTTCGCGTCAAGCTGACGCCGACGAATAGCTTTATCGCCGCGCAAGCCGAGGCGGTAAAGCTTGAAGCTGAACTGAGCAAGCGCAACAACTGGCCCGCTACGATAAGGATGATCGAATAATGAATCGAAACAATTTGGACCTGCTGATCGACTCCCTCGAAGACGGCACGGTTTATGGTAAAGATGTCCGGTTTAGAATGGACTTCTTTGTTCTTGAAAATTACTGCGGGACTGCCGCCTGTCTCGCGGGGCACTGCGCGCTTCTTGGTCGCATGGAAGACTATAATCACGGCGGCGTGTTTGATTTTGCGATGGACTGGCTGGAGATTCCTTTTTCCATAGCCAAGCCTATGTTCCTGGAACCGGGCGAGCTTAAATATGCCCAAATCACGACTGCGGTAGCGGTCAAGATGTTGGAAAACTTCCGCGCAACCAACAAAGTCGAATGGAGTCTGTAATGCCACGTTTTGTAATCAATAACAACGGCGACGACCCCGATCAACTTCGGGCCAAGTTCCAGCGGCTGTTCGATGCAGCCCTGGAAATAGAGCATGAGCTTAAGGAGATCGGGGCCAGCGCGCTGCACGGTCGGAACTATCAGACGCTTGCTTTCCATCTGGAGGCCCGCAATCAGGACATGATGGAACTTAAAGCGTTTGCCCGCGTGATTGTCGAGTTGAAGACGTGGGCCGCTGACGGTTACGCTCGGTCACAGCCGGGAGACTTTTGATGTCCGAATCTGTGGCGCGGTTAATAGTCGCCTCGATCGCAGGTTTTATCGCTGGTGTGTTCCTCTACCAGTGGATTTCCGCTTCAAACTTGGGAGACTACACGTTCGCTTTCCAAGGGTTCGTAATGTCGATGCTTGTTATCTTCGTCGTAAAAAACTAAACTCAAGGAGACTAAAATGACCGAAAGCGCGCCTAAAGAAATGGCTGTCAAATTCCAAGCGTTGTTTGACGCGACTGTCGCTTTGGAGCACAGCCTTGCACAGCTTGTTCTGGAAGACCAGAGAGTTACGAACTGGTTGGCGTTCTTGCTGAGAGCCCGCAACCACGACATAACAGCTATCGCAGAGCTTGCCTTCGTTTCGAACAAGCTTAAAACGTGGACAGAAGGAGACTAAAATGGCTGAGAACCAAAACGACCTCGTTGGGCTGGCGCAAGACGCGCTCCAAAATGGTTTTTCTCCAGACGGGGAACTTATTGTGTCCTTGATGAGGTATAGGTACGGCTTGCTCCTACCGGGGGCCGTCGAACTGCTTAATGAACTTGACGCTCGTTACAACAACTCTGTCCTGGAGGGCTAAACAATGAACATCGACAACATGAACCTGCTGATCGCGACACTTGAAGCAGAAGTGTTCCCAGACGGAAAAGCTTTTACTTTCGATATGGCGTCGTGGATTAACAGATCGGATTGTGGAACTGTTGCTTGCATAGCCGGAACCGCTGCAATCCTCGGCGGTATGAAAGACTTGTGGTTAGGCGGCGTCAGGGACTTTGCTGCGAACTGGCTCGACATTGATCGTGCCGATTCGTATAATTTGTTTCTTTGGACAGGAAAGTTGGACTATCACGAAATAAATCGCGATGTCGCGGTTGCCTGTCTGAAAAGATTCCGCGACACCGGCACCGTGGTTTGGCTTCGCAAATGAGCAACAGTCTGTATATAAAGCTCGAAGAGCCGCTCGGGTTGGCTGTCCTTGATACGGTCGCCTATCATGAAGAAGGGTGGTTTATTATCACCCGACTAAATGTTCCTAAGCCTCACAGAGGTAAAGGACTCGCGAGAAAATTAATGCAACTTGTGTGTGACGATTTCGACTTACACGGGTACGGTATACTGCTTGAAGTAGCTCCAAGCGACGGCCTTGGATATAAGCAGCTTGTTAAGTTCTACAATAAGTTTGGGTTCAAACTTCACACCAGACTAGGGATAATGACGCGCCATCCCAGCCTCCAAAATAGGGCTGGCGTTCCGCCCCTGTCCCTGCTATGGTCTGGGGAGACGGCCCCACAACCAAGGAACTGAATGATGCTAAAGATTCGCGGTAAAGGTGTCGTCAACACTGATACGCAACTCGGGGACGGGAATACAGTGATCCCGAAGGGCGTAAGGGTAAAAATTCTAAGCAATGAAGTAGACGGCAGGTTCGTGATACATTGCTTAGATTATGTCGGAAGAAGAAAGCCCCACGGGGTTGTCACAGCAAACCATGTAACCAAGGAACTGAATAATGGCGTATGATAAAGTCGAACTTTACGAAGTCTACAGCGACGGTCGGCCCCGCCGGTTGATGAACACCATCGACTGCGGTTCCAGGTTTACCAGCGTGAAGCCGAGCCTTACCCCGCTGGAAGCGGCGCAGGACTTGGCCAACGGTTGGAAGCAGGCGGGGCCACGCCCAGATTCCAAGTACGTCGCTCTGTGCTACGGTCGCAAATCCATCGAAGAAAGGAACCTGTGATGACAATGGTTGTCCACTACCCCTCCAAAAAGGAACTTAAAGCCAGCATCGGGCAAAAACTGCACTACACCGAGACCTCGATCTTTGGCCCGGAGTTTAAGGACAACGGAACATTTCCGGTGGCCAACCGTCCGCACATCACGAAGATCGGTCGCGAGTTTTTCGCGCAGGTCACGATGAAGAACGGCTTGATCGACAAGGTGGTTTGATTCCAGCGGTTTGGGGCAACGCGAGTTGCCCCTTTCCCGTGCAATCAAGCGCGCAAGGAAACTGCAATGGGAAGTCGTAAACAGACAATTGCGATCAGCTTCGCCCAAGCCTATGAAAAGCTTGTGGGCGACATCGAGGACGTTGCTGCTGTTGTTCGCGAGAGCGCGGACAATATGGCCGAGCGTGCTCCGGACGCTGATCGGACTCAGCTGTGTGAGTCTGCTGCGGATGAGCTGGAAAGCTTTGCGCTGCCGGACGTTCCGGACGGCGAGTTCGCGGACGTGTCCTATGTCATCGACGACCGCAAAAATGTTTCGAAAGCCGTGCAAGTGAGCAATCTGGCGGCAGCGGCCGAGGCGATTCTCGGGCAGGTGGAATCGGCGGTCAGCGAATACGAAGCTGACTATACCGACGACGTGAATGATGACCCATACGGTGATGACCTGCGCGAGTTTTCGGATGCGTTGTCCGATATTGTAGCAACGCTACAAAATATAGAGTTCTAATCAAGCGAGGTAGGCTATGACCCGACTCTTGGTCCTAAGTGTTCTTGTCGCCGCGCCGGTAGCTCTAGCTGCGGCGACGGTGGCTATTGCCCCGAGAGAAGTCCATCCGTTCCTTGAGTGGGGCGTGGTCGATGTCGAATATATGCTGGTCATAGAAGCGGAAGACGGTCGAACCGCCTTCCGCAGGATCGGCCCCGACCAATGCCTTGCGAAGTATCAGGACGGTCCCATAACCTGCGAGGAGATTGACTTCTCCTTTGCCCCGCCGGAAGTTCCGCCTGTTGTCGGATCGCTTTTGCCGCCCGGTACGTCGCCCGGTGGCGGTGGCGGTGGCGGTGGTGGCAATCCTCGGCCTCCGTTTGATCCGCTCGACCCGATTCGGCCGGTTGATCCTGTCCCGCCGATTGATCCGATCCTGCCGCCGATTCCTTTGCCTGCGACAGGCTGGCTGTTCCTGCTGTGGATTGCAGCGTTTCTTTACATGAGAAAGACCTCTAATGGCTAAATATCCAATCATAAAGCACCCTCATTCAGGCCAAGAGATGCCGAGAGAGCTTTTTGTCCGAGCCGGAAAAAGCTCCTGGCTTTTTCCAGTGATGGAAGAGGATGGCGACGTGCGTTTTATCCGAGAAGACGTTCACAACGCCCATGTTGAAGCGGCGGTATTTTCCGCCTTGCAACCGAAAGTAAAAACCATGACCGAGACACCGGGGGTGGTCGAAGTCAACCGCCTGTTTGAAATTATAATCAATCGCTACGACTTGCGACCTTCTGAAGCTCGTGCGTTGATTGCAGAAATGGACGACCGCTTTTTGCTGAAAGACATTCATTCATGACCCAGACAGTCGAAGACTACCTTGCTGAGCGCAACGCAGCGTTTGAAGCCGGTGACTTAGAATGGGCGCGTCGAATGCTACCAGCCGGAAGCAGCGATACTTTCGTCGCTATAGCATTCCACAAGGCGCGGTATGACTGCGCCGCCGTCTCTGACGCCAAGCGGATCGAGAGCCGTGACTGGCTTGTGTCGCGTCTTCTAACAGACGTTAACGGTGAAATAATCGACGCAAACCTGCCGGGAGGATAAGCTATGAACGACAGTAACAAGAACTATCAAGGAACTTACTTTATCATCCAAGCGTGGTTGGCGTCGAGCCCAAACCACCCTCGATGGTCCGATGTTGCGAAGACTGCTATTGCGGGCTGGTCGGAATTTGAAAAGACGTCGGGTAGAATGGACTATTCTTTTGGTCAGTTCTGGACAGACGTTCTGGCTTGGGACAACCAAGCAGACGCTAAAGCCGCGTTCCTTATCCTTAATGGAAGACCACAGAAATATAAGATTCGTTTGATCCAGGTTTGGATTTCTCGTATAGAACAGGAAGTGACGTCATGAACGACGACAAATATCTGATAGGCTCAAACTGGCATCATGTCAAGACAGGAAAGGCGTATCACATCGTCTTGCTTTCGACGCGGGAAAGCGATCAAGCGACCTTGGTAAGCTACAAGGACAGCAACACGGCTTCCCCTCCAATCTGGACGCGACCCGCGTCTGAGTTCTTTGACGGTCGGTTCGTCCGGCTGTTCCTTGGCTACCGATTCCCGGAGGACGAATTACTGTGATCGTCGTTTACATGCGGGACGAGAACAAGAAAAAGTTGCGCCGCGAACTTAAAGCCGCGCTCGCCCGCGAGGCGGCGCTGCGTGAAGGATTAGAATATATCTTCGCCTACTCTTTCGGGTGGAAGAAAACTAGTCCTGCAATACACATGGGCGAAGTCGCCCTTAACACTTTGGAGGGAAAGCCGTGGCCGAAAATAAAAATCTGACAGAGCAGCTTACTACGCTGCTTCGTCATCAGGCAAACCTGAACGATGAAATCCTCGTTCGACTGAGTGTTCTGGAGATAGGCAAGTCCCGCTGGTTGATGTTTTTCGTCATCGTTTTCGGTGCCGTCATTGGCAACATCATTGCGGGGTTCCTGCCATGAACGCATATCTAGCCAAGGTGTCAATCCCCGTTACAATTCGTGGTATGCGGTTTGCTTCGTACTCCGAAGCCGGTAGGCATTTCGGCGTGACCCGGCAAGCGGTACACCATGCCGCAAGAAAGAACCTTCTGGACAAAGTGGGTCTGCCTAGAACGGGAGAGAAGAAAAAGAGCGGGGCGAAGCCATGCTAACTGATGCCGACCGCGCCATCCCCTGCCGAGTCGAAGTCCATCGCGATAACGGAGGCTACCTTGCTGTCTTTATCGGGCAGCGCGAACCGGAGTCTAACTATATCTCCGTCCTGCATCGTAATTGGCACATATCCGCTGACGCTGCCGTGAACAACCCCGGTATGAACGTCCAAACAAGAATGGATATGTAATGCAATTATATCCTAATGTCAAAGGCCCTTTGTTTGTCCAGCGCGGGCTTATCTCTAAGCGTTGGTATATTCACGGCTACGTTCCCGGCGTATCTGCCGCAGTTCGCGTTCGTGCAAGTGACACAAGTTTTCGAACTAGGGGAGAAGCCCTAGCAGCTTTGAAGGAGATGACACATGACAAATGATCTAGTTGAAGATGGTCCTGCATATCTAACCGAATTGCAGGACGAAATCTTGCGCGCAACTATCCTGATGGACAAGACAAAGCTTGAATACATTCGTTACGTTGGGGCGCGGTTGTTACAGGCGCGAACCATCTGCGATGATCCTGTCCTGAACAAAAGTATACCGGGCGAGAACCCAAATATCAAGTTCGGTCTGTGGCTTTCAGGCAATTTGACTGAAAGGCTGCCACAAAAAACGGCTCACCGATACCGGACGATGATCGAGCGCCTCGGCAGTTTTTCTAATGAAGATTGGGATAAGGTCGGGCTGTCAAACTGCTATGTCCTTTTGACCAAAGAAGATTCGGTTATTAACCGGGTCTTTGAGCGGGCGCGCGAAGCAGAACGTCCGCTAACCGCCGATCAGGTAACGCTGCTGCTCTATACCCCGGTTAACCTTCCGCCTGATCTACCGGCCGAACTTCGCCCGCCGCCTGCCGGTTATATCGCGCCGCCTGTCGTTATCCCTGCCGCCCTGCCCGACGCTCGGCCGCTTGCCGCGCAACCGTCCTTTACGCGCTCGGTTGCTGATCTGCCCGACGCTCCGGCCCCGGCCCCGGCCCCTAGCGCCGCTTACGTCGAATGGGGCGGTAAATCTCCGTCCTGTCTGGACGACTACCCGCTCGCGCTTCGGGCCGGTGCCCTACACTTCAAACACCGGCATTCACTGGCCGAGGTAACGGTGGCCACCGGCTTGGCGGGCGCGGCTCTGCGCGATGCCCTGCTGTTCGCCTACGCCTTTGTTGAGGGGCAGCGTTCAATAGATTAACTTGACTTCAGCCGGGATACCGGCTAGGCTGGGTGGCAAGGTAGGAGACAACCGTGGCGAAGATAAAAGAACGGCAAGACATCGAACCAGCGAAGTTTAAGTCGCTGTTGGAGGCGGGAGCTATTCGTCCCGCGTCTGTCGATGACGTATGGGGGACTCATCACGACCGCCCTCTTATCAATCACCCGAACACCGGGCAACCCTATGTAACAACGATGAGGATGCAATGACTGATCCTGATGATAAAGACGTTCCCGCCGAGCCCGCCGAGCCGACCTTGTGTGTCGGCGTCTTTCTTGACAATGGGACCATAGAGTTCAAAAATATGGACATCGAAGACTTTGTCGGACTGATGCAGCAACTTCTGGGAGGCGACTGATGCAGAACGTAGTCAAACTGCGGCACGCCCCCGAGCAACAGTCGCGCCAAGAAATCATGCAAATTTTGTCTTACGCTATCCAAGACTTCGGGTCGCTTAAGATGCTGTCCATTCGCACGGGCCTTTCCGTAAGCTGCCTTCGGTCGATCGTCAACGAACGGACCTCCTGGCCGCGCTGGGTTACGTTCCAAGTCCTGTGCGATATTCTGAACCTCCAACTTACATTAAGGAAACTGTGATGGCCGAAACCTTTGAAGAGTACGTGGCTAAGTGGGATACGCTGGTCGCGCAGATCGAAGTCTTTAAGAGGCAGATGAAACCGCTGGTCGAAAAAGAAATGGAAATGCGGCGGGCAATCCATCGGCAGATTGCGGCGGCGATGGGCGATTTGTTCAAAGAAGGTATGAACAATTATCCGATGCTGGATGGCCGCAAGCTGAAGGTCCAGAACGGCATAAAGCGCGAAATCGACACGATAATGATCCCCGTCGCGCGGGAAGCATACCGGCTGCTGAATCATCGCGAGGTGCCGTTTGATGATCTGCTCCGGACAAAATTCGAACTGTCCAAGGTTGACTGGAACAAGGTCAGTGTCGAAGGCAAGGCGGCTGTCTCTGTTATGATTACTTCTAAGCCCGACACGCCTTCTGTCGTGCTGGATTAATTTCACTTGACTAGCGGGCGCAAGCCTGCTAGTCTAACCCGAGGCCGGGCAGGCAAGCCCGATAATCAAGGAACCAAGGAATGATCCCTTTTAGCGACATGGAAAGAGCTGGGTTGCTCCCGACGCTCTTCAGTGAGGATGATCCGCGTCCCGCTTATGAGCAGCTTCCTGCGAACTATAAGTTCGATGTTACGTTGTCGAGATTTACGCTGACCGGCAACGGTACAAAGGATTGGCGGCTTCGCTATCCAGGAAACTTGCCGCTGGAACCAGTCAGCTTCGCCATGCTGCGCGGCGTGGCCCTCGTGTTGTTTGAAGACAACTGGCTGGCTATCATTCAGCCGGATGGTGCCTATAAAGTGCTCGCGCATAACTGGACTAATCCCGAGCCGGCGCGGGTTCCGCCGGTAAGTTAAGGAGTGTTTTTATGCTGGCTGAACAACTTCAACAGTACGTGAATCTTCGGTCGCTTTCCGACGCCGCTTTTGCGGGCGGATCGGAAGGTGTGGACGAGCTTAACTTCGAAGACGAACCGGACGGCGACGAGCCGGACGAGGATGCTCCGGACGAAGACGACGCTGACGAACACGGTTCCGATAACGTTGACGACGATGGCGACGAGGACGAACCCTACGACGATGGCGAAGATGACGGCGAAGATGACGGGGACGATACGACCGATTAACTTTTCCTAGGCGGCGAAAGCTGCGGGCGTGATCGGGCCTTCCAGCGATCACGTCTTAGGAAGCAAACCATTAACGAGGTTAATGGGGGCGTGGTCGGTCTGTGCAATGCACCTCTGACCTTAAAAGAGCGGCTGTGCATTGCACCCCGCCAACTGGAAGGCGACTATGGCACTTAACTGGAATACAACTGACAAAGCCGGTGCTACTCACGGAATAAAGGCACTGGTTTTTGGCGCCGCTGGGACTGGAAAGACCAGCCTTTGCGGAACTGCACCATCGCCACTTATCATCAGCGCGGAAGCCGGGCTCCTGTCCCTGCGCGCGAAGAAGATACCCGTCCTGGAAGTCAAGACAATTCAAGATGTCTGGGACGCCTTGAACTGGTGCAAAACGGATGCCGCCAAAAGCGGGTTCCATACGATCTGCCTCGACTCTATTAGCGAGATTGTGGAAACAGTCCTTGCTAATGAGAAGAAGAAGACAAAAGACCCGCGGGCGGCTTACGGCGAAATGGCAACGCTAAGCATTGAGCTGGTGAAAGCCTTCCGCGATCTGCCGGGTTTCAACGTGCTCGTCACGGCGAAACAAACTATAGTCACCGATACCGTTACCGGAATCTCGCGGGCGCAACCGACAGCGCCGGGGCAACAGGTCGGTTCAGCACTTCCATATCTTTTTGATCTGGTGATGCACGCTTCGACTGATAAAGACCCTCAAGGCAAGGTCTATCACTACCTTCGCACACACGCGGCGTTTAACGCGGAGGCCAAAGACAGGAGCGGGGCGCTCGACGAAATCGAATTCCCTGACTTTGCGAATATCATTAACAAGATCATGGCGGCTGCGCCGCCTGCCGCATAACCCAGGAGACCAGATATGGTTCAACTAAACTTTAACGCGGCTCAATACGAGCCTTCCAGTGGCGCCGCAGATGTATTTGAAACGGGCGAGTACCCGTTTCAGATTGTCGCGTCAGAACTGAAACCAACGAAGTCCGGCAATGGCCAGATGATTGTCTTCACCTTGGCGTGCCTTGAAGAAGGTATGAACGGGCGCAGGCTTTCGGTGCGTCTGAACGTCGTAAACCAAAGTGCTCAAGCAGTCGATATCGCTTTCAGGGAACTGTCCGCGATCTCGCATGTCTGCGGTATTTTGAACTGGCAGGACACGCAACAACTTCACGGGCGCCCGTTTCGCGTTCGCGTCGAAAAAACTCCGCGGTCGGACGATCCTACCAAGTTCGGCAACGAAATTCGTGGCTACCTCGACTCGCAGGGCAATCTTCCTGGCAAGGGGCAGTCGCTCGCCCCTAGCGCTGCGCCACAACCTCCGGCGCAACCTCCGGTGCAGCAGTTCGCGCCTCCCGTTGCCGCGCCCTTCGCCCCGCCCGTTGCTGCGCCTGTAGCGGCCCCGGTGGCGCCGCCCTTTGCCGCGCCTGTAGCGGCCCCTGTAGCGGCCCCTGTTGCGGTTGCGGCCCCGGCCCCTGCCGCGCCGCCGTTCGCCGCGCCTGCCGGTGTAGCGCCTCAGCCGTGGGTGCCACCGGGCTGGCCTCCGGTGGCGCCGGCCTAAGCTATGACAACCGCGACGGCTTCCAACCGGAGGCCGTCGCTTCTTAAAAATCGCTTGGCTTCCGCGCTGGCGCGTGGTATAGTGTCTAGAGGCGCGGCACTGTGTCGCCCTGTAACCAAGGAATAAACAAATGTCGATAGCTGAAACGATCCGCAAGATCATTGCGAAAGCAGACAGCACCGCGCACCCGGAAGAGGCTTCGGTCTTTATGGAGAAGGCGCTGAGGATGATGGAAGCGCACGGTCTGTCGCTGCTGGAACTCGGGCGGCTGGATAGCGATAATCCGGTCGGCGTGGATATGTATTTCTTTGAATCCACAAAAACGACCGAGTGGCGCCAAACGCTGGGAACGCAGCTTGCAAAGTATTTCGGATGCCGGTTGATTGTTCTTCGCAGCAAGGATATGTTCGGCAAGACCCAAAATATCTATCATTCGCTTGCCGGGCGCGAATCGGCCCGCGTAACCTATCAACTCATGTGGCCGTATGTTTTGCGGCAAGTTATGAAGCAGGCTGCCGAGGCCAATCGTAACGGCGAATATAAGCACCCGTCGCAAGGTTATAAAGCAGTTGCCGACGCGCTGAGCCTTCGGCTGATGCGGTTGAATAGGGACAGGGCTGCGGCAGCTCCCGAACAGCGCGGGGTTAACGCTCTCGTTCCGGTCGATCTGATCCAATTCGCCATAGACGAAGCGTTTGCGGCTACCGGCGGGACGAAAAAAACCGCTGGTAAGAAAGTGCGAGTCGATGATAACGCGATGAGTCGCGCTTCGTCGATCAGTCTGCACCGTCAAGCTTCGGCTGACACGGCTGTGCGAAGAATCGGTTCGCGGTAATGCCAATCAGAGCGACGGTAATTTCCGACGCTTCGGTATATGAAGAAGGCCGTCCCCCAAATCAAAAAGTTTTTGGGGGATGGGCGGCTCATGTTCGAATTGACGGTAATCCAAAGCCTATAAGGGGCTATGGTTCAATTCATAACACCACGGCCAAACTCACAAGCACAACTTGTGAGATGTTTGCCGCTATAAATGGAATATGGCTTGCCAAGGAGAAAGGTGCGACAGAGGTTCTAGTCAGGTCTGACTGCATGGCGGTTATCAGCGCCATAACAAAGGGCGATCTAAGCTTTAAGATGCTCGAGATTTGGCATGTGGCGCTTACTCACGCAAAGTGCCTCGACGTAAGCTTGCGCGCCCATCATGTTCGCGCACACACGGAGGCCGCAGACGCGACTTCGTGGATTAACGATTGGTGCGACCGTCACGCCCGGAGGGGCATGTCTTTTTCAAGAAAGGGGATCAAATGTCTAGAACTGCGGTAGAGAATATAAGGCTGGCGGTCGAAAAAGCTTCGCAAGGAGTTTTAAGCACGCGAGATGCTGATAAGAAGCGCGGGCACCTCGGCGCGAGCCAAATTGGCCACCGTTGCCCGCGTCAATCGTGGTACGCATTCCGTTGGTTCTATCAAGGCCAACACACCGGGCGGCTGCTCCGATTGTTTAATCGCGGGCACGAAGAAGAAGCGCGGCTGTTGCGCTGGCTCCGGGCGGCAGGTTACGAAGTCCGTGACCATAGCCAGAGACTTTGGTACTACGACGGACCGGAAGGCGGCGAGCGCTACCTTCTAACTGACTGGGAGCACAAGAACCCGCCCTATTACGAAGATGTTAGCGGTGATGCGCGCCATACTGCGCTCGCTAAAGAACAGGGTGTCAGCCCGAAACAGTGGGGTTTTGTTGACGAACAAACGTCGTTCTTTAGCGGCGAGTGCGACGGTCTGATTCGTGGTCCAAACCTGCCCGAAGGTTGGGGCACAGTCGAGTTTAAGACGATGAACGATAAGTCGTTCAAAGACGTTACAAACAAAGGCGTCATGTCGTCAAAGCCTGTTTATTGGATTCAGTCGCAGATATACATGCGCAAGCTGAACATGAACTGGTGTCTTTTTGTTTCGACAAACAAGAATGACGATGATATTTACTACGAAATACTGCATCTTAAACCAGAAGTCGCGGATCAGTATATAGATTTAGCGCGCAGTATCATTCGCGCCCAAAGTGCCCCGGCTCGGATTACGGAAGACCCGTCGTGGTTTGAATGTAAGTTTTGCGACTTTCGGGAAATCTGTCACTACGGCGAAGCGCCAAAGAAGAACTGTCGGACCTGCCAATACTCGGTGGCCACCGATCTGGGCGCGTTCCACTGTAATCTACACCACGGCGACATTCCGTTTGACTTCCAGCAGGTCGGATGCGATCAATGGCTCCAGCATTATTCCGTTTGACTTTTAACAGGTAGGTCGCGAACAATGGCACCAGCACTAAATCCTCGCGACTATCAAGTAGCCGGAGCGGAAGCGCTCTGGCAAGTCGTTCACGAACACCCCGATAAAAATCCGCTCGTTGTGATGGCAACCGGGCTCGGTAAAAGCTTGAGCATTGGTATGTTTGTATACCAGATGCTCAGCGTTTATCCGCACGTTCGGATTATGGCCGTGACCCACGTTAAGGAACTCGTGGAGGGCAACTATCGGGCACTGTTAAATCTATGGCCGGGCGCACCGGCGGGCGTCTATAGCGCCGGTCTAGGCCAGCGAGAGACCCGCGCGCAAGTAACCTACGCCGGGATCGGCTCGGTCGTCAAGCGCGCCGCTTCTTTTGGTCACATCGACTTTCTCATTATCGACGAAGCGCACCGGATCAGCGATAACGATAGCGCACAATATTCAAATTTTATTACTGATCTAAAAAGAAAAAATCCTAATTTGATTGTGATAGGCTTTACCGCTACGGCATTTCGAATGAGCTCGGGATTTCTTACTGACGGTGAACTCTTTGATGTCGAATGCTTTAACATTGGCCACGGCGAGTCTTTTGTGTGGGCTATTGAAAACGGCTACCTTATGCGGCTTGTTCCAAAGCATCCGGGTTTTCAGCTAGACGACAGCGGCGTTGGAATTATGGCGGGCGACTTTGATAACAAAGCTGCATCGCAGGCTATGAAAGACCAAGATATTCTTGAGCGAGCAGTCGATACGACGATTGCGTTTGCTAACGAGCAAAACAGGCGGTCTATTCTTGCCTTCTGCCAGTCGATCGAGGACGCCGAACTTGTGGCGGATATGTTTCGTTACAAAGGCTTTCCTTTTGAAGCGGTCCATAGCAAGCGAAAAGATCGTGACGAAGTGCTTAAGGATTTTAAGTCTGGTAAGTTACGCGGCGTCAGCAATCAAAACGTTCTAACAACAGGCTTCGATAATCCTAAAATCGACCTGATAACTATGCTCCGGTTAACGCGGTCGCCCGGCCTTTGGGTTCAAATGCTGGGCAGGGGCACCCGTCCGGTATTCGCGCCGGGGTATGACATATCAACACTCGATGGAAGAAAGCAGGCTATCCTTGCAGGCCCCAAGCAAAGTTGCTTGGTTCTAGATTTCGTCGGCAACACCGAGCGGCTTGGCCCGATAAACTATCCTAATCTTCCGCGTAGACGTGGAAGCGGGGCGGGATCACTTCCTGTCCGCATGTGCCCGCAATGCAATACTTACTTGCACATTTCTATCAAAACCTGCACTGAATGCGGGTATGAGTTTCCGCCGCCCGAGCGGTTAAAGCCGCAAGCGTCTGAATCAGAGCTTGTGTCTAGTCAAGTCCTTGATCTTTCGATACAGCCGCCCGCAAAAGAGTTTGGCGTGTTTGCCGTTCATCGAATGATATGCAGCCACAACACGGGCAAGGGCGGAAAACTTGATACGATGCGCGTTGATTACTTCAGCGGTGTTCGGCGGTTTAGCACTTGGGTTTGTTTCGAACACCTTAAAGACTCCTTTCCGCAAAGGCGGGCGGCGACGTGGTGGAAATCACACCGGGGGCCGATGCCGGTTCCGATTAAGATTGATGACGCTGTTGATAAAGCGGCTAATTTAGAAAAGCCTATGTTTGTCCGAGTGTGGCTTAATACGAAGTATCCCGAGATTGATGGATACGACTTTCGTGGGACTAGGTTTGAGTTGCCCCCGGAGTTAGGCGGGCCACCGTTACAGGCGCCCGAGCCTGATGCAAGCGAGCCGAAGGCTAGTGACTATCCGGCTTACACGGGCGGATACTTTGAAGGTGAACCGCCTTTTTAGGAGTTACAAATGATCGACCTTAATAAACTTCACCAACGGATCAGTGCGCTTTTAGAGGAGGCACGGTTCGATCATAGCTGCCTTAACTGTGAATATTTTAATGAGCCAACAGAGTTATGCGAAGCGCATGGCAATGTCCGGCCACCGGCTAGGGTTCTGGTTAGCGGTTGTGCGACCCATTGCCCAAAGGTGCCTTTTTGACTAGGTGTCATTTTTCCGCTTGCTATCCCGTGCGCGGCCTGATAAGATACCTTATCGGTAACACCACCGAAACCAGGAGCCAACTATGGCCAGACAGAAAGTAAAACAAATGGACAACGAAACCATCGAACCTGAAGCGCCCGTCGAAGCCCCTGCCGCCGTCGAGCCGCACCCTGCTGCCCTTACCCCGGCCGAGCAAGCTATCGCGATGCTTCGCGAAAAGGCCGCTGCCGCTGCCGCTGATCTTCAGGTGAAGCAGGCCGCTGCCGCTGTCGCCGCTGCCGCTGCCGCCGAGCGCGCGGCTGTTGCCGCTCAGGACCGTGAAGCCCGCAAGCAGCTCGTCGAAGCCAACAAGGCGTTGAAAGCGGCTGAAGGCGAAGCGAAAAAGGAAGCGCGTGACGCTGCCAAAGCCGTGGCCGAACTCGACAAGCAGGCCAAGACTGACGAGCGCGCGGCGGCAAAGGCCCTGCGGGAAGCAGAAAAAGCGGCCAAAGAAGCCAACAAAGTTCAGCGCGCTGACCGGATCAAGCAGAACGGTGTCACGATGCCGGTGGCCACGAGCATCTGCGGGCAGGCGTGGGCGATCTTTAACGCGGTTTCGGGCGCGTTGCAGTCTCCGGCTCCTTACAACGCTTGCACCGATCTGGCGACTGCCTCGGGGATCAATCCGGCAACGCTGAAGACGCAGTACGCACTGTGGCGCAAGTTCTACGGCGTCCGCAATGTTGCTGTCGCTTCGGGTGCAATCCCCACTTCGTAATCGCGCGCTTGAATCCTCCCGGATAGAGTAGCGTGATAAGGCCCACGGCGAATCTTCTCTCGTCGTGGGCTTTTTCTTTAACAACTAGGGCATCAAAATGTTGAATACACAACCTATCGCGAAGCCAGCTTCTGGCGACGGAAGACAGCTTGTCGTCCATTCTATATTCCACACAATCCAAGGTGAGGGGCCGTTCTGCGGCAGACCCGCCGTCTTCGTGCGCCTGTCGGATTGCAACCTGACTTGTCCACTCTGCGATACGGAATACACTTCCATCCGCATGACAATGACGCCGGTTGAAATCTTCAAGATCATCTCCCGAACCTTTATACAGGACGGTGGCCTAGTCGTGCTGACTGGCGGCGAGCCGTTCCGACAGCCCGTTGGGATGCTTCTGCGGGCGTTGACCTCGGAGGGGTTTGCCGTCCAGATCGAGACGAACGGAACGCTGCCCCCGCAAGACTTCATCTACGAGCGCGATCTTATGGGAAGCCCGATGCCGGGGTGCGCTTACATCGTGTGCAGCCCGAAGACCGGCAAGATAAATCCTGAAACCTTGATGCAGACTTGCGCGCTTAAGTATGTCGCCCGTGCGGATGACCTTGAGGAAGATGACGGGCTTCCCCGGACGGCGCTCGGACATAGCGCCCATCCCAGACTTGCGCGGCCTCCGTTGTTTTGGCGGCGTCCGGTATACCTCCAGCCTGCCGATGAGCAGGACGAGGTTAAGAACCGCGCTAACCGTCTGGCAGTTGCCAAATCCTGTATGCAGTTCGGCTACACGATCCAACTACAGACCCACAAACTCCTAGAACTTGAATAACGAGGGCAACCAATGGCGGCGAGAAATAATGACGCTTGCGTAGTCGTGCTATCCGGCGGGCAAGACTCGACAACGTGCCTATTCTGGGCAAAAGAATTCTACAGCGAGGTCCATGCGGTCACGTTCGACTATGGGCAGCGCCATTCGATCGAGATTGACGCCGCGTTCATCGTCGGTCAAATGGCGGGCGTTGCATCGCATAAGCTGATAAAGCTCGGTAACATTTTGGAGGGGACAAGCCCGTTGGTTAGCGATGCTCCGCTGGAGCAGTACGCGGATCACCAGTCCCTTCCCGGCGGTCTTGAAAAGACCTTCGTCCCGATGCGCAATCAGTTGTTCCTTACGGTGGCCGCGAACCGCGCCTACTGTCTTGGAATATCAAATCTGGTGACAGGCGTCTGCCAAGAAGACAGCGGCGGTTATCCAGATTGTCGGCGGGACTTTATCGAATCGCTGGAAAAGACCAGTCGCATGGGAACATTTACCGGCGAGGACGAAACACTTCCCTATCTCTACATTATCACGCCGCTGATGTATCTGACAAAAGCCCAAAGCGTTCACATGGCGTTTGCGAACCCAAGGTGCTGGGAGGCGCTGGCCTATACGCACACCTCCTACGATGGAAAGTATCCGCCGACCGGCCACGATCATGCAACGCTTCTAAGGGCTAAGGGCTTTGAAGAAGCAGGTCGGCCTGATCCGCTTGTTCTGCGCGCTTGGCGCCAAGGCGTGATGGACCTCCCGGGAACGGCTAACTATGCGGGGTGCGCGCTTTGACTTATGTTTCCAGCAAGACATTCGGCCACGACCTCGGGCTGTCGTGCTGTTTTCGGCAGTGGCGAGCCGATAGTCATTGCCGAATGCTTCACGGCTATGCGCTGGCTATCCATCTTGAGTTCGAAGCTGACACCCTAGACGACAAGAATTGGGTGGTTGACTTTGGTTCGATGAGAAGCTTAAAGGATATGTTTGGACAGCTTTTCGATCATACACTGATCGTTGCGGAAGATGATCCAGACCTCGATACCTTTGTTGATCTTAACGACAAGAACCTTGCAAACGTTGTGTTCGTTGAGAATACAGGGTGCGAAGCGTTTGCGCGGTTGATCTTTGACATTACAGACGGATGGCTTGAGCAACAAGCTTATACGCCGCGCGTTCGTATGCGAAGCGTAACCGTAAGTGAGCACGGCGCTAATAGCGCGACCTATGCAGGATACCCGTGATGCAGAATGACCGCAGGAAAGACCTCGTTACAGAGCTGCTGCATACGTTAGAAACGCAGGTGCATCACACTGGCCTCCGTGAGGGCTTGCGCGATACGCCGTCCCGCGTTGCTAAAGCTTGGGAGTTCTGGACTTCCGGTTACGACGAAAACGCGGCTGACATTCTCAAGGTGTTTGAAGATGGAGGAGAAAACTATGACCAAATGGTTATCGTCAAAGATATGCCAGTTTACTCGCACTGTGAGCACCACCTTGCTTCGATATTTGGAACCGCAACGGTGGCCTATATCCCCGACGGAAGAATTGTGGGTCTTTCCAAGCTTTCACGGCTGGTCAACTGTCATGCTCGTAGACTCCAGGTCCAAGAAAGACTCACCAACGACATCGCAGAAGACCTCTGGACCCACCTAAAGCCCCTCGGTGTCGGCGTGATGCTGAAGTGCCGCCATATGTGTATGGAATCTCGCGGTATTCAGCAACAGGGGCACCATACCATCACCAACGCACTGCGCGGCGTCATGCGTTCGGATCGGGACGCCCGCGCCGAGTTTATGGCGGTCGCAAACAGTTAGCGGCCCGCTGACAGGCGGGGCGGGCAAGGGGTATCTGGCCCGCGCCCGCCCCTGACATCGGGCAAACGACAAGGCCCCTAGGCGGGGCAAACAGGGGCGCGGGCGTGACACTCAAGATTTATATGGCGACAACCTTTTGGTTCGGCCTTGGTAAAGGTCAGCGTGAGTACGGTAAACTCACGGACCCTTATCTAATAGAGATTGCCGACTCTGTTCCCAATCGGCTTGAGTCTTACCATTATCTTCTTAAAGCTAGAACGCTGCCCGAGTTAAAAGCATCGGGTGAAAAAGTGTTTGTTGACTCTGGCGCATTTTCGGCTTGGACCTTGGGCGCGGTTATTGATCTTGATGAATACTGCACATTTCTGAAAGATAATGTCGATATAATTCGCTGCGAAGATGGGATATACTTGGCCTCCGTCTTGGACGGGATTGGCGATCCGCTTCTGACTTGGCAGAACCAGATAGCTATGGAGCAGCGCGGCGTGAAGCCGCTGCCTTGCTTCCACTTTGGTGAGGACGAGCGCTACCTTGAGTGGTATATCCAGAACTATAAATACATTACAATCGGCGGCTGCGTAGGGCGCAGTTCCCAAGACCTAATGGTTTGGCTCGATCGTATCTGGAGCCGCTACATGATGGATGCGCAGGGCAAAGCTAAACTTAAAGTTCACGGCTTTGGTATTACATCGGTTCCGA
>Ga0335395_10000079_pt1 | contig 65336 bp, 47 predicted proteins | sample MAT02_FD_205744 | JGI IMG/M metagenome (GOLD analysis project Ga0335395, IMG submission 205744) | Freshwater microbial communities from Lake Fryxell liftoff mats and glacier meltwater in Antarctica - MAT-02 (spades assembly) (version 2) ...
CGCAGCTCGCGGTCGACGGTGGCGAGGCTGATGCCCAGCACTTCGCCGATTTCCTCGCGCTGCATGCCGCCGAAGTAGTTCATCTCGACGATCCGCGCGGTGCGGGCGTCGTGGCCGGCAAGGCGCTGCAGGGCTTGGTCGAGCGCCAGCAGGTCGGCTTCGACCGGCGGCGTGCTGCTCTCGCGGTCGACGGCGCCCAGGGTCACCATGGCGACGCCACCACCGCGCTTGGCGGCCAGCCGCGTCCGCGCATGGTCGACCAGCACCGCGCGCATCTGCAGCGCGGCCACCGCCAGAAAATGGGCGCGGTTCTGCCAGTCGGGGGTGTGGCCCAACAGGCGCACCAGCGCCTCGTGCACCAGCGCGGTGGGCTCCAGCGTAGGCGTGCGGTCGGAGGCGCCGACGCGGCTCGCGGCCATGCGCTTGAGCAGCGCGTAGACCTCCGGCAGCAGGCGATCAAGCGCCGCGCGATCGCCGCCGTGCCAAGCCTGCAGCAGGCCGGTGAGATCGGCCTCCTGCATCGGCTACGCCGAGGTGTCTGCGGCTGCGGCCGCGCGGCTGCCCGCACTGCCAGGCTCGCCGCGCGCCACCACCACCGCACCGACCAGATCGCCGGTCACGTTAACCGTCGTGCGGCACATGTCGAGGAAGCGGTCGACGCCGAGGATCAGGCCGATGCCTTCCGGCGGGATGCCGAACATCACCAGAATCATCGCGATCACTGGCAGCGAACCGCCGGGCACGCCGGCCGCACCGATCGCGCCGAAGATGCACAGCACCAGGATGCTGATCTGCTGCAGGAAGCTGAGCTCGACCCCGAAGAACTGAGCGAGGAACAAGACCGTGATGCCCTCGAACAGCGCGGTGCCGTTCATATTTGCGGTCGCGCCGAGGGTGCAGACGAAACGCGCCACCGGGCGCGGCACGCCGAGGTTCTCCTCGGCCACTTTCAGCGTGGTCGGCAGGGTGGCTGATGATGAGCTGGTCGAGAACGCGGTGATGATCGCGGGCTCGGCGGCTTTCAGAAATTTCAGCGGCGACATGCCGCCGGCAAATTTCACCAGCAGCGGGAACACGATGGCGAAGTGCAGGCCGAGCGCCAGCACCACGGTGCCGACGTAGCGCGCCAGCTGCAGCAGCACGTCGAGGCCGAGCTTGGCGGTGATCGTGAACAGCAGGCAGGCCACCGCGTAGGGAGCGAGCTGGATCACCCAGCCGATCAGCTTCAGGCAGATGTCGTAAATGCCCTGGGTGGCGGCGACAAAGCTGCGGGTGCCGTCGGTGACGTAGACAGCCGCGGCGATGCCGAACATCAGCGAGAAGAACATCACGCCGATCAGATCGCCGTTGGCGGCCGAGGCGATCGGGTTCTTTGGCACGATGTTGATCAGCAGATCGATCCCGGACACTGCGCTGCCCTTGGCGGCGATATCGGCCACCCGCTCGGTCGACTGGCTGAGCAGGGTGTCGGCCAGCTCCGGCGGCAGGCCCTGGCCCGGCTGGATCAGGTTGACCGCGACCATGCCGATGGTCACCGCAACGCTGGTGACCACCAGGATGTAGACCAGCGTGCGCCCGCCGATGCGGCCGAGCGAGCGCGGATCGCCAATCTCGACCACGCCCAGCACCAGCGCCGAGAACACCAGCGGCACCACCAGCATGAACAGCAGGCGCAGGAAGACTTGGCCGACCGGGTCGGTGACGTAGCGGATCAGGCCATCCAGCCAGCCCGCATCGGCCGCCCAGAAGTTGGCGGCAAGCCCCGCGGCGATACCCGCCACGAAGCCGACAAGCATCTTGGTGTGCAGGGGCATGCCGCGGGTCGCTTGCATGGCTTACGCCTCCGGCTGGGTGCGGTAGTTGCGTAGCTGGCCGGACTGCTTCCGCGCCCAGTAGTTGTTGAGCTCGCGCTTGGCCACCGGCATCAGCAGATAGACGCCGATCAGGTTGGGGATGGCCATGATGAACAGCAGCGCGTCGGCGATGTCCATCAGGCTGCTGAGCTGCAGGGTGCAGCCCAGCACCGCGGTGCCGAGGTAGAAGAACTTGAAGCCGTACAGCACGGCCTTGCCCTCCATCGCCAGGAAGCTGGCCGCCTTGGCGCCGTAGTAGGCCCAGGTGATGGTGGTGGAGAACGCGAACAGCAGCACCGCCAGAGTCAGCACGTAGGGGAACCAGCTGACCACGCTGCCGAAGGCCCTGGAGGTGAGCTCCACGCCCTGCGCGGTGCCGGCGAGCGGCGAGCCCTGCAGGGCATCGAGCTGGCCAGAGATGATGATCACCAGCGCGGTCATGGTGCAGATCACCACGGTATCGATGAACGGTTCCCAGAGGGCGACGAAGCCCTCGGTGACCGGGTCGCGAGTCTTCACCGCCGAGTGCGCGATGGCCGACGAACCCAGGCCGGCCTCGTTGGAGAAGGCGGCGCGGCGGAAGCCCTGAATCAGCGCGCCGATCACCCCGCCGACCACACCCTCGCCGGTGAAGGCGCCGTTGAAGATCGCCGCGAACGCGTCGGGGATCTGGCTGAAGTTCACGCCCAGCACGAACAGGCAGCCGAGCACGTACAGGGCGGCCATGGCCGGCACCAGCTTGGCGGTCACCGCGCCGATGCGGCTGATGCCGCCGACCACCACGACGCCGGCGAGCGTGGCGTAGACCAGACCGAACCACAGCGCGTTGCCGGTCAGCGGGCTCTGCGCGCCGCCGGTCACGTTGACCAGCTGCGAATAGGCCTGGTTGGCCTGGAACATGGCGCCGGCGCCAATCGCGCCGAGCATGGTACAGATCGCGAAGATGATCGCGAGCTTCCAGCCAAACCATTTCAGCCGGGGATAGTTCTCGCCAATTCCGCGGCTCAGGTAATACATCGGCCCGCCGGAGACGGTGCCGTCGGCTTTCACAAGCCGGTACTTCACGCCCAGGGTGCACTCGACGAACTTGGTCGACATGCCGAGCAGGCCGGCCAGCACCATCCAGAACGTCGCACCGGCGCCGCCGATGCTCAGGGCCACGGCGACGCCGGCGATATTGCCGAGGCCGACCGTGCCCGACACCGCGGAGGTGAGCGCCTGGAAATGGCTGACCTCGCCGGGGCCGGCGTCGCGCTTGCTGCTGAAGTCACCGCGCAGCAGGCGAAAACCGTGGGCGAAGCCGCGCACGTTGATGAAGCCGAAGTAGAAGGTGAACACCAGGCCGCCGAGCATCAGCCAGCCGACGATCAGCGGGAACATCACCGGCGCCTCGTCGCTGCCGCCGACGCGCACGCTGAAAAAGATGGCGTTGGATACCGCATCGGTGATCGGCCGGATCGTCGCCTCGATGCGGGCGTCGATCGAGTCCGCCGCCGGGGCGCCGACTGAGGCGGACGCAACCGCCTGCATCTCGGGCTGCGCGGCGGCTGGATCCGCCTGCTGCAGCGCCGTCTGTGCCTGGCTGGCGGCGGATTCGAAACCCGGGCTGGCCGGTGCGTCGGCCTGCTGGGCGTGGACGGGCAGGCTTGCGGCCAGCAGTAGCGCCAGCGCGATTCGTAAAATCATTGAATGTCCCCCCAAAGGACAGTGCAGGGTATGGAAGTGCAGCGTGCAAAAAGTCGGCGCAGCAGTCGCGCTCTTGCGGCGTGCGGTGAGAGACCCCGACTCTTCACCGCGGAGTGCGCGTCGCGGCGCGAAGCCGCCCCGGATGGTACATCAGCGCGGGCGCGGTCATGGCCGGCGCCACAGGCAGGCACCAGCGCTCAGCGCGGCGGATACAGCGGCGGCAGTGACTCGGCGACCGCTGACCCGGCCTCAAGAAATATGGGCGGCTTGGCGAAGGCGATTCGCAGCGCCTGCAGGCTGTCGGCGCCGCTGCCGCCGGCGTAGAGCGCGCGCTGCAGACCGAGTACAGCGCTGCGCTGCGGCGCGGCCTGCAGGGCAGCGGCCAGCGCGTCGAGGCTGGGCGCGAGGTCGCGCGCCCGCGCCAACGCGCGCAGGGCGTCGGCGATGGCTTCAAGGTCACCTCGCCGCAGCGCCTGCGCCAGCTCCGGGCCGGCGCGCGGCGGCATCGGCGCAGCAGCGGTCGACGCCGACGACAGCGGCCTGCGCCGCGCCTGCCAGGCCAATCCGGCGAGGCTAAGCAGCCACAGCGCCAGCAGCAGCAGCGCCGCAATCCGCCAGCGCGCATCGACGCCATCGCGCGGCGGTTCGCTGGCCTCGCCCTGTAGCGGCGGCGCGGACGCGTCGCCGCGGCTGGGGTCGGGTGTATCCGCCGGCCGCGGGCTGCCCTCAACGCTGAAGCTGCGCGCGGCGATCCGCGCGCTTGCCGCTTGGTCGGCGGTGGTGTCCCACCAGTCGATGCTGAGCTCGGGAATGCGCAGCTGGCCCGGGCGAGTCGGCACCACTGCGAAGCTGCGGCTGCGCTCGCCCTCGATGCCGCGCGGGCCTTCGCGGGTCTGGCTGGTTTCCTGGTCGGGATAGATCTCCGCACCCTCGATCTCCGGCAGGCTGAGCTCCGGCAGCTGTTCGGCCGAGAGTCCGCGCGCGGAAAGCCGCAGCGACAGGGTGATCGGTTCGCCGACCTTGAGCACGTCGCTGGCGCCGCTCTGCAGGCTGTAGTCGAGCGCGAGCGCAGGCAGCCAGGGCTGGGCCGCTGCAGCGGGGCGGGGGCGCACCTGCAGCGACAGCGCATCGCCAACCGCGGAGACCGGCGAACCCGGATCGAACATGCGCCCACCGCGCGGACCGGCCAGAGCGCGCCCGCGGAAGCGCGGCGCCAGGATCTCGAGCGCACCGCTGGCCAACGGTGTCAGCGCGTAGCGCCGCTCGATCACGCTGTAGCGGCGGCCTTCGGTCTCGCGGGTGTAGGTCGCATCGCCGCCGAGTCGCCGGATATCGGCGCCGTCTGCAAGCGGCTCATCGAGCTGGCCATCAAGCAAAGTCACCGCGTACAGCAGCCGCACGGTGTAGATCAGCTGCTGCTGCACATACGGCTGCTCAGGGCTGACCTCGACCTCCAGCAGCAGGTCGGCGCCCGGCGTCGCCCGCACCGCCGAGGCCGTCAGGACGCTGAGTGTCAGCGCGGCCGTGCGCTGTCCGCGCACTTCGATGGCGGGGATACCGACCACCCCTGCGGCCAGTGGCTCCAGGATCACGCCCCACAGCGTGCGGCTGCTCTGCTGGCCGTTGCTCAGGCTGATCTGGGTGCTGCTGGAGCTGCCGACTACGCGCACGTCGCTGCCCAGCGCGGAGAGATCCGGCTCGCCGGCGCCGAGCTGGTCGGTTTCGATGTTCAGGGTCACCGTCTCGCCCAGCGCGATCTGGTCGCGGTCGAGAAAGGCGCGGGTGCCCTGGGCGCTGACGGCCTGTGATGCGAGCATCAGCAGCAGCGCAAGGCCGGCCTGCAGCAGGGGTTCAAACACGCGGATTTTCATTGCTCACCTTCGCGCTGGCGTCGCTGGTACTCCAGCAGGAATTTGCGGCGCAGCAGGCCGCCGGGATCATCGGGCACGCGCCGCAGCAGCTGTTCAATCGCCTGCTGACGTTCGGATTCGGCCATCGCCTCGGCGCTGATCGGCTCGGCGGACTCCGGCGGGCTGTCCTCGCCTGCGTCCTGCATGGCCTGCCGCATCGCCTCGTTGAAGGCCTGCTGGTCTTCGCCGGCCTGCGCCTCGCTGGTTTCCTGGCCGGAATCTTCTGCCTCACTGCCTTCAGCATCGCTGCCCTCGCCTTCGCTGTTCTCGCCGGGCTGCGCGTCGGCAGGCGACGACTCGCTGTCGGACTCCTGCGGCGGCTGATCCGCGCCGGGCTCGCCCTGCTGCTGCTCAGCGGACTCCGGCGTCTGCTTGCCCTGCTGGCCTTGCTCAGATTCACCTTGCTCGCCCTGCTCGCCCTGGTCGCCCTGGTCGCCGCTCTCACCCTGCTCGGAGGGCTGCGGCTGCTGCTTCAACCACTCGCGAACGGCGTCTAGATTGGCCTGCGCATCCGCATGATCGGGCTGCTGCGCCAGCGCGGCCTGGTAGGCCGCCACGGCGTCCTCGAATCGCTCACCCTTCGCCAAAGCATTGCCGCGGTTGTAGTGCGCATCGGCACTGTCGCCATGCGCAAACTGTTCTGCCGCTGTCGCATAATCGCCGGCACGATACGCCGCGCTGCCGCGCAGCTGAGGATCCACGGCGAGCGCAGCCGCCTGTGCGGATTGCTCCTGCTGCAGAGCGCGCCACGCCTGCCGATCGCGCCGCGACCACAGGTCGTTCCAGAACTGGCTGATTCCGCCCAGCTCAGCGGCCGAACCGGTCTCCGAACTCACTTCGCTGTCGCCGCTTGGCTGCGCCGGCAAAGCCAACGCGGCGGGGCTCGCGTGCGCGCTGCCCATCGGCAGGCTCGGCAGCAGCGCGAGCGGCAGCAGCAGCAGCCAGCCGCGGCGTGCAGCAAGCGCTGCAAGGGGCAACAGCAGCAGCACCAGCAGCGGGCCCTCGTCCTGATAGCGGCGGGCGCCGGCTTCGGTTTCCACCTCGATGGCTTCGCCGCTGACGACATCTAGGCCCAGCGCGATCAGGTCGGAGCTGTCGGCGGCAAAGCGCACGTAGCGCCCGCCGCCGGCTTCGGCCAGGTCGCGCAGCGAGGGCTCGTCCAGCCGCGGCAGGCGAATGTTGCCGGAGTCATCGCGCATGAACCCGCCGCCACCGACCGCCACCGGTGCGCCCTCCGGCGTGCCGAGGCCCAGCACCGACACCCGCAGGCCGGCCTGGCGGGCCTCCGCCGCCGCCGCGATCGCCGCAGGGCTGGCGCGATCGGTGAGCAGAAGCATGTCGCCGCGCTGCGCGCCCGCGTCCGTCAGCAGCCGCAGCCCCCTGCGGATTGCACGCTCCGGCCGCTGCCCCGGCACCGGCAGGATCGAGGGGTCTAGCGCCGCCAGCAGCCCGTCGAGGGTGGTGGCATCGTCGGTCAAGGGGGCGACGGTGAAGGCGTCGCCCGCGAACACCAGCAGAGCCGTCTGGCCGTCGCTGCGCCTGCGCACCAGTTCGGCCAGTTTGAGTCGAGCCCGGCTCAGCCGATCCGGCTTGAGATCGCCGGCACGCACGCTCGGTGAGAGATCGAGGACGAGAATGAGCGGCGCCTGCAGCTTGAGCAGGGGCACAGGCAGCTGCCGGAACGCCGGCCCGGCCAGGGCCAGCAGGGCAAGCGCTACGCCGGCCAGCAGCAGTGCATCAGCGAGTCGGAAGCGGGCTGCGGTGCCGCGGCTTTGCGCCGCAAGCAGGGACGCGTCGACCACCGCGCGCCACGGGTCGGAGGCTTCGCGCTGACGGCCGCGCAGCCACCACAGCAGCGGCAGACCGAGCAGGCCCAGCAGCCACAGCGGGCGCAGGAAGTGGAAGTCGGCGAGCGCGGCCCAGCTCATGCGGCGCGCCTCGGCGGAGGTGTTTGCGTCGCTATACGCAGCTGCCGCGGACCGGCCAGCGCGAGGCTGAGCAGAGCAAGCAGCAGCGCCAGCCCCAGCGGCCAGGCGAACAGTTCGTGCCTTGGCCGCAGCGGCTCAGCGGCCTGATCGACGGGCTCGAGCCGATCCAGTTCCGCATAGATGCCGACCAGCTCGCGGGTGTCACGCGCACGGAAATAGCGACCGCCGGTGGCCTCGGCGATCCGCCGCAGGCCGGCCTCGTCGATCTCCGCACCCGGCGTTGCGATCTGCAGGCCGAACACGCTGCTGCGGCCGCCGTCGCCGCCCATGCCAATGGTGTAGACGCGCACGCCTTCGGCCACCGCCAGCTGGGTGGCGCGCTCGGGGTCGAGTGCGCCGGCGTTGTGAACGCCGTCGGTCAGCAGCACCAGCACGCGCTCGCCTTCGGCAGCGCTGGTTTCGCGCAGCCGCTTCACGCCCAGGCCCAAGGCATCACCAATTGCGGTCTCACGTCCGGCCATGCCGATCACGCTCGTCTCCAGCTGGTAGCGAACGTGCGCGCGGTCAAAGGTCAGCGGCGTCATCAGATAGGCGCTCTGGCCGAACAGGACCAGCCCCAGCCGATCTCCGGCGCGGCGTTCAAGAAAGTCACCGAGCACCCGTTTGACCGCGGTCAGACGATCGACGCGGCGCCCTCCGATGGACATGTCTTCGGCCGCCATGCTGCCCGACACATCCACGGCGAGCATCAGATCGCGGCCGGTGCTGGGCGGCGCTTCGACCTCGCCCAGCCACTGCGGTCGCGCGGCGGCCACACACAGCAGCAGCCAGGCCAACAGCGGCAGCAGGCGCGGCCGGGACCGAGCGACCCGGCGCCCAGCGCGCGCAAGCTCGGGAGGCAGCGGCAGCGGCAGTTTCAAGCGGCTGCCGGCCACCGCCCGCGCCGCCGGCAGCAGCAGGGCCAGCAGCGGCATCGGCAGCAGATACAGCGCCCACGGCTGCATCCATTCCAGGGCCAACAGCGAATGCATCACTGAGTCGAACAGCACGCTCATCCGCGCTGCTCCAGCAGCCTTTTCAGGCACACCCCAACGCAGGCCAACAGCCGCTGCGCCTGCGCCGGTTCCAGCTGGGGCTGAAACGGCGCGGTGAGCAGAAGATCGATGTCGGCTGCGTTGGCTGAGGCAGGTGCGAGTGCCTGCAGATAGTCGCGCCAGGGCGAGCCCTGCAGGGCCGCGGCAGCGGGATCGTAAACGCGCAGGGCGCGACGCAGCAGCTCAGACGCCGCGGCCACCTGCTCAAGCGGCGCGGCCGCGGAATCGACCGTGATCGCAGCCAGCGCACGCTGCCAGCGGCGTCTGCCGCGGCGCCGCTGCAGGGCCCGCATCAGCGCAAGGCCCGACACGATCAACAGCAGCAGACCGATCGCCAGCAGCAGCCAGATTCCCGGCGGCCAGGGCCACAGGCTCGGTTCGGCGGGCAGGTGAATATCCCTAAGCTGCGGCCCCGGGCTCATGCGCCTTCCCTCGCAGGCGCCCCGCGCAGCAGATCGCGCAGCGCCGGCACCGGGTCTTCGCGGGTGCTGATCAGGCGTGCACCCACGCCGATCCGGCGCAGTCGTTCGAGAGCCTGCTCATGGCGATGTTTCAGCTGCGTCTGCCACGCGGGCTCGCCGCGGGCCGGCACGTCCAGTACGGCTTCGCCCGCCGCGGTTTCGATCCGATAGCGCCCCGGCGGCAGCGGCTCGCGCTCGAGCGGGTCGACCAGCACCGCGGCGATCACATCATGATGCCGGCGCAGACGCAGCAGGCCGCGGCAGGCGTCTTCATCGAGGCTGTCGGCCTCAAGCAGCAGCAGCACGTGCGCCCCTGCACGCAGGATGCGAGCCAGTCCATCGATTGCTGCGGCCAGCGGCTGTGATCCAAGGCCATCAGGCGGGGCCGGCCGCGACCATTCGCAGAGCGCATTCAGCACGCGCAGCGCGCCGCGCTGCGTGCCCGCCGCGGGAAGCTGGCCCGCGCGCGCGCCAAACGCCGCCGCGCAGACCCGATCGCCCTCGCGCTGGGCAAACCAGGTGAACAGCGCGCCCAAGCGCGCGGCCTGTACCGATTTGAAACACACCCGGGTGCCGAACTGCAGCGCCGGCGAGGTATCCAGCAGAACCGCTGAGGTGCGCTCGCGCTCAGCGGCGAACAGCTTGGTGTGCAGCTCGCCAGCGCGTGCGGTCAGCCGCCAGTCGACATGCCGAACATCGTCACCGGCGGCGTAGGCGCGCGATTCGGCGTAGTCCATTCCGCGCCCGCGAAACGGGCTGTGGCGGCTGCCGGCCGCGCGATCCGCCGAACGACGACGGGCGCCGGAGGCCAGTTCGGGGGCACGCGCGCGCAGCGCCACCAGCTCGCCCAGCACGGGCAGCGTAGCGGCGGGAGCTGTCCCGGCGGTGGGTGATGCAGGGCTCACGGCAGCGGAACGCGCTCCAGCAGCTGCGCGATCACCGCCTCGCTGGTGAGGCCTTCGGCTTCCGCTTCAAAGGACATCAGCACCCGGTGCCGCAGCACATCCGGCGCAATTGCGCGAATGTCCTCAGGGGTGACGAAATCGCGGCCGGCCAGCCAGGCGTGAGCGCGTGCGCAGCGCTCCAGCGCAATCGAGCCGCGCGGGCTCGCGCCAAACGCGATCTGGCGCTTGAGCTCCGCACCGTAGGCAGCGGCATCGCGGGTCGCTAGCACCAGTTCGACCAAGTAGCGCTCGAGCCGAGGTGCGAGGTGAAGGTCGAGAACCCGCAGCCGCGCCTCGCGGATATCGGCGGCGCTGATTCGCGCTCGCGCGGGTGACCCGCCGGATGCTTGCGCGCCGGCAAGCTCGCGGCGCGCGCGATCACGCGCCAGTTTCAGAATGGCCGTCTCAGTGTCGGCCTGCGGATAGCCGATTCGCACATGCATCAGGAATCGATCGAGCTGGGCTTCGGGCAGCGGGTAGGTGCCCTCCTGCTCGATCGGGTTCTGAGTGGCCATCACCAGGAACAAATCCGGCAGGGGATAGGTGACCCGACCGACCGTAATCTGCCGCTCGCCCATCGCTTCCAGCAGCGCTGACTGCACCTTGGCCGGCGCGCGGTTGATCTCATCTGCGAGCAGCAGATTGTGAAACAGCGGGCCGGGCTGGAATTCGAACTTCGACTCCTGCGGGCGATAGATCTCGGTGCCGGTGAGATCTGCGGGCAGCAGGTCGGGAGTGAACTGGACTCTGTGAAAGTCAGCCTCGACCCGGGCAGCCAACGCCTTGATGGCGGTGGTCTTGGCGAGGCCCGGTGCGCCCTCCACCAGCAGGTGGCCATCCGCCAACAGCGCGATCAGCAGGCGCTCAACGAGTGCTGGCTGGCCGATGACCTCGGCGGCGAGGTCGTCGCGCAAGGCGGCAAAACGCGCGGCAAGGGGGTCGCCAGCAGTGGCGGCATCAGCGGCAGTGGCGGCAGCAGCGGCCGTCTGATCGGGTTCGGGTCCGTGCATGTGGGCTCGCTTGAGAAATTGGGCGCACTTTAACCGAGAAGGCAGGCCAGAGATTCGGAGTATGCGGGTGAATGCGGGTGCCGGCCCGTGCCCATGGTCCGGGCGACTGCTGCGAGCACTGCGGACTTGCATTGACGTAGCCCGGGTGTGCCGCGCGGTTTTCAGTAGAGCAGGGCAAGTCATGCCGCGTGCTGAGAGTCGTCAGCAATAAAGATTGACCGCGCGAATATTCCGCCAAAACCCCGCACGCACCCCGCACACCTCGCGCACCCAGACTCCCGCACACCCCAATCGAAGTCGCGTTCATGTCGAACACGCCTTCAGGCCCTTGGATCAGGCGCAAGAGGTGGCTCCCTCTCCGCTCAGCAGCTGCTCGCGCGTTTGCGGTCGCCCGACCAACCAGCCCTGCGCGTAGCGACAGCCCAGTGCGGCAAGCCGGTCAAGCTGCGCCTGCGTCTCGACGCCCTCCATGACCACATCGGCGTCGAGCGCATGCGCCATCGCGATGATTGATTCGACGATGCGAAGCGCTCGTGGGTTGTCCAGCATTGCGCTGGCGAACGCCTGATCGATCTTCAGGGTGTCAAAGGGCAGCAGGTGCATGTGCTGCAGATTGGAGTAGCCGGTGCCGAAGTCGTCCAGAGCCACGCGGATGCCGGCCGCCTGCGCCTGCTCCATCATCGCCGCGACCCGCGGGTAGTCGAGTCGGCGGCTTTCGGTGATCTCGATCTTCAACCGCCGCGGCGAAATGCCGAAGGAGGCCGCGCGTTCCAGCATCCGCGGCAGCAGGGCGTCCTCTACCAACTGCCGAGCCGAGACATTGATCGCCACGAAACGCTCTCCGTGGGCGGTCTCGTCCAACCGGGCCAGTGCGGCAAGGCTGGCGTCCAGCACGTATTCACCGACCGGAACGATCAGCGAAGTTTCCTCGGCCAGGGCGATGAACTCGGCCGGCGAGACCATCCCGCGGCGGCCATGATTCCAGCGCACCAGCGCCTCGTAGCCGGCGATCTGCCGGGTCGGAAGCTCATAGATCGGCTGGAAGCGGACCTCCAGCTGGCCGCCGGCAAGGGCCTCGCGGAGCTCACCTTCCAGGCGAATTTTGCCAATTCCTATCAGGCTGTCTTCGGGCTGGCTTGCGCTCAGCTGCGGAACCATGCCGTGCAGGGTCGCCAGGGTGGAGCGGTAGCGCCGCAGTTGGCCCTCCAGCAGGGCACGCACCACCGGGTCGGTGTTGAGCAAGCGCTCGGCGATCTGTTCGGTCGTGATCGGCACCAGTTGGCAGGGCTCCAGCGCGGTCGCGGTGGCGGTGCGGGGTGAGCGGTCGATCACCGCCATCTCGCCCAGCAGTTCGCCCGGGGTGACTACGCCGATCTGCTGCATGGGGCTGCCCGCGCTGATCGCCAGCCGGCCGGATTCGACCAGGAAGGCGAAATCCGGGGCGTCGCCTTGCTGAAACAGCACTTCACCCGTTCGCAGCTGAATTCGTTGATGCGACATCGACGGCCTCCCCGCAACAGGCGACAGTCTAGGCCAGAGTCCGGCCCGGGGTGGGTATGCGGGTGGACAGTCTGGGCCGGCCGGTCCCATCGGCGGACAGGCAAAGGGCCGCTCTGAGGCGGCCCTTTGCCTTGATACGCGCGGTTCGATTGCGGCTAGAACTCGATGTCGCAGGTCAGCGCTGAAGAGATCGTCGAACTCACCACCGAATAGGTGGCGCCCGGAGCCGGCATCAGCGGCGACAGCTGGCAGGCACCGCTGACCGTGGGTGGCGGACGCGGGGATGCAGGAGTCACGGTCATGCTGACGATCGTGCCGCTGGGCACCGGGAACACGCAGGTCGTCGACGACACCGCCGCGCTGGCCGGTCGGGAGCAAATCTGGCCACCGGAACCGGTCACCGTGCCGCCGAAGGCACCACGCAAAATCAGCGTGAAGTTCACCGTCGTCCCTGTGGTACCACAGCTCGTCGGTGGCGGCGGCGGGCTGAAGCCACCACCGCCTGCGCAGCTGTCGCGGCCTTTGAAAAGAACGCTTGCAGAAGGCTGGCCGCCCGCAAGAGCGAACTCGCAGGTCCATTCGGCGCCACCGTCTGGCTGGTCCATCAGAGCAGCACGCACAACCGCAGTGCTGTTGCCGCTGGCATTGGTGAGGGTGGGCGGAGTAATCACACTAACTGTTGCGGTAACCCCTGAGCCGGAACACTGAACGCTAATCGCTCGCCCAGCAACAGGATTGCCAGCGCCGTCGATCAGCCTAAGATCGATCTGGTAGGTCCCGTCTCCGATGAACGCTGTTGGGGACGCCTGCAGAATGAGGTCGGCTGCTACGCGGATTTCAACCTCAGCCGGCTCCGCATCGCCCACCGAGAAGGTCACGACATTCGAGCCGTCTGTGCTCATCCCGCTGGTTACAACGCTTACGACCACACAGCCGTTGCTCCCCGTTGGCTGCGGAAGTGGACCGCCGCTGCGCCCTGCAATGGTGCCAATTCCGTTCGCCAAGGAGAAACCGAAGTTGATAAATGCCCCCTGCAGCGGCGAGTTGAGCGAGTCACGCAAGCAGACCGTGACGCTTGCCGTGGTGTTGCCCGGTATCGATCCGGGGCTGGCGATGATCGAAAGCGGACCGATGCCCGGATACACGTAGCCCTCAATATCGGACACCAGTTTCTGCGTGTTCCCAACAGTAACGCTCCCTCGCGTCCAAACGATCACGCTTTGTCCAAGCCTGGAGATCGGGAAATTAAGCCGCGTTGTCGCCACACCGTTGGCGTCGGTAAAGGCCGAGCCGACAATATTGCCGTGAGTGGCGCGACCGATGACGTAGGGAAGAACTCCGCCGGCATCGACGCTAGATCCAGTGTCATCATTGCTGTTGAAGCGCTGTACCACGCTCAAGCTTCCCTGACTATTGATCTGGGCGATTGAGCGCGCGCTCTCAAGATCCCTATTGCCCGGAACCGACTGGCCGAACACCAAAAGCGTGTCGCCGGGCCCGGCTCCGCCGGCTGCGGTCTGGAATGCACCCGTCACGGCCGTGAAGGTAAAGCCGTTTTCCTGCGGATTGCCGTCTCCACCCGAGATGGCGAGGGCGCCGCGTCCTTGCGACGGGAATCCCGTCAAGGGGCTGTCAACCAAGCCGAACTCGATCAGAGTCCCCGGCAGCACCGGATTGCCCTGTCGGTCGGTTGCAAGCGCGCTAACGGTCAAACTGTAGGTCCCGTTCTGCCCACCTTCGAGGCCTTGCTCGCCCGGCAGCACTCTGTTCTCTTCAATCGCTTCGCTGGCCGGACTCGTCAGCTGGAGGGCAAACAGGCGGCCATCAGAGATCGAGACGGTCCGCTCTGTCACCAGAGGATCACTGATACCGTTGTCGACATTGTTGTCGGCGCGATCAGCCGTAACCCTGACGACTGACTGACCCAGTCGGTTGCCGGAAATCAAAGTGAAGGCGGCAATTCCTCCTGTGGTTCGGATGTTGATGGCCTGACCGGTGACGGTTTGGCCGGCGGCGTTGACCGCGCTGACTCGCTCATTTGCAGAGGCTGCAGCAGCGCCAAGCACTTCCACACGCAGGTTGTTGAACGAGGCGTTGCCAGCTGCGGGATCGGGCGCCGGCTGACCGATGCCGTCGCGCAGCTCTACCTGAACAGTTCCGCTTGTTTGCGCGCCAGACCCTTGAACATACAGATTTGAGAACGATGGCAGCAGGTTAAGGGTTGCTGGAAGCGGCGGAGCCGTGGAGGTCACCGTAATGACGCGGGTTGCCGTCATTGATCGATTGGTCTCAGGGTCCCGCACGGTCGCGGTGACGGTAGCCTGGCCGGTGACATTGAAGGAATGGACAAAGATCGTTGCGCGCCCGGCAACGAGATTCACCGGACCTTGCCCAAGCAGGGAGGTGAATTCGTTGATGTCCTGCGTCGATGGATCATCAAGCGTAGAAAACGCCGCGACCGTGACCGGGTTGATCGACACACCCAAACCGCCCGCATCGCCGCGGGGAATGCTGATCGGCTGTCCGCTCGCAGTCCGCGCGTTGATCGTGACCTCCGTGATGAATATAGACCCGAAGAATGGCGCAACCCTGAATACGTTGATCGGAAGCTGGGTGCGCGTGGCTTCGATGGTCACGTTCCCGGTAGCCGCTGGTGCAGTGACCGTGATCGGCAGTGACGCGGTAACCGCCCCTCCCTGGGCCAGAGGCTGAGTCGAGAAGGTCAAAGTCGCCGAGCCCTCGCTGCTGGTAGTCACAAACACAAACTCGGCGCGGCCGCCGACGGTGGTCGCGCTGCTCAAATTTGTTGGACTACCGTTCAGGACGCCAAAAATGCCGCCAAGATTGCTCGGGCTGACACCCGCGGAGACCGTAGTGCCATCTGCAATCGGCGTGTTGTTCGAGTTGCTGACGACTACCGACACCGCCAGGGTCCCTCCAGCAGGCACGCTTGTTGAAGCGGCACTTGCCGAAATCCTAGCGCTGGAGATCGGCCCGAAGCTGTTGTCATCGCCGCTTCCACCGCCGCCACCGCAGGCCGTCAGCAGGGCCAAGGAGCCCAGCAAAAGGCATTTCAACAGAACTGTTGCTTTCATCATCTATCTCCAAAAAAAGCCGGGCGAATTCCGTTTCCGGCATGAACGTGGACGTGCTGCGTTCGCCTCGACTCAGCGGGCGGATCGGCCAGAAACCGCCAACACTTTGGGCGTCACGAATATCAGCAGCTCAGCCTTCTCGGTGCCGTTGATCTTGTTCCTGAACAAATTGCCCAGCACGGGTAGGTCGCCGAGGAACGGAACTTTCTGCAGATCTTCGCGGGACTCAAACTCATACACGCCGCCAATGACAACGGTTTGACCGTTGTCGACTAGAACTGCGGTGTTGATCTCGCGCTTGCGGATCAGCGGAATATTGCCAACGGGGCTCTGTGTGAAACCGGCCAGCTCGTCCTTTTTGACATTGAGGGATAGAAACACGCGGTCGTCTTGGGTGATCGTGGGAGTCACCAGCAGCTCCAGCACGATCTCCTTGAACTCGGTGGTGATCTGCGCCGCTGCGCCTGTGCCCGTGGTGGTGATGAAGCCGACCTCGTCGCCCTGCTTGATGCTCGCTTCGCGCTGGTTGGCGGTGATCACGCGCGGGCTTGAAACCACTTCGCCGCGGCCTTCGGACTGCAGAGCGGACAACTCCAAGTCAATCAGATAGTCCGCGCTTAGAATCGCAAACCCGATCGCGCCAGCCGGATTCTGGACCGGCAGATTGACGCCAAGTCGACTCGCGGAAGGAAGGATATCCCCACGCTCCGGCCCTCGTGCGCGGCCCTCGTACAGCGGACCAATCGTCAACGCGTCGCCGATATTGCTGATCGCATTGCGTCCGGCGAAGCGGTTGCTGATGGCGCTAGTGACGAGCGCATTGGTCGCTTCTTGCGAACCCGAGGTCGTGAAAACCCGTCCGCTGCTGTCCTGCTTGGCGCCGCTGACTCCGAATTTTGCGCCCAGTTCCCGCGCAAACGTCTCACCGGCAATGACGATGCGAGCTTCGATAAGCACTTGGTCAACCGGCCGATCGAGCAGAACGATCAAACGCTGGATCTCTTCGATTTTTTCCGGGAGATCATTCAGCAGCAGGGTGTTGGTGCGCTTGTCGAAGGTCACCGAGCCTCGCGCCGAGAGAAAACCGCGGGCCTCGCCACCGCCGCCCTGCTGTTGCTGCTGCCCGCCCTGCTGGTTGCCCTTGCTGTCGTCGGTCAACAGCTTGGCAATGTCTTCCGCGCTGCCATAGTTGATTGCGATGTACTCGCTGACCAGCTCAGCACGCTGCTCCTGGGCGATTCGGGCGTCGGCAACGGCTTTTTCGTAGCCGGCTATTTCCGACTGTGGCGCCACCCAGATGACATTTCGGTCTTGGCGCTTGTCCAGCCCTTTCGCGCGTAAAACCAGATCGAGCGCCTGGTCCCAGGGCACGTTGATCAGTCGCACGGTGACGTTGCCGGTGACGCTGTCAGCAGCGACGATATTCAGGCCGGATTCTTCGGCGATGATTTGCAGCACCGTGCGAACCGGGATGTCCTGGAAGTTGAAGGTGACCGGCTTGCCGGTGTACCCCGGCATAGCGCCCTCGACGATTTCACCGTCAGCGGACACAACCTGCGTCTGCACCGGATCGACCTCGACCACGAACTCGTTGCCGCTCTGGTAGGCCAAGGGCTCGAAGGCCCCGTTGACGCTGATATCGAGCCGGGTGCCGTTGGCGCTGCGGCTCAGGGAAACCGACTGGACCGGAGTCGCGAAGTCGGAAACGTCGAGCTTCTCCGCCATGTTCTCGGGGAGAAACACGCCCGCCAGATCGATACGGACGCGCTGACCATCCACGCGCATCTCGGATGCGGCGCCCTCGCCCACCAGGCTCAGGATGATGCGCCCTGTGCCTTGCGGGGTCCGACGGAAGTCCACGTTCGACACTTCGGTGACGTTGGCGGTGCGCTTGGCCGGGTCGGCGGTGTAGGCGGTCACCTGCGGAGCGGTGGTGCTGGCGCCACCCACCGTCAGCGTGATGGTGCGTCCGTCCGAACGCGTCTCATAGGCCGATGAGCGGAACAGCTCAACAGACACCCGGGTCCGCCCTGCGGCTTCGGCGGTGGCGATTGCGCTGGTCGCGCCGATCCCGACCGGGATCCTGCGCTGAACAACAGCGTTCCGGGTATCCGGAAGATCAATGATGATCCTCGGCGGGTCGTCCGTCGTGAATACCGGCATTTCCTGCACGGGTTCGCTCAAGGAGAGGGTGATGTCCACCCGCCCGCCCGGACCCGCAGCGAAGCTGATGTTCTCCAGGCTACCGGCGGCAAATGCGCCAGAGCTGACGCCGACGCCGACGAGGCTTGCGAGGAGCGTGAGTCGCAGCGAGCGAGCCCGCGTGACCCCAGCAATGAATTTGGATGAGCACTTCATGCGATTCCCCACTGCTATTCGTTTTCGAGCGCCAGACGCGCGGGACGCTCAAGCCAGCCGCCCGAACCATCAGGTACCAGTTCGACGATCTCAAGACCGTCCTCGCGGATGGCGACAATTCGGCCGTCGCTCTGACCCAAGTAGTTGCCCGCGCGAACTCGATGTACGACTCGCGAGGGATCCATTATCAGCGCCAACTGTTCGTTGCCCACGCCCAAGGTTCCGACCATGTCGAGACCATCGAGCGGAAAGGTTTCGAGGACTTCCTTGCGCCGTTCGGGATCGGGCCGGGGGCCGTCGCTGCGCGCGATGTCTTCGGCGCGCTGCGGCACTGAGAAGGGGTCCCGCAGTTCCTGAGCACCGTAGACAAAGGTTTCAAACTGCTTCATCACCGGCAGTGGGTCCAGCGGTGGCGCTGGGCGCTGCTTGACGTCGGCAACGTAGTTCTCAAGGTCTCGCTTGCCGGGATCACAGGCGCTCAGCACAAGGGCGCAGCCAAGAACCACGCCCATCCGGCACGCACCGCGAATGAGATGGGTTGGGTTCATGGCTGGGCTCCCTGTGCCGCGGCGTCCGCCTGAGCGGCGGCTTCCGCCTGCTCGTCCTCGTCAAGATAGCGGTACGTCTTGACCGTGCCTTCGAGGACCAAACCGCTGGCGCTACCGGCTTTCTCATCGCGTGGCTTCAGCGATATGTCATGCATGGTCATGATGACCACTCGCGGCAGCGACGCCACGCCGCTGACGAAATTTCCGAACTGGTGATAGCCCCCCACCATGCGCAGCGTGATCGGCTTCTCCGCGTAGAACTCCCTGCGAATCTCCGGCTGCGGCTGGAACAGCTCATTGGTGATGCCGGACGCCAGCGCCGTCTGCGAAATGTCGACAATGAGGTCGGGCATTTCGGTGCGGCTGGGCAGTTGCCTCAGCATCTGCTGCAGCATGGCCTCCATTTCGGCCAACTGTTCCTTCAGCGGCTCCAGATTGACGGCTTTGGCCTGCTCTTTCTCGAAGTCGGCCTTGAGGGTGGTTTCGGTTCGCTGCAGCGTCTCAAGCTGATCCTGCTGGTTGCTCACGAACAGATACCAGCCAAAGAACAGGATCAGAATCACCAGGATCGCGCAGAAAAATGCCTTGACCGGGTTGGGCCATGCGCCGGCATTGTTGAAGTCCAGATTGCTCAGATCGAAGTTTTTCACGGCGTGCCCCCTGCGGCGCCACCGGCGGCCTCATCGGCTTCGATGTTTTCGCCCTCTTCGGTTTCGCCGACCGGCTTCGTTGCCACCGCGTTCATGCGGAAGAAGTAGGGCATGGACTTGTCCTCGCCCTTGATCTCGATGACACCGAGGTCCGCCTTCGACATCCAGCCGGCGGCTTCAATGTTGCGCATGTAAGAAGACACGCGAGCGTTCGACTGCGTCATGCCCTCCAGCGTCAGCGCGTTGCCGGTCTGCTTCACCGAGTTCAGACGAACCCCATCTGGCAGGGTACGCACGAGATCATCGAACAGATGGACCATCTGGGAGCGGTTGGCCTGAAGCTGCTCTATGACGGTCTTGCGCGCCAGTAGATCGGATTTCTTCTTCTCCAGCGCTACAATTTCCGCGGTCTTGACCTTGAGCGCGACGATCTCTCGCTCCAGCAGGCCATTTCTGTCCTGCTGGTTCGAGACAAGCCCGTCGAAGTACTGCACGGCGCCGAAGGCAAGCAGCATCGCGCCACCAGCGCACAGGCCGAGCAGAGTGAAGAACTCGTTCTGGCGCTGCTTGCGCCGTTCCGCTCGCCAGGGCAATAGATTGATTTTAGCCATCAGTCGAAGCTCCTGAGCGCAAGCCCCGCGGCGATCATCAGCGACGGCGCATCCTGCGCCAGCGACTGCGCCTGAACTCGCGAGGCGAGCGACATGTTGGCCAGCGGGTTGGCGACCACGGTGCTGACGCCAAGCTGCTCTTCGATCATTTCTGCGACGCCAGCAATCGAGGCGCAGCCACCCGCCAGAACGATCTGATCAACGCGATTGAATTCGCTGCCGGCATAGAAGAACTGCAGCAAGCGGCTGACCTGCTGAACCATCGCTTCCTTGAACGGCTCCAGCACTTCGATCTCGTAGCTTTCCGGCAGGCCGCCCTGGCGTTTGGCGAGCCCGGCTTCCTCATACGAAAGGCCGTAGCGCCGCATGACCTCATCGGTGAGCTGCTTGCCGCCGAAGACTTGCTCGCGGGTGTAGATGCTGCGCTGGTTGCGGAGCACGTTGAGCGTGGTCATGGTCGCGCCAACATCGACCAACGCAACCAAGCCATCGCGAGTGACCGAAAGCTGATCGGCGATCAGCTTGAAGGCATTCTCCATAACAAAGGCTTCGACATCGACGACCTTGGCATTCAGTCCGCCGAGGTCTAGCGCTGCGGTCCGCACCTCGACATTCTCGGTGCGCGACGCGGCCAGGAGCACCTGAACCATTTCTGGGTTGTCCTTGACCGGACCGAGGACTTCGAAGTCAAGGCTGACCTCCTCGATCGGGTAGGGGATGTACTGCCCCGCCTCGACCTGGATTTGGTCCTCAAGTTCGTCCTCGGACAAATCAGCCTGCATCGGGATGATCTTGGTGATCACCGCCGAGCCGGCAACGGCTGCCGCCGCGAACCGGGTCTTGGCGCCGGATCGACTCAAGGCGCGCTTGATCGCCTCGCCCACCGCCTCGACCTCGACGATGTTCTTCTCGACCACAGCATTGGGAGGAAGCGGCTCCACCGCGTAGTGCTCGACGCGATAGCGACCGCCGCTCTGGCTAAGCTGGAGCAGCTTGACGGCGGTGGAACTGATGTCCACGCCGATCAAGGGCACCTTTTTGTTTGCGAACAGCGCCACGGTTTCTCCCCTTCCCACAAGCCCTTACAGGCAATAACTCCACGACTACATTAAATAACGATTATTTGCAGTCTGGCAACAGATAGCTTCGGTTCAGACACCCGCAAACGCGAACCCGGTCAAGAATTGCGACATCCGTGAGGGCCGAAACCCGCCTTGGGTGGGCGCTTTGCGCCCATCGGCCTCGCTTTCGGGAGCTGACCGGCGGGCCCTATACTCGGCCCCCCTTCCCCGCCCGGAAACCCGCGGATGCGCTTGTTTCGCCGATTGATGCGCGTGGCCATCGTCCTCGGCCTGCTGTTCGCGGCCCTCGGATTTGGCGCCCTCGGTGTGGCCTGGTGGGTGATCGAACCCACCCTCCCGGACGTGCAAACGCTGCGGGAAGTCCGGCTGCAGATGCCGCTTTCGGTGTACTCAAGCGACGGCAAGCTGATTGCGCTGTTCGGCGAAGCGCGGCGCAAGCCGGCGCGCGTCGATGAGATTCCCGACCGGGTCAAGCAAGCCTTCATCGCCATCGAAGACACACGTTTTTATGAACACCCCGGTATCGACTGGCGGGGCATCACTCGCGCTGTCTGGCTGCTGGCCACCACCAACCGGGAACGCGTGCCGGGCGGCAGCACGATCACCCAGCAGGTGGCGAAGATGTTCTTCCTGAGCCCGGAGTACAGCTACACCCGCAAGCTGACCGAGATCTTTCTGGCGCTGAAAATGGAGCGCGAGCTTGGCAAGGACGAAATCCTTGAGCTCTATCTCAACAAGAGCTTTTTCGGCAACCGCGCCTACGGAATCGGCGCGGCGGCGGACTTCTATTACGGCAAGGAGCTGGCCGAGCTTGAGCTGCACGAGGCAGCGATGCTGGCCGGCATTCCGAAGTTTCCGTCGAGCGGCAATCCGCTGACCAACCCGGATCGCGCGCGGATCCGCCGCGACTACATCCTGCAGCGCATGTTCGAGGTCGGCTTTATCAGCGAAGAGGAGCAGAGGCGCGCCCAGGCCACCCCTGACAGCGCCTATCCGAACGAGCCTGCGATCGAGCTTGAGGCGTCCTATGTCGCCGAAATTGCCCGCGCCGACGCGGTCGAACGCTTTGGCGCCGAGGCCATGACCGACGGTCACCGCGTGTTCACCACCCTGGACAGCATCGGTCAAGCGGCAGCCGGCTCCGGCGTGCGCCGCGCGCTGCTGGACTACGACCGTCGCCACGGCTGGCGCGGCGCCGAGGCGCGACTCGATGTGGCCGAAGGTGCCGGGCCGGAACAGCTCGAACGCCTGCTGAAGGACTACCCGACCATGGCTGGCCTGGCTGCGGCGCTGGTGCTGCAGGCGGACGAGACCCAAGCGAACCTGCTGCTGCGCGACGGTCAGCAGGTCGAGCTCGGGTTGGAGCAGGTCAGCTGGGCGCGCGCCTACCAGGACGAGAATCGACGCGGGCCCGCCCCAAAAAGCGTCTCCAGCGTGCTTGCTGTAGGCGACGTGGTGCGGCTGGAGCGCGCTGAGGACGGCGCCTACACGCTTTCGCAGATACCCAGGGTCCAGGGCGCTTTGGCGGCGCTCGATGCTGATACCGGCGCTGTGCGGGCCCTTGTGGGCGGCTTCAGCTTCGGCTTGAACAAGTTCAATCGCGCAACTCAGGCGCAGCGTCAGCCGGGATCGAGCTTCAAGCCCTTCGTTTATGCGGCGTCGTTCGACCGCGGGTTCGGCCCCGGCTCGATCGTGCTGGATGCGCCCGTGGTGTTCCGGCAGGCCAACGGCGAAACCTGGCGCCCGCAGAACGACAATGCGACCTTCGCCGGCCCGATGCGCCTGCGCGAGGCTATGGTGACGTCACGCAATCTGGTGTCGGTTCGACTGCTGGATGCGATCGGCGCGAGCTTTGCGCGGCGCTTCATCCAGGGCTTCGGCTTCACTGCCGACAGCCTGCCGGAGAACCTGTCGCTGGCGCTCGGCACCAGCTCGGTGGCGCCGATCGCCATGGCGCGCGGCTACACCCTGTTCGAGAACGGCGGTTACCTGGTTGATCCCTACTTCATCGAGCGGATCGAAGACCGCGACGGCAAGGTCATCTACGAAGCGAATCCCGTACGCGCCTGCCGCGACTGCCCCGAAAGACTCCGCGAGGAGCTTGCCAGCGGCAATGAGGGAGGGTTCGACCTGGGTCCGCTGAGTGCGGCGCCGCAGACGCCCCCGGTATCGGTCGAGGGCGAGCCCAACGGCACGGGCGACTCCGCGACCAGCGACGCGGCGGGCGGCGCGACCGGCAATGTGCAGCTGGCGCCGCGCCGGATCGATGCGCGGACTTCCTACATGATCAACTCGATGCTGCGAGATGTTGTGCGAAGAGGTACCGGCCGCAACGCGCTGGTGCTCGGCCGCGCCGATATCGGCGGCAAAACCGGCAGCACCAACGATCACCGCGATGCCTGGTTTGCCGGCATTGGCGGTGGGCAGGCGGTGGCCAGCTGGGTCGGCATGGACGATTTCGGCTCGCTCGGCAACGGCGAATTCGGCGCGCGCGCCGCGCTGCCGATTTGGATCGCCTACATGCAGCAGTCGCTTGAGGGCGTTCCGGAAAGCAAGCCGTCGCTGCCGTCGGGCATTGCCACCGTGACTCTCGATGCGGACACCGGCGCCCTGCTGCCCCCCGGCACGCCCGGTGCCATCGCCGAGCTGATCCGGGTCGAGGATATTGCGCGGCTGCAGCGACGTTCGCCGACCGAAGAGCGCACCCTGGGCGAGAAAGAGAGCTTCGACATCTTCTGAACCCGGCGCATGGACTCACGGCGCTGAGAGCCTGTGGAAAAGCGACGCGCTGCGGCGCTCTAATTTTTCACGAGCTCTGACTCGAGCGCTTCAACGCGAAGGGTGCAAAGTCGACACGCGCGGGCCGCGGTGGGTGGCGGGCTTGCATCGACGGGCTACCCGCTGCCGCCGCGCAGCCGGTGGTGGCAGACCGCTTCTGAGGTGACGCATCCATGCCAAAAATCGACAAGCACGCGCCGAGCCGCACGCGCGAGATTCGCCAGAAAATCGCCGTGGAAGCGGCCAAGCTCATCAGCGAGCACGGCATTGGCGATTTCCATGTGGCGCGCCAACGCGCTGCGGCCCGCCTCGGGGTGACTGACCAGGCCGCCCTGCCCGGCAGGGACGAGATCGAACAGGCGCTCGGCGAGCATCAGCGCCTGTTCGTGGGCCAGGCGCAGACCGATGCCCTGCTGCAGCGCCGACGCGCAGCGCTGGAGGCCATGCGCTTCTTTGAGCAGTTCGAGCCGAGGCTGGTCGGCGCGGTGCTGGAAGGCACCGCCGATCAGCAGTCAGCGGTCTGCCTGCAGCTATTCGCCGATCCGCTGGAGTCAGTCGGCCACTTTCTCGACGAAAACGGCATCCCCGCTGAGCAGCTGAGTCGCAGGTTGCGTCTCGACCGCGAGCGCTTGGAGTACTTCACTGCCTACGCATTCAGCGCTGACGGCCTGCCCTTCGAGCTGATCGTGCTGCCGCGTGACGCGCTGCGCCAGGCGCCTCTTGATCGGCTCAGCGACCGCCCCATGCGACGGGCCTCGCGATCCGCCCTGCAGGCGCTGCTCGATTCCACAGATTGACCTCCGCCTACGCGAACGCCCGCCGTTGGGCGGGCGTTCGTGACGCGAGGCTGCCGGTGACTCAGCGCTTGGCGAGTGGCAGGTAGTCGCGCACGTCTGCGCCGGTGTAGATCTGCCGCGGGCGACCGATCTTGGCTTCCGGATCGTTCTGCTGCTCCAGCCAGTGGCTAACCCAGCCGGTGGTGCGGGCGATCGCGAACATCACGGTGAACATCTCGGTCGGAATCTTCAGCGCCTTGTAGATCAGGCCAGAGTAGAAGTCGACGTTCGGGTACAGCTTGCGAGAGACAAAATAGTCGTCCTTGAGGGCGGCCTCTTCCAGGCGCATGGCGACCTCCAGCAGCGGGTCGTTGACGCCGAGATCGGACAGCACCTGATGGGTCATTTCGCGGATGATCGCGGCGCGCGGATCGTAATTCTTGTAGACCCGATGGCCGAAGCCCATCAGGCGGAAGCCAGAGCTCTTGTCCTTGGCCCTGTCGACCGCTTTAGCCACGTCCTCCGGCCGGCCGATTTCCTCCAGCATCCCAAGCACCGCCTCGTTGGCGCCGCCGTGGGCCGGCCCCCACAGGGCCGCAATACCGGCGGCGACGCAGGCGTAGGGATTGGCCCCGGTCGAGCCGACCAGACGCACGGTCGAGGTCGAGGCGTTCTGCTCATGGTCAGCGTGCAGGATGAACAGCAGGTCCAGCGCCTTGGCCGCGATCGGCGGGAGTTCCAATGGACCCGCGGGCACCTCGAACATCATATGCAGGAAGCGGTTGACGTATTCGAGGTTGTTGCGCGGGTAGCGCACCGGCCAGCCCATCGAATAGCGATAGCAGGCCGCAGCGATCGTCGGCACCTTGGCGATCAGGCGGATCGCCGCCATCCGCCGCTGGGCCGGGTCTTCCATGTCCAGGCTGTCGTGATAGAACGCCGCCAGCGAACCGATCATCCCGCACAACATGGCCATCGGGTGGGCATCGTGGCGGAAGCCGCCGAGAAAGTTCTTGAAGGCCTCATGCATCATCGTGTGATGCGTGACTTCATGCTCGAACGACTTGAATTCGCTGACCGAGGGAAGCTCGCCCTGCATCAGCAGGTAGGCCACTTCAAGAAAGCTCGACTGCTTGGCCAATTGCTCAATCGGGTAGCCGCGGTACAGCAGCACGCCCTCGTCGCCGTCGATGTAGGTAATGGCGCTGCGGCAGCTGGCGGTGGCAACGAAGCCGGGGTCGTAGGTGAAATATCCGGTCTCTTTTGGCAGCTTGCCGATGTCCACACAGGGGGCACCCAAGGTGCCGCGCAGCAGGGGAAATTCGGCGCTCTTGCCTGCGGCGGAATCGGTGAGCGTGATGCTCTGGCTCTCGGACACGGCTAGCTCCTTGGTCGGTTGCATTGATCGGTGCTGGGGCCGGGCCGCGCGGCTTGAAGCAGCGCGGCTGGCGGCGCGAGGCGGCGCGCGCTGCCGTGCTCGCGGCAGGAACAACGTCACTCTCGTGGGGCCAAGCAAGAGCTGCGCCCCGCCGCTTGGAGAGCGGAGGCAAAGCAGGCTCCACACGCCGGCGGATGGCCCCAAATATAGCTGCGGGAGTATGCCACGGGGGTCGCGGAGCCGTCAGTGCAACTTTGGTGAACCCCCGAACCGTGCCGCTGGAAGTTCAACGCAAAAAAACGCGGAAGGCCCGGCAACCGAAGGCTGCCAGGCCTGAGACACGCTGTGTTGAGCGGTACTACTTCGGAGCGTAACGACGACGGAACTTGTCGACGCGCCCGCTGGTGTCAATGAGCTTGTGCTTGCCCGTATAGAACGGGTGCGACTCGGCGGAGACTTCCACCTTGATCAGCGGATACTCCTGGCCGTCTTCCCACTTGATCTTTTCCTTGCTGGTCAGCGTGGAGCGGGTCAGGAAGGAGAAGTCGCAGGACACGTCCTGGAATACGACCGGGTTGTACTTCGGATGGATGTCGGCTTTCATGGCGCGGCCTGGAATTTTCACGAGACAAGAGCGGCATGCTAACTTGCCAAGCTGACAGTCGCAAGCGTTTGAGCCCCGATGACCCTGCCCGCCTCCGTCGCCCCCCCTGCGTTTCGCCTGCTGGTGGCTCTGCTTCTTGTCGCGATCTGCGGCGGAGCCTGCGCTGCCGATAGCGCTGAACTGGCGCAGCTTCGCGAGCGCGTGCAGGAGGGCGCCAACCTTGATGACGCACGCAAGTCTGAGCTGCTGGCGCTGCTGCAGGATGCCCAAGCAGATTCGGCGGCGGCGGCAAAACTAACCGAAGAAGCGCGGCAGCTGCGGGTGGATGCGGCCGCGGCCAGCAGCGAATCGCGAAGGCTGGAACGCGATCTGGCGCGCGCCGGCGGCGAAGACTACGAAACCCGCGTGCAAGAAATTGAGGCCTTGCTGACGCTGGAAGCGCTGGAGGGGCGACTGCAGGCGCTCTACGGGCAGCTGGAGCCCCTGCGTCGCGAGCAGCAGCTGGTGCTGGCCGCGCTGTCGGCGCTTGGCAGCGAGTCCAGCGGAAACTCGACCGCACGGCTGCAGGAAAGCATCGCCGAACTCGAGCAGCAGCTCGGCGCAAGCGAGGCGGAGCCGTCGCTGGAGACGCGAGCCCAGCGCGAGCGGCGAGTCGCCTCATTGGCCTTGCGCCGCGCCGAGCTTGAGCTGGCGCAAATCCGTCAGCAGACCGCCAGTGCGCGCCGCGGAGTTCTGGAACTTCGGCAACGCGCGCTGCGCCAGCGCATCGGCGAACTGGAACAGCTGGTCCGACAGACCCAGGCCCGGCTGGGCGAGCGCAGCGAGGCCGAGCTGGCCGCCCTCGCCGAAAGCCTGGCGATGCAGCAGCTGGAGCTGATCGATGCTCCGCTTGCGTTGAGTTTGGAGGCTGCACTCAATATCGGTCTCGGCGTCGAGTTCAGTGAGGCCAATCGCCGCCTCGCCGCCCTGCGGGTTGAAACCGCCGATCTCGCCGCCGAACGTGAACGACTCGAGCGAGCGCTGCGCGACACCACCTCGCGTCTGGCTCTAGGTGCCGTGAGCGAAGCGGTCGGCGCGGTGCTGCTGCGTGAGCGGCAGCGCCTGCCCCTACCGGAGAACCTGCGCCGGCGGACCGACGCGCTGGCGCAGGAAGTGGTGCAGGCGAAGCTGCGTCTGTTCGACCTCACCGATGCCCAGTCGCAGCTGGAATCGGTGCGCAGCAGCGTGCTCAAAGCGCTGCAGGAGGACGCCTCGGTTGACGCCGTAGCCGCCGCCTGGGCCGAGCAGCTTGATGGGGTGCTGCAGGCGCGGGCGGATTTGCTGCGACGTCTGGAAACCACGCTGCGACGGCTGATCGAGCGACTCGAGCAGGCTGAGGTCAACCTCGAGCGGCAGCTGGCCGACAGCCTGCAGCTCAAGGCCGTGCTGGACCGGCAGCTGTTCTGGATCCCCAGCCACCGTTCGGTCGATGTGCAATGGCTGCGCGCGCAGGGCGAGGGCTGGGGCGATCTGCTCAAGCCCAGCCGTCTGGGAAACAGCCTTAGCCTGACCGTCGAACGGCTGCGCTCGCGCCCGCTGCTTGCGCTCGGCGCCGTGCTGCTGGTGACGCTGCTGTTCGTGCTGCAGCGGCGCGCCAAGCGGGCCCTACCTGAGCTCGCTCAACCGATTCGCCGGATTCGCGAGGACAAGTACCTGCACACCTGGCAGGCACTGGCCTGGACGCTCGCCGCGGCTCTGCCCTGGGCGGCCGTCGCTTGGCTTGCCGGGCAGCTGCTGCAGTCGGCCGGTGAGCCCGGCAAATACACGCATTCACAGGGCACTGCGCTGGCCGGGCTCGTCGGCAGCATCGCTCTGTTCACCTTCGTCCGCTGGCTGTTGATCGAAAAGGGTCTGGCGCACGCCCACTTCCGCTGGACCCGCGCGCGGCGAGAGGCCCTGAGCACGGCCTTGCCCTGGGCGGTGGCGCTGCTGCTGCCTGCCCAGTTCTTCAGCACCCTGGCCTTCATCCGCGGCCAGGATCTGGCGATCGATACGGCCGGACGCGCACTGCTGATGGTGTTTGCGCTGGTTGGGGGTGGCTTGTTCTGGTGGCTGCTCGCGCCGGCACGGCTGTGGAGCCCGCGCGGCGGTGTGATCGAGCCGGTGCGGCTGCGCCAGTTCATTCGCATCGCCCTGGCCGCGCTGCTGCTGCTGATCGTGGTGCTGACCCTGCAGGGCTATGTTTTCACTGCGGGCGTGTTAGTGCGCTGCCTGTGGGAAACCGGCGGCGCGCTGCTGCTGGTGGCGCTGGTGCACGGCCTGCTGGGGCGCTGGTTTCTGCTCGGTGAACGCAAGCTGGCGCTGCGCCGGGCGGAGGCCCGTCGCGAGGCGGCGGCCACGGGCGGCGAGGCGCTCAGCGACGGCGAGCTGCCGCCGGAAAGCGAGGCCGAAGAGCTGGACATCCAGAGCATCGGCGCACAGACCCAGCGGCTGGTGCGCGCGGTCGCGGCCACCCTTCTGGTGCTGCTGCTGTTCTGGGTCTGGGCCGACATCCTGCCCGCCCTGCAGCGGCTGGATGAGCTGGCGCTGTGGTCGTTTTCCGACACCAATGCCGAGGGCGAGGCGATCACCGCTTTCGTCAGCCTGCGCGCGGCGCTGCTGGGCCTGGGCATGCTGGTGCTGACCACGATCGCTGCGCGCAACCTGCCCGGCCTGATCGAGATCGGGCTGCTGTCGCGGATCAATATCGATGCGCCCTCGCGCTACGCCATCACCAGCCTGGCGCGCTACGCGATTGTGATCATCGGCGTGGTTGCCGGGCTCGGCTATCTGGGTCTGCGCTGGTCGCAGCTGCAATGGATGGCGGCGGCGCTCACCGTCGGCCTTGGCTTCGGACTGCAGGAGATCTTCGCCAACTTCGTGTCCGGCCTAATCCTGCTGTTCGAAAAGCCCTTTCGGGTCGGCGACATCATCACCATCGGCGAGTTCACCGGCCGAGTCACCCGCATCCGCACCCGCGCCACCACCATTCTTGATTTCGACAACAAGGAAGTGGTGATCCCGAACAAATCCTTCATCACCGACCGGCTGACCAACTGGACCCTGTCGGACACCCTGACCCGGGTCATTGTGCGGGTGGGGGTCGCTTACGGCAGCGATCCCGTGCTGGTGCACCGGCTGCTGCAGAAGGCCGCTGCCGACTGCAGCTATGTCGCCGCCGAGCCGGCGTCGCGCAGCTGGTTTCTGGCCTTCGGAGCGAGTTCTCTGGATTTCGAGCTGCGCGTATTCGTGCCCTCGATCGACCAGCGCCTGCTCGCGCAGAACGATCTGCACGGGCGCATCGTCGGCCTGTTTCACAGCAACGACATCGAGATCGCGTTTCCGCAGATGGATCTGCACGTGCGCGACCTGCCGCGCCCGCAGCCGGGTGGCGAAACGCTGGCGGCGCCCGACAGCTGAGCGGAGCGTGCGTCGCTGCTCGACGCGCTCGGCGCTCAGATCAGATCAGGCCCAAGGCCAGCCGCAGCAAGGCGTGGAATCGCTGCAGATCGACCCGGGTGACGATCGTTGCGTTGGGACCGCGCGGGTCGCGATCATTCCAGTCAACGCGGGTGGCGCCGCGGTACAGGCCGACGCCGAGCTCCACATCAATCCGCCGTCGCTGCAGGCCGGAAGCGATCGCCGGTTCCAGCGCCACCGCCATCGCCAGCGCATCGGCGCTGTGAAACGCTTCGCCGTGATGGGCGCGAATGAAGGCCCGAGTTTTTGCCGAAATCGCGTCATAGAACTTGGCGAGCGGCCCGCCTTCCGCCAGCCAACGGCCGAACTCGGCGTCTGACACCGTGTGCGAGAGGGTTGCCTCCCAGTCGACCAGCTCGAAGCTCGGCCAGGCGTCGAACACCACCCGCGCCGCTTCCGGGTCGAAATACACGTTGAACTCGGCGCTGGCGGTGATGTTGCCGTGTCCGGTCACCGCCGCCGCCATCATCAGCAGGCGCGGGATCCGCTCAGGCAGGCTCGGATCCAGCCGCAGCGCCAGCGCCAGGTTGGTCAGCGGCCCCAAGGTCACCAGGGTGAGCTCGCCCGCGTGCGCGTGCGACAGCCGCAGAATTGCCAGCGCGGCGTGCTCGGCTTCGGCGCGGCGCGCCGGCGGCGCCAGCCCGGCGTCGCCGAAGCCGTCGCTGCCGTGCACGTCGGCCGCATCCACCGCCGGCAGCACCAGCGGCCGATCGCAGCCGGCGAACACCGGCACCTCGCGGCCACAGCGCTCGACCAGGCTGAGCGCATTGCGCACGGTGTGAGCGAGCCCGACGTTGCCGGCGCTCACGGTGATCCCGACCACGTCCGCGTTGGGATGGCGCAGCGCCATCAGCAGGGCCAGGGCGTCGTCGACGCCGGGATCAGTGTCGATCAGGAGCTTGTGTTTGAGCATCATCGGGGTCCTTCGAGATTCAGCCCTGCGCTGCGATGTGCGGGCGGGGCGGGGATTTCGGATTTCGGATTTCGGATTTCGGATTTCGGATTTCGGATTTCGGATTTCGGGATTCGGGATTCGGGATTGGGGATTCGCAGCCAGCCGGCTCTGAATCCCCAATCCCCACTCCCCACTCCGCCGGCTCACGCGCCCGCGTAGCGCAGCGCCGCCCCGATCCAGCGCGCAATCACCCGGTCCGCGCGCTGCGGGCTCTCCGCCAGCAGCGCGTCCGCCAGCCGCTGCGCGGTCGGCAGCAGGTCGGCATCGCGGGCGAGGTCGGCGATGCGGAAGCCGACCAGGCCCGTTTGGCGGGTGCCAAGCAGCTCGCCCGGCCCGCGCAGCTCAAGGTCTTTCTCGGCGATCAGGAAGCCGTCGTTGGTCTGTCGCAGGGTGTCCAGGCGGTCGCGCGCCAGACGCGAAAGCGGCGGCTGGTAGATCAGCGCGCAGCTCGACTTCTCCGCGCCGCGACCAACGCGACCGCGCAGCTGATGCAGCTGGGCAAGGCCGAGGCGCTCGGCGTTGTCGATGATCATCAGGCTGGCGTTGGGCACATCGACCCCGACCTCGATCACCGTGGTGGCGACCAGCAGCTGGGTCTCGCCGGCTTTGAAGGCCTGCATCACCTCCTGTTTCTCGGCCGCTTTCAAGCGCCCATGCACCAGCGCCACGCGCACCTGCGGCAGCTGCAGCACCAGCTGTTCAAAGGTGGACTGCGCGGCCTGCGCCTGCACTTCGTCGCTGTCTTCAATCAGCGTGCATACCCAGTAGACCTGCCGGCCGGCCGCGCAGGCCGCGCGGATGCGCTCGACGATTTCCGGTCGCCGCTCGGCGCTCAGCGCCACGGTCTGCACCGGGATGCGGCCGGGCGGCAGCTCATCAATGACCGAGACGTCCAGATCGGCGTAGGCGGTCATCGCCAACGTGCGCGGAATCGGCGTGGCGGTCATCACCAGCTGGTGCGGCACGCGGCTGCCCTCGAGGCCCTTGTCGCGCAGGGCCAGCCGCTGGTGCACGCCGAAGCGATGCTGCTCATCGATGATCGCAAGCCCCAGCCGCGCGAACTCCACCCCCTGCTGCATCAGCGCGTGGGTGCCGACCACCACGTCCGCGCCGCTGCTGATGCGCTCCAGCGCCTTGGCGCGAGCCCGGCCTTTGACCTTGCCGGCAAGCCAGGTCACCTCCACGCCCAGCGGCTCAAGCCAGCCGCGCAAGCTGTTGAAATGCTGCTCGGCCAGCAGCTCGGTCGGCGCCATCAGCGCGACCTGAGCACCGGCCTCGACGGCGTGCGCCGCGGCCAAGGCGGCGACCACGGTTTTGCCCGAGCCGACATCGCCCTGCAGCAGCCGCAGCATCGGCTCGGCGGCGCGCAGGTCGTCCAGCACTTCCCCCAGCACCTTGGTCTGCGCGGCGGTCAGGGCGAACGGCAGCCGCTTCAGCAGGGCGCGCTGCAGGGCGCCGCGGCCGCGCAGCGGCGGCGCGCCTTGGCGGCGCAGATCCACCCGCTGCCGACGCAGGCTCAGGTGATGCGCAAGCAGTTCCTCAAGCGCCAGCCGCCGGCGCGCCGGATGACGGCCTTCAGCAAGCGCGGCGAGATCGGTGCCGGGCGGCGGCGCATGCACGAAGCGCAGCGCCTCGCGCAGATCGGGCAGGGCCAATTCGGCCTGCAGATGGCCCGGCAGCAGGTCGAAATCCTGCGAGGGCGGAAGCTGCAGCAGAGCCTCGGCGATCAGGCCGGACAGACGTGCCGGGCCGATGCCCTCGACGGCGGGATAGACCGGGTCCAGCCGCTCCGAGACCTCGCCCTGCTCAGCCTCGCTGATGCGCCGATAGCTCGGATGCACCATCTCCATCGACATTCCGGCCTGGCGCGCTTCGCCATAGCAGCGCATCAGCGCACCCGGGCTGAACTGCGCGACCTGGCCCGCATGGAAATGGAAGAAGCGCAGCACCAGGGTGGCGCCGCTGACGTCGCTGATCGCAACTTTCAGCTGCGGGCGGAAGCGGAAACCTTTCTCGACGGCCTCGACCCGGCCCTCGACCAGGCCGCGTTCGCCGTGGGCAAGGCTGGCAATCGGCAGCACCCGGGTGCGGTCCTCGTAGCTGCGCGGCAGCCAGAACCACAGATCCTGCAGACAGCCGATGCCGGCCGCGGCCAGTTTGGACGCAACCTGCGGGCCGACCCCGGACAGACCCCGCACGCTGACCTCGCCGGCGCCAGCGCCAGGGCCGGCCACTTCTGCAGCGCTCATCGCTGGGCCGCAGGCTGCATCAGCCACGGCGGCCTGCGGCAGCCGCTCAGTCGAGCACCATGATGGCGTCGACCTCGACCGCCGCGCCGCGCGGCAGCGCGGACACGCCGATGGTGGAGCGCGCCGGATACGGCGCCTCGAAGTATTCGGCCATCACTCCGTTGACGGTGGAGAAGTGGCCGAGATCGGTCAGATAGATACCTATCCTCGCCACGTTGGCAAGCGAGCCGCCGGCCTCTTCGCAGACGGCCTTCAGGTTCTCGAACACGCGCCGGGTCTGGAAAGCGATATCGCCCAGCACCAGCTCGCCGGTGTTCGCAGACAGCGGGATCTGGCCCGACAGGTACACGGTGTTGCCGAAGCGCACAGCCTGCGAGTAGGGGCCGATCGCGGCAGGCGCACTGTCGGAATGGATGGCTTGGCGTGGCATGTGGGCTCCTTGGCTTCGCGGGTTTAAGAGTGTGGCTGTGGCTGTGGCTGTGGCTGTGGCTGTGGCTGTGGCTGTGGCTGTGGCTGAGAAGTCTGATTCAAAAAACCGGCAATCGGGCGGTCGGCTACAGCCGCTGGATGCCAAGCACCACGTCGAGCTTGCGCACCCGCCGCATGACGTCGGCCAGATGCTTGCGGTGCTTCACCTCGATGCCAAAGTGCATCACCGCCATCCGCAGGTCCCGCTCGCGGTACTCGACGTTATCGATGTTGGAGTCCGCCTCGGCGATGGCTGCGGCGACCCGAGCCAGCACGCCGGGCCGATTCAGCACCTCGACCCGCAGCCCGGCGCGGAAATCGCCGGTGACTTCGCGATCCCAGTCGACCGGTACCCAGCGCTCGGGGTTCTTCTGCAGCTCCGGCAGATTCGGGCATTCCGTGCGGTGCACGACCACGCCCTTGCCCGACGACAGGTAGCCCATGATCTCGTCGCCCGGCAGCGGCCGACAGCAGGCGGCAAAGTTGAGCACGCCGTGGCCGGTGCCGCTGATCTGGATCTTCTCGGTGCGCGGTGCCGGCAGTTTGGCGGCACGCTCGCCGTGGCCTTCGACCAGGGCCAGCGCCACCTGCTGCGGCATCCGGTTGCCCAGCGCGATGTCCGCCAGCAGGTCTTCGAGGCGACGCATGCGGCTGTCGATGAGGTACTGGTCGAGCACCGCCGGCGGCACCCGCTCCAGCGAGGCCTCGATCGCATCCAGTGCAGTTTCCAGCATGCGGTGGCCGAGTTCGACCGCGTCTTCGTGCTGCAGACGCTTCAGATGGTGGCGGATCGCCGTGCGTGCGCGCGAGGACACCACGAACTCCAGCCACTGCGGATTGGGCACGGCCGAGGGCGCGGTGATGATCTCGACGTTCTGCCCGCTGGTCAGCCGCGTGCGCAGCGGCGAAAGCTTCTTGTCGACCCGCGCGGCAACCGCGCGGTTGCCAACATCGGTGTGCACCGCGTAGGCGAAATCGAGCACCGTAGCGCCCCTGGGCAGGGCGAAAATGCGGCCCTTGGGCGAGAAGATGTAGACCTCGTCGGGGAACAGGTCGACCTTGACGTTTTCGAGGAACTCCAGCGAGCTGCCGGCATCCTGCTGCGACTCCAGCAGCTCCGACAGCCAGGCGCGGGCGCGGTTCTGCGCGTTGTTGTTATTGCTGCTCTGCGGAGCTGCCGTCTTGTACAGCCAGTGAGCGGCGATGCCGCGCTCGGCCAGCAGGTCCATGTCCTCGGTGCGGATCTGCACCTCGACGTGGCTGCCGTAAGGGCTGAACAGCACCGTATGCAGACTCTGGTAGCCGTTGGCCTTGGGGATCGCGATGAAATCACGGAAGCGCGCGTCGAGCGGTTTGTACAGCGCGTGCACCGCACCGAGGGCGTGGTAGCACTGCATGGTGCCTTCGACCACCACTCGAAAACCGAACACATCCATCACCCGCTCGAAGCGCTTGCTGCGAACTTCGCCCTCGCGCGGCTTGTACTCGCTGCGCATCTTCGAATACACGCTGTGCGGGGTCTTGACCCGGCTCACCAGACGGTGCTGCAGGCCTTCCTGCTTCAGCTTCTGCGAGAGCATCGCCTCGATCGAGGCCATCGCCTCGCGGCGCATCACCGGCTGCAGCTTGATGCGCCGGGCGATCACCGCGTGCCGCCAGGGATACATGGCGCGGAAGCCGAGGTCCTGCAGCTCGGATTTGATCCGGTTCATGCCGAGGCGCTGGGCAATCGGCGCGTAGATGTCGAGCGTCTCGCGGGCGATCCGGTAGCGCGAATCGGCCGACATCGAGCCAATCGTGCGCATGTTGTGCAGGCGATCCGCCAGCTTGATGAGGATTACCCGCAGGTCGCGGGCCATCGCCAGCAGCATCTTGCGAAAGCTCTCGGCCATCGCCTCGTTGCGATCGCGGAAACTCAGCTTGTCGAGCTTTGTCACGCCCTCAACCAGTTCAGCTACGGACTCACCAAACTCCCGCGCGATTGCTTCGCGGCCCAGCTCGGTGTCTTCCAGGGCGTCGTGGAGGATCGCGGCGCACAGGGTCTCTTTGTCCATGCCGAGTTCGGCGAGGATCCCGGCCACCGCCAGCGGATGGGTGATGTAGGGCTCGCCGCTTTTGCGGGTCTGGCCATCGTGGGCGAGTGCGCCCACGTGATACGCATGCTTGACCAGCGGAATCTGTTCGGCAGGCAAGTACGGGCGCAGCTTCGCCAGCAGAGCCTCCGCGGCCTCGGGGCAGGGGTCGAACGGCGCGCTGGTACTGGCTTTTGCAATCGGCATGTGGCGAGCCTACGCAGCCGCTGATTCGGCGGCAAGCAGGGCTGCCCGACGCGGCGCCACAGGTCGCTGAGCGGGGCGACGCAGCGGCCCGCGAACCCGACAGACAGTGGCCTGTGCGGCAGCGGTCGCGCACCCGCACCGCCAGGCCGGAGCATGACAAGGGAAACGACATGAAAACGGCTCCCGAAGGAGCCGTCGCGAGGTGCAGTGTCCGCCCGATCAGGTCGGATATCGATTCGGCGCACGAGGCCGCGTCAAAGCCGCAGCGACGTGACCTTCGATGCCGCTTAGAGGTCGTCGCCGCCCTTGGACAGATCGTCGTCGACTTCTGCCGCGGCCCAGGCCAGGGCTTCACGCTCGGCGCGCTCACGCTCGGACTTCTCCACCGCTTCGATGGTGGCGATGTCGATGCGGCGGGCGGCGATCTCACGCAGGGCCAGCACGGTCGGCTTGTCTTCTGGATCCTGCAGGCCGAGCTGGTTGTCGGCGCCATTCTCCAGCTGGCGAGCGCGGCGCGAGGCCATCACTACCAGATCAAAGCGGTTGTTGACAACGGCGAGGCAATCTTCAACGGTGATACGGGCCATGGGCGTCCCGGGAATCGAAAATAAGAGCGGGAGGATAGCGGCAGGCGCGGGCCGCTGGCAAGCTGCGCCGGGCTTTTAGCCCAGCAGCGCCTGGATGAGCCCGTTCTGCCGCCGCGCCTGTCCGGTGCGCCGCAGACGGTGCGCCCGCACGATGGCGCAGAGGTCATCGAGCGCGCGATCAAAGCTGTCGTTAACGATCAGGTAGTCGAAATCGTCGAGATGGGCAATCTCCTCGCGGGAGTTGTCCAGCCGCTGCCGGATCACCTCGTCGCTGTCCTGGGCGCGGCCGCGCAGGCGGCGCTCCAGCTCCTGCCGCGAGGGCGGCAGGATGAACACGCTGACGCAGTCGGGCACCAGCTTGCGTACCTGGCGGGCGCCCTGATAGTCGATTTCCAGCAGCACATCGCAACCCGCTTTCAGCGGGCCCTCGACGGTGTGCCGGGCGGTGCCTTTCAGATCTCCGTGAACCAGCGCGTGCTCGAAGAACTCGCCGCGCGCCGCCATGCCTTCGAAGGTCTCGCGACTGACGAAGTGATAGTGCGAGCCCTCGGTTTCGCCGGGCCTGGGGGCGCGCGAGGTATAGGAGATCGACAGCTGGATCGCCGGCTCGCGCTCCAGCAGGGCGTTGACCAGGCTGGACTTTCCGGCACCCGAAGGCGCCGCGACGATATACAGGGAACCCATCATTCGATGTTCTGCACCTGTTCGCGCAGCTGCTCGATCAGCACCTTGAGCTCGACCGACGCCGCGCTGGAGCGCGCATCGACCGACTTCGAGCCCAGCGTGTTGGCCTCGCGGTTGAACTCCTGCAGCAGGAAGTCGAGCCGGCGCCCAACGGCGTCCTTGCTGACCAGGGTGCGGCGCATCTCGGCCACGTGCGCGCCGAGCCGGTCGAGTTCCTCGTCGACGTCGATCTTCTGCAGGTTCAGCACCAGCTCCTGCTCCAGGCGGCCCGGTTCGAGCGGCTGCTTCAGGTCGGCAATACGCGCGTCGAGCTTGGCCCGCAGCGCGATGCGGATCTCCGGCAGCGCGATCTTGACCTGAGCCATGATCGCCTCGATGCCGTCGAGCCGCTCGCGCATCACCGTCGCCAGCGCCGCGCCCTCGCGCTCGCGGGCAGCGATGAAGTCAGCGAGCACGCTGTCGAGCAGGGCAAGGCTTTCGGCCTGCAGCGCGTCGTTATCGATCTCGGCCTGTTCCAGCAGGCCGGGATGGCGCAGCAGCTCGGTGAACTCCACCTTGAAGCCGGGGAAGCGCCCGGACAGCTCAACGGCAAGTTCGCCGAGCTGGCCCAGCACGTCCGGATTGAGCTTCAAGCCCTCAGCGGCGGCGGCGCTGCGCAGGCGCAGGCTGACATCCACCTTGCCGCGCGAGAGCCGCGCCGACAGCCGCTCGCGCAGCAGCGGCTCCAGCGCGCGGAGATCGTCCGAAAGCCGGAAGCCGGGCTCCAGGAAGCGATGGTTCACCGCACGCAGCTCGCAGCTGAGGGTGCCCCAGGGGGTGCTGCGTTCGCCCGAGGCGTAGGCGGTCATGCTGCGAATCATGGGTCGGCTCCGTGGGCCGCGGCTCGGCCCGGTCTGGCTCGGTTCGCCTGGGTCAGGCATCGAGGCGGGTGGTCAGTGCAGGTAGGAAGCATTCGATCTGCCCGGTTCGCGCGTGCGCGCACGACCCCAGAGCGATGAAGCGTGGATGGTAAACTGCGCGGCCAAAATTCACGAACGGCCCTCATGCCCTCAGATTCCCGACCCAGCGGCCGCAGTTTCGATGCCCTGCGCGACATCCGCATCGAAACCGGCTTCACCCGCCACGCTGAAGGTTCGGTGCTGATCAGCGCCGGCGACACCCGCGTCCTGTGCAACGCCACCGTCGAGAACCGGGTGCCGGGCTTCCTGCGCGGCAAAGGCGAGGGTTGGGTCACCGCCGAGTATTCGATGCTGCCGCGGGCCACCAAAGAGCGCACCCAGCGCGAGGCCAACGCCGGCCGCATTGGCGGCCGCACGCATGAGATCCAGCGCCTGATCGGCCGCAGCCTGCGCGCCTGCGTCAATCGCGCGGCATTAGGTGAACGCACCATCACCCTCGACTGCGACGTGATCCAGGCCGACGGCGGCACCCGCTGTGCGGCGATCACCGGCGCCTACGTGGCGCTGGCGCTGGCCTGCCGCGCGCTGGAAAAACGCGGCGACATCGCGCGCAGCCCGATCCACGGCGCCATCGCTGCGGTGTCGGTCGGTATCTATCGCGGCCGGCCGGTGCTGGACCTCGACTACGCCGAGGACAGCGACTGCGACACCGACATGAATGTGGTGATGAACGACGGCGGCGGCTTCATCGAGGTGCAGGGCACGGCCGAAGGGCACGCCTTCCGCCGCGACGAGATGGACGCGCTTATGGATCTCGCCCAGAGCGGTATCAACGGGCTGATCCAGCATCAGCGCACGGCGCTGGATCCGGCCTGATGCAGCGGCTGGTGCTGGCCAGCGGCAACGCCGGCAAGCTGAAAGAACTGCGCGAAATCCTCGCCCCGCAGGGTTTCGAGCTGATCGCCCAGGGCGAGCTCGGTATTCCTGATCCCGAGGAAACCGGGCTGAGCTTCGTCGAGAACGCACTGCTTAAAGCACGCCACGCCAGCCGGCTCTCGGGCCTGCCGGCGCTGGCGGACGACTCGGGCCTGTGCGTGGATGCACTGGATGGCGCGCCAGGGCTGTACTCGGCACGCTTCGCCGGCGAGCACGGCAACCACGCGGCGAACATCGCCAAACTGCTGGCCCAACTCAAAGGAATGCACGCCGACCAGCGCGCTGCCTTTTTCATCAGCGTGATCGCGCTGATCCAGCACCCCACCGACCCCGCGCCACTGCTCGCCGAGGGTCGCTGGTACGGCCGCATCCTCGATGCCCCGCGCGGACACGGCGGCTTCGGCTATGACCCGGTGTTCCTCGATCTGGAGTCTGGGCGGGCGGCGGCGGAGCTCGACTCCGTCCACAAGCACCGCATCAGCCATCGAGGGCGCGCGCTGCAGTCGCTGCTCGGCGCACTGCTGCGCGGCGACTCCGTGGCCTAGATGAAGCCGCAACAGAGCCATCCCGGCTTTGTCAGGCCGCGCCGCCGCCGAAGCTAATTCACGCCTGCCTCCGCGGAGACCAGACGCCTGCGCGTGCAATCCGCGAGCGCGCCGTCGATGGCGCCCGAAATTCCGATAGATAGGGACTTTCCCCGGCTGCGGGCCGCCCGCAATGCGCCTGATATCTCGCCGGCCTGATCACGTCGGGCGCCGCCGGGCAGCGGCTTCCAGAGCAGCCATTTCAGACCAAGGCGCGCGCGCGGCAAACGCCCCCGCGGTAGTCCTCTTCGATGTTTGACGCGCCGCACAAAGGTGTGGTGTGGTGGGCATCCGGCTGCTCAAGGTGAGCCGCCGTGAAGGCCGCCAGCACCATCCCCCAAGGGGCACGCACGCGTATGAGCGGAACCGACCAGCACGCACAGGGCCCAAGCGGCATCGGCCCCAAATACTCCGACAGCGCGCCGGCAGAGCCCGGCTATCAGGGCCTGTTCGATCCAACGCTTGAGCACGACGGCTGCGGCTTCGGGCTGATCGCGCACCTCGATGACGCGCCCAGCCGCGAGATCGTCGACCTTGGCCTCAATGCGCTGTCGCGGATGACCCACCGCGGCGCGGTGGCGGCGGACGGCGAATCCGGCGACGGCTGCGGCGTGCTGATCCGCCGGCCTGAGGCCTTCATCCGCACGCTCGCCGAAGACCACGGCTTCTCGCTGGCGCCGCTGGCCACTGCGGGGCTGGTGTTCCTGCCGATCGACGAGACTGCCGCCGCGCGCTGCCGTCAGGAGTTGGCCGCGCAGCTTGCGAAAACCGGTTCGCGGATCGCCGGCTGGCGGCAGGTGCCGATCAATCCGCAGGCGGCGGGGCCACTGGCGCGCGAGCGGCTGCCGCGGATAGAGCAGGTGTTCGTCAATGCCGACCGCGGCGAGGACGCCGCCGGCTTCCAGCGCGGGCTCTACGTCGCCCGCCGTCGCGCCGAGATGGCGCTGTCCGACGTGCAGGATTTCCACGTGGTGACCCTGGCCGAGCACAGCCTCGGCTACAAGGGCATGGTGATGCCGGAGCGTCTGCGCGACTTTTATCCTGATCTCGCGCACCCGCGCCTCGCCAGTTCGGCGGTGGTGTTCCATCAGCGCTTTTCGACCAACACCATGCCGCGCTGGGCGCTGGCCCAGCCGTTCCGTTTCCTTGCCCACAACGGCGAGATCAACACCATCCGCGGCAACCGTTTCTGGGCGCGCGCGCGCGGCGCGCGAATGCGCTCTCCGTTCGTGGATTTCCGCGAGTTCAAGCCGCTGGTCAGCCAGGACAGCTCGGATTCGGCCAGCCTCGACAACATGCTGGAGGTGCTGCTGACCGGCGGCATGGATCTGCTGCAGGCGATGCGCATTTTGATTCCGCCGGCCTGGCAGAACGTCGACGGCATGGACCCGGATCTGCGCGCGTTCTACGAATACTTCGCCCTGCACATGGAGCCCTGGGACGGCCCGGCCGGCATCGTCGTCGCCGACAGCCGCTATGCCGCCTGCGCGCTCGACCGCAACGGCCTGCGCCCGGCGCGCTGGGCGCTCAACGCCAACCGCATGCTGGTGGTCGCCTCGGAGGCCGGCGTGGTCGACTGGCCGGCGCGCGAAATCGTCGCCAAAGGTCGCCTGGGTCCGGGCGAGATGCTGGCGGTCGACCTGCACCGCGGCGAGGTGCTGGAAAGCAGCCGGATCGACCAGATCAACCGCGAGCGGGCGCCGTTCAAGCGCTGGCTGAAGCAGGGCGTGCGCTACCTGGAAACCGACCTGATCGATCCGCGGCTGGCCGCCGAGCCGCTGGCACCGACGGAACTGCTGCGCTATCAGAAGCTGTTCAACCTGTCGGCGGAAGAGCGCGACACCGTGCTGAAGGTGCTGGCCGAGACCGAAGGCGAAGCAATCGGATCGATGGGCGACGACACCCCGCTGCCGCTGCTGTCGAAGCGGGTGCGCTCGCTGTACGACGCCTTCCGACAGGCCTTTGCGCAGGTCACCAACCCGCCGATCGACAGCTACCGCGAGAAGCTGGTGATGAGCCTGCACACGCAAATCGCTCGGGAAAGCAATCTGTTCGAGCTGAACCCCGCTTACGCGCGGCAGGTGATGATCAATTCGCCGGTCTTGAGCCAGCGCAAGTTCCTGCAGATCCTCGGCCTGCGCGATGAGGGCGTCGGCTCGGTCGTAATCGACCTGAACTACCTTGCAGAACAGGGCCTCGACGCGGCCCTGCAGCGCTGCTGCGCGATCGCCGAGGCCGCGGTGCGCGAAGGCACGCTGCTGGTGGTGCTCTCAGACCGCGCGATCCGAGAAGGGCATCTGCCGATCCACGCGCTGCTGGCGGTGGGCGCGGTGCATCAGCATCTGGTCGAAAGCGGCCTGCGCTCGGACTGCAACCTGCTGGTGGAAACCGGCACCGCCCGCGATCCGCACCACTTCGCCTGCCTGATCGGCTACGGCGCCACCGCGGTGTATCCCTACCTCGCCTACCAGACCATCTACGACCTGGCCCGCAGCGCCGACGCCGAAGCGCGCTCCGTAGAGCACCGCGAACTGGGCCGCAGCTACCGGCGCGGTATCCGCAACGGCCTGCTGAAGATCCTCTCGAAAATGGGCATCAGCACCGTCGCCAGCTACCGCGGCGCGGCGCTGTTCGAAATTGTTGGCCTGGCCAAGGAGGTCGTCGCCCGCTGTTTTGCCGGCACCCCCAGCCGGGTCGGCGGGCCGGGCTTCGACGAGCTGCAGGCCGACCAGCAGCAGCTCGCCGATCGCGCCTGGAACACCGGCTTCGGCGTGGAGCCCGGCGGCCTGTTCAAGTACATCCACGGCGGCGAATACCACGCGTTCAACCCGGACGTGGTCGGCGCCCTGCAGGTCGCGACGCTGACCGGCGAACATGCGGACTGGCTGAAGTACGCGGCGCTGGTGAACCAGCGCGAGCCCTCGATGCTGCGCGATCTGCTGGAACCGGACTTCGCCGCCGCCACGCCGATTGCGCTTGACGAGGTCGAGCCGGCGTCGGCCATGTTCCGCGCCTTCGATTCGGCCGGCATGAGCCTGGGCGCGCTGTCGCCCGAGGCGCACGAGGCGCTGGCGATCGCCATGAATCGCCTCGGCGGCCGCAGCAACTCAGGCGAGGGCGGCGAAGACCCGCTGCGCTACGGCACCGAGAAGAACTCGAAGATCAAGCAGATCGCCTCCGGCCGCTTCGGCGTCACGCCGGAATATCTGGTCAATGCCGAGGTGCTGCAGATCAAAGTGGCGCAGGGCGCCAAGCCCGGCGAAGGCGGCCAGCTGCCCGGTCACAAGGTCAACGAGCTGATCGCGCGGCTGCGCTACGCCAAACCCGGCATCGGCCTGATCAGCCCGCCGCCGCACCACGACATCTACTCGATTGAAGACCTGGCGCAGCTCATCTACGACCTGAAGCAGATCAACCCGACCGCGCTGGTGTCGGTCAAGCTGGTCAGCCATGCGGGTGTCGGCACGATTGCCGCCGGCGTAGCCAAGGCCGGCGCTGATCTGATCACCGTGTCCGGCTACGACGGCGGCACCGGCGCCAGCCCGCTGACCTCGATCAAATACGCCGGCGGCCCCTGGGAGCTGGGCCTGACCGAAGCGCATCACGCGCTGCGCGCCAACGGCCTGCGCGACCGCATCGTCCTGCAGACCGACGGCGGCCTGAAGACCGGGCTCGACGTACTGAAGGCGGCGCTGCTCGGCGCCGACAGCTTCGGCTTTGGCACCGCGCCGATGATCGCGCTGGGCTGCAAGTACCTGCGCATCTGCCACTTGAACAACTGCGCGACCGGCATTGCGACCCAGCATCACGTGCTGCGCACCAAACACTTCAAGGGCATGCCCGAGCAGGTGATGGCCTACTTCATCGGCGTGGTCGAGGAGCTGCGCGGCTACATGGCGCAGCTCGGCGTGCACACGCTCAAAGAGCTGACCGGCCGCAGCGATCTGCTGCAGATCCGCAGCGACACCGACGCGCGCCGACAGCGCATCGATCTGCGGCCGCTGCTGGCGCCGCCGCCGAATCCACCGGCCGCCGCCTGCGCGCCCGGGCGGCTGACTCGCGACAGCGACGACATCCACCCGCGCCTGCTGGCCGAGGTCGGCCCGGCGATTGAGGCCGGCAGCGGCGGCCACTTCAGCTATGCGGTGCGCAATGTGCATCGCGCGGTCGGCACCGCGCTCTCTGGCCTGATCGCGCGCCGGCACGGCAATACGGCGATGTCGGCGAACCCGATTCGGCTGGATCTGTCCGGCAGCGTCGGCCAGAGCTTCGGCGCCTTCAACGCCGGCGGCCTTGAGCTGCACCTGACCGGCGAAGCCAACGACTACGTCGGCAAGGGCATGGCCGGCGGCCTGATCACCGTGCGGCCGCCGGACGACGCCCGCTACGTCGCGCGCGAATCCGCCATCCTCGGCAACACCTGTCTGTACGGCGCCACCGGCGGCGAACTGTTCGCGGCCGGAACCGCGGGCCAGCGGTTTGCGGTGCGCAACTCCGGCGCCACCACGATGGTGGAGGGCGCCGGCGACCACTGCTGCGAATACATGACCGGCGGCGTGGTCGCAGTGCTGGGCTCGACCGGTTTGAACTTCGGCGCCGGCATGACCGGCGGCTTCGCCTATGTGCTGGATCTCGACCGCGGCTTCGTTGACCGCTACAACCACGAGCTCATCGACCTGAACCGGATCACCCTGGAAGGGCTCGAAGCCCATCTGCAGCACCTTCGCGGGCTGATCGAGCGCCACCGGGTGCTGACCGGCAGTGCGCTTGCTGCCGACATTCTCGACGACTTCCGCGGCTACCTGCCGCGGTTCTGGCTGGTCAAGCCGAAGGCGGCCGGGCTGGATTCGCTGATCCACGCGCTGCGGAGGGCGGCTTAATGAAGCGCGACCCCATGCATTTCTTGAGCTCCGAACGGCGCATGCCCGCCGAAGTGCCGGTCAAGCTGCGCATCCTCGACGGCCGCGAGATTTTCGGCGAGTACGATGCCGAGGGCGCGGCCGACCAGGCCGCGCGCTGTCTGGACTGCGGCAATCCCTACTGCGAGTGGAAGTGTCCGGTCCATAACTACATTCCGAACTGGCTGGAGCTGATTCGCGAGGGCCGGCTGTTCGAGGCCGCGGAGCTGTCGCACCAGACCAACCCGCTGCCGGAAATCTGCGGCCGGGTCTGCCCGCAGGATCGACTCTGCGAGGGCGCCTGCACGCTCAACGACGACTTCGGCGCGGTCACCATCGGCGGCATCGAGAAGTACATCACCGACACCGCGCTCGCGCAGGGCTGGCGGCCGGATCTCTCCGGCGTGATGCCGTCCGGCAAGCGCGTCGCGGTGATCGGCGCCGGCCCGGCGGGCTTGGCCTGCGCCGACGTGCTGGCGCGCCAGGGCATCACCGCGGTGGTGTTTGATCGGCATCCCGAGATCGGCGGCCTGCTCACCTTCGGCATCCCGCCGTTCAAGCTCGACAAGGACGTGGTGCGCATGCGCCGGCAGGTTCTGGAGGGCATGGGCGTCGAATTCCGACTCGATACCGAGGTGGGCGTGGATGTCAGCTTCGATGCGCTGATGGATGAGTTCGATGCGGTGTTCCTCGGCCTCGGCACCTATGCGGCGGTCGACGGCGGACTGCCCGGCCTCACGCTCGACGGCGTGCAGCCGGCCCTGCCCTACCTGACCGCCAACGGCCGTTATGCGCTGGGCATTGATGCCGAGCCACCTCGGCTCGACGGCAAACACGTGGTGGTGCTGGGCGGCGGCGACACCGCAATGGACTGCAACCGCACCGCCATTCGGCAGGGCGCGGCCAGCGTGTCCTGCCTGTATCGCCGCGACGAGGACGACATGCCCGGCTCCAAGCGCGAGGTCGGCAAGGCGCGCGATGAAGGCGTCAACTTCCTGTTCCGACTGCTGCCGAAAGCCATCCTCGGCGACGAGCACGGCCGCGTGCGTGCAGTCGAGGTCGTCGAAACGCGGCTCGGCGCCGCCGACGCCAAGGGCCGCCGCCAGTTCGAGGAGATTGAAGACAGCCGGCGCGAGATCGCCGCCGACCAGGTCATGGTCGCCTTCGGCTTCACGCCGGACCCACCCGAGTGGCTGGGAAAGCACGGCGTGCAGCTGCAGCACAACGGCCGCGTCCGCGTCGCCGAGCAGGGCGCCCTGCCCTTCCAGACCGCCCACGCAAAGATCTTCGCCGGAGGCGACATGGTTCGCGGTGCGGACCTGGTCGTTACGGCCGTGTACGAAGGCCGCGAGGCAGCCAAGGCAATTGCGGAGTCGCTGGGCGTGCAGGCGCTGGCGGCTGCGTAAGCGCATGGTTCAGTGTTCGGGAGCTTGGCAAGCTTAAAAGAAGCACCACTTCCGGGCGCTGTCGAACTGGCGATTCAGCGCCGCTGTTTCGATGATTCGGGCGGTACAGTCAGACCGCTATGGTCGCCTCCGACACTCTTCGCTTCGCCCTGGACGACCGCATCAACACTGCGCCGGTCGGTCCGTCGCACATCCCGCTGGCCCTGCTTGGCGAGTTTCAAAGAGAGATTGAGACCTTCCTCAAAGGCTCTGACCAGGCCGTTGACCCTGGACAGGTGATGGTGTCCATCGAAAATGGCTCGCTCGCCATCTTGGTGAGTGGCCTGCTTGCCGCAGCCAGCCTGTGGATCGACGTTTGGCATCTCAAGAACCCTCATGCGCTAGGTTCTCTGGACCAGAAGCGCGCAGCGGTGGTCGAACGTTGGCAGGCTGCAGCCCGCAAGCACACCAGCCGCAGCTACTCCCTGGCTGCTGTTGGAGGCAACCTGATGGTCCGGGTAGATTCGGCAACCGACTACCGCAATCAGATCGAGGCAGCCTGGGTGCCTGTCGAGAAGTTCTTGCACGGCACGATCGTGGATATGGGTGGTGCGACCCGACCCAACATTCACCTGAAGCTCGATGATGGCAGGCCGCTCACCATCGCAGCGACTCAACAGCTCATTGCTGGCGAAGAAAAAAACCGGCTTTACCGCCCTGCACTGCTGCTGGTTTCCGCGGAGGAAAATCTAAGTACCGGCGCGCTGCGCAACCTGACGCTGCTCGCCTTCGATTCTAGTCAACCCCGCTGGGACAAAGCCGAATTCGACCGTCTCGTGCAGAAGGGCACGCAGGTATGGGCCCAAGTGCCCGACCCATGGCTGGAGGAACTGCGGGGTCGTCAGGGATGAGTCTGTCCGTATTGCTGGACACCCGCTTTCTCATCACCTTGGTTGACGCCAGCCGCCCGCACCACGCAACGGCAGAGCAGTATTAGCGCCACATGCTCTGAAGCGGCGCACCGATGTACTTCTCCGCCGTTATCGCGTCCGAGTTCGGCATCAAACAGAGCATCGCGGACCTGCCGCTAGGCAACTTTCGCGCCTTGAACTTCAACATTCCGCACGGCCAGAGGGCCGCACACATCTGAAATCTGCTTGGCCCGCGCGACGCAGGCGATCCTCGGCCCGTTGTGCGCGACGATGTAAAACTGATCGCTCAGGCCAGCCACGAAGCTATCGCCTTCATCCTGACCGAGGACAACAGCACGCTCTACAGGTACTGCTAAGGCTTGCGAAGTTCGGGGCACGTCCAGACCCGGGCGATCAAGCTGGCAGAGGGTTTCGATGCCAGCGCCATCAGCGAGGATGGGCAGGTGGAGCTCGTCTTCCCTGACATCGCACCCGAATCCGAGACCTGAGTTCCGCTGCGGACACCGGAACGATGCAGCATTTCAGTCGACAATCCGTGCAGGGTCAGAAGAAAGCCCGCGCCTAGGGTCGACATCGGTTCCATCGGGTGGCGATTGTCGACCAGGATCAGCTGTTCGCGCGCGCTGAGCAGCGTGGCCACGTAAATGCCGATGGTCTCGTCGAGCTGCAGCGAGTTGGTCGCTCGCCAGAAATCGCTTTGGCTCAGGAACAGCTGATAGAACTGGGTGCGCAGTTCGATGCCGGTCTGCAGATCGATCAAGTTGGTCCAGCGTTGCGGCAATGCCTCAAGCCGCACGCTTTCTCGCCCGTTCATCGAGAGGTCCGGCTCGGCGACCGGAGCGACGCGGGCTCCGATTTCGTTCATCGACGTGTTCGGACGGATGCCATTGCGGAGAGTTTGTGCGGGGCTTTCGAGCACGCGAGCTTACGCAGGATGAAGACCTGCACCACCTGCACCAGCACACTGCACAGCCGCGTCAGCGGCCGCAGAAACGGCGGCAGCTACTGCCGAGCGGGTGAGCTGGAATCTGCTTGCCAGGCGCGCCAGATCGGCTCGGGCAGCACAATGCTGCGGTCCAGATACAGTGCGAGCAAGTCGTTCGGGGCCTTCGGGGCGTGCGCTTCGGCGATGTCGCCCGGGCGGCTTTCCATGCTTCGACGTGCCTGAATTGCAGCAGATAACTCTCTGCGGTTTGGATGGCGATAGCCAGAATCTGCTACGCAGCGCTGGCGCTGCTGTCGATGGCGATGACGATCCACAACGCTTTCAGCCAGCTCTTCGAATGATAGATATCCTTCGAGCCGGGTCGCGTCCGCAGCGACAGCAGGCGGCCGAGCGCCGCCTGCATCCCATAAGCCGCGCGCGCCCGCGGCGCCACGCGTGAATTGATTCACGGATTCGCGCACCTCAGTAAAACTCCTACCCCCAATCGCGCTGCAATCTGACTGACAGGCGCGTGAACAGCTGACTGTGCGAACGCCGCTGGGGGCGGAGCCTGTTCGAGCCGCAGCACCGCACTCGAACGGCCACCGCGCCCCGCCCCGAAACGGCACCGACGCACGGGCCTACTCCAGTCTCCCGCTGCTGCACAACCCGCGCATTCGCGCGCCCTCAACCACCGGCGGCTCCCGCGCTGCCGGCCTCTGTAGCGAGCACACCCCATGAATCCACTTCGTCTTCTTGACTTCGCCGTGATCGAGCTCGATCGCAAATCTATAATCCACCACCTGCGCTTGTGCCGCCCGCGCATCCTGATCGTTACCGAGCCCGATCTAAGCTACGGCAGCGGCGGCTTCGGCCTGCTGCGTGTGCTTGAAGCGCTGACCACCGACAGCGGCGTCCGCACCAAGCCGGCGCTGACCCTGGCCTATCGCGACGTCCATCCCAACCCGGTCAATGTCGGGACCGACAGCTACACGGTGCTGAACAATTTCAATTTCGCGACCGCCGCCACCGCGGTCACGGTCGCCAACTACGACCAGATCTGGCTATTCGGCCGCTCCGGCAGCAGCACCATGAACCTACCCGCCAATCAGATCGAAGTGATCGCGCGCTTCATGAATTCGGGCGGCGGCGTGTTCGCTACCGGCGATCACGGTGTGATCGGCCAGCCGCTGTGTGGGAGCCTGCCGCGAATCCGCCGCATGCGCGAGTGGAGCAGCATCCCGATGGGCGGTGAGACCAATATCGACCAGGCGGTGCAGCGCATCGACACCGTGGTCGACCCGGGCGCCGACGGCCTTTACAACTTCAGTGATCAGGGCGACAACATTCCGCAGCGGATTTTCCCGCACTACACCGTAACCGCCCATGCCACCACTCGCTGGCGGGCGCAGATTCACCCGCTGCTGATGCTGCCCGGCGCACTGGTGGTGCGCGATGGCAGCACCGGCAACGTCAACTTCAATCGCGACATCGACGTGCTGCCCGACCACCCTCACGAAAGCGTCTGCTACGCCGTCACCAATGCCGCCACGCTCGGCGCCACCTATACCGTCGGCGGGCTGAGCTTCGCCGAGTTCCCGGCGCAACAGGCTAACCCTGGGCAGCGGGTGCCGGCCTCACTGGTGGCCTCCGGCGTGTCCGGCGGGCGCGCGGTGCAAAACGGCGTGTGGAAGCCGCCGGTGCAGCCGCGCATGTTCGGCCTGATCAGCGCCTGGGACGGTCGCCTGGCCAGTGCTTACGCCGGCCAGAGCCAGCGCCCGGGCCGGATCGTCTGCGATTCGACCTGGCACCACTACGTCAACGTCAACTTGAACGGCATGCGGCCGGGCGGCGTGCCCGACGCCAACCTGCAGAAGATTTACAGCTACTACCGCAATATCCAAAGCTGGCTGCAGCCGGCCAACCGCGTGGTGTGCCGGCTGTGGTGGGACTTGCTCGTGCTGCGCATGCACCCGCGGCTGGTGGAAGAGTTGAGTGTGCTGGAAGATCTCAAACCCTGGCCGGTGCGCGTCGGCCTGGGCCGCGAAGCGCTCGCCATCTTGCGCGAAGAGGGCGGCGCCGAGGCCGCGGATGAGTTCCTCGATGCAGTGCTGCAGTCGGATGCCAAGAGCGCAGAGATCACCGATCTACTGGCCAACGACCGCATCGGTGAGACGGATATCGACGCCGATATCCTGCGCGCCGGCGCGCTGGGTGCGCTGCTGACGCGGATGGCAGAGGAACTGCCCAACGAGGCACCCGAGGCGCTGCTGAAACGAATCGAGAGCGGGCCCGAAGGTGACGTCGCCATGCTCACCGAAGCCGCCCGCAGTGCCCTGCGCGAAGGCCTTGGCGAAACCGCACGGCGCGCAGAGGCGACCCTGAGCCTGCTGGATGGGCTGCGCGGCAAAGCGGATACGGCGGATGCTTGAGCGCTGGCCCTCACCCCGCTAATGTGACGGCTTCAGCCAGCGCGCCGCGCGAGCTGGCTGATCCGGCGCACGTGCGATGACGGCCATAGGGCAAAAGGCTCGTGCTCCAGCGCTAGCGGCAGAGCACTCAGCCGCTGAACGCTCAGCGCACATCGAAACGAGCGGGGTCGCCAAGCGGCCCCGCTCTGCTGTAAGCGCTTGACCCATGCGCGCCGTTGGCCCGCGCTGTCAGCCCCCGCTCAGCAGACCGAGCAGCTCATCCACGGCAACCGCGCCGATCTGCGCCTGATCGCCGATCACCTGATCGATCAGCTCACGCTTGGCGCCGTGCATGTCGAGGATCTGCTCCTCGACGCTGCCTTCGAGCACCAGCTTGTAGACGGTGACCGGGCGGGTCTGGCCGATGCGGTGGGCGCGGTCGGTGGCCTGCTGCTCGACCGCCGGGTTCCACCAGGGATCGAGGTGGATGACATAGTCCGCCGCAGTCAGGTTGAGGCCGACGCCGCCGGCCTTGAGGCTGAGCAGGAACAGATGCCCATCGCCACTCTGGAAGGCGTTGACCTCGACTTCGCGCTGCTTGGCCGGGGTGCTGCCGTCGAGATAGCGGTAGCCGATACCTTCGGCGTCGAGCCGCTCGCGTACCAGCGCGAGGTAGTCGGTGAACTGGCTGAACACCAGCGCGCGATGGCGGTTTTCGATCAGCTCCTGAACCAATTCGACCAGCTGCTCCAGCTTGGCGCTGGGCAGCTTCAGCTCCGGCGCGACCAGCTGCGGATGACAGGCCGCGCGGCGCAGGCGGGTGAGTTCGGCCAGCACCTGAAAGCGCTGCGATTCGCCCGCACTCTGCGCGGCCGCGATCCGCGCCAGCGCCTGCCGACGCAGCGCCGCCTGCAGCTGCGCCTCGCCGGCGCTGGGCTCGATCTTCAGCACGATTTCGGTGCGCGGCGGCAGCTCGCTCAGCACTTCGGCCTTGGTCCGACGCAGCAGGAACGGGGCGATCAGGCGCCGCAGAATATCGCGCTGCGGGCCGCGCGGGTCGCGCTCCATGGGCAGCAAAAAGCGCTTGCGGAAGGCTTCTTCGCTGCCCAGCAGGCCCGGGTTCAACACCCGGAACAGGCTCCAGAGTTCGCCGAGATGGTTTTCCAGGGGCGTGCCGGTAGCGGCGACTCGAAATCCGGCCTGGATCTGCCGCACCGCCTGCGCGCGCTGGGTGGCGGCGTTCTTGAACGCCTGCGCTTCATCCAGCACCAGGCTGGCGAACTCGATGCCGCTGAAGGCCTCGATATTGGCCACCAGCAGGCCGTAGCTGACCAGCACGACATCGGTCTTGCCGAGATCCGCCAGTGCGGCCTCGCGGTCGCCCTCGCCGTAGATGCGCAGCGACAGCGCCGGCGTGAAACGCCGCGCTTCGTTACGCCAGTTGCCGATCAGGCTGGTCGGCGCGACCACCAGCGCCGGGCCCTCGCCCGCGCGCGCCAGCAGCACGGCCAGCGCCTGCACCGTCTTGCCCAGGCCCATGTCGTCGGCCAGGCAGGCACCGGCACCCCAAGCCGCCAGCCGCATCAGAAAGCGATAGCCGTCTACCTGATAGTCGCGCAGCTCGGCCTGCAGCCCGAGCGGCAGCGCCGGCCGCAGGCCTTCGGCGTCGCGCATGCGCTTGAGCTGCTTGCGGAAGCCGGCATCGAGCTGGCTGGCGTCATCCAGCGCGCCCTCCAGCGCGAGCGCCGCGGCCGCCGGCACCTGCACCTGTCCGCGCTCATCGGCGAAGGCGCGCAGCACCTGCAGCCGGCGCCGCAGTTCGGCATCCAGCGCCAGCATCCGCTCGCCGTCCAGCCGCAGGTAGCGCCCCTGCCCCGACGGCAGGCTGCGCAGCACCTCGGCCAGCGCGATCACGCTGCCGTCTTCCAGGGTCAGCGCGCCGGTCGCGCTGAACCAGTCGCGCTTGGCCCCCACCTTGATCTGCAGCGGATCGTCAGCGCGCGGGCGTCCGATCCGGATCGGCTTGCCCGCCTTCCACTCCAGCGTCATGCCGTGGCGATCCTGCAGCTGGGCCAGCAGGTCGAGCGCCTCATCGGGCGACTCGGCGCGCAGCACTTCGCCCGGCGCGAGCCCGGCCAACTGCGGGAGCTCCGCCTCCAGGGCCTGCAGCGCGGCGCGCTCGGCCGCCAGATCACGGAGCGCTCGACAGGCCTGGCCCTGCTGCTGGCCAAGCACCGCCTCGCTGCCTTGGCCGGGCAGCAGAAACGGGCCGTGCTCGCCCAGCGGGCGCACGCCCAGGCGCAGCGCCAGGCCCTGTCCAGCGGGCTCCAGCTGAGCCACCAAGCTGCTGCTGGCCTCGACCGCCAGCAGGCCCAGCGCCTCTAGGCCTTCGTCCAGACGCAGCGAGCGCCCAAGCTCGGGCAGCAGCTGCAGCAGCGGGCTCAGCGCCTCCGGCGGCAGCGCCAGGCCGCGTCCGATGATGCTGCCGATCCGCGCCTGGATCGGGCTGGGCTTGAAGCGCAGCAGCTGTCCCGAACGTCGAAGCAGGAAGGGCTGCGCGTCTTCAACGGCAGGCACCAGCTTGAGCTCGATACGGCCGTCGGGCAGGCGCTGCGTCTGCAGCCGCGGCTCGATCTCGATCACCTGCAGCGGCTCGCCCTGCAGATCGAACACGCGCGGGTGCCCAACCAGCGCCGCCACCGAACGCGAGTGCGCGGCGAACTCGCCGTAGAAATCGCGGCGGGTGAGGTCGGCCATCATCGCCGCCAGCAGGGCGCGATCCGGATCGTCGCCCGGCGGCAGTCGCTCGCCGAGGTTGGCCATCCCCTGCACGCTGCGAATTTCGCGCCCCTGCGACCAGCCCCCTTTCGCCAGCGGCCGCATCTCGATCAGCTCGATTCGCAGCTCGTGCTGCTCGCCTTCGAACGCATCGACCATCGCCTTGAGCTGGGAATAGGTGGCGGGCGCTGCGGCATCGCCGACCTTGCCGGTCTGCGCGGCGATCGCCTGGCCCAGCGCCTCCAGCGCCGACTGCCATTGCGGCATCGGCTGTATCCACGTGAGCAGCGGCGGTGATGCTGCGGTGGCGCAGGTTTCGTCGAGCGCGGCGCTGATCTGCGCTGCCAGCCAGCGCCAGCCGCTGTGCATCGCCTGCTCGCACGCCGCCTGCAGCGTCGACCGCAGTTTGCCGTCCAGCGGCAGCCCGGACCATGCGTACAGCACCGAATACCACCAGGCATCCAGGGCCGGGAGCTTCGGCGCTGCGCTCAGCCCGGCGACACCGGCGTAGGAGCGGCCTTCCAGACGCGCAGCGGTGAACTTCTGCCAGGCGGCCTGGGCGTGGCCGCCCTCGCTGAAATGCAGGTCCACCGTTGCGCGCATGAGCTGTTCGCGACGCTTTGCATCACGCGCCGTCGTCCCCACGCTGAGGCAGGCCAGATGCAGCAGGCCGGGGATTCCGATGTGTCGATAGCGCTGGCTGTTCAGCTTGCGCATGCCGAGCAGGGCCCGCTCGAAGGCGGGCAGGACCTGCTCGGCGGTGGCGCCCTCCAACAGCTGCGCGCAGGCCTCGAAAGCCGGTGCGATGACGCTGTCGCAGCCGTCGACATCCAGCAGCCGTCGCGGTTCGCCGCGCAGCAGGGCGTGCTCGAATAAAGGCAGCAGAAGCTGCGGACGCAACTTCGCACGCTCCTGGTACTGCTGCATCGCGAACGTATAGGCGGAGGCCTCCGCCGATTTGGGTTCGGACAGCTCGGACCGCAGCAGCGCCACGAGCGTCGGCCCGGCAAAGAACGGCGACAGCTGCCGGCAAAACTCGACGCCGAGGCTTGCGGTAAAGCGCTTCAGCGGCAGCAGAACATCGGCGGCGGCGCTGGCCGTGGTGGCCTGGAACGCATTCAAATCGAAATGTTCAGGTCCGGCACCGCCCAGGGCTGCCGCCAGCCGCAGCCGCGCGCGCAGAGACTGCTGATAGGGCGACTCAAGGTCCGCCAGCTGGCTCCAGTGCGCGCCTTCCACCATCGCCGCGATCTTGCGTGCACGGCCGCTTGCCAACAGGCTGCGGACGACGGTCAGGCGCAGCGCGCCGGGCTCGATCGCGACGATGTAGTCACCCTGCGCGTAGCGGAAAAACACGCGCTCAAGCGGGTCGAGCCGACGCCTGGCTTCGCCGGGCGAGGGCGATACCCAGAACGGATCCAGCCCACATAGCCCCAGCGCCCTGCCCAACAGCACCCACGACACCGGCGCATCCTCAAGCACCAGCAGCTCAACCAGCGCCTGCTCGGCGGGCGGCAGCGCGGCGAAGCGCGCGGCCATGCTCGGAACGTCGGAAACCGGCGCCTTCGCGACGGTCTGGATCGTCTTGCGGGTCGATTTAGCCATGAGTTTCTGCAGGGTGTCTGGATGACGCCACCGCGCCGCAAGTCGTTCTGCAGCCAGCGGTTCGAGCGGGACGCGCATTTTCGCAGAGATCACGGCGCGGCGGGGCAGCGGGTGTCGGTCGATGGCTGGATTGATGGCCGCGGGGCTGCACAGACGCAGCCCGAAGATTGCGTCTTTGCACATTGCGGAGAGCGGGCCATCGCACGAGAAATGTTGCCGGCTGCAAGCCCCTCGCCTGAGCCCGTTGGCGAGAGCGGCTCGATCGCGCTGAGCAATCCCGCCTCTGCCGCGGCCTGGCGCGCTTTAGGGGAAGTAGCGCAGGCGACTGTGGCTCGTCCTTTTCGCGCAAGTGCAACGTCGCAGTTCGAGCGTTGGCGCGGGATCGGATGCTCGATTCACGTTTTGGTTCGGGCGTGACCTGATGGCGCGCGACGTGCTGGTGTGTGCTTGTGGCGGCGCTGAAAGCGGCGTGCGCTGCGGCGGTCTAGCGGCTCGGCATGCCGCGTGTCGCTGCCTGCATATACGCGTCCGCCCATCGTCGCCGTACGCTGTCGGCATCGAGCAGGCGCAGCGCAGCGGCGGCGCGTTCGTCGAGCTCGGCACGCGCCGGCACGTCGCCGCCGCGCGCGGCGCACGCGGTCGCGACCCACTCGACCCACGCAAGGGTGATGGTCTCCGCTGACAGCGGCGGCGCGCGATGCAGCGCTCTTGCCTCTTCGCTGCCGCGACAATCGCGGCGAGACGGATCGCCGAGGTCCTGTTCCGCCTGCTCAAGATGCAGGCGCATCGTCAGTTTGACGGGCTGGTTCGGGCGGGTGTCGAGCACGTCGAGCGCGCGCGCAAGGCGGGCCGCCGCGCCCTCGCGGTCGCCCGCGCCGCGGGAGATGCCGGCAGCAGTCACCAATGCATACGACAGGTCAGTCTTGTCATCAGGCTTTTCGCGGATCGCGATCCCTTCAAGGATGTGCTCCTCGGCGCTGGGCCAGTCGCCGAGCTCCATCTCGATGCGCGCTAAATTGCTGACCGTCGAGCCGATCACATGGGCGCCCGCCGGCGAGTGCTGGCGGGTGATTTCCAGCGCGGCCTGCAGGGCCGCCGCTGCTTCCCTCAGCCGCTGCGCGCTCTGCAGCGCAAAGGCGAGGTTGTTCCAGCGCGCACCGGCATGGCGGTGCGTATCGCCGTACACCTGTCGCGTGAGCGCAAGCGCCTCGCGCGCTGCCTCGACGGCCTCGTCGTAGCGGCCCTGGGCCGACCTGGCTTGAGCGTAGGCGTCGAGCAGATCGGCGAGGCGCACCGGGTTGGCGTCAGGATCCGCACGCACGCGCTGCAGCAAGGGCGCGATCAAGCGCTCCAAGTCGTCGTGGCGTTCGACCGCGTCGTAGCTCCAGGCCAGCACAGCGCGGGCCGAAAGCGTGGTGTCGTCGGTTTCGCCCAGAACTGCCGCGAGTCCGTCGCTGCCGCGTTCCAGGTTCTCAATCGATTCGTCCATTTCGCGCAGGCTCATCTGGGTGATGCCGCGCGCCATCCAGAGCCGCGCCCACACCTCGTCGTGTTCGCCGGGTTCGAGCAGGGCCTCGGCGCGCGCCAGCGACGCCATTGAGCCCTGCAGGTCGTCGCGCCGATTAAAAACACGGGCCTGCAGGATACGAGCGTCGGCCTCCTCGGCGTCGTCGCCGCTGATCGTGGCGCGCAGCGCAAACACGCGGCTCAGCACGTGGTTGGCCTGGTCTGCGGCGCCCACCGAGAAATAAGCATCCGCCATGGCCTGCAGCAGGTCCGCTTCGGCGACGCTGTCATCGAGGCGCATGCGATCGATGCGCGATACGGCTTCATCCAGCAGATCACGCGCGCTGATCTCGCGTCCGTCGGCTCTCGCGGGATCGGCGCGCCGGAATACATCGAGCATGAAGTCGCGGATGGCACTCGCCTTACCGGCCTCCGCGACGGCCGTATCGCGCTGGCGACGCGCCTCTGCCGATTGCCACAGCGACACTGCAGTACCGGCGACCATGCCGATCGCTGCCAGCGCCGCCAGCGAGGCGCTCAGCGCGTGACGGCGCAGCCAGCGGGACATCCGGTAGCGCGTCGATCCCCTGCGCGCGCTGACCGGACGGTACTCGAGGTGGGCGCGCAGATCTTCCGCCAGAGCGCGCGCGCCGGCATAGCGGTCGCGCGGCTCCTTGCGCAGCGCTTTCAGGATGATTGCGTCGAGGTCGCCGCTGAGTTCTCGGCGCAGCTGTGCCGGGTCAAGCTGTCGCAGCCCGGCAATTTCCTCGCGCGTACGCGGATCGGTGCCCGCGCTGTCGGATCCGGGCTGCGAGGCGCTGATGCTGGGCCGCGACGGCTCCTGCTCGAGAATGGCGCGCTCCCATGCCTGCGGGCTCAGGTTCGAGAGCTTGTACGGCCTGCGCCCGGTCAGCAGTTCGAACAGCAGCAGGCCCAGCGCGTAAATGTCGCTGCCGATGGTGATGAAGTCGCCGCGGATCTGTTCCGGCGACGCATATTCGGGCGTCAACAGCCGCTGCTCGGGGCGGGTGACAGCCTGAGCTACGCCATCGCCGATGAGCTTGGCAACGCCGAAGTCGAGCAGTTTGACCACGCCCTCGCGGCTGACCAGGATGTTCGATGGCTTCAGGTCGCGGTGCACGACGAGCCGGTCGTGTGCGTGCGCAACCGCATCGCAGACGCTCAGAAACAGCTGCAGGCGTGCGCGCAGAGTCAATGAATGCTCGTCGCACCAGCGCGTCAGGGTCATGCCGTCGACGTATTCGAGCACGAGCCACGGCTTTCCGTCGGGGCTTACGCCGCCGTCGAGCAGGCGGGCGATGTTCGGATGATTCAGTGCGGCGAGGATCTGCCGTTCGAGGCGAAAACGCACCTGCAGTTCGTCGCCGTCCCAGCCCGGACGCACGAGCTTCAAAGCGGCCTGCTGCTCGAACTCGCCATCGATGCGTTCGACCAGGTAAACCGTGCCCATGCCGCCCTGCCCGATCTCGCGCAGCAGCCGCCACCGGCCGAGTACGCGGCCCTCCCAGTGCTGGCGATCGCGCTGTCGATCGCTGTCGACGAGGTCGTCGATCAGTTCGGGCACACGCGACAGCAGCCGGGTGGCGGACTCGAGCGCCGCGGCATCGGCGGCAAGCATCGCGGCCACCTCCGCCGCCAGGTCGGCATCCTCGTCAGCCAGCGCGGCGAGTCGCTGCGAACGCGATTCGGCATCGAGTTCAACCAGTTCCTCGAAGCGTGCCCGGATTTGCTGCCAGCGCTGTATGTCCATGCGTGATGCTAGGCGGCCGCAACGGTCAAAGTCCACGCCCGCATCTGGGCAGCGCCCGCGCCAGCGGTTGTACAGTTCACGCGGATGCTGGCTACACTCGTCGCGTGGACACACCGCCAGACATCACCGGCAATCTTGCCGACCGCGCCGATCCGGCGAAGCAGCAGGCTGCGCTGCAGCAGGTCTACATGGATCTGCTGGTGATTGCGCGGGCGGAGCTTTCCCGCCATCGCCGCGGCGAGACATTGAACACGCGGGCCTTGGTCAACGAGGCCTATTTGAAGCTGTTCGGCAGCGCAGGAACGGATTTCGCCAGCCGCCGTCATTTTTTCGCCACCGCCGCCAAGGCGATGCGCCAGGTGGTCATCGACCATGCGCGTGCGCGCCAGGCGCAGTGCCGCGGCAGCGGCGAGGCCTGCCTGTCGCTCGATGACCTGCTTGCCAACCAGGTATCGGTCGAGGCCCAGGCCGAGAGCCTGGTGCGCGTCGACGTTGCGCTGGCGAGGCTCGCGACGCTTGATCCGCGCCTCGTTGAGGTCGTCGAGCTGCGGTTTTTCGCCGGGCTCGACGTAGAGGAGGTGGCCCGCCTGCTCGGCGTGTCCGAGCCGACCGTCAAGCGCGATACGCGCACCGCCAAGGCTTTCCTCGCCCGTGAGCTCGGCGAGGCCTGAGCGCCGCCGCGCGCGCTGCATCTGCGAATCGAGCACCGTCGTCGCTATCCGGAGGGGCTGGCCGCTCATGGCTTCCAGCTGCGGAAGTATGAGATCCAGTCGCGATACTCCGGAGTGATCCGCGTTGCGGTCAGTGGCCGCACGTCGTTTACGGTGCAGGCCACGTCGGCTGTTGTCTTGCCGCAGGCGGAAAAGGTGTGCACGCCGATCACCGCCGGGCCGCTGCTCAAGTAACGATACAACGGCGATCCGCTCTGGCCCGCGCTCGCATCACAGGAGTGGTTCATCAGCCGCGCCCAGTTCTGTCCGTCGAGCGCGGCGAATTCGCCGGCGCTGCAGGATGAGGCATCGCCGTACAGGTGACGGTCGCTGCACACGAGACCCGATGTTGCATCGTCACCGACATCGTCGGCGCGCGGGGTGCCGTCAGGCTGGACGGCGTTGCACCATGGGAAGCCGCGGTTGTACAGCAGGCTCGTCTGGATGCTCGATGACGTGATCGCGGCGTAGCCCATCCACCCGGTCTGCTCACCGAGCCGCTGCGGCAGCACCAGGATGCCGATGTCGTACTGGCGGCTGCCGCCGGCCGGGTTTGTGACGCGCCACTGCCACGGCGTGAAGTACCAGGAAAAACCCGCCGACGGAAAGACCAGCGTGTCGTACGACCAGTTGCCACCGGCACGACCCGGCGTGATGTTGAATCCGCCATTCCAGGTATTGCTGGTGCGACTGTAGATGCAGTGACCGGCGGTGACGACGTGGCGCGGCCCGACCAGCGTGCCCGAGCAGCGGTTCGAATGTTCGACGATCGTGCGCCACGGCCAGCGGGTGGTGCCCACCGTCAGCGATGAGAGTCGGGTGCGGTTGTCGTCGTTGTTGCTCCAGGCCTTGCCGAGTGCGCGGCCCGGCACTGACGAATCGGGATTGTCCGGCGGCACCGGCAGGCCGGCGGCGCCGGCGCCGACATCGAGCCCGGCGCGTGTGGTTTGGGTGCCGATGAGTGCGAGATCCGGGCGCCGGATGCGAATGCGGAACTCGTTGCGAGTGGCCGGGTTGAACGCTGAGAATCCATCGGCATCCGGCGCCGGGATGCTCACCGGCGCTTCCACCTGCTCCGGCTGGAACGCATTACCCGTGCCGACCCGGCCCTTGCCGACGTAGCTGATCTCGACTTCGACGCCGTCGGCACCGGCGCCGAGCAGCGAACGCAAGGCTTCGAAGTTGGCGTCCTCAAGGTCCGCGAGGTCGCTGCTGATGCTGGCATCGATCTCGAATCCATCGGCAAAGGCCACTTCGCCGATAAGTCCGGTTTCTGCCGCAGCGATGCCGGCTGCCGACGCAAGCAGGACCGCGCCCATGCAGAGTGCCGCAGCACCGAAGAGCCGGGCGTCGCGCGCTGCGACGGCGGGCAGCGGCTGCGTAGGCGTTTCAGGGCAGTGGGCAATGAACATGGCGAACTCCGGTCGATGATGGGCAGGTGCAGTGAAGCGCCTTGTCTGCACGCATACGCGAAAGCATGGCGCCGGGGATCACGCAGGAGCGCTATCGCGTCGGCACTGCGCGTCGACGTTGCGCTGCACCGCGGCACGACCGAAGGCGACATACCCCTGAGCACGATCGCGTGCAGCGCCGGTCTTGCGATTGCCGCAACGAAACGGGGCGCCTTGCGGCGCCCCTGTGTAGATCATCGATCTGCAGCCGCAGCGGCCAGCTGCGGTCAATCGAAGTTCGCGATCATGCCCTGCACGAACGCGTTCTTGAGCAGGTCCTCAAGCGCGGAGGCCGAGACGTCGCTGCGGTTGGTAGCGATCATGGCCATGTAGCCGTGCGGCAGCTTGATCATCGCGGACTTGTACGACATGTGCAGGCCGTTGTGCGAGGGGTTGCCGTTGACCTTGAAGTTGGTTTTGAGGAACGGGCTGTAAACGATGCGCGCCCAGCCGAGCTGGTCCTGGAATGCCGCGTCATGCGAATCGACATACATCAGGGCCTTGGTGGAATTCTTGACGATGCTCTCGGTGGCTTGGAAGGTCGCCCAGAACATCGCCAGCTCGCGCATGCTCATGTAGTAACCGCCCTGCGCATGACAGCCGCCGTTCGTTGCTTTCTCCGAATACCAGCTGCCGGTTCCGCCAAACGTAGTCGTGTAGCTCAACGCGAACGAACGGTCCCGGCTCCCGTAGTCGACCGCCGGGTCGCAGGACGGACGAATCGGTGTCGGCTGCACTTTCGAGAACATCGACTGCATGAGGGTCTCGAAGCGCGCGCCGTAGCGCGCGCCGTACCACGCGGCGTCATTGTTCGCGATATTCGCGTCGACTGCCGCCTTGTCGGTCGCTACAGCCCAGGCGGGATCGATGATGCGCGGCAACAGATAGGTGACGATGGTGGCGTTGATGTTCTGGTACTGGCGTTCACCGTACTGGGTGGGCGTCACGCCCGCGATAAAACGGTCGAACACCTCTGGACCCGGCCTCGCGCCCCAGCCGCTGCGGTGCTGCATCAGCTGGCGAAACGTGACTCGCCGCAGCCAGAAATGGGCAGAGCTGGACTGGGCATTGGTATAGATGCGCCACGCTGCCGGCAGGTAGGACAGGATGCGCGTGTCGAGCCACTGCTCGACGGTCTTGCCCTCGGCACCCGACTCGAACGCGCGCAGCATCGCGACGAATGACAGCACCTTCACGGAACTGCCGATGTTGGTCGGTACGTCCATCGTGAACGGGATGTCAGCCGATGCGTTGGCGTTGTCCTGAGCCAATCCGCCGCTGACCTGGTGCACGAACTGACCGTTACGGATGATGACCGCCGAGTAGCCGCGCGAAATCGGAAAATCCATTGCTTCGCGGATCTCCGCTTCAAACGCCTGCGGGTCGAACGTCGGTGGGGGCGAAATCACCACGACATTGGCCGCGACCGGAAGGGCGAGCAGGCAGCCGGCAAGGGCTATAAAACGAGAGACAATGTGCACGTGAATATCCTGAGAAATTGGGGGAGTGTGAGGACGAGCCGTCTTCACCCATGGACATACGCAAGGACGCGGGGCTGGGGATCACGCGGTCGATGGGAAGCATTCATGTGGCCGCGAGATCTGCCGGATTCCTCGGGTGCGGCTTCGTGCATCGGAACCCGGACGCGACAGGAGCGTCGAGTTGCGCCTCTGCCGGCGTTGGCGTTGGCGTTAGCGTTGGCGTTGACACACGTGCTGGCATGAGAACGAAGCGCGTGCGGCCGATAGGCGATAGAACGTCACGGCAGCGGTCGGTGGGGCTCCAGGCCGGCGTACCGTGCGAGGGCGGCGGCGGCATGCCCAGGCTTCGAGTTCGTGCGCGCGGCACGCAGGGCCGAGCGTCCTCGCGCATACGCGCGATGAAACCCTGGGCTTCGCCGCGCTTGGCGTCGATCTCGATCCGCAAAAGGTCAGCCGTGGCATCTATACGAACACGGGCCGGGGTTGCCGCCCCCGGTGTAGCGGCACACGCCGCAATCCTTCCACCTGCCGGGCCAACCCCCAGTGCAGGCAGGAACCGCCGCAGGGCGGGTTGGCACGTCTGCGCGCAAAGGCAGCCTCACTTGCAAACGCACAGCCGCAGCCCTGGGCGCGAGCTCAGCCGCGGCGCGTGGCCCCCGGGAGGGGACGATCGAACAGCGGTACCTCTTCCGCGCACGCGGTGAACGGTTCACCTGCGCCTTGGCGCACTCCTCGCGATGCGGTGTATCCCCGACGGTGCTGTCGCGGTCCTGAACGATCGCGAACACTCGGTGCATCCCCGCGCATGCGGGGAACGGGGGCCGAGGCTGCGACCAATGACCGGCCTCACCGGTGCATCCCCGCGCATGCGGGGAACGGTGGTCGCGCTGATGCTGAGTGCTGGCGCAGCGCGGTGCATCCCCGCGTATGCGGGGAACGGGATGGTTTTCCTGCTGCCCGTCGCGCTGCGGGCGGTGCATCCCCGCGCATGCGGGGAACGGCAGTCCGGTGTCGGCGAGATCTGCGAGAACGTCGGTGCATCCCCGCGCATGCGGGGAACGGCTTTGCCTCCTCGACCGCCGCTGTGGAATCCGCGGTGCATCCCCGCGCATGCGGGGAACGGAGCTTGTCTGCGACGGGCTCGATCGAGGAATCCGGTGAATCCCCGCGCATGCGGGGAACGGGAAACCACGGAGGCCACAGCGGTAATGGACGCCGGTGCATCCCCGCGCATGCGGGGAACGGTTGAGCCCGGAAGAAGCCGAACAGGTCGGCGCCGGTGCATCCCCGCGCATGCGGGGAACGGCGTAACGCGCGCAGACGGCTCTGCGCCCGTGTCGGTGCATCCCCGCGCATGCGGGGAACGGGTTGTGCACAACGTGCTCGCCCGCGCGATGAACGGTGCATCCCCGCGCATGCGGGGAACGGTCTGAGAGCAGCAGAGGGATCAGCTTTACTACCGGTGCATCCCCGCGCATGCGGGGAACGGAGCACCGCTACTGTTTACTCGCGAGTGAAATCCGGTGCATCCCCGCGCATGCGGGGAACGGGAAGACGCGCTGGAATCGATGACTCAGATGGGCGGTGCATCCCCGCGCATGCGGGGAACGGATCAGCCCGAGGTCGGCGCGGTGCGGCTCGTCCGGTGCATCCCCGCGCATGCGGGGAACGGCGTCACTGGCCGCGGCTGCCCAGTTCTAGTGACGGTGCATCCCCGCGCATGCGGGGAACGGGTGCAGCCGCCTCACTGAGCGCGCGCGCAATGCGGTGCATCCCCGCGCATGCGGGGAACGGAATAGAGCCGCCGGGTGTGGCTACGGCAATGCGGTGCATCCCCGCGCATGCGGGGAACGGCTGCAATCTGTCGGCGCGGTGGTGAGCGGAATCGGTGCATCCCCGCGCATGCGGGGAACGGGACGATCAGCGCCTGGCCTAAGCCAGGTCCAGCGGTGCATCCCCGCGCATGCGGGGAACGGTCGAGGCGCGCGACAATCTCGGGGTCGGTGGCCGGTGCATCCCCGCGCATGCGGGGAACGGTGCGCGTGCCCAGCGTCGAGGTGCTGCGCCAACGGTGCATCCCCGCGCATGCGGGGAACGGAGCAGCGATTTCACCGTCAACGCGTTTTTTCTGCGGTGCATCCCCGCGCATGCGGGGAACGGCCGGCGAGCTGCGCGGCCGATTGCACGATGCCCGGTGCATCCCCGCGCATGCGGGGAACGGATTCAGGTCGGGGTGACCGATAACGAGCGGCGCGGTGCATCCCCGCGCATGCGGGGAACGGGCGGGGGGGTGTGAAGACGCGATCAGCGGGGTACGGTGCATCCCCGCGCATGCGGGGAACGGGGCTCCAGCGTGGCGACGTACACCGACCCACGCGGTGCATCCCCGCGCATGCGGGGAACGGGCGACCAGTTGAGCCCGAATCATTCCCGCTGGCGGTGCATCCCCGCGCATGCGGGGAACGGACCGGGCCGGCGCTCATCCACCAGGGCGAAATCGGTGCATCCCCGCGCATGCGGGGAACGGGCGTGATCCGCAACGATGGCGGTGCGGTAGTGCGGTGCATCCCCGCGCATGCGGGGAACGGACTTCTAGAAAGTCGATTATTTCTTGCTCTGACGGTGCATCCCCGCGCATGCGGGGAACGGGCGTTCTTGAACAGGCCGCGGTGATCGATGGCCGGTGCATCCCCGCGCATGCGGGGAACGGCAACAAGTCAGAATGGGACTTGGAACAGTCTCCGGTGCATCCCCGCGCATGCGGGGAACGGTCATTGTCCAGCGCACTTGAGGTATTCCCGATCGGTGCATCCCCGCGCATGCGGGGAACGGATCCCGAAGAAAGTACAGAAGAGTTCGGTGTTCGGTGCATCCCCGCGCATGCGGGGAACGGGAGTGGAAGGCGCCGGTGAATCCGCCGTCCGCCGGTGCATCCCCGCGCATGCGGGGAACGGCCCGGCCGCCTCGAGCGTGGTGTTGGGCTCGTCGGTGCATCCCCGCGCATGCGGGGAACGGATGGCTGCGCACGATGCAACCGACACCCTGCACGGTGCATCCCCGCGCATGCGGGGAACGGAGGTGGTAGAGCGCGAATGCGCGCGTCCAGACCGGTGCATCCCCGCGCATGCGGGGAACGGGCGAATCTAAAAATGCGCGCGCCGGTGACCAGCGGTGCATCCCCGCGCATGCGGGGAACGGGGAGACAGCGCTATCGCCGACAACCGCGCGCGCGGTGCATCCCCGCGCATGCGGGGAACGGGCGGCAGGATCCAGCTGGCCAGCCTGAATTTGCGGTGCATCCCCGCGCATGCGGGGAACGGCGGCGATACCCTGGTGATCCACGACACGCTCGCGGTGCATCCCCGCGCATGCGGGGAACGGTCCGCGGGCGATCGATATCGCGATCTCGTTGGCGGTGCATCCCCGCGCATGCGGGGAACGGTGCGGTGAATGCGATGTCGAAGCCGGCGACGCCGGTGCATCCCCGCGCATGCGGGGAACGGGACTGACGGACTGAGACGACTAGGACTGAGGACGGTGCATCCCCGCGCATGCGGGGAACGGTACAACGCAGTCTCGGTCCCGCTGGTCGCGCTCGGTGCATCCCCGCGCATGCGGGGAACGGCCCCGCGACGCAGGTCGTCATCACGCGCCGATCGGTGCATCCCCGCGCATGCGGGGAACGGAGCGCGCCCTCCATGGCCAAATCGACGCTGGCCGGTGCATCCCCGCGCATGCGGGGAACGGGCCCACGACTTCGAGTTCGGATACTCTGACGGCGGTGCATCCCCGCGCATGCGGGGAACGGGTTTTCCAGGTCCGCATCGATAGTCCGGACATCGGTGCATCCCCGCGCATGCGGGGAACGGACTTCTTGCAACCAGTTGATCTACCAACGTTTTTGGCGCCCGTCAGATTCTACCAACCTGAACGGGTTTTTGCGTAGTGCGTTTGATGCAGTCCAAGCTGTCAAAGAACGCTCGCTCATGGCCCGACGGGTGTTGCCTGTTCAGGCAGGAAGTCCACCAGGCGCACGCCATCCATTTCGGACGGGATACGCCGGTTTTCACCGATCGTT
>Ga0335395_10000080_pt1 | contig 64108 bp, 93 predicted proteins | sample MAT02_FD_205744 | JGI IMG/M metagenome (GOLD analysis project Ga0335395, IMG submission 205744) | Freshwater microbial communities from Lake Fryxell liftoff mats and glacier meltwater in Antarctica - MAT-02 (spades assembly) (version 2) ...
TGCAATTGGCGGAGGGGGAGTCGAATACTTGGACCTATGATGCGATACAACGAAAACGCGCAACGTAGGCCAATTGGCGGGCATCACTTTCTTGATCGCGGGCAGATTATCAGGGCGGACACGTTTCGAGAGTTGGTGCAGGCGATACAAGATTATCGCGTTTCCAACTCATGGCCGCTGGGTGATCCAGAAGCCGATGTGCTTGAGCACTACGCCAAGGTTGCCCCATGGCTGGTTGTGGAAGATGGAGAGCCTGTTAAGGCGCGGGGTATTCCTGAGCACGTTAAGCCTTTGTTTATTTGGTTAAACGACGTTAAGCAGAGTGGGGGCACAGGGCTTTGCACGAAGGCGGAGGCGAAAGAGCGTTGGGCGGGGTGTGTTGGCTGTAAGTATTCGTCGGAAATAGATTGGGACTACTCGCCAGAAACCAGCAAGATGCAGGTGGATGCGGCTATTATACGCAGGATGCAGAAGAGCCCGGTGGAGAACTCGTATTGTCGCCTGCACAAGTGGGCAACGGGTGTGGCGGTGTTCCTTGCCAAGCAAAAGGTGAGCCCTGCGAATAAGGAGCGTTCACCGGATGGTTGCTTTGTGCTTAAACTTTAGTCGGCGTCGCCCAATGGTTTGCCATAAAATCAAGCAGATGCAGCTCGTCATCGCCCATCGTAGGACGGCCCGCTTTTTTGGCATCGGCGCGACTCATGTTTACGCAGTCGTGGACTGTGGCGCGGCATTCTATGTGAGCGTCTAGGTCGTTGCCTTCTGGCCCGCAGGCAAGACGGGGCTCTACCCATTCAAGTTTTAGGGTGTGTCGCTGTTCTAGCATTTGTTCAGTAGTCATGTGGTGGTTAAGCTTTAGGTAGCCGCCTAGTAATCTCGCGTCGAATCGCCGAAGCTGCGCGCACCGCCGCGTCGCTGTCCGAGGCTTTGGCCCTGCGGTATGCGGCTGCTAGTTCATCGGCTGATAGTGAGGCCAAGAGTTCGGCGGTAAAGGTTTGGTCATTTGTGTTCATGGTGTGAGTAGGCTATGGCTTTATTTGGTCAGGATTGTAGCTGGCGAGGTGTTCTGCGAATGCGTTTGGCGGTAGCCCGCAAAACTCGGTAATCGTCCTTGGCGGCGAGCACTTGGCCCGCAGCATGTCGCCTAGCTCGGTGATTGACCGGATGCCCCATTTGTCGCCTTCGACGGCGTGCTCGTCGTAGCCGATCTGACGGCAAAGGTTCTGCAAGTGGGTGTGGTCGTGAGCCCAATCATCGCACTCGTTCTTGATAATCTTTTTGAGGTCTGCGATTTGGGCGCGGAGGCGTGCCCTTTCGCTTTCCCATTGTGAAAGCATGTGGTTGTGCTCGGCGGCGGATACGACGAGGCCAGGGCCGTCTTGTTGGTGGATGAGGAGGCCGTCGGGGGTGGTGGTCATGGCTGATTATGTTATTTAGTGTCTTTCCAAGGTTTGGAATACGCTTCGAGCATTCCTCCGCCGATAGAGCGAACTTTGATTTCGCGTAAAGATCCGTTCAGGAAGAAGGTGCGGTCGCGCTTGTCCAAAAACTGTTTCCATTCTTTGCGGGTTAGCGTAGTTGTAGCGGCTGGCATTGAATAAATATGATTAATGTTCATGCGCGGGTGCTCACTTTCTTACCCCCACTGAAAGTAACGCGGCTATGTCCCGCAAGGTTTGCAGCGGTAAATCGAGGGGGCCATGAGCAGCAAACTTAGCTCGTATGTCCACTGTTAGCCATGTTGTTTCTCGCTCAATGGCGTATTCCTCCTTTGTCTCGTAGAGCGCGCTAGACGCCAAGCAGTCGGTGACTTCGTTCCATGTATCTAGGTGATGCTTTACGGCAAAACGCCCGCTGCATCCGGGGTGCTCACACTCAAAGTATTTTCGCCCGACTAGCGAGACGCGAACGGGCGTTAGAATTTGAGGGGAGCGGCGAGCGGCATTGCCGACGTTAAGCGAAAATAGGGTTTCACCCAAGATAGGTTTTCTTTTCATGTGCGTGTAGGTTTTAGTTCTTGCCGTGGTTCAACGGACAGTGGATAGATTTCAGTTGAGAGAAAGGGGAAGTGCGGGGTTTATAGGTTCTCCTCGAAAAGTTCAACCCTAGGGACGTAACACTTCTAAACGTCCTCTCACTATTTTACGTTGGTGAACTGGCCATTGGGTAAGCGGCGAAGCTTAACCTTCATTCGTTTACCGTCGAAGATTTGCCGGTCAACCCAAGCGGTGTCGTAGCCTTTCTGGTATGCCTCTTGCAGTTTGATTTTGACGATTACCCAAATTACCAAGGACGCGGTTGTTGGGAAGACGACTATCAGAAAGAATAGCATTTCTTTGGACATGGCGTAGGGATAAGCTGGTGTGGTTGGTGGCGTAAAGGAAGTAAGCGAAAAATCACCCGCAGTAATTGTCGAAGCGGGTTATCGTGTTGGAAAAAGCGAGGTTCACGTCGCCTACCTCCCCATTGCGGTTCTTGTTAATCATTAGCCCCATCAGGTTAGATGCGGTCTGGAACTCGTCGCCTTCTGCTTTGGGCCGGTAGAGCATCATCACCACGTCGGCATCCTGTTCAATTGCGCCGGACTCGCGCAGGTCGGACAGGCGGGGCTTGCGGTCGCCTTTCTCGGAATCGCGGTTAAGCTGGGCAAGGACCATAACGGGGATGTTCAGTTCCTTGGCCAATGCCTTGAGCCCCTTGGAAGCTTCGGCAACCTGTTGCTCACGGGGCGAGCGGGGATTGGCGGGGGCGATGAGCTGCATGTAGTCAACCACGATAAGGGAGAGCGGTTTCTTGGCGTGGAGCCTGCGGGCCTTGGCGCGGATCTGCATCACGGTGGGACTGGAAGCCTCGTCAATGTAGAGCCGGGACGCCATAAACTCTTTCTCGGCTGCTTCCAGGCTGTTCAGGTCGGAGGCGGAAAGCATGCCAGCGCGAATCATTTTCTGGTTCACGCGCGCTCGGGATGAGGCCAAGCGTTTTCCAAGTTCTACGGCGGACATTTCCATGGAGAAGACGAGGCAGTTTCCTTGGGCTTTACGGCCATGGAGCGGTAAGGCTACGGCTTCGGCTATGTTCATGGCGAGGGAGGTCTTTCCGCAGGAAGGACGGCCTGCCAGAACTATCATTTCAGACCCCTTCATACCCCAAAGGATTTGGTCAATGTCTTTAAGGCCGGTGGAAAGGCCGGTCATGGCTCCCTTGTCCTTGGCCATTTGCTTAAAGGTGGCAACGGCTGCGGACACGCAGGCACCTGCATGTTCAGCCCCGTCTTGAACGCGGGTCTGTGTGACGGCAAATATGTCGGACTCGATTTTATCCACGAACTCGGCAATGTTTCCGGTGTAGCTGTAACAGCCTTCTACGCCTGCGGTGCATACACGGATCATCTCGCGCAGTAGGGCAAGTTCCCGGACTTTCTCGATGAAGTAGGACACGCCTGCCGTGGTGGGGACGCGCCCGCTTATGCGGGTAAGGTAGGCGTAGCCGCCAATTTCATCTAGCTGCTTGGAAGTTTTGAGTTCTTCGGCTAGAACGGAAACGTCAATGAACTTGGCTGTGTTATAGATTTCAAGGAGTTTTTCGTAGCAGACGCGGTTGGCCGGGATTAGAAAGTCAGTGGGGGCAACCTTGCTTTCGATGCACTTGGAGATTACGTCCGCGCCGTCCAGTAAGCAGGCGGAAAGCAACTGCTCTTCGGCCTCAACGGAATGGGGGGGGACGCGGCCTAGGTTGGATTGTTGGGTCATGGGCGGGTGGTGGTGGTTAAACGGGGCAAAACCTCACTTATAGTTGTTGTTTTGACTACGCGATAATTTGAGCATACTTTTGTATGATCGGAATCACGATACTGCTTTTCCTTTTCTCGGACATAGCTCAGGCTTTCGCTGGAGCAGATTAGCCGCCATACGCCTTCGGAAATTTCTCCATGTAAGTCATAGATAACGTCAACGTCTGTTGACGCAGGTTGGGGGTTTTGAGCTGTGGTTGGCATTTTGATTAAGCGACGGAGGCAAAGTTAGTGGCCTTAGAGCGATTCATTGAGCTTATGAGGCTGTCCTGATGCTCTCGGGGAATAACAGGCCAAGGAAGGGCTGCGTTGGGCATTCCAGGGGCATAAGGGCAGGTCGGCATATCGGAGGCTACAAATTCACGCCAGTTTGCGGGTTCGGGCAAGCAAGTAAGCGGTTTTGGCGGGGATTGGTAGGATGACGGATTTTGCTTAAACCAAGAACGGGCCTTGTCGATCTCGCCATTCCAGTTATTTACGAGGGCGGCTAGGTGGTGGCGGGAAAAGGTCTGATCCTGCGGAAGCTTGTAAAAGCGTTCAAGCAATACCCAATCCTCTTCGGGCGTGGCTGAGATGGCAGCTTTGCTGTTTCGGAACGCGGTTAGCTCATTCTTGGTCGCTGGCGTGGCGGGGCGGCGATTCACCAAGGCTTCGGCGCGAAGTTGTAGCGGGCCTTTGGCGGGGTCGGGCTTGTCGGGCTTGTCGGGCTTTGGCGGCTTGGGTGCTTGGGGCTTGGCTTCAACGAGAGGGGGGGGAAGCGGGGAACCCGCGCTTGTCTTTCTCTCTGTCTTAGAAGCCTCTGAATCTGCATTATCTGCTTTTCTATCTGTGTCTGCTATATGCACTCCAACCATTACATCACCGTTACCAACCATTACATGAGCGTTACCAACCGTTACATCACCGTTACCAACCGTTACATCGGGTGACTGATCGGGCAACGCATTCCTTACCCTGTATCGCTTAACCCGTTCAGCGTTGGCGACTTTAGCATCCTCCCTGCTTGCCATGTTGCGATACTTGGCGTGATTGAGTAATTCCCATCCTCCTGCAATAACACCAATGCGGCGACCTTCTTGATCGGGAGTGCGGGAGTATTTGTCTGGTGCGAGAAATTTATTTACGGCTTCTTCGCAGCATTCAATGGGCACGTTTGCCACTCGGGCGAGTCCGGGAATTGAGGCGTGAACCTCACCGTGCTGATCTGCTAGGGCAAGCATGGTGATCCATACGATGCGCGTTTCATGGGCCTCACTCCAGATGGTTGAGGTAATAATTGAATCGAACAGTTTTGTGTAGTTGGGCATATTCATTTCATGTAATGGTCAAGCATTACGGTCAAGCAAGGAAGTGAGCAAAAATTAAAGTAAGGTTGTCTGCGCGGTTTCGCGGGCGATGCGCTCTTTAGCCGCTGCAAAATAGTCCGCGTCGATTTCGCAGGCGGTCAGGTGCATCCCGGCGCAGTGGGCTGCAATGGCGTGCGAGCCCGATCCAAGGTGCGTATCTAGGATGCGTTGGCCGGGGATGGCGTAGTTGGCGAGAAGCCAGCGGTAGAGAGCGACCGGCTTTTGGGTCGGGTGGATTCTTTTCTCCTTGTTACTCATGTCTCCTTGGAGCATTCCATTCCAGCGATACCTAAAGCAATCAATTCTAAGCCCGAATGAATGGCTGGCCAGCTCGCATTTACTGAAAGTGCTAGAATCGTTTTCTTTGTCCCAAACAATCCGACCAACACTAGCGATGTGTTTTGCGTAATAATTGCACCCCCATATAATTTGATTTTTAGAAACTCGGGCAACCTCATTAAAGTATTCTGCATCTGGAACATGCCAATTTTTTTGTTTGGTTGGGAAACGAGTTATTCCTTTTTTGGTGGTATCCGCGCCTGCATAATTTGGCTTTCCGTATTCTGCAAAATAAGGCGGGTCAGTTATAGCCAGGTCAAAATGGTTATCGGGATAGCGAGCCATAAGCTCCATGCAGTCCTCGCAGCTTAGGTTGAGTGAGCCAACGGCAACGGCGGCATGGCGGGGAGTGGCTTCCGCGCCGTTGCTTTCAAGGGAAAAGGTTTCAGTAGTGGTATTCATGGTTTGTGCGTGGGAGGCAAAGTTCTTAACTTACTTTCGTAGAATAATGCTTTGTCAAACAAGTAAGCCTTGCACGTTTCTTTAACGTAGGCACGCAAGTTTTCGCCCGTTTTGCCTACGGTAAACTCGGTTAAACAGCGATATTCCCCAATATTCCCCGCGATTACGGCAATGTCCGCGTGAAACTCACAAAAAGCTAGGGCGTGATTAAAAAAGATTTGACTACGTGTTTAGCCATTCCCAAGGTCTGCTTAACAAATGAAAGACGATTTTCTCGATGATGGCGACGGCGGGGCAAGCGACGACATGGGCAATGGCCCGGACTTGGAGGCTGGCAAAAAGATTGAAGAGGGGCGCGTCGTTACAAGCGGCAAGCAAGCCTTCGACATTTGCGAACGGCTAGTGCAGGATTGGGACAAGGGCGTGTCTCATGCTGCCGCGATTACGAGCAAGCTGAACGGGGACCGCCCTTACAACGCCCGCACCCTTAAGAACCAAGGCAAGGCTTGGAAGACCAATATCTCCACAGGCTTCCTCTCGACTGAGTGTAATAAGATTCCCCCGCGCTTCTACATGCCGGTGTGTCAGGCCAAGTATCTGACAGCCGCGCAACTGCCAATTGGCTGGCCAAACGGAATTGAGAAGGATCAGTTCTTCCGCTCGGCAATCACTGAGGCCATTCGCTCTTGGAAGAAGTGGAATTTTTTCATTCGTGGGTTGTCCCGCGAGGTCGGCATTTTTGGCGTAGGCTATGCGGCCTACTTTGACAAGTATGAGTGGCGTCCGTCACTGGTCCGCATGGACAAGGGCTTTGTGCCCACTGGCACGGAAATCATGGACGAGGACATTGGGTTTTTCTGTGTGAAGTGGGACTACAAGCCTGGTGAGCTGATTGCGCTTCTTCGGAAGAACAAGGAGGCCGGGTTAAAGGAATGGGACGAGGACTCGGTAGTTGAGGCGGTCAATGAGGCTTCGCCTGTGGCAGCGGATCAGTCCCGTTCTGAGGAGCGTTCTTACGAGGAGCTTATTCGCCAGTCGGTTGAGAGCTATTCCTACGCAAAGGGGAGCAAGCTGGTGAAGACCTATCACCTATTCGCCCGTGAGTTTAGCGGCAAGGTAAGCCATTACATCATCTTGCGGGACAGTAAGGGTGATTCTATGAAAATCCTCTACCGCAAAGAGGATGCCTATGACTCCATGAATTACGTGTGTGTGCCCATGGTGTTTGACTATGGCGACGGCACGATTCTTGGTAGCTGGGGCGGCGGTCAGATTCTTTTCGACATGTCTATCCAAGTGGAGAAGATTCGTAACGATTCGATTGATAACTTACGCAACCAGAACAAGCTAAAGATTCAAGTAGCCGAGGCCAAGGACGCCAATGCGGTTAAGCTACTGGTCAATGACACGATGATGATTGTGTCGGGCGGGACGTTCAATGGTGCGGCTGCGGCCCTACCGCAGAATGTGGAAGCCTACATGAGTCTGGACGTCCAGATGACGCGGTTGGCGCAGGAAAAGATTGGTGCTTACGTGCCTCCTATTCCCTTGGCCCCATCGGACATTAAGGCTGCACAGGTCAATGCGGCAGTTGCCAAAGAGCAGGAGATTCAACAGGCATTGTTGGATAACTGGTTAATGCAGGTTGCCGGGTTGATTAACACGATTACGCTTCGTTTAACCGATCCTGATTCGCCGGATGCGGACGCGAAGAAGCTGCGCGAGAAGTTGCTTACCAAGCTGACTGAGGAAGAGATTGTGATTTACGTCACGCAGCCGAGCATCCAGACGATTCTCGACTTCACCCCCTTTGCCGCGCAACAGCGTGCGCAGTTTGCCGCGAGCAAGGCCAATAACCCGCTTTACAACCAACGCGCATTGGAGCTGGTGCAAGCGGAGGCGGCTGGTGGCATGCACTTTGCCGCGAACGTGCTACTGCCGGAAGGCGATCAGTCCATGATTCTCGACGCACAGCGCCAGCAGACCTTGGAGAACGCCGCCATGATGCTTGGAATGGCCGTTCCAGTCCTTCCCGTGGACAATGATTGGGTTCACGCCCAGGTTGTTGAGTCGGGTATTCCAAACCTGATTCAAGGTGGCAAGTTGGACATAGCTCAGTTGGCCCTTCAACATTACGCCGCGCACTACATGCAAGGCGTGGCGAAGAAGCAATGGCCCAAAGAAGAGATTAACGGGAGCAAGAAGAAGATTGCGGACTTCGAGAAGGCTTTGAATGACGCGATGCAGGCGCAGGCACAGCAACAGCAGGCCGAACAGGGTCAGCAAGGGATGCCACAGGGTCAGCCAATGGTGTAAGGAACAAACCAATAACAAAAATATACCATGGGCGTCACAACTATCAGTTTTCTCCTGTCACATTCTCTCTTACTATCAGTAGCTTACGGCCCTGATATTGGGACGGGCGGTCATGCTCTCGTTTTTACTGTCATAAGTATTCTAACTGTCCTGTTTGTTATGTATGCGATTAAGGACTAACTATGACAACCACCAATAAAGTTAAGCGAGTGCCCGATAAGATCAGCGCAGAGTTTGAGTTTTACTTGAGTTACCCCACGCCGTTTGCTGAGTTACGCCCTACGCCTCCTGACCCCGATGGATTCTCGCCGCTTCAATGCTATTACTACCATGATAGCAGGGGGATAGACCTACCTTGTAATGAGCCGGTTGCGCTTAATCGGGCGCTCAATGGCAAGAAGGGGATTAACCTGCAAATCCTTATGTGGGTTGAGGGTTGCCTAGAGGGGACATTTTTCCCTTCCGAGTTTTACGACCTTTGTAAGACTTATCCAGCATGGGTTTGGAAGAGCTTCTTGAACCAGCTACATAAAGAACGCCTTTCCAAGTTCGGATGGATACCAACATTTATGAAGGAAAAGGGTATTCTTTATCTTTTAGAACCTTACACTTTTAACCAATGACAAACATTATAAAAAACAGATTTCTTAGGTTGGTGCTATGGCTTCGATTCCGTGCTGCGAATTTACCCATAGTTCCCGCACATCTACGTGCGAAAATATTAGGGGATTCATATCGTATGTTTGATCGGGGATGGCCTGCTCTATCTAAGGATAAAACTCCGTATTCGATTAGGTCGGGGGTTCGTGTGGTGTCTAAGATAGAGCTGGATGCTAAAATCCAATCTCTTCCAGATTCTCCCGCTAAATCGGCACTCATTTCAATGCGTAATACCTGCTATGACAACTGAACTAAGTAAGAAAGGGAGGATGGCTATTGCCAAATTCCTGACAACTGAGGCGGGTGAGGAGCTAAAAGGCTTCCTCGCCTACCTCGCGCCGTCCGTGTCGGTTAGCCCCGACGCGCACGTTATGCACTTCACAAGTGGGCAGACCCAAGGATGGGGCCAATGCGTGAAAGAGCTAGAGAAGCTTTCTACCCTAAAAGGTATGGAAGAGGGCAACGAGACAGATTATCAAATGGAACGCTAGAACCAACAAATTTATGGCCGAAAATATACTTGAACAAGTAATTCAGCAGGACACGCCGCCTGCTTCCGACAATAAGGTATCCCAAGAGATCATCCAAGACGGCAAGGGCTCGACCCCTTCCAGTGGAGAAAAAGCACTTGAGGGGATTTTCGATTCATTCGCAAATGGCGATGACCCCTTTGCCGGTGCCAAGGCGGATGATGCCGTCGTCGTGGACGACTTTGGCGATGGCAAGCCTGCCGTTAAGGTAGATGAAGTGCCTGCGGTAGTTGTTGAGGACAAGCCCGTGGCGGTGGTTGGGGAAAAGCCTGCCGTGGTTGCAGATGACTTTACCGATTTGACCGATGAGGACTTGACCCCCTCGCCACTGGATAAGCCCAAGACTGCCCGCCGCATCAACGCTTTGCTGGACAAGGTAAAAAAGACGGCTAATATCGTGGCTACTACCAAGGCTGAATTGGCCGAGAAAGCTACCAAACTGGCAGAGCTGGAGAAGAAGCTGAATGAGTCGGGTAGTTCTAATCCCGAGGTCCAGAAGCAAGTGGATGAGCTGTCCATGTATCGCCGCCGCTATCAATTGGAGACCGACCCCGAGGTTAAGACCAAGTTCGATGACGTGATTGCTTCGCGGGAAGTGGACATTGTGAACCTGCTCAAAGACAACAGTGCGGGCGAAGGGCTGATTAACCTGATTACCTCTGAGGGCGGACTGGTCAAGTTTGCCCGCCTGAACAAAAGCTACAAGCTAGCCGATGGATCAAGCGTGAGTGCGAAGGCTTTGTTTAACCGAATCCGCGATTCTCTTACCGAGACTAACCCTGCCGATGCCTTGGCGTTGGATGCGGCTATTCAAGAGCAATCCCGGCTAAGTTCAGACAAGATCCGCTACATTGAGAGCGAGAAGGCCCGTGCCAAGGAGTATTTTGGCGAACAGGAAAAGGCCCAACAGGAACGCTCGGTAAATATCAAGACGAAGATCGACACGTTTCTTTCCAAGATGGCAACTGAGGATAACGACTTTAAGGAATTGGCTATTCCAGCGGACGCTACGCCCGCGAAGATTGCGGAACTCAAGGAAGAGAATGTTTACCGCAAGCAACTGCGCGACATTGCCAAGTCGTCTATTGGGATTACCGATGACGAGTATCTGAACATGGTGCGCGACTCGACGCTCCTCTACCCGGTTAAACGCTCACTGGCCCGCAGCGAAGAGCGCATTAAGGCACAGGACGCGGAGATTGCCAAGCTTAAGGAGGACTTGGACAAGGTGCGTGGTGCCTCCTCGACCGTGCCTAAGCGCGGGGTTATCTCCACGTCCAAGGCGGACGCGCCGAAAGCTACCAAGGCCAAGACACTTGAAGAAGAGTTCGACGCTATTGGCGGAGAATAACACCATGCCCACCCTAATCAATAAGGTGTTGGCCAAGTGCGAAGAGCTTGGGCCAGCGGAAGCGGCTAGATACTTTGGAGTAACCCCCCAAAGTATTTACAACTGGCGCAAAGGCAAAAGCTCGCCGTCCATTGAGGCGATTGAGCATGTGCTTGAAGATGAGGCCAAGATGAAGCCGCATGACGTCATCCACTGGACCGGGCGCAATGTAATGGTGCTCCTGCCCGTTTACCGGAATGTCTCGATTGAGACCCACTACACCCTGTTTGCCAACTATGCCAAGTATGGGCCGGAAAAGATCGGCATTATGATTGAGAAGCGCACGCTTATCCATGAGAGCCGGAATATCTTGGTGGACAAGTTTCTCAAGACAGATGCGGAGTGGTGTATCTTTTTGGACGACGATATGATTATGCCGTTTGGCAACGAGGCTTTGTTTACCCAAAGGTATCGCTGCAATATCCCGTCTAAGTTTACGTCGCAAACTGCGTTTAGCCGGATAATGTCGCATGATGTGGATAAGCCTATTGTCGGCGCTCTCTACTTTGGGCGGCATGAGTTTGGCCGTGGTCAATGCGCGGATGGGTTTGCGTCTGACGTGGAGAATGCCGTCCTGCATGACTACAATCAGATTGGCGGACTACGGGAACAGCGTTGGGTGGGGACGGGCATGATGCGTATTCACCGCTCGGTTATGGAAAAGATGAAGGCTGCGGCTGAAACTGAATGGCCGCATATCCTGCCAATGAACAATGAAGGGCAACCCGAGAAGCCGGTTGGCTACTTCACGCCTGACGTTGTAGGCCAAGGTGAGGATGTGGCGTTCTGCCTTCGTGCCGGTAAGCTGGGCATCCCTATTTACTTGGACACTGGTTTGGTTTGTTTGCACACGGGCGAAACGCACTTTGGCCCGCATAACACTCGTTAAGTTACTTCTAATTAAAATCTTATGTATATTGTAAATGATAGACTGGTCCGGTATAGCGTAGTTGTCGCCAAGATCATTCCGGCAAAGGGAAAGAAGCGGGAGTTGGTTGCGCAGATTCAGCAAAGCGCGCTCGACTCCTGGTTAAACGCGGCAAGTAAAGTCGTGCTCTTAAACAGGCCCGAGGAGATTCCGTATCTCAACGTAAAAGGTGCGATGTTTGAGGAAAAGTATGCGGATTCTCCTACGGTTATTTCAGCAATGGCCGTGCTGGGCGAGGAGTTGCCTGATAGTGGCTATGGTGTTCTGGTTGAGGACAGGGTTATCTTGGAACCAAAGGGCGCGCACGTTATGAACAACGTCAGGCTTGAGGCGCAACTGAGCAAGGCGTGGGTTGCCGTGGCGGACGTAGATGTTGAGGACTTGGACGGCACTTTGCACGGGACAGGCGGGGCGGTGTTCTGGATCAGCAAGACAGTGGCCCGCTACCTCAAGGAGAGTTGCAAGAATCCGCCGCTACTGGAAAACTATCCGGTGTGGGCGTCGTGGTTGCAGGATGAGATTAAGGCCAAGGTGTTTGGGCATAGATACTTTGACGCCAGCCAGCATAACTTGGCCAAGGTAGTTGTGGTTAAGGGATTCGATGTGGTCGAGCTTACCATGCCATTTACCAAGCACTAAAATGAGAACCGATATTCTACTTGTAACCTACCGGAAAGACTATGATTGGGCGGTGCTTTGTTTGCGCTCCATTGAGAAGTTCGCGTTTGGATTTGGGGGCGTAACATTGGCGTGTCCGGTGGACGACGAAGCAATCTTCGTGGCATTGGCAGCGAAGCATAGCCGGTCCGACCTGCCAATTCTGGTGAGGAGCTATATTCCAAAGAAGGGGTATGAGTTCAATCATCATCAGGTAATGAAGTGCTACTCCGATGTGCTGTGTCCAAAGGCTGACTACGTGCTGCATATTGATTCGGACTGCATCTTTACGGACTTGGTGGCCCCGAATGACTACTTCAAGGACGAGAAGCCATACCTGTTAATGCGGATGTATCAGCATAGCGAGCCGTGGTATATCTGGCGGAAGCCAACTAGCCTGGCGCTGGGGGTGGCGTGTAACTATGAGACTATGGTAAGGCACCCTGCCGTTCATCCCGTGGCGACATATCGGGACTTGCGCGGATACATGGAGACGCTGCACGGCATACCCTTTAGTGAGTGGGTGCTTAAGCAGTCGGGGAATTACCCGGCCTGTCACTTTTCGGAGTTCAACACGCTTGGCAGTTACGTCCTGATTGCCTGTGCGGAGCGATACGAAGTGATTGACACCGACAAGGTAGAGCAACCGCCAAGTAATTTGGTCCAAGGGTGGAGTTGGGGCGGGGCGGACAAAGCAAAGCAAGACTATGAAAAAATCCTCTCGCGGTAAAATCTTGCTCAACATGCAAATGTCCCCCTTGGACTACAATCAGGGGGTGGCGTTGCTTAAGCTTATCTGTGATTTAGAGGACGGGAAACGCGAGGATGTGATTCTCATGCTCACCCATCGCTATGACATGAAGGTTGATCCCAACTTGGTGAGTGCGGTTAAGCAGAAGTTTCAGCATGTGCTGACCCATGTTACCGAGCGGAAAGGCAACGGCTGGCCCGCTGGTCCCAATGCCATGATGGGGGATAGCTACTTGGCGGCGATAAACATGCAGCGCAGGGGCTTGGATATAGACGCGGTGATGTTCATGGAGTGTGACTGCGTGCCATTGGCCAAGGATTGGATAGACCAACTCAAGGCCGAGTGGGATAGTTGCCGTGAAGCGGGGAAGAGCGTCCTTGGCGCTTGGCTGGAAGTGGGGGATGCGGGAGGTAAGCATATTAACGGTAACTGCATTATTGCGGTGGACTACTGGCAGAAGAACCGGGGCATACTGAACTCGCCGGAAAACATTGGGTGGGATGCCTACCACGCGAATAGCATGTGTGCGGAAGGTTTGGCTAGCAGACTTATTTACTCGGACTATCGGCTAGGGACTGCGGATAATCCGTGGAAGGGAGATGCGTATCTATGGGAAGCCAAGGGATATGGGACTGTAACTAATCCGTTTTTCGGGGAAAAACTATTCCCGGTGTGGCTGCATGGGGTGAAAACTTTACAGGGGATAGAGGCAGTGTGTAAAAAACTATTGACTTCCGGTTAAATGTAAGTTCTAAGTGTGTGCGTGCCAGTTGGAGATTCGCGGTTGTAGGCACAATTCGCCGCAAGTCGCTAGAGTAAAACATGGCCCCTCATACGGAGGGTAAATGATTGTTCCAGTCGCCAAGGAGCAGGAGAATATGGACCCGGTAATTCGGTGCTTCGGTTCCTGTCCTGTAAGCGCACCAACAACAATTCATTCAAGTTTTCATCATGGCTACTTCATACTGCGATCTGACCCCGGCACAATACTCCCAGGGCATCGCCAATCAGGTTTCAACTCTTCGGAACGATGTTATTCGCTTCCTCGCGCTCAACGACCCCTACGCCAATCTTATCGAAGGTGGCACAACCGCAAATAACTCGGGCACGGAAATCCGCACCTTGGTTACTAACCGCATGGTTACTGGCCAGAGCCTTACCGCTCCCGCCTTTTCCGACACCATTGACAACTGTAATACTACTGGTCCTGCCGCCAAGAACGGCCAGACTGAGTTTACCACCAAGCTCCGCACCCTGCGTGGCGAAGGTCCGGTCATCTGCTTGAATCAGGCTCGCTACTCTGTTCTGGATTCTTACCGCGTTGCGGAGATGAATCTTAAGGATGCAGTGAAGTCCCTTAACTCGGCTGACATTCGTTCGCAGCTCCTCACCCTTTCCGGCGTGAAGGCAGTTGTGAAAACTGGCGATACCACCCTTGGCCAAGTGCTTACTGGTGGCTACAATCAGGTTGCTGTCAACTTCCGTGGCGGTCTCCCCTCCCAGCCGGTCAGATACAAGTTCCTCGTAGCTCTCTCCAACTACATGCGCGATAATCTCTCGCCTGAGTTCTTTGGCGATGGTGCGGGCGGTCACTTCGTGTTCATCGCTGGCTCTGAGCAAATCGAGTCGCTGCGTAATGAGGCTGGTGTTAAGCAGGATCTTCTCGCTGCCGTTCAAGGTTCCTTCAAGGACACCAAAGACGCCCTCATGAAGTATGCCTTCATCGAGTATCCTTATCGCCAAATCAAAATGGCGATTGACCAACAGCCCCTCCGTTTCAACACGGTGAATGGTTCTGGCTTCCCCAACTTCATTGAGCCTCTTGTCGAGACCGTCACTGACTTTGGTGTGGAAAATGCCACCAATCCCGCTTGGATCAATGCCCGGCATGAAGTTGGCTTCCTTGTTTCCAAGGGCACCTTCAAGCGTCTGGTCCCTGAGCGTTTTATTGGCGAAGGTATGAGCAAGTTTGATGCACAGTTCATTATGGGCGAGCTTAGCTGGTTCTACTCCAAGGATAGCTGTAACAAGTTTGGCGACAACGGCCAATTCCTGTATCAGTTCGTGCGCGCCTTCCAGGCTCGTCGTCCCCACGGTGTAATTCCAATCCTGTATAAGCGTTGCGCGCAGGACTTGGGCCTTAGCGAGCTTTGCTCTAACATCGTAACTGACGTTATCTAAGCTAGATAGATAGTTAATTTAGGCAAAGCCCCGCTCTTAATTGAGTGGGGCTTTTTCATGGCAGGACTGGTTAAACGACCTTGACTGCTTAACCAAACAGGGCATACAGGCTAGCCATTAACTTATGGCAACGCCCATTTATAACGAGCTTACTTCACCCAAAAGTAATTTACTTGAATTATTGGCAGAGCAAAAGTCCGATGGGCAGACGGCAGGTAACGTAAATGGGGTGCAGCCCTTTGAGGTTCTGGCAGTTAAGGCGATGCTCAATACAGAGCAAAAGGCAGGCGCGGACATGGCCGCAAACTCGGTCAAGGTCCGTGCGGCCAACACCTCCGGCGCTTCGTCGGATTTGGCCCTTGCAGCTTCGCAGCTTCTAGGACGCGGTGCGACGGGAGATGTTGCCCCCATCGTCCTAGGCGGGGGGTTGAGCATTACTGGCACGACGTTGAGCGCGTCGGGGGCGACCTTCCCGAGCTTTACTGGTCAGACAGGGAGGTTCCTGCGTGTGAACGTCGCGGAAACCGCCGTGGAGTGGGCGGTACCTGCTGGCGGCGGTGGTGGGTTAGAGGCGGGAGACTTGCTCACTACTGCGCGCGTCGCCCCGGCTGGATATGTTCTGGCCAACGGCGCTGTATATCTAATAGCTACCTACCCCGTCCTTGCCGCTGCAATACCAAGGCAAATCGACAATGCGGCTGTATTTACGGCCCGCACCTCGGCTGCGGATAATCAGTGGTTTGGCGTCTGCTGGGCTCCTGCGCTTACTTTGTTTGTGGCTGTTGCTAATACCGGCGTGGGCAACCGAGTCATGACGTCACCGAACGGAACGACATGGACCATCCGCACATCGGCGGCTGATAACAACTGGGTTGCTGTCTGCTGGTCTGCTGGGTTAAGTTTGTTTGTTGCTGTCGCCATAAGCGGCGTGGGCAACAGAGTCATGACGTCACCAAACGGCATCAGTTGGACGATCCGTACTTCGGCTGCGGATAACAACTGGCGCGCTGTCTGCTGGTCGCCGGAACTTAGTTTATTCGTGGCTGTTGCCACTACCGGGACCGGCAACCGAGTGATGACGTCGCCAGACGGAACCACGTGGACAATCCGCACGTCGGCTGCAAACAATGATTGGCACTCTGTCTGCTGGTCGTCTGAGTTAAGTCTGTTCGTGGCTGTTGCTAATACTGGCGTGGGCAACCGAGTCATGACGTCACCGAACGGAACGACATGGACCATCCGCACATCGGCGGCTGATAACAACTGGCTTTCTGTCTGTTGGTCGCCGGAATTGAGCCTATTCGTGGCGGTCGCTACTACTGGAACCGGAAACAGGGTGATGACATCGCCAAACGGGATTGCGTGGACCATCCGCACATCGCCAGTGGACAATCAGTGGGTTGCTGTCTGCTGGTCGCCGGAGTTAAGTTTATTTGTTGCTACCGCCATAGATGGCGTGGGCAACCGGGTCATGACGTCACCGAACGGAATGACGTGGACCATCCGCACCTCGGCTGCCGATAACAGTTGGTGGGGTGTCTGCTGGGCTCCTGCGCTTACTTTGTTTGCGGCGGTTGCTACTACCGGCACCGGCAACCGAGTCATGACACTAGGCCCAAGCTATAACGTCGCCACAAGCTTTGCCGTGCCGGACAGGCCTGGTATGTTTATTAAAACCTAAAGCAGACAATGGCCCTACCTATTTACAATCAGTTCACGTCGGCTGAACAGAATGTCCTTCAGCTGTTGGCGGCGCAATCTGGGCCAAACCCGCCGATTGGCCAAGAAGCGTTTGCGGTGCTCATAACCAAAGCAGTGCTGAACATATTTCAGCCAGCGGGCGGGTCGCTTACTGAGGCAACGGCAGATGAGAGGTATCTAGGGAAGGCGAACAGTCTTTCGGATATTCCTAATCCGCAGCAGGCACTAGCCAATATAGGCGGTATGCCACGCACCGATTTCTTGACTGGACTGGTGGGGCTGGGCGGCGGGTATGTGGTGAGGCGGGGAGATGGTTCCGCAGCATCACGGGTTCTGCAAGCCGGGGCGGGAATCACGGTGGTTAATGGCGATGGAGACAGCGGGAACACAATTATCGGCTTAGATAGTCCAGTTGTTCCGGTGGACCTGACTTCTGCCACCTATGGCGCGGTTCCATTGGAGGTGGATTTCGGGATTAGGTTTACAGTTTTGGAGAACACGCAGGCTCCATTTGCGTTCCCGATTGAGGTAGATGGTGAATTGGTTGTTGAAGGGGTGCTCTATTCTGTTTAACCGTTGGTCCCATTATGGCCAACCTATCACTTTTACAGACGGTCCCGAGTTCTTGGCCGGTTAGAGTTAATGCCTTGGCCATTGGGGCGACGACCACGGGCGGGGTAAGCGTGGTGAATGAAGTTTCACTTGAGAGGCAAGTAAGCCTTCGCATGGACGTGGTTACGGTGGTGCCCTTAACTGCTGGGACAACGGTAATGGCCGACACGGACTTTAACCAACTGCGGAATATGGCGGCGGCGGGAACGATAGCTACGCATACGGTTACTTTGCCGACCGATGCGAATAGCCGACTCGGGCAGGAGGTAGTTATTTCTACGCTGTTTGAGGTGACGGCGCTTACGATTAATGGGGCAACCACGATTCGTGGGTATTCCGCGCCGTTCCTGTTGGGGGCGGGGCTTAGCCGCCGATTAGTCAAGATCGCGGCGAACACCTGGGCAATCATCGGTTAAACGATTACTCCCATGAAAAACAATAAAGGTGAGATAACGCTGGCGACATTGGGGCTTATCGTGCTAGGCACGGTGGTCATTGGGTTTTTCCTGCCAAAGCCAAAGTTCTTGGACTCGCGCTCGCGTGAAGCTGACAAGTCGAGTGAGGTATCAGCCGAGGTAGAGGAGGCGGTGAGGAAGGCCAAGAAGGCGGATAACGATAAGGGGGAGGTGGTGGCTGCTAGTTTGGTGCAAATTGGGGTGGCTGCTGGGCAGTTGCCGGAATCGCCGCAAGCTACGTTTATTGGGCGTGAGGCTGCGTTCATGTCGCCATTGCTACCTGCGCCTTCACCTACTGCCCTATTGGCCGCAGAACGGCGTAGAGTGGCATTGCTTGAGGGTAAGCTGGAGCTTGCGGACAAGCTTTACTTGCAAGGGACAAAAGAGAACGGGAAGTTACTGGAACGTGCGGTGAAAGCGGAGGTCAAACTAGATGCGGCCCAAGTGGAGAGAAGGGGCGTGGATAGTCAGTTACAGGAGTCTGCGGCTTATGCCCGTGGGAAGGACGCTATTATCGGGGTGCTGGCTGGTATTGTAGTGCTGGTCGTGGTCCTGTGGTTGTTCGCCAAACTGAATGGTTTTGGCCCAAAAACAATGGGAAATATGCTTGCCGATTTACGTAGTGGCGACTCTCTTGAGACAGTCTTTGACCGCTACGTTCCAGTGCGCCTTCATAAAGCTGTCAGGCATGCTGCAAGCGACGCATCAATTAACACCAAAACACCATGAGCCTTGACCAAATCCGCAAAATAGAAATCGCCCTTTCGCGTATCCTTTTGGCCCTAGAAGGCGATGACGGGATGGGTCAAGTGGGGGTGGTGGATAGGGTAAAGAGCGTGGAAGTTATCGTGAATGAGATACAGCAGGAACGGCGCGATGAGGCGAATAAACGGCAAGGAGCAAAGTGGGTGATGGGGGTAATTGCTACGGTCGGTGGAGCAGTTGGCGGGGTTTTGACTTGGCTTAGCGGCATTTTTAATCATAACGCTTAACGATTATGGGATGCCCTTTTCGTAGCTTAGTGCCAATCACGCCAAGGGTGGCGGACCTGAGTTACGCATCTACGCTGAATGATGACAGCGTGGTGAGGTATGAAAACACGGTGCAGTCATACACGGCTTCGTGTGTGCCCCCGCTGACTGGAACGCCGGTTACAGTGACGATACCTGCGGGAACTTATGCGTCCTACCAGAGTCAGGCAATAGCCAATGGGCAGGCTTTGGCAGTGGCGACGCAGCAGGCGGAGGCGGCGTTGGAATGCGTGTAAAACAAAATGAGCTGTCCATTTAGAAGCGAAGTTCCGGTTACGCCAAGGATTGCGCGCCTTGGGTATGCGGCCATGCTTAATCTGGATGCGTCAATGGCGGTAAGGTATGAGAATGCGGTCCAGTCATACACGGCAACATGCGTGGTGCCGTTTACGGGAACGCCGGTTACAGTGACAATACCTGCCGGAACTTACGTGTCCTACCAGAGTCAGGAGATTGCAGACGCACGGGCCTTGGCGGTGGCGAGGGAGCAGGCGGAAGCGGCGTTGGTGTGTGTGTTTACGTATTTTAACACTGTTCAGCAATATACGGCAAACTGTTCACCCCCTCTTGTTGGCACGCCAGTTACCGTGATAATTGCGGCAGGAACCTATACGTCATTTACGAGTCAGGCGATTGCGAATGCACTGGCTTTGGCCGCTGCGACGAGTCAGGCGGAAGCGGATTTGGTTTGTGCCTTTGGCAACACCGTTCAGCAATATACGGCTAGTTGCTCTTTCCCTCTTGTTGGTGCGCAAGTTACGACAGTAGTCCCGGCAGGAACCTACACCTCATTTATAAGTCAGGCCATTGCCAACGCGGCGGCATTGGCGGCTGCGACGAGTCAGGCGGAGTCAGAGCTACTTTGTGGCCCTCCGTTTTTCCGTGATATACCTACGTTGACCGTGGCTTTGACAAGTGGCAGCTATAATGAGACAGTGGTGGATGGCGGCGCGTTTGGCCCTGACAGCGGCTCATTGACCGTGGCTTTGACAAGTGGGAGCTATGCTGAAGTGGTGGTGAATGGCGGTCAGGTCGGCCCTGACAACGGTTCGTTGACCGTGGCGTTGACCAATGGAAGTTATAACTTGGTCGTAGTAGATGGCGGTCAGTTCGGCCCCGGTGGCGCGTTTGGCCCTGACAGCGGCTCGCTGACGGTGGCATTGACTGGTGGAAGCTACAATTTCGTCTTGGTGGATGGCGGCTCGTTTAACCTTGACTCCACTACGTTGTCCGTGTCTCTCACATCTGGCTCTTATGTCCTCGCTTAATTCAACTATCTCACAGTCTGCTTGCGTAAACTACACTGTATCAGTTATTGACTCTGTAACTGGCGAGGAAGTGAAGCGATACCCACGGAAGAGAAACTTGATCCTAGACCAAGGGTTAAACCAGATTGCAGTAAACTCTTGGGTCCAGTGTTTTGCCGTAGCAGCTTTAGGCACGGGAACGACGCCCACAAATCGCAGGAACGCTTCAATAACCTTTACCCGTTCGGGCACTACGGTAACGGCATCTGCTGCATTTTTCGTCAACTCGGATGTTGGAACTTTGCTTAAGTTCGACACTGGCGCAGAGATGTATATTACGGCGTTCACCTCGGATACCGTTGTCACGGTTGGCGTATCGGGAGCCTTGTCAGCATCACAAGGGACTGTCTGGTTCGTAAATCAGACAGCTCTAATTACCGAGACTAAACGTAGCCAAACTTACAGCAATAACGGTGGGGCAAATGGTTCGACTTATGTAGGTGGCATCTACACCCACAAGAGAACATTTGTTTTCTCGGCGGAGTCCGGCAATATCACGTATAGGGAAATTGGCTGGTCATGGACGGCCACGGTGGGCGCAAACTTATTTGGGCGCGATCTATTTCCGGGTGCTGGGATAAGCCTAACCGCTTCGCAGCAACTCCAAGTTATTGTAGAGTTGGCCGTAACCTATTCACCTGTCACCCCTATCTCCTACACAAATGTCATAACAGGTGGATTTGGGGGTAATGGGAATCAGTGTTTGGAATGGATTATAACGACATCTGTAAATACCAACGGAACAACTGGTAATGATAGTGTAAATAGCGCCAGAATGGACCCATACGCCAACAGGCAAACATGCCTATCTACGACTGCTAGTGCTCTGAGAAATGGGTCTCTTGCGAGTAACGATATAGGCAGTCAGACTCAATCAACTGACGTAAGTTTAGCAAAAGCTTCTTATACTGCCGGTTCTTTTAGATTCGTAGAAACCGGCGTCCTGGGGATTGCCAATGGAAACAGAAGCGATTGGCGGTCTATAATTATAGGGAACGTAAACGTAAACAATGGAAATTTAGTAAGCACTTACTTCAGAATCCTGCTAGATGCCTCCGCCACCAAGCTCTCAACCCATACGCTTTCACTTACATTCACTATGAATTGGGGAAGGGTGCTGGTTAATGTTTGATGAAAAACAGAATCTACAATCCATTGACCCGGCGAATGGAAGTCGAGGGGTCGGAGCACCACAAGCCTAGCTTCATCGCCATGGCTAGCAGCTTGCTCGATGCTGCCGTAAACACGGTTAAACGTGTGGCGGACGGGGAAAAGGTTCTGGCTACGGATGAGGTGCTGGCGGAGCGCAAAGCTACGTGCCTGGAGTGCCCCCAATGGAACCCCCGTGGGTGGGGTGGGCTGGGCAAGTGCGAGGCGTGTGGGTGCAGCGGGCTAAAGCTTACGCTGGCGGCAAGTCAGTGTCCCCTTGGCAAGTGGGAAAGGTAAGCCTTGACGTTTAGCTGGGGTTACGGTTTTAACCTTACCAATGAAAATGCACGATGTTTCGTATGAGTATGAGTCGCCTAGCTGCCAGATGGCTTCTGATTCCAAGGAAGGCAAGAAGCGCAAAGAGTATCCATGCCTTTACATTCGAGGGAAAGCTATCCCCAAGCTAGAAGTGGGCGAGGACGGTATGGGGATTGCCACGATCAAGTTTCGCATCCTTGGCTATCGTGAGCCAACGGACGGCGAGAAGACGCTTGAACTTGAAGTTTACGAAATTGGCGGCGAAGGTGCGACCATGGAAGAGACCGACACTGGCGATGATGAGGCGGATGGGCTGGACGAAGCCTTCGACAAGGTTGCCAAGGAGTATGACTATAAGGAATAACAAGTTATGCGCGTATCTCAAATCTATGTGGATGCAATAGAGGCGCTGGGTAAGTGCGACGAGGCTACGGTATTCCGTCGCTTGTCGGACGCTGTGCGCCTGCTTTCCAACAAGGGGGTGTTTGACCCGACCGTTGCGTTCATGGACATATCCATGGGGGTTGACGGGATTCTGACCCTGCCATTTGAGGTAGGGACGGTGCTGGCGGTAAATGCCGGGTGCAGACCGACGCTACTGCGGGACCAATGGTTTCAATATCATTTGAATGGGGTGGGGACTGAGATGCACACGGACTGTGGCTACTCGGATGTTCTCGCGCAGAATGTGCCTGTTATCCGGGAGCTTGAAGCCCCGGTTAAACTGGTGGCTAAGCCTGAGCGCGTCTCGGACAATAACAAGGTGGTGCGGGTGTTTGGCTGGGACAGTAACGGTGCGCGGATATACTCTGTCGAAGCGGGCGTTACGGTTGACGGGTTCCTTGTGCCGTTGGTGTTTGGGTTTCCTGCGGTCAACGTGAATGCCCCTGCCATTGGCAAGATTGACCGCGTGCAGAAGGACAAGACCAATGGCTACGTGGAGTTGGTTGGCGTCAACCCCTTGGTGCCCACCACGGAGCTGTATCGTTTAGGCTACTATCAGCCAGTGGAGACAGACCCCTCGTATCGCCGTTTGCGTGTGTCTGCCCCGAATGGGACTAGGAATGTCCGCATTGCCTACAAGAAGAACGACACCGAGATTCGCAGCCAAGACGACTGGATTCCTTTGGATAACCGCGAGGCTATCCTACTGGCGATTAAAGCGGTGAAGTTTCGTAATGCCAATAATTTCGAGTTGGCGCTGGCAGCGGAAACTGAGGCGCAGCGGCTCTTAAATGAAGAGGCTGCATCGCGTAAGCCCGCCACCTCACTTTCTGCGCCACAAGTTATCCGCACGGATGAATGGGATTCTGGTGCGGAAGGGATGTTTTACTAAGCTCAATTACTATGCCCGACTCCGGCCAACTAACAGATGGGTCTTCTTCGTTTGTGACGGGGATGGACAGTTACTCTCAGCCATTGCAGCTAGAGCCCACGGCCTATGTGGCGGGGCAGAACATCACCTGCCGGGGCGGTATCGCCAAGACTCGTCCAGGCTCTAAGTCATTGCTGCGTTTACCCGATGGCAATTTGCAGGGGATGGAGCTGTTCAAGCCCACCACGGGCTATGCCTCGATAGTGGCGGTGGTGGATGGGCTGGTCTATGTTTCGCCGTCACCGTTTATCACTTACACGCAGTTGGATGGGATACAGTTTAGTCCGGTAAGCCGCTTTGTTACTTTCACAAACTGCCTGCAATCAACGTCCTATAATAGCCAAGGCGAGATTGTGTTTCTGGATAACCCAAAGGCGATCCTGATAATGCAGGACGGTTTAACCAGAGCGGCGATGTGGGATGGGTCGGTCTCGCGCCATTTGGACCCTGAGCAATCAGGGGAGGAGATTACGCCGGACGGTAAGGACGAGACGCCCATCGGTCTTTGGTGTGTGTGGAGTAACAATCGCCTATGGGTGAGCAGGGATAATCAAGTGCTGGCTTCGGACATTGGCAACCCGCTCAAGTTTACCGAGACCCAATATATCAATGAGGCGCGGGCGTTCTATCTGCCGTCTAGTTGCACGGGTATTGTCGAGACAGTGGACCAAGACGGCATTATCGTGTTCACGCAGAACGAGGGGATTTTCATTCGTAGCTCCATCCAGAATAGGTTCCAGTGGTTATCTACGCCGGAGTTCCAAAAGACCGTGCTGCCAAATGTGGGGTGTGTGGCTCCCCGGTCTATCGTTATTCAGTATGGGCTAATCTGGTGGTTTAGTGCCAAAGGTTTAATGTCGTTGAACTCGGCGATTCGTGCCAATGTTTCCTCCAAGCTTTCCATTCAAGATAACGAGATGATGGCGAGCAAGTTTGCGGTGGGGTCGGACCTGAGCCGGATATGTGGCATAAGCCACGAGAACTACCTGTTGATGAGCGTGCCCTACGGGGACAGCTTCAACACCCATACTTGGGCATTGGATCAGAACCCATTTACGCAGGAGGGGGGAGACGCCAACTCTTGGGCGTCTTACTGGACTGGCTGGCGTCCCGTAGATTGGGCGAGCGGACAGGTGTTTTCCGAGGAACGCACCTTCTTTGTGTCCAAGGACTATGATGGGAAGAACCGGGTATGGGAGGCTTTTCTTCAAGAGCCTAGCGACAACGGGACGCCCATTGAGTGCTACCTTCAGACCAAGGAATACTCGTTTGGCAATGGGGACCGCAAGCGATTCCAGTATGCTGAAATCTTCGCGTGTGAAATCTATGGGCCGGTGGAGTTTGGCGTGTTTGTGGCGGCACAGAAGGGTGGGTTCCAGAAGATCATGGAGAAGCGTATCGTGGCGAGTGCCGGGCAGGTCAACTACGGGGTGAGCTATGGCGGTAATCCCGGCCAGCTTAAGTTTGCGGGTAATAGGCCGCAGTTCCGCACGCTTAAGACGGGTGAGTTGGGTGGTCCCAATGACTGCAACGGGTGCGGGGTGGAGTCGGACATACCCACGAATATTGACAGGGCGTTTTCGCTTTTGATTGTCTGGCACGGGGCATTGGGGGTAAATGGGATTCGCTTGTTTGCTTTGCCGGATGCCGAGAATTACGGCGGGGCTTGTGAGGATGACGAGGAAGGGCCGCGCACGCTGTCATTCGACGGGTGCGGATCAAGTGAGTCACTGTTCGTCCAGACGGGGCCATTTACCGTGGCTAGCTCTACGCAGGCGCGGTGTGTGATACCGGAGGATAGCGTGGTCTCGATATGTGCGGAAGCTACGGTGACGACGATTCTAAGCCAGGCTGCTGCGGACAGACTGGCAGGTATAGCCGCGACGCAAAAAGCATCGTGGCTGGTGGAGAACACTTGAAATAACCTAGTTTAGCGTTAATAACCAATTTACATGAGCAACGTCCTTCCACTTACAATTCGCACAGGTGCACTCCCGCCCAATGCTACATATACTCCGCAGCAGTTCTTGGACGTGCTGGCGACGGCCTTGCAAATCGAGAGTCAGACACAGTTTGCTTTGTTCGTGTCGGGGGCGGTGGAGCCTGTCTTTAACGCGGGGCCATTCCTGCGTGACGGGATTACTTGGCGGGTGTGGAAGGATTCGCTGGGGGCTTATGGCCCGCTGGTGCTGGAGCAGGAGTCGCTACGGTATGCGGTAAGCTTTACCGCACCTGACGAGACCAAGTATGACTTCTGGATTAAGTTGGATGGAGCGGGTAAAGGGCAAGGTGTGTTCAAGTATTTTGGTGCGGCGTGGGTGGATGTTTACTCGGATATATTCTACTCTAAGGCGCAGATTGACACGGCGATTGCCGGGGCTTTGCCGGTGGGAATGATGTTTCCTTTTGCCGGTGCGGCTGCGCCTACGGGTTATTTGTTGTGTAATGGCGCTCCGGTAAGTCGGGTAACTTTCGTGCAATTGTTCAATGTGACGGGCACTACCTATGGAGCCGGTGATTTGCTGACTACTTTTAACGTGCCTGACTTGCGCGGGCGCACGCTTGTTGGAGCTGGCGTAGGGGATGCTGTTGACGCTACTACGTGGAATCGCGGGCAGAAATACGGTGCGGAAACGGTAGCTCTGACGACGGCGCAAATACCCGCTCATTCCCACGGGGTTAATCAATATGGTGCTAATAGCACGTCTAGCGGCGGTTTCAATAACACGCCTCCGCAGAACTCAAATAATCAGGTAACAACGCTTTACACTGGTTTCCAGACTACTGAAACTGGCGGCGGTCTAAGCCACGCAAACATACAGCCTTCATTGGGAATCAACTACATCATCAAGACCTAATGGAGCTGGCTGAAATAACATCCGGCTTAGGGGTAGTGACGGCTAAGCGGGTGGAAGAGGCCATTGATAAGCTCCTATTACTGCCGCAAGCCAAGTGCGAGGTGTTGCACCATTTCCCTGAGCCGGGGGTGTATCTGCGCGAGGCGAGGTTTCCGGCTGGTGCGATGGTGATTGGTCATCATCAGAACTTTGCGCAGACGAATATCTTTGCGAAGGGGAGGGTGACAATGCTTTTGGACGACGGGACTACCTTGGAGTTAAAGGCACCGATGAGTTACCACGGGAAGCCTGGGCGGAAGATTGGGTATATCCATGAGGACGTTGTGTGGTATAACGTCTATCAGACCGATGAGCAGGACATTGAGAAGCTTGAGGCTTACTACCTGACCAAGCCCGAATCGTTTAACCGGCGTCCTGCGGATGAGCGTAAGTTATTGGCCGCGATCCATGCACAAGGTGATTACCGGGGGATGATAATGGACAAGGGGATGGAGCAGGAGGCGATTGACTTGGTGGTGAAGGATGAGAGCGACATGGTGGACATGCCCCACGGGAGCTACAAGTGGCAGCTAGGCTCGTCGTTAATCCACGGTAAGGGGATAATGGCGACGGCGGACATTGCGGTGGATGAGGAGATAGGGGCGGCAAGGCTGGGTGGTGGCAGGACGCAGCTAGGAAGGTTCACCAACCACAGTTCTAGGCCCAATGCGAGGTTTCGCTACTTGGACAATGGGGATATTCACCTTTACGCGATAAGCCCCATAGAAGGGCAGCGGGGGGGTGTTGTCGGGGACGAGATTTTGATTGATTATCGGGAGCCTTTAGCTCAAATCCATAACATATAATATGAGCGCAGCAATCACAGCAGCCGTAGTTGGCGCGGGAATCTCAGCCGCAGGCGCGAGCCGAGCGGCTAGGGCTGGCCGCACAAGGGCGCAGAGCGTGGACATTGATAGGCTCAACACGCAGGCCACGGGTATAGCCGGGACTAATGCGCGGGCATCTATTGCACTGGAGAATGAGCTGACGCCCGAAGTGGCGCAGTTGCGTAGTGAATCCATCAGGCAGTTGCTTGGCGATATGGGCGGAGAGGACCAAACCACGGCCCTCCTGCGCGACCGATTTGCGGCTATGCTTAGTGGTGAGGGCGGCGGGGATATATCTCTGCTTAGAGCCGCGAATAACCGTGCTGCGGAAGACTTGGCGATGGGCAGTGAGATACCCTTGGATGTAAGGAATCAAATGGTAAGGGTGAGTGCGGCCAATGCGGCTAGTGTGGGCGGGGGTGGGCTAGGACTTGGGCGTGACATTGTTGCGCGAGACCTTGGGCTGAACTCGCTGCAACTGCGTGATAACCGTTTAACCAATGCCCTAGCATCTGGTCAGGCTTTTTTTAATGCTGGGCAAGAAGGGCTGGGCAATCAGTTCAATGCGCTATCCGGTCTTGGCAACCTGAGCAATACGGCCTTTGGGCGTCGGCAGGCATTGGCGACCTTGGGGCAGGCGATTGAGCGGCCACAGGTGGGGCTGTCGCAAGGGAGCATTGCGGATATTTCCGTGGGTAATACCAATGCGAGCAATGCGTCCATGCAGCAGAACGCGGCGGTGAGGGCGCAGATGTGGAACTCCTTGGGGCAGCTAGGTGGTCAGATGGCTGGGGCTGGGCTGGGTATGTATGCGAATCGAGCACCTACGCAGCCATTGTCCACGGTGCGCACGCAGCCAACGGCCTCGTCCTTTGGTGGCTCGTTTAACCAGCCATTGGGATTAAACTACAACGCCGGGTTTGGCAGATAATTTACATACTTCCCATGGCAACTTTACAAACAGGCTCCGGCCAACTATCGCAGCGCATTGACCCAGGGTTGGTTGACCCGCGCTTGCTTGCTGCGGACTTTTCGCGCATAGGCCAAGGGATTGAGCAAGGGATGGGGTTGGCGAACAACTTTGCCACGATGAGGGAGAACGCGCAGATGCGTCCTATCCGTGGTGCGTTGGCTAATTTCGAGTTGGCAAAGGCGGAGGAGTTTGCGGCGCAGGCGGCTAATCGCGGGGCGTTGGCGGATCTGAACATAGCTGCGTTGGAGGCTGCTCAAGCGCGTATGCCTTTGCAGGATGAGGCTTTTGCGTTTAGGTTGGCTCAAGAACAAGAAGACGCACGAATCAAAGCTATGATTCCAAGGGTAATTTCCGAAGGCACGAGCACTAGTGGTGGCTTTTTTTCCTCTCCCGATGGCCGTTTTCTTCCGCGTGAAACGATTAGGTCTGGTGAGGCTATCGTTAATGGACAGGTAGTTCCTTTTAGCAATGTTGTGAACATGGAGTCGTCAGCGGACGTGCAGAACAGATTGAATTCGGAGGCATTGGACAGACGCGGTAAGGAGGCTGCTGTTATGTTCAATGAGTCGCGTGCAAGGGTGGGTGACTCTGATCCAAGGACTACCGCTGCTATTCCCGTGCAAGGTCAAGACGCACAAGGAAACACAACGGTAACATTTTTCAATAATCTTGGTGAAAAATTAGGGACACAGATTACTGGTGTTGTGCCGGTTAGGCCGCTTAGTGCTTTAGACCAGAGAATAGCTAATCTAATGGCGGGTGAAAACGCAGCAAGTAATCCTACTGGAGCTGGCGGACAGGTGGCAGAATCTCGGCCTAATCCATTCTTAGGTGGTGGGGGGCAACCTGCTGCTGCCGCGCCTGTCCAGGCTGCTACGGCTATGCCTGTTGTGGCGGAACAATTTGGTGATTTTCGGGATTTCCTACCTAGAACTACGGTTGGTGCTTCAACTCCTGCTGCGCCCGGTCGGAGTGCTGGCATGACTGCTATTGTGGGCGAAGCGGTTCCTGCTGGTAAGCCTGCTGCGGCTCCATCGCCATTGGATGCGATAACGAGGAAGCCGACTCAAGCCTCAACGGCTAAGCCTGCTTCACGCGCACAAACGCCTCGGGATAAAGCCGCACAGGCATTTCGTAAAAGACAGGCCACTGAAACATTGGCTGAAATAAGCAAGCTTGTCGCCGATGGTGGAGCAACGGTTATAAACAGGGACGGCAGCACACGCATTGTCCAGTTGAGTCCAGCAAGGGCCAAGGAATTGGAGAAGGAACGGTTGGCCGCGATTAAAACGCTGGGACTTTAGGGTGGACGATGGGCGGGGAAGATGGTTTACTTTGGTAAAGTAAAAACTATGGCATCCATCGTCCCCTTTTTTGATGTTGAGCAATCTCCCGAGTGGCAAGGTGGGGACATTGATCGTAAGCGCGAGATACTTAAATCGTGGTATGCCTACAACAGTGATATTGTTAAGGGCGATAGCGAGCTAGAGGACATGCTACAAACTACGGCTAACAAGCTGGTTGTGGAACAGGACATTGGGGCAACTGGTTGGGAGAGTGTAGGGGATGCAGCAAGGACGATTGTGCCCGCTATTGGCGGCACGGTTCTAGGCGGTCTTGTGGCAGCGAGCACGCTAGGTATTGGCGCGGGTGCTGTTCCGGTCGGTGCGGTAGCCGGTGGCATCTTAGGCGAGACATTGCAACAGAGGGCGGCAATGGAACGAGGCACGCAATTTGGTGGTGCTCCGCTTGCTGCGCTGGCCTTTGGTGCGGCCAATGCTGTTCCCGGTGGCAGTTTTGCCGGACGTGCGTTAAGGCCGCTGGTTAAAGAGGCAGGGAAGACGGCGGCGAAGTTTGCCGTGCTTGGCGCTGGCGGTAATGCTATCGAGCAACAAGAGCTTAGGGGCGAGATTAACCCGACTGAGGTTGCTATGGCCGGTGCGCTTACAGGTGTGGGCGGCGGTCTGTTGGATGGCGGCGTGATGCTTGGTCAACGGGTGCTCCGAGGCCGTGCCCAAGGCGGAATGCCGGTTGTTGATTTGGCGGCTATGTCTCCCGACGACTTGACTACGGATTCGCTGGCGCGGGTGACTGACTTTAAAGCGGAAGAAGCTTTATCACGGGACGCACAGATGGCGGCGGCAAGGGCTGGCAGGCGGGAAGAGGATGCGTTTGCCATGGCGGAGGCGCGGCTGTCCGATGACTTGGCCGCTGGGGACTTTGACGCACGGGTTGCGATGGACGATGCGGTTCCGGTTGTTGAGGAGCCGCCTATTGAGGCAACGCTTTCGATCATGGATGAGACGCCTGTTGAGGCTTTGCCTGCTGCGGCCAATCCTGCGGCGGCACAAATGCCTGAGTTCACCCCGTCGCTGGTGGCACAGGCTGACGCTGCACAAGGCGGGTCAATGGAAGCGGTGAACGCAGCGGCCAATCAAATGTCGGGTGCTACTCCGGTGGCTAGGGAAGGTGCGCGTGGCGATCAGTTCCTTGCTGGTGTAAGACAGGGACAGGCGGATGAGGCAATTACTCCGGTGGATGATTTCACGTCAAGGAACGTAGGCGGGGCGGTGGATGGCGAGGTGGTTCCTGTCATGGACGAGGCTGCGGCGATGGGCAGGCCATTGGTTGAGCCGGTGGTGGAAGAGTTTGATTCGGCTGGTTCCATGCTACGTGGTGTTGCGCCAACGACCGAGCGCGTAAAGTGGCAGAATCTCAACAAGCTGGTTAAAGAAGGGGAAGAGCAATTCACCAAAGCGACCAAGGAGATTAAGGGCAATATCAGCAAGGCGGAGCGCAGGGTAAGGGAGGCCCAACAGGACGCGAACAAGGAGGCGTTACAGCTAGAGCTGGCCCAACGTCGCGCTGCGGTGGTGAATGAGCTGGGTGAGCCGGTGGACCGCAATGCGGCGCAGGCATTGGCAGACTATGAGAAGGCGCTGTCTATGTATGACCCTTCCACGAATGTTCGCGGGGATATTATCAACAGGTTCACGACTGGCCAATACGGCGGAAGGTTGTCCGGCGAGATGGACAATGCGCTTGGAATAGAGGCGGAAGCCGTGAAGGTGCGCATTGAAAAGGCTGGCAAGATCGCCCTTAAGATGGCGGACAATGAGGCTGTCACGCCAGCGGAGCGGCAGTTCATGAATGACACGCTTACCGAGCGTGGGAAGGAGCGCCTTGTGGAGTATCAGCGTAAAGCAAAGGCTACCGTGGGCGGTAAGGTGTTAAATGAAAGCTCCGGGGTTGAGCCTGCTGACGAATTGCTTGAAGGGTTTAACGAAAGCTTTGAGATATTAGGCGACGAAGATACTAACGGGGCTTTGCAGGCAATCACCGATGCGTTTAACCGGGGAGCCGAGAAGCCACCGGCCTTTGTCTATCCCGAGTATGACAAGGAGAGCGTGCGTGTGCGTATGAGTGCGGCTGAGCGTGCGCCGGACAAGGTGCGGCAGGCTAGGCGGGCTGAGCGACTGGCCAAGCAACTGAGCGATGCGGAGGTGGCCAAGGGCGGGGCGATGGGTATTCGTAGCGGAGCATTGCCGTCCGCTGGCGAGCCATTGCTGGGCGGTGTGGCAGGGTTCTTGTCCACGACGCAGGACGAGGGGGAGAGTGATGAGGAGTTCGCGGAACGCCGGTTAAACAACGCCTTGCTTGGCATGGGCGTGGCTACGCTGGGCGCGGCGGGGATTCGCCGCTTGGCTAAGGCTATGGGCGTGGAGCCTATGGGGATGGACCTGGAGAAGCTGGGCGCGGCTGTCCAAAAACCCGCCAAGAAGCGGACTAGGGCTGAGCTGATGGCGGAGTATATTGCTCTTAACGAGGCGGCTGCGGCTGCGCAGAAGGGGACGATCTTTGAGAACATGAGCGCGGGCGTGGCGGCTGCTGCTGCGGCTGGGCCGGTGCCGGGGTTTGACGTTAAGGCGGCGGTGGCAGCGCGGGAGCAGGCAAGGAAAGTGGCGCGGCTAGGGGAAAGAGCTGGTGAAACATTCATGGACAAGGTGAGCCGTAAACCGTTGGAAGTGGGGACTGCGCTTGAGCGAACCTTCTCTTCATCTACGGACAAGATCATGCGCCGCCTGGAGAAGACCTTTAACAACACTAATTACGATTTCAATTACTTCCGCGCCAAGCTGAACAACTTCGGGAAGAACCATGCCAAGGGAGCGGAGTCGTTTATTGATAACGAGCTTCTTCCGCTTAGCTCGGTAGATGGAACTACTGTGGGCGAGTCAAGTATCATGAACTTCCTTCGCACGCCTTTCTTTGGTGAGTCTGAGCTTATGATTCGGGCTAAGGCGCAAGGTGTAACCCCCGCTCAATATGGCGCGAACTTGGACACGTTGCTTGAAGCAAAGCTGGCGAAGAATCTCTATGGCCGTGGCTATACTGCTGACGAGGTGGGCAACTTGATGACTGAGGCGGAAGCGGATGCGTTCATTGGTGCGTTCGGCAAGGATTACGAGGCGTCTGCCAGATTTATCAATGATGGCTATAAGCGATTACTGGATAAGAAGGTGGAGAATGGAATGCTGAGCAAAGAGGATGCCGATTTCTGGACCAAGCTTTCCCCTGATTACGTGCCCTACAACCGCATATTCAGTGAGGACGAGCTGACGGACATGGGCAGCGGGTTTGCCCGTGGCGGCAATGTCATTGGCTCGCTGAGCAAGGCTGGGTTATTTCCAAAGCGCGAGGGTAGTAGCCGTATGGTTGCGTCTCCGATTGATGGGCTGTTCACCCATGCTGCAACTACGTTCTCGCAAATGGGCAAGAACATCGCGGCTAAATCTATGGCCGATGCGCTTTACATGGCGAGCAAGATTGACAACAGCATCGTCTCCAAGCCTTTGTTTCGTGTGAGCGCGCAGGACACTGCGCTCTACGCCAAGGGGACCGTCTTTGATTTAGGCGATGGCAAGTTTCAGTTAATGGGCGAGGGGAATGTCCCCGTGAAGGACATAGATGGGCTGTCGGTATTCCTCGATAAGAGTCAGGTAAGGGAAACGTCCGAGGGTAATTTCGTGGGCGACGGCAAGATCATTAACAGTGGTGATGCAACGGGTGAGCATGTGCTTACCTACATGGAAGACGGCAATCAGCTAAAGATGGTAGTGAGCAAAGAGGTGGAAGATGCCATGAAGGGGCTGGGCGTGGCGGGAGTGGGGATATTGGGCAGGCTCATGCGGATTCCCACCTCGATTTCTCGGGCGGGCTTTGTTGGTTTGAGTGCCCCCTTTGCGGCCATGAACGTATTCGTGGATACCACGACCTCCATTATCAACACCAAGGGATACAGTGGGCTCAATGACTTGGCAGGTGGCTATGCGAAGTCCTTGACTACGGCCCTAAGCGGCTTTGGTGGGACGGATAATGAGCTGCGTGAGCTGTATCGCCGGACGCAAAGCAACTTCTTCCAGAAGGATATTCTGCGGGATGCCTCTAAGGACCGTCCTAATTTCAGCAAGCTCATCAAGCCGGTGACTACCATTGATTGGAATACCCCCATGGATATTTTCAAGAAGATGGAAGATTTCGTGGGCGTGTCAGAGGAGATTACCCGTCTCAAGATTTTCCAACTGGAGGCAAATCAGTTGGCGCAGGAAGCCTTGGCCAAGGGTGCCAAGATTCAGTTCGACCCCAAGACGCGGGTATGGACCGGCGAGGATGACGCGATTACCCGGATCTACACCATTGCCGGTGAGCAGTCCATGGAGAGAACGGCCAACTACATCAACCGTGGCAACTGGTCAACGGGCATGAATAGCGTGTTTTTGTTTTTCCATGCCAATGTGGCAGGCACACGCGCCAACGTCAGGGCGGCACGTAGAGATCCCATGGCGTGGGCGATTAAGGTATTGGGCGGTGTGGGCGGTGGGCTGGCAGCAGCGACCTACTACAACCTGTCCAGTCCTGAGCGGGCCGAGGTTTATACCAACATCCCGGAGTCTGACCGGCAGAATAACTTGCTCTTAGTGGCTCCCAATGGCGAGCGTGACGACGAGGGGAATCCCTTGGTCCTCCGCATCAAGCTTCCCCCAGGTATTGGCCGCGTGGCGCAGACGGTGCGGCGGGCGGTTGAGGGGGCTTACGGGTTTGGTCAAGAGACTGGAACCATGGATTACTTCACGAAAGCCGGGGCGGATCTCTTGGCCTTCGGCGTGCCGCTTGGCGACAGTGGCGCATCTACACTGGTGCCGCAAGGACTCAAGCCTCTGGTCGAGGCGAGCGATACGTTTAACCGGAACCTGTTCAGTGGCCAGCAAGTGGTGAGCCGCCAGCTACAAGACCTGCCAAGCGAGGATCAGTTTGACTCGCGCACGTCCTTGACGGCAAGGGCCGTGGGCAGGGCGCTTGGGGTAAGCCCGGTGAAGCTGGACTACATTGGCAAGGGCTATGCCGGTGGTTTATTTGAGCAGGCTATTCAGCTTTCAGACAAGGCCGTGGCTGCGGTCACTGGACAGGATGCGGCAGACGGCAAGGGGCGTGGGGTTTTGACGCAGGTGGTTCAACGGTTCACCAAGGGACAGCAGGGTGAGCAGTTGAATCGGTTCTACGCCAAGATGGACGCGGCCACCGAGACCAAGAAAGGGCTGGACGTGGCGCTTGCCCGTGGAGACACGGCGCGGGCGGATCAACTCTTAGAGGCGGGCATCCCCCAGCTAGTCAACTATGAGATTCTTACGGGAATCAGGACCAAGATCATGGATAACTACGGGCAAATCCGGCAGTTGGAGAATGTATCCATGGACCGTGCCGAGAAGGCTGAGCTGGTGCTGATGCTGCGTAACACGAATGCTGAGCTGGCGCGGATAGGCGTCACTATTACTGACAAGATGGAAGCGGACTTGGCTGCGCGGGAGGCGGGGCGGTAAGGTGGGGATTAGGCTTGCCCCTTTTTAGCGAAGTGGTGAGTTTGGCCTTACCCCTTCGGCATGGGAATAAAGCCGCCTTGTATCGGGTCGCACCGAGCCGTCTAGCAATGTCGATAAACTGCCTCGCCGTGGAGCGTCACGGATACTTTCACGGGGCAGTAATGGCAGGCGGTGGGATAAGAAGAGCACCGCGTAAGGCGTAGATGATCGCCTCGCGCAGCGTAGTTCGCTCCCGCATCTGCCCGCCTGTCGCATGAATCCCATCGGGTCTGATTACGAGAAATGTCCACGGGCACAATGGGTGGTCTCGCTCGATTGCGAATTGGTGGTCTCGGTAGCTGCCATAAAATCCGTGCTCCCATTGTTCCGTGCATCTCAACCTGGGAGCCGAACTAGCGTGCGCAGCACAAGCAGGTTTAGTTTTGGTAGTTGTCATGTGATTACTCAAAGTGAATGCGGATGTAATCCCCGTCCCAACCTGGGATTGGGCATGGGCCAAGGTCAATTAGGGTAATGGCGTATTCTGCGGTGGTCTTGGTGTAGCCCCGCGAAAACCGGACCTGCTTAAGTTGCTCCCGGATGTTGTAGATTTGCCCCATCCAGCGGGGTGTAATGGCGCGGTATTCGATGCGCTTGCCACCTGTCAAGGTTTGGTCAAACCAGTGGAAGGTGAGTGACAGGCAGAGTAGCGATGGGTCGATTTTCACTTGAGTATTGTAAGCAAAGCCTCGAAAGCGTCTTTGTCGCTGTTGATTCCGCTTTTTTTGCTGATGTATTTGCGAATGCGCCCGCTTTCGCGCGATCTGAGGAATCGGATTATCTGGGTGTTGTTGAAGATGGCGTGCATTGCGGCTGCTTGCTCTTTCGTTTCGATCAGGAGTGGCAGGGTGAAAGGCTTGAAAGCCTTTGGTGCGGTTGGATAGGATGAGTCAATTTTCATGGGTGTGTTGGTTGAGCTTGTTTCAGTTCCAAAATCTTCTGTTCGCAAAGAGCATCGGCAGTCTCGTTGTCCTTGTCGCCTGCGTGTCCTTTGACCCACACTGGTTTAACCGTGTGGGTTTTTAACTGTTCCCACAAGCGATGAACCAAGTCCATGTTCTTTCCTTTGCGCTCCCACTTCATCCGCTTCTTGGTAGAGTGGCCCATGTAGCCCGCGCAGATGGCATGAATGGCGATTTGCGAGTCAGTCCTGAGCATTACCATGCACGGCTCCCGAAGTGCCTCTAAAGCCTCGCAAATGGCAGTTAGCTCCATGCGGTTATTGGTGGTCGTTTCTGCTGACGCTCCCGCGATGGTCTTGCAGGCGTTGCCATAGCGCAAGATTGCGGCCCATGCCCCTTGTCCGGGGTTTGGTTCGCACCCGCCGTCTGTGGTTATCGTTATGTTCTTCATTCGTTACCTGCAATGACTGCTGCGTTTAGCCTCCTCATGGTCAACCAAGTAAGTAAATCAAACAAAGTAATTTTCCCCTGCTTACTTCCTTGCTGGCATGGGGGAGGATGGCTTTGTTGGTGGGGTAAACCAAATTAAACCCAATGACAAAAGAAACACTCGCAGCCCTGTTAAACGGGCGAGAATACGGTAGCGAAATAACCCAGGAGGAAGCTGCTGCTGCCAAAGCTGCGGGCCTCGTCGTGATCTTCGGATACTCCGATGACAACATGGAGATTCGTGGCGCAATTTTCGACGAGTTATCTTGCTGTGACGGAATGGAATTTAAACTAAACCGCAATGGCCTTGCAATGGAATGGGTGCGGTGGGAAGATAAATGCGAAGGGGATGCTCGTGCGTATTTCGAGGATGAACGACTACCATCTGTGACGATATGTGCTATTTGGGGGTCAGATGGATACTCTTGGACTTACGATGCTAAATTCCCCCACTCGACTTTTGACGTGATGGAAGACGGCGAGAAGTATTGTCGCGGCATCGTGTTTTCCTTGGCCGAGGTTTTGCCCTGCATTAGCGACTCCTGTGAACAAAACATGGCTATCGCCTACAAGGATGCTGTCAACGGTAAGCCAATGCCAGAAAAATACGTGGAAGAAAACGGACGTTTGCTTTTCGAGCTTGGCTACATTGCAGGCCAACAGGCCGCGCTCAAGGAAGTCCGCGCCACCCTGCGCTCCCCCGCTACCTCCCCTTTCTCGTCAAACACGACGAGCAATTAACAAAATAGACACAATACAACAATGAGCTTAATCGCAAAAGATAGTGGAGGCGGAACAGACTTCGCCCCAATTCCGGCAGGCATGCATCACGCAGTCTGCTATTCCGTGGTAGATATTGGAACACAGCCGCAAGTGGGGACGTTCCCGGCGCGGCGCCAGATCGTCATTACGTGGGAGATTCCTGCGGAGACTATCGAGATGGGAAAGGACGGCAAGAAGGTGATGCTGCCCCGCGCTGTAAGCTCACGCTTCACCCTGTCCTTGGCCAGCAAGGGCAATCTACGCCCCATGTTGGAGTCGTGGCGCGGGCGGGCCTTCACGCCGGAGGAGCTGGCTGGGTTTGACCTTAAGAGCCTGGTAGGGGCCAACTGCCTTATCAACATTATCCACGAAAAGGGTAAGGGCGAAAATGCGCACAAGGTTTACGGCAATGTGGCGAGTGTCAGCCCGTTAATGAAGGGGACGCCCAAGCTTACCCCACTTAACCTCAAGGTTCTGTTCTCCTTGGACGAGTTTAACGGGACGATCTCGGATGACATTCCAGATTGGGTGGTGAAGTTGATTAACAACAGCAAGGAATACCTTGCCTACGGTCAGCCTGCGGCAGCTAAAGGCGGGACTGCGCCTGCTGGTGATGCACCGGCAGACGACGGCGATGTTCCTTTTTGAGCACTAACAATTACTCCGCCTAGTTTGGTCGCTGGGCGGAGTTGGGTCGGGCCGTGGTGGTCCAGGCGACACCTGCCTAATGTGGTGATGACTTTTCGGTGGAGAGTAACCGTTCAATTTTTACAAAACCATGATACATTTATTACAATCATTTGCAGGCGGATTATGTTTCGCCTTTGGTGCCTTCGTAGGCATCGGTGTTGCTGGCCTGCTGGTTGGGCGTCGGGATAAAGCGCGTGATGCTTTTTACCAAAACGAGTTCATGAATCTTAACAAGAAGATTGAGCAACGTCTTGGTAAGCAGGTGGAAGCCTTAGAAGTAATTGCTAAAGCCGCTTCGGCGAAGAATACCAATGAAACGAAAACTGAATAAACAATTGCATCAACTGACTGGTGATGTGACTGCACTAACCGGCAACGTGCGCGAATTGGTTGGCTACGTGGACGGCCTTTATGGAAACGCTACTGGACTCCAAGGCGATGTAACTGGATTGAGCGGAGACGCTAGCCAACTTTACGGCGACGTAACTAGACTGACTGGCGATGTAACGGGATTGAGGGGCAATGCGACCGGCTTCTTTGGCAACGTAGACGACTGCAAGTTATCGAGAAAAGACCGTTCCAACTGCATTAACATACAGGATCTAATCGCATGAGCAAAACTGATGTAAGCCATTTCTACCGGCTGTTACCCACGGGTAAAGTCGAGTCCGCCTACGGTGCTTCGATCAAGGAAGCACGGGCAGGCGGATTATTCGCCTCGGCAACCATGGCCCTTAAGATGGTGGCCAATGTCGGGTTGGACATTTGGATCAGAGCAAACCTGTTGGACGCGATGGTGAACAACCCGCGCAATCCTGCGATGGAAAGTATCGAGGACTACAAGCAACGCATAGATGAGCTAAGCGAGGTTAAACGCACCAACGCTGCTGAGTTCGGCACGGCCCTACACAACGCCCTAGAGCACTACCCGCTGCCCTGCCAGGACGACAAGGTGGCCCTTCACTACGCAGCCTGCGTCCCTTGGTTAAAAGCCAACGTGGCAAGCGTGATTGGCAGTGAGCTTATGCTGGCAGATGAACAGATAGGCTTTGCGGGCAAGACGGACTTGGTGTTTTTCGACAATGCAGGGGTGCCCTTCATCGTGGACTTTAAGACTACCGGCTTTAAGAAAACCAAGACTGGCAAGTGGGCTAAGCCTGCGTTTTACCAGTCATGGGTAAGACAGTTGGCGTTCTACGCCCGGTCCTACCAGAAGAAGTACGGCGGGCCATTGCCAAGGGTTATCTCGCTAGCCATTAACTCGGGTGAGCCATGCGAGCCGGTTGCGCGGTTCTGGACCGTGGAAGAGCAGGAGCAGGGCATGAACGAGTTCCTTTGCGCGGCCTACCTGTATTCCTGCGACCGGGACCATTGGCCTGCGGGTCTGTGGGAGTTGAAGGAGCAACGAGGTGGGTCCGTGTCAGTGGACGTGACAATCGTTTAACCGCCGTGCCTGCCCCATCCCTTATCCCTGCGCTCAAGATTGAGCAACCCTATGACTCCGCTACGCGCTGGCTGATACCTAGCAAGAGCGAGGGCGGGGCTGCTTACTTGGTTGACCTAGCTGAAAATGAGGGGTGGGGTTCATGTCAATGTATGTGGTGCCAAACTTCCTACGCCCCGCTCTTAAAGAAGGGGGTGGTGCCTATCAGGACGTGCTCGCATATCACCGATGCGCGGAAGAAGTTCGCGCTGTGGGCAGTGAACGCCTTCGACAAGCAGGATAAGAATAATCGTGAGCAGGACTAGACAAGAATTTCTGTCAGTAACCTAAAACAAAACCAACAATGAAAACCATTATCGACGGCTCTACGCTCCTCGTTCTCGTATTATTCCAAGTCACGCTTGCAATCTGCATGGTGACTGCATGGTGTGTTAACTTCTTCAAGCTCACGCAATGTGACTTCCAAGCCCCGTATAAGGGCGAGGCTATCCACGCAGTGGGGATTATCCCGCCGTTCGCGTTGGTGACGGTATGGTTCAACGCAAAGTAAGCCATGAACCCAAACGAAAAACCTGCCGCTGAAATGGCTTCTCTGCATCGCCTGGTTAGCGGGCGTGCTTTTATTTATTGGCTTTTTATCTACCAGAAATGGCCGATAAAGCCCCTAGCCAAGAATCTGTGGGCGCTTTGGTATGCGATTAAAGATTTGGCGTGCGCTCTCTGGAAACTGGCGGTGATACCGTTCGCACCCGTAGCTTGCGCGCTCGCCATGCTCGCCGACGCAAAGATTCGCGCACAGGTAATAGAGATGCACGCCAGCCGCGCAACGCCGCGTAAGACCGCCGACATTATCGGCACAATTTCATATCGCTAACAAAACAGATCAGAGAGCCAACCCCCAACCCTAGAATAACTATGAACCCAAACGAAAAACCTGCCGCTCAAATGGCTTCTCTGCATCGCATGGTTAGGCACGGTGTATTTTCGGAATTGAAGTGTGATTGCCCGCATCGAAAGGACTGGCGAAATAATGCGGGCGGCGACATGTCCGACTGCACTCTGCACGACTCGGGAAATCTGCCGCCTTGCATACCGGAAATCTGCCCACTGTTTAACAGCGACGACCCCAAAGGCGATCACGACAATATGCGGACGGAAGAGGAAGTGGAGGGAACATGGCTTCCGCCTAACAATCGCAGTCAGCGAGCCGTGAACCCCGCTTCGACAAGCAAAAGCGACGAGCATACGGCTTCGCTGTAGTGCTTGGTTGGGCTCCGTAATTCCGAAATAAAAAACCATGACTACATACCAAATACGCAACGCCCAGCTCGACGGCATCTACATTGACTTCGTAGATGAACAAGTAGCCGCCCACTATTGGCGCGGAAATATCGAAAATTGCAGCGACACCGACTCCCGCAAGGGTGCCGTTATGGGCCGCTACACCCGTGAAAGCGAAGCCGAGGCAGACCGCGCGCGCCTCGACTGGCTCGATGGAAACAGGAGTGCGGCGCTCTCAGCGAGACGATTCATCCGCGACGTTATCGACGACCACCGCAAGCTCAGGCTTAGCGAGTTCGTGCAGCTTTTGCCTCTGCCCAACAAGGAGTAGCCGTAAATCTTTCCACCTATCCCGCGAAAAAGTCCACCGTCACCTGTTCTCACCCCATGAAACGCACCCCCATTAAGAAAGTAAAAAGCAAGAGGGCCAAGGAATTGCGCGAGTATTCCAAGCTACGCGAAGCCTACCTTGCTGCCCACCCCCATTGCCAAGCGACGATACGGCTGAATGGGCTGAACGAGGCGGAGGTGATTGAGCGTCACGGGCATTATGGCACTGGCTTTATGGTGCCACTGGCCACGGAGATTCACCACGTAGGCAAGCGATACGGTTCCCGGTTAAACGATACGGCAAAGTGGCTGGCCGTGTGCCGGACCATGCACATAGCTATCGAGCAGGATAAGACCTGGGCTCGGACGAATGGCCTGCTTGACAACTACTGAGCAGGGTAGCAGGTTCGAGGTGAACCATGAAACAACAGCCTAGACCGACCCGGAAACAGTTTATGAAGCGCGTCCAAGTGGACATTGCAAAGCTTGAGCAGGACGCGGCGGTGCCCCGCATGATGGCAGAAGCTTTGTGCTGGCACTTTGAGCTTAGCTCCGACCGCATTGGCGAGATTGTAAATGCGTATCTTGGATGGATAGAAGCTGGCGGTAAGCCGGTGGAGCGGGTGAATGAACAAGACCTTCCAGTAATCCATGGAGTCGTATGCCCGCCGCTCGTTTAACCAGTGGCCAACTCGAAAAAGTCTTGTCCCGTAGTGGCTACGCTATTACAGGCGGCACTGTTGCCAAGCCATGCCTACCCCGTGAAGGTAGTAATACCGATCCGTTGCCCGAGTTGGAATGCTATCTTGACGGCGGGGCATTGGCAAAGGGCGAAGATAAAAAAGCAAGTGCAGGCCGCTTTCTTGTCAGGGTTAAAGTCTTTCGGAAGCGATTCATTGACCCCGATAACGTCAGCCTTAAATACGCAATTGACTGCCTACGTTACGGAAGCATTTTGCCGGATGATAGAGCAGAAGACATTAAGCTCGAAATCGAGGAGCAAATCAAAGTCAAAACCGACGCAGAAGAAAGAATTGAAATCGAAATCTACGGGCCTGATTCCGTGGAAGCCAAGCAAGCGAACCAAAGGTAAACCATGAGCATCCATATTGTCCCACGATGCGACAGGATTGAGCACACCCCTTGCGGCAGTTGCTGCAATGCCTTTACGGATGAGGAAGGGATAGTAAACCACCATAGCGCAGATAAGCGGGAACAATTTGAGCGCGTTGGAATACGCAGCAAAGGGTGGGAGATACGCATGTGCTTTGATGACGAAGTAAAATACGATTGGGAGTAACAATTTATGAGCGCAATATATGCAGTCCAAAGGACAACGGATCTTGGTTCAGTGGAGTGCCAGGAGTTCCTAAGAACTAACCGCTATTCCAAGCGCGGGTTTAGGACGCGCAAGTATTCCATTCTGCAACTTGACCAATCGGTTAAACACGCCGCTACCCACGGGTATGCTGCCGCGCAAGAGGTGACAGGCGTAAGCATACACAGTATCAAGAAGCACGCGCTGTCGATAAATCGCCGTGGCAAGGACTCGGCGCAGGTTGCGCGTGAGTTTGTGGGCCGCAAGTATGAGGCGCGCCAACTTACCTATGCCATTGAGCGGGCCATAAAGCTGCAACGGGCTGGGGCTGGCTCCATGAACAAGTGCCTAGAGAAGGCGGCGGGGCTTTGCGGTGTGAGCTACGCTTACCTGCGGGTGATCTACTCGAAGGAGTTGGTGCCGTTTAACACCAACCCGTAAGCTACCGGCCTCGTTCGTGGGCAAAGCTGTCGGTGGCGCGGAGGTAGGCGCGGAGTTTCTTTAAGGGCTTAACTGACTTCACGACCTTTGTGTTCTTGAGCAGGTGGGCGTTGTCCTGTGGGGACAGGTAAAACCCCGCGAAGCCTTCCAAGGGGTAGAGTATGCTGGGAGGAGGGCGTTTGTTCATGGTGGCGGGTGCGTATGGGGACGGGAGCGGTAATGTCCTCGCCGTCGGCTGCAAGGTCTGCGAGGTATTCACCGAAGTCTTTCATGATATTTTCATGTCGATACACTTGTCCACGAAAGCAGAGCAGGCTTTCTTGAAGTTAACGATGGGTTCTTGTTCTCCGGTGATGGCACTCTTTGTGGTCCAACCGTTCTTTTTGCTGACGTCAAACCAAGACGTGGCGTGGATGCGCTCTTCGTCGTCGGGATAGGTGGCTTCGGCCCACTCTAGGAAATCGGTCTCACTGACAGGGCGAATGACGGGCGCGGCGGTGGCGTCGGCTTTGAGGAACGCGGCTAGGGCGATCTTCCAGTTACGAATCGGACGGTCTTTGATGCGCCAACCGTTGCGCTCGTTGATGGCGAAAAACCGGGCGGCGGCGGCGGGCGCGGCAAAAAGGCGGGCAGATTCTTTTATGACGTCGGAGATCGGAGGCTTTGATTGCTCTGATTCAAGAGAGAGAGGGGGGCCGACTCGAAGAGTTGGCGTCAGTTCTTTCGGTGCGGACCGGGAAGTTCTCGTCAGTTCCTTCAGTTCTTCTTTCTTTGTTTCAATCTTTCTTTGTATATCAGTGTCGTGAGTTCCGACCGTTCGGAAACCGCACTCTCTCCTCTCAAGAGGATCAGAATAGACGTTCCAGCGTTTCCCTTGAAAAAATGAGCCTTTGTCGGAAGGAAGCGTCACAAGTTTCATGTGTCCTGCCTCCGCGAGTTCTTTGAAGATGCGACGGATGACGACATTCCCGATGCCAATCGTCTTCTTTAGTGGCTCAACGCGAATCACCCAATCGTCAGGGAGGCTGAGGAGGTAGGCGAGCATCCCACGTGCTTCAAGGGTAAGCCCGTTGTTCTGCGCAATGCTGTTGGGGAGAATCGAGAAATCCTTAAGTGGTTTCGATTTGTGGATGGTTTTCATTTGGCTAGGCGGTAAGACTTGATTTTGGAAATGCCCGTGTTGGGCTGCTCGGAAAGGAGCAACCCTGATTTCTCAAGACGGGAAATTGCCCGCTGAATCGTGGAGATGGACCAGAAGGGAAAGAACTCGGACTGGAGTTCCTTGTAACTGGCGATGACCCATGGTTCGCGGTGGTGGGTCATGTTCTGTATGTGCTGTAAGACAATCGCCTCGTTCAGCCCGATGGCTAAGGCAAGGGACGCGGTTACTTGCAGGGGTGGTTCCTGGATTAGAAGTGATGTTGTCATAGTGGGCGTGTGTGTTTAACCGCTAAGCTAGCTGGCTTCTTGGTAGCGGAAAACAAAAAGCCCACCGTAGGGCGTCGAAGGCTACGGTGGGCTCAGAGTGAACGGCGCGGCTGTAAGTCTCCTTACAGTTTCGACGCCGTTCGGAAGAACCTGATAGAACTGTTCTTTTTGGAACAGGTCAACCAAGTAAGTTAAGAATTACGAAGCGCGTGGTGTTGCTGGTAAAGTGGTCCTTCGCGCCGACTCAAGGCCGACAGCTTGGCCGCGATAGACTTCCGCTTGATTCTCCAGCTTGTCTTGCAAGTGACGGATCGCTAGCGGAACTGTTGTGCCGGATGCCGTCTGCAACCATGGGGCACGAAGGCCATACCCGGCTATGCGGCACTCATAAACCGTGCGCGCCAGCCTTTCCTTCATATCGACCGAAATAGTGGAGCAGCGATTAAAGCCGCTGGTCCGTATGCCGGTGGCCTTTAAGTCGTAGCCGGGGCCGTCCCACTTGTGGACAGTCCACTGGTAGCCGGGTAGCGCCTTGGTGAGCGCGGCCCTGAAAGCTTTAATATCTGGTTTAGGTTTAGGATTCATAGTGGTGGAAATTCTTCTGTGGTGATTACAGGTCAATCAAGTAAGTTACTTTTCGGTGGGCATGTTTATGGCGCTATATGCTATTTCAGCCGCTAGCCGGACTTCGCAGGCTTTCTCGTATTTGCGTTGTGCTTCCTCGTATTCTGTCCCGCTCATTGCCACCACCGAGCATCCTTCAATGACGGCATAGCACAGTTTGCATTCGAGATTGGCGGCATCAACGGCGTCCCGTAGTGCGAGAGTGTCCGGGGCGGGCACGTTGCTACCGAGGCGTTCCATCTTGGCGATGTATGCCTTAAGCGCGGGGATTCCGCTGGGCTCAATGAGGACGGTATCGGTTGCGTGGACTGGCAGGTGGTGGTTGGCCGTGATAATCAGGCCGTAGGTGTGGGGGCAGACGGATGCGTAGGCACCGTCGCCAAGGTGGATGGGTTCGGGGAGTGGCGCGTTCATTTTGCACCTTTCTTTAGGGATTTGTTAAGGGCGTTGCGGGCGGCGTGGGCGTTGAGTGCGGCCTTGTGCTGGGTTTTAATCAGCTTATAGTAGGTAGCCATTGCTGCCTTAAGCGCTACATCAGCGGAGCCCTTGGAACTGATGGATTGGAAGTGTGCACATCCAGCGGCTTCATGGTATGCCTCGTCTCGAATAGTGAATGCGTCCTTTGAGTCTTCAAATGCGTCGTTGGCTGCGTTATAGGCGATGATTGCAGAAACTTGTGAGTAAAGCGCGGAGGTAAAATTAAGGAAAGCCGCGTTTCGCATGGCAGTTACGGTAAGGTAAAGAGCGATTGCGTCGCTAGATTTCTGAGCAAGGCTAGGCTTAGTAGGGGCTGGGCAGGTGGTGGTGGTAGGCTTTGTTTTCATGTTGGTTATTGCGTGGTGAAAGTTCGTCTGTGGTAATTGCGGGTCAACCAAGTAAGTTCTTTTTGGGAGTCTCAAGGAACGATTCTTGGCGGGATGCTTCCTTGGCCACGGCCTCGCTGCGCTCGGCAATCTCGGCCATGGTGGGTAGGCTTTGCTGTTCGGTGGAAGCGAGGTTGAAGTCGGCTGCAAATAGGTCGGGTTGGTTGTTCATGTGGTTAAGCGCTGGCGGTTGCCTGTGCGGTGGAGCAGTCCGGTGATTGCGGCGCAGGAAAATCCAAGCTGGTCGGCGATGTGTTGGGGGGAGGTGCCTTGATGGAACAGGATTATGGCGTCGGCTTGTTCGGCTTTTGTCATGCGGCGTAGGTCGGTGGGTTTGTCGAGCACTACGGTATTGAGCGGGGCGGTGAGCATGTGGCGGTATTTGGCAACTAGGTGCTCAAGTGCGCGGACGGTGGAGCTGGCTGGGTGGTCTAGTGTTTCGTGGTTCATTGGTGGGAGGAGGTGGTGGAGTTGGCGTTATTTTTGGGAGGTGGTGTAGCGGAGAATTCCGTGGCGGCGGGAGACGAGGGAGACGAGGGACTGAGAGACGGCAAGGGCTGCGGCAATCTCAACCTGGGTTGCGGAGGTGCGGGCCATTGCTAGGATGCGTTTGATGGTATCGGCTGGCGTTGGCTGGTGGGCTGGGCGGGTGGGCGTTGGTTGTGTGTTCATGGTAGGGCACCGGGAAGCCCCGCCGCTTGTGAAAGCAGGCAGGGCTTAGGGCGGGAGGGTCGGCTTACTTTTTGAGCAGACGGAATGCCTCGGTTTTGTCGATGGTCCGCATGGTGCCGTCTGGCTCCATTACAAGCATGGTGTGGTCAGAGTTGGCCGGGCGGCGTAGGTCTTTTTGTCCCCACGCGATGACTTCGCCGGGGGTGCAATCAATGCGGAGGAGTCCGTCCTTGCCCCATTTGCCGGTGGAGTCGCCGAAAGTGTAGTCCGGTTTTGCACCGGAAGGAAAGGACACCTTGGCAATCCATGGCGCGGAGTAGCGGCGCTCGTTGTAGCTGCCGGTTTCGCGCTCGTAGTAACCGGAGGCGAGACGGGCGGCGGCGCGTTCGGCCTTGGCGATAACCTTAAGGCGGTCGCTCTCGACCTTGGCGGCGGCGGCGCGGGTTGTGTGCTCGGTGGTGAGGCGGGCGATTTCGGCGAGGTGCGGGGCGTTGTGAGCCTCAATCAAGGGCGTGATGCGAGCGATGGTTTCGGCCTTGGCGGTGTCGTGCGCGGCGCGGTCAACTCCATCGGGTAGGTAGTAGTCTGCCAGGTGCCGCACTTCCTGCTTATCCCACGAGTAGGACGGCCCTGCGCCGGTGTGCGTGTTGTGCGTGCAGCTAATGATCGGATCGGCCTGCCAAGCGGCAAACCGACTTACGTGCTCGGCGAGGGCAGCGGCTTCGCGGTCTGCTTTGGCGGTGATGACTTGCGCCAAGGCGGCGGCAAGGGCGGCGGGCGTTGCCTCGCTGACTTCGATGGCTGCGCCGTTCATGTTGTTTACGGTGGCAGGTGTGGTTCGCAAATCTAGGATAGAGACTAAGGTCGCCCAATGAACGGGCGAGAAGTCGGATGGGCTGACATTAATCTCGACACGAGGGCCAAGGACTAAGCCTTTGAGGAGGGCGGCTTTTTGATCGGTGCTTACGCTGATACTTAGGGAGTTCATTTTAGTTTTGTTATGCCATAGCGTGATTGCTAGGCACCGGGAAGCCCCGCCGCGCCGTTTTACGGGCAAGGGCGGGGCTGGGGGCTGTGTTGGTATGGGGCTATGCCATGGAGGCGGGGATTGGTTCGTTGGCTGTGGTTAGTTGAGTTTCGGCATATTTTGCACGTCCTCTGCGGTCTTGCTCGGAGCGGAAAGCCATAAGTTTTGCGCGTAGGTCTTTACGAAGTGCCGCACGATCAGCGGCGGGAGTCGGTGATTTGCTGTATTTGTCGCCTCTTGCGCCGATGGACTCAATGTTACGTAGCCTGTCATAAATGGATGTTTCGCTGCGGTATAGTTCAAGGTCGGTTAAATTTAAAAGTGTGTTCATGGGCGTTCTTGTTGTGTGGGTTATTGGTCAAGTATCTGGAAAGCGTCGGCAAGGGCGCGGGCAATCTCGTCCTCGTCGGCGTTGCGGGGAAGCGGGGGGAGGTCGGCAAGGCGCAAATATTGGTTGGCCTCGGTGGTGGTGGTGGTTGGCATGGGATTAGCGGCGATATGGGGTGGCGTTCCACTGTGCGCCGGTCATGCGGATGACTTTGCCGGGGTCGCTGCGAGCAAGGGCGTGGGCGTCGCGTTTGGCGTTCGCACCACAAAAGGCGTAGTCAGAGCGGCGAGCGTTAAAGCGGACTATGTAATAGATTCGGGCGTCGTTGTTCATGGCGTTCTTGTTGTGTAGGATTAGGCTGCGGGAAAGCGGGATTTAAAAGCGGCAAGTAAAAGGTCTGCGGCGGTGATGGGGTCGCTGTTCTTGGCGGCAAGGGCTGCGAGGGCGTAGGCGTGCCAGCGTTCGGCGTCGGCTGGTGTGGGGGGTGGGGCGGGGGCTTTAGTGGACTCAATATGTGCTTCCATGGCGGCGTTTAGTGCTGTTAGGGCATCGCGGCGAAGTGCAAAGGTGGCTGTCACGGCGTCGTATTGAGGGGAGCTGAGCGGCGTTCCATCGGCTGCGTTGAGGGCGTTGTCATAGGCATTGGCTGCGAGTTCGTAGGCGATGACGGCTTGCTGGTAGGCGGTGGTGGTCATGGCGTGATGGTGGCAAGGGTGAGGAAGGCGAGGGCGAGGGCTGCGAGGGCGTAGGGCAGGCGGCGGGCGAGCCGGTGGGACTGGCGGACCTGGGCGCGGTTCGCGCGGCGTTGCTGGGCGGTGGTGGTGTGGGCGTGGTGCATGGGTGGGTGGGAGAGATTTGACTAAAGGGCTTTAGCGTTATGCGATGCGGAATGAACCTTGCGATGCGTCGGTTAAAACACGGCATCCATATTTTGCTTTTATCGTGTCTAAGTCTTGGCCTTTCGAGAATCTTGCGGCGTCTTGTTCTCTGCGGAAAAACCAGGCACGCTTCTTAGCGGCGAATTTAAAGGCTGCGGCTTTCAGGGCGTCTTTAACTGTGAAGGTGTCGCCGGTAACCCATAGCCATTTCCCAACGATTTCGATAATGATCCCTTGTAAAGCAATGATCTCTGAAACCTTGGCTGCAATTTCCTCGTCCATCTCAACGGCGGTTTCGGCGTCGTTGTCGGTCATGGTTTTGCGGTATTCACCGCGCAGGGCGGCGGAGTAGGCGGCGTTTATGCGCTGCATTTCCTCAAGGCTTCCGCCAAGGTCGGGGTGGTTGGCCTTGGCGAGTTCACGAAAGCGGGTTTTGATTGCAGCCTCGTCAAAGCAGGCGGCGAAGTAGTTTTGTGTGTTCATTTGGTCGGGTTGGTGGTGGTGGGTGGGCGCCTTAAAACCCCGCCACTCCTGGGAGCTGGCGGGGCTGGGTGCGGGTTGGGCCTAGTCGGTGCAAACGGCAAATCCTCGGGAGTAATACCCGGCGATGTGTTCGCCTGCGGGCACGTCTGCGCGGGTTACAATGTAAAGCGCGCACCCTCTCGGGTCGGTCTGGTGGTGGGCGATAAGGTGGGGATGGGCGGCCATTACTGCGGCGATGCGGGCAAGTGCGCCTTTTTCTCTGTCGGGCGTACGGGCTAGGCGTTTTCCGGTGTGGGTGTTGTAGGTGTGCGGGGCGTCGGTGGTGGTGGTGATGTGCTGAGAGAGTGGGGCGGGTTAAAGGGTCACGCGGTCGGCTAGGGCTTCCGTGATGCGTCCAGACCGGGCGAGGCTGTCAACGTAGTTGCAAAAGGTCTCGCGCACGTGGGCGGGGTAGTCGTTTTGCCTGCGGGTGCGTCGGTAAAGCGGGGCGAATTGGGGGAAGTTATTCCAAAAGGCGGCGCGTAGTTGGGCGGTGGTGGTCATGGGAAAAGGTGGGTTTCGGGTTAAAGGGTGGCGGCTGATTCGCGCGCTTGAACGCGCTCGGCTAGAAATTTAAATGAAGGGGCGTCGAATCGTTGTGAGTCGAAAATCAACCAAATCGCTTCGGCTGTTTTGCCCGCTTTACTAAGTGAAAGGACAAGCTCGGCTGTTCTGTCGATCTCGGCTAGTCGTCCTCCAATGGGAAAGCGGGCGGCTTGGTCTAGGGTGGTGTAGTAGATACTTAATCGCTCGTCGGTGGTGGTGGCTGGTGTTGGTGTATTCATGGGAAAAGGTGGGTGGGTGGGTTAAAGGGTGGTGCGGGCTGCGAGGGCTGGGGTGATGCGTTGCGCTGTTATTAGGGTTACGAGGTATGCACTGAATGAACAAGTGACGGTCGCGCAGTGGTGGCGCTTGCCCTTGGATATAATGCCAGCGGCGCGGGCCTGCTCGGCTAGGTGTGGGTGTGCTTGCCAAAAACTGGCGCGGATTTGCTGCTGTGTGGTCATGGTGGGGGGGTGTGGGTTAGTGGCTGCAAGTCGGTCCTCGGCTTTCCATAGTGCACGCTGCGCACGTCCTCGGGATTCTAGGGCGGGTGTCATGGCGTGGTCATAGTTAAAACCGGAAGTGGGGAGGGCTGCGGCGTGGCTGTCTGCGTCGGCGAAGGCTTTTTTCGCGCAGGCTAAAGCGCGGCGGGCGGCGGTGGGTGTGGTCGTGGTGGTCGTGGTGGTCATGGTGGGGCGTGGGTGGGTTAAAGGGAGGCGATGGGCGCGGCGATGCCTGCCCGGTCAAGCGCGGCTTGTAGCTGCTCGCCCAGGCGTTCGGCCTTGGCGCGGGCGGCGAAGTATTGGGCGCGGGCGGTGCCGTAGTCCTGGGCGAGCTGGGCCGCTACTTGGTCGGCAGTAGCGGGGGGGATGGGCGGGGGCAAGCTGGCTGCGGCGTCGGTGGCCTCAAGGGCGAGGGCGGCGGTCATGGAGGCGTAAGCGGCGCGGGCGCGGTTGCGTTCGGCTTCGGTGGTGGTGCGGGTGGTGGTGGTGGTGCGGGTGGTCATGGTGGGAGGTGGGTCGGGTGTGGTGGATTAATGCTTGGAGGCGGAAAGTTCGGCTTTATAGGCGGCTCGGTAAGTGGCCCGGTATTTTTCGGCGCGGTAAATGGATTTTAGATATGAGAGCCCCGGCCCCCATTCGGGGTTTATGGTGGATGTGGTTGCGGCGGCGGCGGCGTGGGCGGTGGTTCGTAGTTTGGCGCGGGCTAGCTTGCGCGTTAACCGGGCTTTTTCGGGCGTGTTTTGGGTGGTCATGGGCGGGAGGTCAAAGGGTTGTGGGCGTTGCGAGGGCGGCGGCGATCTCGTCGGGAGTCCATTGAGATTTGACCGTATTCCAGCAAGTGAGGGCAAAGTTTTCGTTAAGGTTGGCAAGGGCCGCAGCGTGGCGGGCTTTCTCTTGGGCAATCTTCTGGAGAGTGATCTTCGCCTCGCTCATCAGGTTGTATGATACGTGGGGAAGGTGCCTGACTGCGCGGGCGTTTTCTTCGGTGGTGGTCATGGGTGGGAGTGTTCTACGTGGAACAATTAAAGGGCGGCGAAGGCGCGGGCAAACGTGGCGCGCGCGGCGTGGCATTCGGCATTATACGCGGCACTGGCTGCGGCGTAGGCTACGGGATCAACGGCAACGGCAAGGGCTCTATCCAGATTGGTTTCGGCTGTGGCAAGGCAGGCGAGCAGGGCGGGATAGGTTTTCATGGTCGGTTTAGGTGGTGGTTATCTGTCGAGGCTTTCAACGTGTAATAACAGAGAGTATCAGTCAATACCTGAATTAAAAAAGATTTTAGATATTGTAGAAAACTTTATGCCGCAAACTGTTAAACTAGGATTTAATTTGGTAGTTATTATTTGGATACAAATTGAGGGCAAGGGCGGGCAAGGGGTGGGAATATGGGGAAAACCTGGGGAAAGGGCGGGAAAGCGTGGGGCGTGCTGGTGGCCCTAGGTGGTGGGCAAGGGCTGGCGGGGCGTGCTGCGTGTCGTCCAGGGCGTGCGGGAACGGTCAAACAGTGGGCGAAAAGCGCGGGGAAGGGGCGGGGACGCGGTTAAACAGGGCGAGCAAGGGCGGGAAGGGGCGGGAATGTGGGGCGATGATCGGGCCGATTCGCGGAACACTAAGAACGCAATGGTCAGCTAGTGTCCTAAGCAGGGAGTAAGGGAACAACATAAGGGGGGAAGGTAAGCAAGGGGACCGGCTGAGAGGGCCGGGGGTCGGTCAATTGGGAGCAATTGGAAGGGCGTGGGCGAGGCTGGGCGAGGACGAGCAAGGGGACCGGCAGGCAAGGACGGGCAAGGAAGGCGGGGAGGAAACGAGGAATTTCAGGGGGACTTTTAGCATTTTTACATGCCTTGCCTAACAGTCTTAGTCGTGCCTAAGAAGATTAGCCTTGCCTAATATATGTAAAAAGCGGGTGAGATTGACCTGTTTCGGCCCTTGTCCTGCCCTTGCTAAGTGTGTGGGGGCGAGGCGAAAGCGTGACGCACAATCGTTATTATGTCTAATCGCCCTGTAATTCCACGGGGGGCAGGGAAGTGGCGCGCCAGGCCCGGACCCACCACCCCTGCCACCACGACCGGCGTTTGCAGGCCGTCTTATTAAACAGCCCCTTCACCCAGTAATAGCTCCCACAAACCGCCCGCCAATTGCCCGCCCTTGCCAGCCTTTACGCTCCTTCCTGCCAGCCTTTACCCGCCAATTGCCCGTCCGTGCGCCTTTATTCTTGGCCATAGCCGTCCTATTGGAGCAACCGGGGGGTAGGCTAAACAGGGGGGGGGTAGGTAAAAAATGGGGTAGTATTGGTAAAAATTAGGGTAAATATTCGACTTACGTAATTTAGCAAGTGTCTGGCGATACTGGCTATGCTGGGTAAAAGTGAGGTGGTGCCACGGGCCGGGAGGAGAGTGTGAATTGCGTAAGTGGTTTGGGCATGAAAAAGCCCTTGGCCGGGAGGGGCCGAGGGCTGGGGTAAGTGGGGGGGGGGTATGGCGGTTACTTGTCAGGCTGAACGGCCAGAGCGGCGCGGGCGATCTTGCCCATTTTATTAGCGTCTTCGTAAGGGTCGCAGGCGTTTACGTTAATTTCTCGAATCTGCATGAGAGCCTTTCGCATTTTAGCGTTTTCTCGTTCCAGCTTGCGGCGTTCCTCTTCAGTGGATAAGAGCAGGGCTGTTATCTCATCGGGAGATGCCCGAGCTATTATCTGATCGCGGGAAGCCTGGGTTATTTCCATTAGTCTAGGTATGTTCACTTCCCGCCTCCTTTGGCCAGCGCCGCGATAACTGCTTTAAACAGCTTCACGTCGCGGCGGTATCTTGCGGCGATGGATTTTTCCCTGTCCGCGATGAGGAGCCGCTGTGCTTTGGTGCGCTTGGACCCGGCCTCGCGCCACAAAGCGTCTGTGCCTTCGCGCCAGCATTTGTTCGCTTGCTCGCGTGAGCGCAAAGTCTGTTGAGCCTCCGCGAGTTTTTTCTTTAGAAAGTCTAGGGCGTCAGGGGAGACCGGGACTTTGGCAGTGGCGGCACTTGCCACAACATGCCTGCGATAGTTTGCGACGAGCTGGGCGTCGTTCTGTGCCCACTTTGGCCATGCTTCGTATGGGGCGGGAAGCCCCCTGCGCACACGCGGGTTGAGCTGTCGCACAAGTTCGATGTCTGCCGGTGTGATTTCTTCGGGTAGGTTCATTTCGTATGGTTTCATGGGAAGGTGTGTGCGTGTTTAACCAGTCTTACCCCGTGCTTGGCTATCCTCGTAGCATTTCTTGGCGACGGCTTCAGCGGATTTGCGACCGGCGTAGAAGCCCATGGAGAAGCTGGTGGAGAAAAAGCCGATTAGGTATGAGAAGGGGAGTATCAGGAATATGGAGATGATTTTAAGTGGGTTCATGGTAGAGTTGGGTAGCCTGCGAGGATTTGCTGGATTCTTAATTCGTTGGCGAGGTGAATTGACGCGTCCCATTGGCGACCATTGAGGCCGTCGTGTTGGCGTTTCATGAGGAGGAGGAACAAGAGTTTTGTGAAGTCTTGGTTATTTTCGAGGATGGTATCGGCAAGTGTGGCGACTTGGACGAGGGTTTCTTGTTTTTCTTGTTCGTATGTTTTCATGGGGAGGGAGTGGCAGGCACAATAGCCGCGATGAAGTCGATAAGCTGCTTGGCGAGTTTTTCTCCTGAGTCGGGGCTTTGGAAGTCCAGGTAGATGTGTTCGGAGAATTTTGCCGGGGTGTGTTCGTCCCATCCGTGGGTATGTGCGGCAACGCTGAGCATGTGGCAGTGAGGGGAGAAGCTTACGAATATGTCGGCGATGTGTGAAGGGGTGGAGGTGGCGAGGGCGAGGATTTCTTGGATGGAGCGGATTTGGTCTGAGTGGTATCCGCGAGTGGGGGGAGTGGGAGGTGTGTTGTTCATGGGAGAGTGGGCGTGGTTAAACAGGATTTGAGCAGGTCAGAAATCTTAGGGCTGGCGGGTGGCATAGGGGGAATGGGGACGACCATGCCTTCGCCTTCAAAGTTGATTGCGTCGATTTCCCAGTGTCCGGTTTGCCACTCAGTTGAGCCTTCTTCCGACCAAATGCCGATAAACTCACAGCGGTATTGTGAACCGCTGCTAGATGCGCGCGCACGTGATTGTTCAACTATTTTGCAGATAGCAGGCGCGGCCCTTCTTAGGTCTTCATAATCCGTTGCTGACATGTGCTCCTCAATCCAATGGTCGGAATGCGGTGCGATTTCTTGCAGCGAATAGATAACGAGAACGTCGGATGTGAGCAGGCAGGTTGCCGGATCGGTTTCCCATTCTTCGTCTTCCTGATAGCTGCATTTATTGAGGGATGGGATGTAAACTAAAATGGAGTCCGGCGTTTCGCTTGGCGGCGGAGAGCCTGCGAAGTAGAGGGCAGTGTGAATGATAGTGGAGTTCATGGATAGTGGTTTCCAACGGTTTCCAGCAAGTCCGGGCAAGGCTGGTCCGGCGCGTGGTAGTGGGTCATGTAGGAGATGTGGGAAGGCTCGTCGGGCTGGAAGGCGTGGATGAATCGCAGGCAAGTTTCGCGGTGTGGGCAGTCGAGGGACCAAAGTGTGCCGTCCATGCCGTTGGGCATGCGGGTAAGTTTCGGGAGTAGTCCGTCGCAGCGGGCAACGTCGTAAGGGAGGGCGGGCATGGGGAGGGATAATTAGGACTTAGGTAAATGAAACTGAAAAACATGGGCTCCTCTTTGGTGGCTATAATGGTATTCCCATGAGTTTGCGCGAAGGTGCAGGCGGGCATGATGGAGCGCATTGACAAGACCGGAGCGTTCGGGTCTGCATCCCACCATTCGTGCCAGCATGGCGGCGCATGAAGACTCGGCATCTATTGGTAGGCGGGCTTCGCCCATGTCACGGATGATCTGCTTGTCCGTGATTGTGTATAGGGTGGACGGGGATTCTTTGGGGCTTTTCATGAATTTCGCTATTATGGGCTTAATCGAGGGAAGCGCCAAAGGCCAGGACTGAGGCTGAGCGGGATTTGGCGTCCTCGGTGATGGCAAGTTGGAGTAGTTCGTAAGTGTGGGTGCGGGTTTTACGGGCTTGAAATTCTTTATTGTTGGCGATGTAGTGGGCGTTTGATGCTTCGGCAAGGGCGGCACCGGCGTTTAACATGTCCGCGCAAGCGGCGTCGTATGTGTTTTGTGCGGCGGCGACAACTTGGCCGGTGGTGAGAGGAGTTGGGGGATTCATTGGGTGGGATTCATGGGGTGGGCGTGGAGTTTTTCTATGTTGAGTTTTTCAAGGGCGGCTCGTGCGGTAACTTCGCAGAAGGTAAGGACTGTAAGGGACTGATTGTAGTCGTATGAGGCTTGGTTAAACGCGGCGCGGTCAATGAATCGGTTGGCGTAAGCGTCGGAGACCTTGATTTTACGTTCTGCGCATTTCCTTTTAGCTTCAGTGAGGTCGGCTAGTGCAACATTGTGGGCGGCAACATTGATTGCTTTGGCCTCGGCTTCCTTTACGGCTACACCGGATTCATTGTAGGCTTGCATGGCGGCATCTAAAGCTTCGTCGGTTTTGCCGGGGTTGCATAAAGTTTCTGCAAAGACCTCGCCAAGTTCTTCGCGTTTGCGGTTAAGCTCGTCCAGCGATACCGGGCCTTCGCCGTCCATGAAGACCGTGGACGCGGGGCCGGAAACACGGGTAGTGGCTACGGCTTTAAGGATCTCAAATGTCTCGCCCGTGTGCTGGTTGGCAAGGCGTTCAGTCTCGGCTTGAGCAAGGGCGAGCGTTGCGTGGCGAACGGTGGGGGGATGGCTATTTTTGCGGAGGACGTAGTAGTAAGGTTTCATAGGCGAATAGATTTGGGTGAACCGTCATTTTCGAGGGTTTTCTTAAAGCCTAGATTGCCCGCAATGTGCCAGCAAACTATGCCCTCGGGTAACTTAAACCCTGGCGCGGCCTTGCTGCCGCCCGTTCTCAATGCCCATAATGCGGCATCGCAAGCGTCGGTGGTGAACGGTCCTTGGTAAAGGATGGGCACGACGCCAACGCAGGGAGGTAGCACGTCTTGCCACTTATTAACCCGTGGATCAGCCGTGGGCATTGCGCGGGGCGTTTCGCCGTGCAGGCACCAGCGGTCGGCATTGAACAGGCTTAGTCGCTTTTCGCCTTTTGGCAGGTTATAGCCGCGCTGGATGCCAGACCCCCACCATTCGCCGAAGTGACGGCCTGTGCCAAGGGTAAGCAATTCTTCGCGGTGTTGGGAGCACCACGTAGCAAAGCCGTGGTTGTCGTCGCCGGGGGTGATCCAGCGGTTGCGCGAGCCGGTCATTATTTGGCCGTCCTCGGTGATGAGGATTTGGGCGTTCGTGCCGTCGATTTTCTCACTGATAATGCAGTCGCGGGAGAGGCGAGCTAGTTTAGGGAATCCGGTAAATTCGGTGTTGGTGTTCATGGCTAGGTTTATTTGGTATCGTTAAAGCGTGCATCCATTGCTGCGTGAGCAACGGCAAAGTAGCTGTTACACAATAGTTTAATGTTTTCTCGTTTTACCGTTCTCTCGTTAGAAGACTTCCAAAGATATTTTACAAACACTTCTACTGGAATGTTCTCAAAAACTGTTTTGTAAAACTCAGCATCCTTGCGGAAGATAACTTGAACATTGTGAAGGTAAAGGACGTATAGTGCTTCTGTGTCGAGGGGGTATAACTCGGAGTCTTTTAGCTGTTCCTCAAAACCATTTAGCAAAAGAAGTTCCTTAAGTGCTGGGTTGGCCGTGGCGTAATAGTCATAGTCGGTTTCTTCATTGATCGTAATTTTCGGAGTGGCTAAGCCCCACATATTAGCCGTAGCAGCTATTGCTGCCATTTTACGGGAGCCGCCGAGATAGAGAGTGAAGCAAGCAGCAGCATTTTCTATTACCTTTAGCGCTGGGAGTTGGGTGTTCATTATTTTGGTAAGTTATCGGTTAAACGCCGGTAGAGCCAAAGCCATTGGCGGCGCGGGTGGTTTGGTCTAGGGAGGAGGCTGGAGTGAGTTGTGGGTAGCAGACATTGGCAAAGACGAGCTGGGCAATGCGCGACCCCTTTTTTACCATGAAGTGCATATCCGTGGTGTTGTGCAGGATCGCGCTTACCTCGCCGCGATAGTCGCTGTCGATGGTGCCGAGAATGGCGACGATGCCGGACTTTGCGGCTAGGCCGGAGCGCGGGCGAACCTGGGCTTCAAGGCCGTAAGGGATTTCAAGGGCGATGCCGGTGGGGATAACGGCAATGGCGCAGGCTTCGATGATGTGGTCACGACAGGCGTAGAGGTCGTAGCCGGAAGCGCCGGGAGTTCCCTGTGAGGGAATCATGGCGTCGGGGTGGAGAAATTTGATATTCATAGTTGGGTGAATTGAAGGGTGGTTCTGGTCCTTCGCAATCACGTCCTGTTTACATATCCCCTATGATTGCCATGGGGGAAGTGTAGCGATTCTAGTTAGGGGATAATGATTGATGGGTTTTCTGTGGTTCATGGACTAGATGTGAACGGGTGGGTCTATTTGAGCCAAGGAAGTAAGTGAAATAATTGGAGTAGTTCACTTCACGCTTATGGCGTCACCGCCAGAGGTGTGAACGATTTTTGAGCCCAAAGGAGCCCCGCCTGTGCGGGCTTTTACGTCTGGATTGAGGGCGCGGTAGTCTTTCCATGCGCGTTCAATGATGTGAGTGGTAACGGAAAGGTGTTCGGCAATTTCTATGGTCCTCACCCCGGACAGCTTAAGTTTGACAATGGCGGCGTCGAGGGCGGAAGCGGGGGTGGTTGATTTACCGGCCTCTCTGTGTCGTATGTCGGGGATGCGGGAAGTGGTGCGTAATGTGTCGCGGTGATTGGTTTTAATGGCCGGGGAAAGGCCGGAAATCTTGGGCTTTGAGAATAGGTTATCGTCGGTGTTTTTCATGGTAAAAATTCGTCAATGGCGTAGGAGAAAGCCAGTTCGTAAGTGGTGAATGTTCCTATGATGCCAAAGGCTTCGCCGGTTAAGAGAAAGCAGGACGGCCCATGCTGGTGAATGGACAAGCCTTCGGGGGATGACCAAAGGCAGATCGGGTATTTGAGGGCCATGGTTATCATAGTCTTGGTATGGAGAGTTTAGGCGAGGATTTTAGGTCTTGCTGTTCGGCGGTGTGTTTACGGGAGCTGCTTTTCATTGCGGCAAAGTAGTTGGAATGGGCGAGGGACAGGTGTTCAAGGGACTGCCATGCGCGGAATATGAGCAGGCGTTGGGCGGGGGTGGTTGTTTTGTGGTTGTAGCTTTTATCGAGAACATCACGGAGGAGGCGCAAGCGGAGCGGTTTTTCGGGGGTGACTGGCGGGAGTTCCGGCAGGGGGGTAATGTGGGTGATATTTGCGAGTTGCTGAACGGCTTCGTGCTTTCTTTGGAATAACAGTTGAAGCAAGGGGTCAGTCGGCGGGCTGGTTGTCATCCGGTAGGCTTGTTTTTATCTATCAGGCCAAGGCAGGGTTTTCCTTCTTCGGACAGAATTACGTGAAACTCGGGGGAGATATTGCAAGAAATCCCCTTTTTTTCATATTCCTTTGCCAGTTCCTCAATGCACGTAGTGGCACACTGCAATAGGTGTTCCATTTGGGCACTTGGAATGGGGCCGTATTTGGTAAATGCAAAGAGCATGGCTTGCGTGATTATTGTTTGCGCCTCGGTATTAGTAAAGGGGGAGTCTTCCATAAGATTGCCCTCGTTTTTGCCAATAATGTTTGGGGTTTCTAGGCAATGTAAAAGGCATGCGTGGATTGCATCTGCGCGTTCTTGGCCGGTTTTGCCGTTAGTGGCAAAAAACAAATCTCTTATTGTTTCACAGCATGTGTTAATGAATAATGAATAGGAGTTGAGGGACTTGGCCTCTGTTTGTTCTTGGTTCATTTCTGATAGGTGGCGAAAATATCGAATTGTGGCGAGTCGCTGGTCAGGGACTTGTCGGTTATTTCCCAGGTGTAGCCATGGCGGTGTAGAATGTCGGTAACGTCGGCCATTACATTACCTTGGCGGGCTAGTGCGCCGTGGTTAATCTCGATGAGGAGGTCGGGCTTGTGGTTGGTGAGTGTGTTTTCGGCGGAGAGGAGTGCTTTTACTTCCCATCCTTCCACGTCTATTTTAATGAACGAGAGCGGTTCGTCATTGTTTAAGATGAACCAGCAAATCCAGTCGATGGACCTGACCTTGATTTCGCTTCCGGTATTTTCAGTGCGGGCGAGATACGATGCGCCTGCGTTGGTATCGGCGATGAGTTCAACGGTGGCTAGCGAGTCCGCGTCCGTGCCCACTGCGTAATTCATCGCTATGGCACTTAGGTTAAGTTCAAGATTGTGTTGAATGTTGTATTCCAAGCAAGCAAAGGCGTGGGGGTTGGGCTCAACGGCAAGGACTACGCCCATTGGCCCGACATGCTTGGACATGGTAAGGGCGGTATCGCCAATGAATGCGCCAATATCAATGCACACGCCACCGACTTTGACGTTCTTAAGCCAAGGAAGGATCTGCCCTTCTTGAATGTCGAGACGACCTTGGGATTCTACCCATTGGGAGATATGGCTGTCAGTTTCGATTACGGCTATTCCGTGGGAGGTGAGTTTCATAGGAAGGGATTTGGGAAAAGGGTTAGCATGGGCTATTCGGAGTGGTTGGCGGTAGGTGACGCTTTAGGCGTATGAGGAAGCGGCGCGGGCGGTGTAGGTAAAACCGTATAAGTAGGCGCAGAAGGAGGTTTCGGAGAAGGGGGGTTAAGCGGTTGTTTCCTTCTTGGGAGAGCAGGTAATAATAGGCGTCGCGTTTATTAGCGTGGTCTGTGTCGGCATCAAAAAAGCCAGCTTGGGCGAGGGCAAAGTCGTGTTGGTCTAATGCAGTGTAGCCGGGTCTAGCGACAACAGATGCTATTTTCATGAGGCGTGTGAGGGCGTCAGCGCGATGAATACGGGCGGCTGTTACGCTGTTCCGGGCTGCGGTAATTAGTTCGTCAGCAATGGGTGTTTTGGGCGGTTTCATAGTAGTGGTTATTCTTTATCTTTCATTTTGGCCATGACGGCATCTATGGCCTCGCGCCAAGTTGCGCCGCGTGCGCTGACTACCGCATAGCCCATTATATCGCGGATATAGATATCAACCTCGTCGTTTACGTGTGCGTCGGTGCCTGCACGGTCCCTCCGTAGTCCTTCGGGATTGTCCTTTCCCTTCCAGCACGGCGTCATTTCGTGGCGTCCTACAAGGCTGTCGAGGAAGTCTATGCGTTGCGTATCGGTGATGGGTTCGGGTGTCATGTTATTTTGGATTTCGTGTTTGTTGCTTTTGGGGCTTTGGGTGGTCCAATATAGTTAAGGCTTCGGCAAAAACCTTTGCCGCGTCTTCGTGTTTTTTTACTAGCTTGTAATAATCGCTACCGACATACTGATAGTCAATTTTAGCTAGCTCCATTTCCTTTTTCTTACGCTCTAACACGTCGCGCGCTACATGCATGGCGATTTTCGTAGAGTAAAAGGCACGTTCGATTTGCGGAAAGGTGTCGGGTTCGGCGATGGGTTCAGGTGTCATAGTTGCTAGGTGGAAAGTTGAGGCTGGGCCAATTTCGCATCAAGGAAGTAAGTGGAAAAAGATTGACGAGGCGGCGGTGGGTGGGGCTTGCTTGGCGGCGAACCTATGAAAACTAAATGGAAGAGCTATCTGGACAAGCCCGTTCGCAAAGCGGGCCGACTATCGCAAGGAAACAAGGCCAACAAACGGCTTTTTCGCCTCCACGGTGATTCCGAGCTTATTCGCATGGCAAAGTCTGCGGATGCGCGAGTGGCGTTTATTGATTGATTTTGACAATGCCGGGGAGTGGGGCCAATGGAAGTGCTTATGAATGACCTTGAACCAACGATTGACGCGATTGATATTTCCACGGAAGCCGAGGGGCGAGGTGAAGGGGCGCTAGAATTACGCCCACCGCCTAAAGTTCGGGTAAAGAAGCAAATGAGGGAGAAGCATTTCTCCAATGCGCTGATTATCCGGCGTGAGACGGGGGACAAGGTGTTGGTCCCGCTTGAAGCCAAGGACAATCGCCATGCGAACATGGTTGTGGCCGCGATGGTCCGTGAACTGGTGAAGAGCAACATTGACCTTTACAAGAAGAGCAACGAACCATTGAAGCCAAAGGAATTGGTGGATGTGGTTACGGCTGCGAAGCTGGCGGCTGAGCTGAGCTATGGGGCTTACGATTTTAATCCGTCTGAGCTAGGGCCGGACGGAAAGGCGCGGCCACCCACCGGGTCGGTATCCGGGCTCATTACGGGCATGCAGGCAATTGGGAAGGGGATGGCAGATGGATTCGCGGAGAAGCCGCAAGGATTTGCTGCAATCATGCAGTCCTTGGACGCGCTCGCCAAGAAGACGCCCATGCCCAAGAATGTTTCGCCTAGCAAAGATCAGGACGTTTAACCGATGACCAATGACCAAGTAAAGTTTATCCACTCGCTCTTGGAGCAAGGCAAGGAGAGCTGGGTAGATGCGGCCAACGCCATTCTCTACATATCCCAAATACCGGGGCAAGTGGCGCACTACGCGGAGGCCAAGATTATTGTGCGGGCGTTCCTGCAAAGGTTGCTGGACCATGACGACTACTTGCTGGCAGCTACGTTGCTGTGGGGGAATGTCCGGTTAAACACGCTTACCCAATATACGCAGGACGTGTTTCGGGCCATGCACGAGAACAACATGCTTTTGATCCAGGGTGGGGCATCGACGAGTAAGTGTCTAGGGCCGGACATTCCGGTGATGATGCACGACGGATCAACCAAGAAGGCTAGGGACGTGGTGGTTGGCGACGTGCTCATGGGGGACGACTCCAATCCTCGGAATGTCCTGAGCACCACAAAAGGCAGGAGCAAGATGTATCGAATCACCCCTGAGCGTGGTGAATCGTGGATTTGCAATGACGAGCATATCCTGACAATGCGCGTGAATCAGGGCGACAAGTGGGCTGTGTTGGATATTCCCATTAAGGAATACATTGGATACCCGGAGTCGCGTAAGGCTGCGCTCAAGCAGTTTTCCGTTGGGGTGGAGTTTCCAGAGCAGCCGGTTCCCGAAGATCCATACATTTACGGTGTTCGGGTCGGCAACAATGAGCCTGGCGGGCAACTGATTCCTGAGTCCTACATGAAGAACAGCCGTGAGAATAGGTTTAGGCTTTTGGAGGGACTACTGGATTCTGATGGATACGTCGGCAAAACGAAAGCTACGGTCGCTATTAAAACCAAGTGGAAGTCACTTGCTGAGCAGATTGTTTGGCTGGCAAAGAGTCTAGGCTTTTACGCTAGATTCTCTGGTGACTATTCCTTGGTTTATATCAATTTTGACGAATGTAAATCAACTGCCAATGTTGGCATTGAAGTTGAGGGCATTGGGGAAGGTGAATACTGCGGGTTTAGCGTGGACGGGAATAGCCGATTCCTTTTGGGGGACTTCACCGTTACGCATAACAGCTACTCGATGGGAGCTTGGTTACTCCTTGACTGGATAAGAGATCCATATTTTACATCGGTCAAAATAGTCTCCAAGGACGAGAAGCATTTGAAGGGTAATTTGTTTGGCCATATCTACTCCCTGTTCCAAGGCATGGCTATCCCGCTTACGGATAATGACGCGGAAGAAGTGGTATGGCGGGAGCACGATATGTTCCTTGGACTGAAAGCCGTGGGTAACATTGCCGGTTTGCAGGGGGAGGCACTTAAGCATTCGTCAAGTTCCTCGGGCGACTTGAAAGGGTATAAGCCTCAACCGCGCCGCAAAACGCCTCACCCAAAGTTCGGGAACATGTCTCGACTGCGGGTAGCGGTGGATGAGGCGCAATCGGCACCTGTGGGTATATTCCAAGATTTCATGTCCGTGCGAGGTTCCTTGGACGGGCTGGACTTGGTGAAGATCATTTGTGCCTACAATCCTACCAGCCTGAGCGATAGGGTGGTGAATGAGGCTGAACCTCTCCATGGCTGGATTGAGACCGACCTGGACACGCTGTATGAGTGGAAGAGCAAGAAGGGGTGGCGCGTGCTCCGGTTGGATGGCTCGCGGTCGGAAAACGTGGTAGCCAAGAGCAAGATATTCAGTGGCATCCAGACCTACGAAGGCTTTATAAGTTTCCTGCAAGGTGACGGTGCTGACAGTTCTCCCGACTACTTTACGTTCGGGCGTGGCTGGCCACCTCTCAAGGGTAGTGCCAACACGATTATCCCTGCTACTTGGTGCGTTGAGGCGCGGGGAGAAGCTGTGTGGTTGGAGAAGCCGATTATGGGGGCAAGCGTGGACCTTGCGTTCCAAGGAAGCGACACGGCGCAGATGACTATTTTTAAGTGGGGGCTGGCAAAGGGCTGGCGACGTGCCGATGGGAAGTATGTCGAGTATGTTGACCGGACGAGCGCGGGGCGGAAGAAGCCAAGGCACGTACTGGAAGTTTACCAGATTATCCAGATGGAGAAGTCCTACGATTCCATCCAGATGAGTGAGGAGATTACGGGTCGCTGTCAGATGTTGGGGATTTCACCGGATTGGACCGTCGTGGACAAGTCGGGTAGCGGCCTTGGCACGTTCTCCCACCTTACGAAGTATTGGGGGAATATCATGGGGATTATGTGGGGCGATGGTGCTACGGATATGCTTGTCTTGGCGGAGGACCAAGAGGCCGCGTCGTCCCGGTTCCAAGGGATAATGTCGGAGATGTGGTTTGCTTTCCGTGAGTGGTTAAACCCCACGGTGGGGGCGATAATTATTAACCCCATGGTCCCAACGTCGCCACTAAACGTGCAGTTGAGTTCACGCCGGTTTAGGTATGCGAAGAACGGGACGATGAAAGTTGAGAGCAAGGACGAGTATAAGCAACGGAACCAACGTAGCTGCGATGAAGCGGACAGCGTGATTCAGATTGTGCAGCTTATCCGCGCACGGGGGCATATTTTGCCTGGTATGATGGAACAGTCGGACTCCCGTTTCAGTAATCAGGAAACTGAGAAAGCTGGGCTGGAGACGGCTGACGTTGACGAATCACTTGCAATTGGCGGAGGGGGAGTCGAATACTTGGACCTATGATGCGATACAACGAAAACGCGCAACGTAGGCCAATTGGCGGGCATCACTTTCTTGATCGCGGGCAGATTATCAGGGCGGACACGTTTCCAGAGTTGGTGCAGGCGATACAAGATTATCGCGTTTCCAACTCATGGC
>Ga0335395_10000081_pt1 | contig 63583 bp, 51 predicted proteins | sample MAT02_FD_205744 | JGI IMG/M metagenome (GOLD analysis project Ga0335395, IMG submission 205744) | Freshwater microbial communities from Lake Fryxell liftoff mats and glacier meltwater in Antarctica - MAT-02 (spades assembly) (version 2) ...
TGAAAGCTTGGAAACCAGATTACAAGAAGGTTTCTGGGTTTGCTAAAATACGTGTCATTTTAAGGCGATATAGCGATTTTTGTTTTTTACGATTGGCAGATGTGGCTTAAGATTAGCTAGGTTCAATTAGCTTTAAACCGTAAGATAGAGGTATCAAAAATGACGTATTTAGAAAAAAAACGGTAAAATTGTCAGACCATGGAGTAAGTCCAAATCAAAACCTCTTTAGGGGGGGCAGTATCTCTGGTACGGGGGTCACAATACTCCGGTATATCCATAAAATTTTTTATCTATTGCTGTCATATTTTAGCCCAAATCTTTGATGTCTGAACTGTCGTTTTGATGTCTGCACTGTCGTTTATAGCCTGACCGATAACGGTTAGATATGCTGATTAGGTGAGGAACGAGCCTATTCTGTCATATCTATTGTTGTATGGCGTATTTCAATTTTTAAGTTCATATTTGATATGTTCAAGTAAACCCTCCATCCAAGCAACTACTTTAGAAGCATCCTCAATTTTATGAACAGGAGACAATTGGTTTTGCCAATTTCCAGACATTGCGAAATGAATCTTCTTAGTATCAAAAACCTCAGTTTGAACTTCTTCAAAAAATTCAAATCCTACTTTTTCATTTTCATCATTGTGATTTGTTAAGTCACTAAATTTATCATAAATTGCATTGTCTCTAGTTATGTGCCAATGTGGTTGCGGTCTACTTTCATTTTCTATATTATAGTCATCCCATTCTGCTCTAAAAAGTTGATTCTTTTTAATATCACCTCCAACACCTTGAAAAATTGATATTGAAATTAACTTATGAGAATAATCTTGCATAAATTTGATTTCTACATAAAGATAGAAATCATCAAACCAAGGTACTACTGTTATTTTCTCTGAATCATTTCTTCGGTGATTAATTGCATCGAAATTGCCTTGAATTTTAAAAATATTCAATTCCTTAGAATACAAAGGTTTGAAATCTAAGTTCAGATAATTTTTAAGAAATTTGTTTAACTCTTCTATGATTTGTACTTGAAGCATAGAATTTAGATTTGGGGATACAAATTTTGTACCTCTTCATTAATAGAATAAATAGCAGAAGAATTTCCTTTTTCCAATTCTTTACCAAGGTAGACTAACTTTAAATAATTAGTCTCATCTTTCTTTACACCTGTGATATCTGGAACAGGTATATCCTTCGTATAATCTTGACCTAAATAAAAACCAGATAAGATTGGTTTTGAGTATATTGATAAAAGTCTATCAAATGTAGAACTAGAAAAAAGAGCCAAATAAAAATAGTAATCATCAATTCCAAATTTCTTCTTAGGAATCCAACCATTTCCTCTTTCAACCACAATTTCTTCTGATACATCAAAAGCAAATGAATCAGACTTACCAAATTCAGTTGAAAAGAGTCTTTGTTTTTTTTCTCTTAGCCATGCTCTGTGTTCACTAAGTTGCCACCAATTTGAATTATTTTTTCTTGCCCTTGTAATTAAGCTATGCTTGTGTTCTAGCAATCTGTTATATGAAAATGGAGCTTTTGATTCAAAGTCTTCATTATCACTAAAAATAGGACCAGTTTCAGAATAAGGATACCATACATAATTATTAGTTCTTAAATATCCATTTTTAATGGACTCATTTCCAATAACTTTTTTATAATATTTCTTTTCGATGACAGGTATTCCTTCAAAATCTTTTGAGTTCAATATGAAAATCCTACTTCCTGTTCTAATTCCTTGTTTAACAATAAATATATTTGATAACCTTGTTAGTTTTTCATCTGCAACAAAAATTTCAAGGTCTCTAATAAACACCTCTTCGTAGTATGAAATTAATTTCCAGCTATCTTTTAAGAATGGAAATATTTTTGGAGTGTATATATTGTAACTTGATTCTAATTTTGCATTTTCATTATTAATTTGAAGTTTTCTCAATTCCCTAAGTGCCTCTGGAACAATGCCTTTTTCGTTTTTTGTCCAAATTACTCTCGGGTATGTTTTACTTTGTGGTTTCTTTCCAATAAATAAACTTACATCTGTTAAAGCATCTTTAAAAACATAGTTGCCTAGTTTTGCGAGTAGTTTTAAATCTAAACTTTCTGTAATCTCATTTCTAAGATTCTTGTATGAATCAAAGGTTAAAAGTGAAGATGGTAGAACACAGCCAAGAACTCCACTTTCATTTAACGATTGTGTGGCTTTACGAAAGAATGCACTTGCTTGATTGGGTTTTCCTTTTGTGAAACTATTTCCAAGCACTTCTTTTAATATATCACGAGAATCCTGACTTTTTAATTGCTCCCACGAAACAAAAGGCGGATTCATAAGTATCAAATCATTATTAGTCCCCCAGTCTATGGTAAGTGAATCATCCACTACTTCAACTTGTAAATCTATCTTTTCATTCCATTGAGTTTTGTTTTCATAGTGCAGTAAAAATTTAGAAGTTTCAATTGCCATAGGTGAACTATCATACCCAACTAAAGTTATTCCCCCTTTATATTCTAAAAATTTTAATTGTTTGAGAGCCTCGATTAAGAATTCCGAAGAACCACAACTCGGATCTAAAATCCTTAAGTTTGGTCTTAAAAGATTAATATCTTTTAGTGAATTTTCAACAATTGTTCTTGCTAGATACGGAGGAGTATAATGTATACTAGAATATGAATCAATTTTTGTAATGAGTTGGCTAGAAACACCTCCAAATAAATCCCTTTGCAAATCAAAATAGAGAACTTCTTTATGAGCTTCTTGAAATAATGCTCCTGAAGTATGACGTAATATTAAATCTAAATTGGGTTTAATAGATTTAACTCCAGTATGTAACCTATCTCTATAATGTTCAAAATTATTTGGTAAATGAGCTTTTTCAAAATCAATGAATTTATCGGACATAATACCCAGATCATCATATTCTAGGCTTATTAGAAGCTGAAAAAGAATACTAATTGCATTCTTTGGATTTTGTCTTTCAGCAGTTTCATTACGCAATTGTTTAAAAATGTCAATCACAAATGGAACAACGTCATTCTGAGTTTTATATGATTTAGATAGTAAATACTTGTAAAATTTACCAAGATTGCCTTCAATAGCTTTTTTTGGGATTGATTCAGGTTCCGAGTCAAGCCAGTTAACAATCTTAATATTTTCTTTTTCTACAATTAAGTAATTTTTAGTATTTGACGACCAAGAATATTCTTTAAATAGATCAACATCCCCTTCTACAATAGTTTGTAAACAAAAGTCGCCGTACCCGCCATTCAACATAAGGAATCTTTTCTCCGCTGCATCTTTTAAGTATAAGGGAAGTAATCCATAATTTTGTTTCCAAAACGATATGTCTGATAAATTTTTCATCATTGGCAAATATACAAATTTGGGTTAAGATTGATTAACATAAATACATACTCTACTTTATATGCCATACAACGTTTAATTTATGATAAGTTGGCGATTATGAAACACAAAACTGTCTGCCACCACAAAACTTGATACGAAGTGCAAAGCTTCATTTAACCACTAAATCGCCAATTTTTTGTAGGTGCTGTTAGCAGCTGGCTTATACTCCGCGTACTTCATATAGCTGTGTCATTTTCTTATTTATTGCATCTGATACATTATACCATTCCGATTTTGTTAAAGCTTTTATTGGTCTTAATCCAAAAAGTTCTTTATCTCGATAAGTTTTAAATTGAATATCCGTGTCATTACAAATAAGTGTTGGTGTTTTCCCTATAATGACTTTTTCGATGTAATCATTTTTAAAGATAAGTCCTAGCTCTTTGAAAAATCCCCGGCCATTTTCAAGATTAGGAATAAAAATCTCTTTTAGATTAGGTTGTTGATTAGCCTCTGCAATAATGATGTCCATTTCAGCAAGTACTTGTTGAGATATGATGAGTTCGTCAGGCAAATTTGATGCTTGTAATAATTCTGCTAGAATGAATTTTTTGCTTTCACGAAAGACTGGAGCATAATTTTCTAAAAGAAGAAAATATATAAAACCATGTTCGTTATTGTCAAGCATATGTTGACATCGATTTCCCCAAGCTTTAAATTTCTCGTCTCTGACTGGAATGTTTTTAACCAAATTATTTGGTAAGTTTAAAGTGAGTGTTGCAATCGAAGACGAAATTTTAAATGCTTCAATGAAATCACTAATATTTAAAATGTTTGCAGCGAGATGAACTGCTACATTGTACAAAGCTAAATCTTGATTATAAAGTAACTTCAATAAAACCTCATTCCCATAAAATTGTATATGAAATGGTTGCTCCGTTTCACTTAGTTGAGAGATATGTGACATGTGCCATTTGATTTCCTCAGATATTGAATTAGTTTCCAATAAAGATGCAATAGAAATAGGCATTCTCATTAAAGGAGTATTGTCATGTGTTTTAAAATGAATGAAGGGAATAGGTTTTTTCTCATCAGAAGCACCATCTGCATTAAATCTAATACCTGAAGTAGTCGTCCATTGCCAACGTCTATCCATTCTATCTACTGGCATATAATTGTATTCTTCAGTGTAATAATTTGAGTAAAAAAGTTGATTTTCTTGATTTTTATATTCAATGATTGTTTTAAAGTTTTCAATATCTCCTTGTAATCTAATATTGGCAGATTTTAGGTATTGTAATATTAGTCTTTGACCCCATAAAGTTGCTACGTGGTCAATATAATGTCGAATCTCATGAAAAAGTGTCTTTATGTGTTCGACATTCTCAATTGAAAGTGGATTAGCTCTAATTTTCACTAAATCTGCCTCCGCTATATCTTCGAGATAAATAAAAAAAGTAGCATGGTCGTATGAAGCCACAGTTCTTCTTAATGTCGGGAATAGTTTTCCTATTTGTCGTAATTTTGTCATTGAGAATTCGTTTTAAAGCATTACGCCTAACGTTTTGGAAATTTGTGCAGAAATGGCATTAATGCAGAACCATTGTCGCACCGCACTGAATTAAATAATTAACGAAAAACCTGAGTTGAACCACCGGCAGCCATTTTTGAACAAATTTGCTGTTAGGCACAGTATTGTTATATCACTTTGTTCATGTCTACCGAGTATCCGCTGTTTCTCAATTCTTTGGCTAACTCTAATTTCCAATCACTGGCCATTTGTATATATACTACCCCTGAAATATCGTTTGGTGTTTCAACATCTCCTTTTACAAGAGCAGAAACATTTTTTCGCCCGATTTTGCCAATTAAAAATCCATGTTCAAAAACAACATTTTGTCTTGCTCTGTGTTTTAATTCTGTTTCATTTCCCGTTTTCGCTCCAATATCACAAGGAGTATATAAAACAACTCCAAAACCAACGTTGGAATGACTTTCAATTTTTTCGATTATGGTTTGCCCTCCACTCGCTTTTTCATGTAAAATAATGGGTTTAAATCCTAGTTGCTCAATAAATCTAGCTGTCTCAACTTTTGCTAAATCGTCATGTCCATGAACAATAAAAACCTCGGATTTTTCACGTTCAACCTCCTCAGCGACATTGACTCTAACTTCTGGTGCATTAGTTTTTAGCAAGTCGGTTTTTTGAACTAACTTTCTTAAGTTCTCAATCTTAACATTGAATTTATCTATAAATTCTTTAACTTCTTCCGCTGGAGATAGAGGGTCTCCGAAAAATATTCCGTTCCATGAACCTTCATTATCATAGCTACTACGATATTCGTTTTGTGAGTTGTTAAATGATTGTTTTAATAACTCAAGATTATAGTCATTCCATGAAGAAAATTCGGCTTTTAACTTTGAGAAATCGTCCATATTTTGAAGATTTACTTTAAGTAGTTCTTCTCCAATCTCGATTCTTTCTTCCACATCTGTCTTAAAAACTGATTTTGGTTTTACCAAACATGTTGGTTCGCTTTCCATAATTGGTTTTGTGGTTTTTCTTGTTGCCATAAGGTTGTTTTAATATTGTGCCTAACTTACATATATGTGCAATTAACAAACTAAAAATTTATAATCATAATCATAATTTTCAATTTACTTTTTATAAGCGCATATACAATTTCCAAACATCAATTTTCCCCGTTATATTTATTAACAGTTATCAAAGCTTTTTAAATTAATGTTTGGCTTAAAGTTGTCAGGTTAAATTTTACAAATCGAAAATTATGGGAAATTTGTCAAGAAAATGCTTTTTGTAATTTATCTACTCAAAGTTTACACATAAAATTATGTAATGCAACTTCCAACAATAAAACAACCCTAACTTCAAATATAAAATTAGGTAGCAACAAATCGATAAATTTATCTAACCACAATACTATCAGCTGTAATAGCACTCGAGCTAAAATAACCTAATGCGCCATTGCTAAAATTAGTGTCGGGGTCGGCAGGCGATACTGGTGGTCCACCTTCACCACTAATTTGTGCTATAGAAAATAAGTAACGGTAAACTTTTTCATCAATACCTAAAAACTCTACTTTAACTTTATCGCCAGTAACTAAGTCGGGTTCTTGATTAAAAAGTGTGTTTACAACTCGTTTGCCATCATTAAACCTATCCGATTCAAGAAAAAATTGGTTTCTTTTTACGCCATTTACATATATCCTATTATTATAAAAATTGGGTACACCAGCTAAATCACTGTAAAATAGTTGTACAAATTTATTGGTTGTGCCAAAAAATGTTAATTCAGTTTGCCCAAGCGATTCTATTTTAACTGGGTTTGGCATTTGCGAAACGGCAATATAAGTTTTATTGTTTTCCACAACTGTTAAAGTATATTTTATACCCGCAACACCTTTTACAGGATTTATGGTGGCATAATGGCCTGGTTTTACTTCTAAATACGATGCAATTACACCAATATCGCTTGTTAAAATAACAACGGCACCACTAACGGGAGTCATTTTATTGTCGGCTTCAAAATTAACCGATTTATTAACGTTTACAGTTTGTATTTGTAAACTATCGGTAAAGTGTGCTTCTATAACTAATTTAGGTCCTGTAGTTTTTAAATCTAATTCTATTACTTCTTCACAAGAAGTAATAGCCACCATAAACCCAACTAACAATAGGGGAAGAGCGAATATATTTGTTTTTAATTTCATAATTTAAAATTTAAAGTTCCAAGTTACCGATGGAATGATACCGAACAAAGTTGTACGTACGGCTTGAGTTTGTGCTAAATTATCAGGGTTATCTCTAAAGTTAATTGCAAAAGGATTTTGACGGTTATACAAATTGTAAACGCTAAAATTCCAGCTCGATTTTAATTTTCTATTAGGTTTACCATCTAAAGTTGCCGAAAAATCTAAGCGGTGATAATCGGGTATGCGGTTAGCATTACGGTCGCCATAATAAAACACGGTTTGGTCTTCAATCGTATATTTTCCTGTGGGAAAAGTAACCGCATTACCTGTACTATATACAAAAGTTGATGAAAGCGACCATCGGGTGCTTACTTTATAAATACCTACTACCGATAGGTCGTGTGTACGATCTTGTCTTGCTAAAAACCAATTTCCTCGGTTAATTTGATCGAATTGTCGTTCGGTTTTAGATAATGTGTAACCTACCCATCCATTAAAATCACCATATTTTTTCTTTACAAAAAGTTCGACACCGTAAGCCCTGCCTTTGCCATAAATTAAATCGGCTTCTACGTTCGAGTTTCCGCGTAAATCGGTACCGTTGCGGTATTCAATTTGGTTTTGCATGGTTTTGTAATATACCTCGCCCGAAAACTCGTACATATCATTTTTAAAGTTTTTAAAATATCCTAAGGCTACTTGGTCGGCAATTTCTGGCTTTGTATTATTGCTATTCATAATGTATAAATCGGTGGGCGATGTAGCCGTAGAGTTAGACATAAGATGCAAGTTTTGCGTATTTCGGGTATAGGATGCTTTTATAGATTTAGTTTCATCAATTAAAAAACTTGATGAAAAACGAGGCTCAAGGTTAATATAAGATTTAACTATTTCATTACCATCATAATTTTTTTCGGCTACAATATTGCCATTAACATCGTAGGTTTTAAAATTACCACCACCCATTAATGAAAATGTTGATAAACGTGTGCCAAATACAATGTTGATATTATCGGTAACCTTATAATCATCTGATATATAGGCTGCAACTTCGTACCCTTTCCTATTTTGAATGGTTAAAGGATTTATATTAAGCGAAGAAGTGGTTAATTTACCTGGTGCTATGGTATGTTGTATGGCATCAATACCAAACTTAATTTCGTGTTGGTTATTTAATGCGTACTGAAAATCTTGTTTTATATTAAAATCGCGAATGCTGGAGCTAACCTTAAACTCGTTACCACCTAGCAAGTTTTCGATGGTATAATCGTAATTGCTATAAATTAAGGAAGTATTGCTAAATAACCGGCTGCTAAATAAATGATTCCAGCGTAAAGTGGCTGTTGCGTTTCCCCAGCCAAAACCAAATGTATTGGCTAAACCTAATTTATCTCGGCCAAAGTATCCCGAAAGGTAAACTACATTTTTATCGTCAATTTGATAATTCGCTTTGGCATTCAAATCATAAAAATATAAGGTATTGTTATTTATAGACGAATCGGGCGATAAGCCTAAAAAAAGGTCGGCATAGGTTCTACGGCCGCTAACAATAAACGAACTTTTATCTTTTTTAAAGGGTCCTTCTACTTTTAATCGCGATGATATTAAACCCAAACCACCTTCAACAGTATATTCTTTTTTATTACCATCGTTCATTTTAATATCCAATACTGATGATAAACGACCACCATATTGTGCGGGCATACCGCCTTTATATACGGTAACATCTTTTATAGCATCGGAATTAAAGGTTGAAAAAAAGCCTAGTAAATGCGAAGCATTATATACAGGTGCTTCATCTAATAATATCAAGTTTTGATCAACCGCACCGCCTCTAACAAAAAAACCGCTGTTACCTTCACCCGCCGATTTTATACCAGGCAGCAATTGCAACGTTTTTATAATATCACTTTCGCCAAATAAAACAGGTACGTTTCTTATATCTTTTACATTTAGTTTATCAACCCCCATTTGTGCACTACTTACGTTGTTATTGCGTTTAACTTCGGTAACCACCACTTCGGCCAATTCGTTAGAGGCTAATAACTCAACACTTAATTTAATGTTTTCGGATATTTCTACCTCTTTGATAAAACTTTGGTAACCTACATACGAAACCTCTAATTTATAGCTGCCATTGGGCAAATTTAACGAGTAAAAGCCATAAGCATTGGTTGATGTGGCTGCCCGTTTTACACCAGTAACTTTTACCGATGCACCAATTAAGGTTTCGCCTGTGCCTATATCTTTTATGGTGCCACTTACCGTGTGGTTATTTTGTGCAAATACTTGCGATTGTATGGTTAAAAAGCTTATAACTAGGGTAAGGGTGCTTTTTAAATAGGGGAGAGGTTTAAAATTCAAAATGTGTAGGATTTGATAAATTATAATTTTTATTTATTTATAGTTTGTTAATTTAATTTATTTCGATAAAAAATATTCGTATTTGTTACGATTAACGGTATTTGGGTTAAAAAAATACATAATTAATAGGTTTCCTTAAAAATATAAAGTACTATTTTTTGTTTAACCATAATTATGTATCGTTGTTTTAATTTTGAGTTATTAATTTGCTGTTTAATTAAAGTTTGATGGTAATAATATCGCTTAATTTGGTAGTGTAACGTGGCGATAGTTTTTCTTGCCTCATTTTCCAAACACGCTTACTATCTTGCGAGCCTAACCTAATTTTTTGTTGCCCATAAAGTATATTCATTTTATCAATAGCTTGCATTAAAGGTATATGTAAGGGGTTGCTATTTTCAAATAATGTAAGCTGTGGTATATTAGCTGGTGTAAAATCTTGAACTATTACTCCTGCTTTTTTATAATGATAGCCTTGCTTAAAAATTAGTTTTAAAGCTTTAATGGCAAAATTAGAAAGTTCGATGTTAGAATTGGTAGGATAGGGAAGTTTAATAACCATGTTTTTACTGTATTGAGGCAATTCACTTCGGTGCGAATTGGTATGTATAAAAACCATTATAGAATTACAGCATGAGTTTTGGCGGCGAAGTTTTTCGGCACAAGAAACCGCAAAACTTGATACCCGTTCTTTTACGTTTTCAAATTCGGTATAGTTAGTTTCGAACGAACGTGTGGTAGCAATATTTTTTTTGGGTTGATATTGTTCAATATCTAGTGTGGGTATGCCTTGCAAATCGTGTTTTAGGCGAAGCCCAACAATGGCCTGATTTTTTTTTACCCAATTATCATCTAGTTGTGTAAAATCGAATGCTGTTTTAACATTTATAGCATTGAGCCTTTTGGCGTGTTGCCTACCAATGCCCCATACATCTTCAATTTTTAACCATTTAAGGGCTTTAATTCTTTTTTCTTCACTATCAATAATATATACGCCGCCTGTTTCTTTGGTATATTTTTTGGCAATACGGTTGGCTAATTTGGATAACGCTTTTGTAGGTGCAATGCCTACACTAATGGGTATGCCCGTCCATTTGGTAACTTTATGGCGCATTTCGTTACCATATTGTTGTAAGTTGTAATAATCGAAACCTTTAAGTTTTAAAAATGCTTCATCAATACTGTAAACTTCAATATCGGGACTGTAGCCAGTAAGAATATCCATAACCCTATGGCTCATATCGCCATACAAAGCAAAGTTTGCCGAAAATACCTGAACATTGTGTTGCTTAAATATTTGTTCGTATTCAAATGCTACGGCACCCATGGGTATGCCTACTGCTTTTGCTTCGTTGCTTCTTGCAATAACGCAACCATCGTTGTTTGATAGTACAACAATAGGCTTACCATTAAGGTCGGGCCTAAATACCCGCTCGCATGATGCGTAAAAGTTATTACAATCGACTAAGGCAAACATTAAAAAGATTTAATTACATGTGTTACCATTCCCCAAATTATAAAATCGGTTTCGTTTTCGATTTTTATGGGTTTATAATCTTCATTTTCGGGCATTAGCCAAAGTTCTTTTTTATTAAGTTTTATACGTTTGGCGGTAAATTCTCCATCAATATAACAAACAGCAATTTTACCATTTGTGGGTTCTAAGCTTCGGTCTATAACTAAAAGGTCACCATCATCAATCCCTGCATTTTTTAGCGAAAAACCTTTTACACGGCCATAAAATGTAGCTGAAGGGTGTTTGATAAGGTGCTTATTTAAGTCGATGGTTAAATCTATAAAATCTAACGCTGGCGATGGAAAGCCAGCACTTATGCCTTGTGTTACAACAGGTAACTCAAGTTCGGTATGTGATAATGCCGAATAAATATCTAGTATATTGCTTGTGTGTAGCCTTAACGTCATGGCAAAAGTTTTAAAAAAAGATGTATTTATTATTTTAGGTATAAATAAACTGCTATTTAATCTAAAAATAAAACTTAATACAAAACTATGGAAACTTTTAGCATTTCCATAGTTTCCATAATAATTTAACTATATTTTTTTGTTAAGTTAATAAAAAACTAAAAAAAATGCTGATAGCAAATGGCGTAATGTTTGAATTTTTGGCCAATAAAACCAAATAAAAATATCAGTTAATACACTTACAATAAGAGTAATGAGATAATTTTATAGATTGAATAGGAAATCTAATTTTTTAAGTATTTGATAATTGCGTAAGCGGGTGAAGCGGCATCGTTTTTGGCATTTTCCTAATTTTATTTTTAGCACTATCTTATTTGCCAAAAACATATAGCGAAAAACGCGACCCTGGGCAGGCCTGTGTTGTGGGCTGGGGTAACGCCCAATAAAAATTTTCTGTGATTAATAATTGTTAAGGTGGGTTGTATTTCAAATCAAATTCTTACTTTCGGCACTAGCTTTTTTTTTGAATTAAATGATTATGAATTATAAAATAATAAACAACGTAGCAGGTTGGCTAAGTTTTACTATTGCGGCCATCACGTATATTTTAACGTTGGAACCGTCGGCTAGTTATTGGGATTGTGGCGAGTTTATTGCCGCTGCCTATAAATTACAGGTGGTTCACCAACCAGGTGCACCTTTGTTTTTAATGATTGGCAAAATTTTTAGTTTATTGGCCGCCAACCCTACCAAGGTAGCTTATTGGGTAAATGTAAGCTCGGCATTATGTAGTGCGGCTACCATTATGTTTTTGTTTTGGACAATTACCGCTTTAGGGCGTAAACTGTACGCTAATTCAAATAAAATGGGTAATACTACCGAAACTATAGTAATTATGGGTGCAGGGTTGGTAGGTTCGTTGGCTTATGCTTTTTCGGATACGTTTTGGTTTTCGGCGGTTGAGGCCGAGGTTTATGCCATGTCGTCGTTGTTTACAGCGGTAGTTTTTTGGGCTATATTAAAGTGGGATGCCCATGCAGATGAACCTTATGCAGATAAATGGCTGCTAATTATAGCTTATGTAATGGGTTTATCCATAGGCATTCACTTGTTAAATTTATTGGCTATTCCTGCTATTTCGGTATTGTATTATTTCCGCCGAACAAGTAAGGTAACTAACTTGGGAACAATTTTAGCTTTGTTTGTAGGGATATTTATTTTAGGTTTTGTACAATATGGCATTATCCAATATTTAATAAAATTTGCCGCTAATTTTGATTTGCTGTTTGTAAATTCATTTGGTTTAGGCTTTGGTACAGGTGTATTGTTTTTTTTACTACTGGTAATAAGTGGCTTAGTTTGGGGGATTTTTTATTCAATTAAAAATGGCAAGGCGATGTTAAACTTAGCTTTGCTATCGGTAATATTTTTGCTATTTGGTTACAGTTCGTACACCATGATAGTGGTGCGAGCTAAAGCAAACCCTACTTTAAATAACAGCCAGCCTGATAATGCTTTTTCTTTTTTAGGATATTTAAACCGAGAGCAATATGGCGATAGGCCTTTAATGTATGGCCAATATTTCGATTCGAAAGCAACGGGAAGTGTAGAAGGCGATAATACTTACCGAAAAGGAGATAGCAAGTATGAAATAACAGGTAAAAAGTTAAATTATACGTACGATAGAAATACGTTATTACCACGAATGTATAGCGACGATGCCAACCATATTAGCGTTTACCGCGATTGGATGCAAATGGGCGAAGATGAAAGCCCAACTTTTAGTACCAATTTCGGTTTTTTTGCTACCTATCAAGTAGGATTTATGTATATGCGTTACTTTATGTGGAATTTTGTAGGCAGGCAAAACGACGACCAAGCTATTGGCGATTATGTTTCGGGCAATTGGCTAAGTGGCATAAAACCTATTGATGCTTTGCACCTAGGCGACCAATCAACCTTACCTAAAACTATTACAGAAAACAAAGCCTACAACAGGCTGTACTTTTTGCCTTTAATATTAGGTTTATTGGGAGCGTGGTATCATTTTAAAAAGAAACAAAAAGATGCGGGTATTGTGGCAATGTTGTTTTTCTTTACTGGTTTGGCCATAGTACTTTACTTAAACCAAACCCCATCGCAACCCCGCGAACGAGATTATGCTTATGCGGGTTCATTTTATGCTTTTACCATTTGGATAGGTTTTGGTGTTTTTGCCCTATATGATATTTTTAAAAAGTATATAAACGCTAAATCCGCGGGTATTTTAGCTACTATACTATGTTTATTGGCTGGGCCAATTTTAATGGCTAGCCAAGAGTGGGACGACCACGACAGGTCTCATAAAACTACCACCCGCGATTTAGCCAAAAACTATCTAAATTCTTGTGCGCCAAACGCAATATTATTTACCTACGGCGATAACGATACTTACCCATTGTGGTATGTACAAGAGGTAGAAAACTTTAGGCCCGATGTGCGCATTGTAAATTTAAGTTTGTTCGATACCGACTGGTATATTAACCAATTAAGGCGTCCTTTTAACTCTTCGGAGCCCTTACCTATAACTATGTTGCCATCACAATATGTATCGGGAGTGCGAGATGTGGTTTTTTATCAAGATTATAATTTAAAAGGGCCGCAACAATTAAAAGATGTTTTTGAGTTTATAACTTCAGAAAATCCTGATGCCAAAGTACAATACCAAAGTGGAAAAATGGATAACTTTTTACCTACCAAAAACCTTACGATGCCCGTAGATAGCAGTGTATTGTTAGCCACCAATACCATTGATAAACAGGATTTAAAAAACGTGGTTAAACAAATGTATTGGACACTTGGTGGTTCGTATGTTAGTAAAGGACAAATTGCCACTTTAGATATTTTATTGCATAACAATTGGAAACGACCAATTTATTTTGCATTTACTGTACCTACAAGTAATTTTATGGGTTTAGATAAGTATTTATTTAATGAGGGGTTTGCTTTGCGCTTGATACCTAAAACGAGGGTAGAAATTGACGATAATTCTCCGTTAGGTAAAACCGATGTAGTAAATACCGATAAAATGTACCATAATATAATGACAAAATTTGTTTGGGGAAATCTTAAAAATTCCCCTTACCTAGACCCCGAGTCGTCTAAAATGGTGTATTTATCTACTAATAAGTTTACCGAATTAGCCAAAAATTTAATTCGCGAAGGTAAATTAAATAAAGCCCGCAAAGTTATTGATTATTGTTTTGAAGTATTACCTATTACTACTACTTATGAACCTAATTTTGCATTAAGTAAGTATGAACTAGTACAAATTATGTATAAACTAGGGATGAATAAAAAGGCTAACGATTTAATAAAACAAACAGTAGATTTAATTGAAGGCGATTTAAACTATAATTACAGTATCAATAAAAACAAAGAAAACCTTAACACCCGACAAATACAGATAGGCTTGTTTGTAATTAACGAATTTGTAAAATTTACTGCACAATACTCGGAACCAACTTTAAATAAAAATTTAACTACCAAATTAGCTAATTATGAAGCCAAGTTTGGAATGGTTAGATAATTGATTATTGAAAATTAATTTAAGCCCGTTGCCGTAATATATGATTGTAAATATATAAACGGCAACGTATTATCGAAATAAACAAATGTAGTTAAGTTATTAGTTTAGTTTCGTAAAATCTGTTATGTAACCATACATTTTATTGCAGCCAAATATCATTTGGGTAATCATACCTACATGTTTTTTACCTTTTATTTCAATTAATTTTGAGGTTTTTTGTCCTTGTTTAATTTTATTGTAAAACAGTGGTGATTGCAGTTTAATGGCATTAAAAGTTTTTTGTCCTGTAAAAATTAAGTAAGGGTTACTTGGCTTTGATAAATAATTTATCGGAGAGGCTTCTTTCCACACTTCGGGGTTTGTAGTAAAAGTTTGTATAAAATCTGGTACTTGTATTCCATTAGGGTCGCTAGTAATATATTGGTACATATCTAAACCAAAAGCATCGTTTAAAATAACCCCTTTAACTGGGTTTTTTATACCTATTTTATTAAAATAGCGTGTATCTTGGTTAATTAAAGCTGCCAAATGTCCACCTGCCGAATGTCCCATTAAAAATATTCGACTTGGATCTCCACCATATAAACCAATATTTTTTTGTACCCAATTAACTGCTTCAGCACATTCGAAAGCCATTTCTTGGTATTGGCTTTTTGGCGATAACGGATAGTTGATAATTACCGTTACTGTATTTTTACGGGCAAAATTACGGCCAAGCCACCAATACTTTTTTTTGTTACCACTACGCCACGAGCCACCGTGTATAAATATTAAAACATCTTTGGAGTTACCTTTTATTTTAGGATAGTAAATATCTAATTTATTAAATTCACCCTTATCTACTAGGCTATATGGTACATCTCGTTTTATGTTTACTGCTATTGTAAGTAGGGGAGTGAAGCAAAGTAAAATTATTTGTAATATTTTTTTTAGAGGCATGAAATTCAGTTTATATCTTAATATGGTATTATATTAGGTTTGGTTTTCAATAATGTTGCCGTTATTTTAATGAACCAGTTTTAAAGTATAAGATATCTTCAATTTTTATTATTATAGCAGTTTCCCAAAATAAACCAAAAAGAACTTCAAATAAAAATACCAAAACTCGAAATATTTTACTTGCTTCTATGTATAAATAAGTATTTTAAATTTTGATTTTTTAATTTTTACTTTTCAAACAAGCTCTTTCAATAGCACCTTCTAAAACGCCCAAAGCTTCTGTAATTTGTTCATCGGTAATTACAATAGGGGGCAACAAGCGCAAACAATTGCTAAATAAACCAGCTCTAATCATAATTAAACCTTTACTAACCGCGTCTTTTATAATCTCAAGCGTAATTTCAGGGTCGGGGTCTTTACTGTTGCGGTCTTTCACAAATTCTATCAAACGCATCGCTCCAATGCCACGTACATCGCCAATAATGCTATATTTTTCTTTCCAGCCTTCTAAAGTGGTTTGTATAATATTGCCCAAATGGTTTACTTGGGTTAAAAACTCATCGCTTTTTAAAATATTTATAGCTTCAATAGCAGCAACACAAGCCAGCGGATTACCACCATAAGTGCCTCCCACACCGCCCAAATGCGGGGCATCCATAATTTCGGCCCGACCGGTAGTTGCGCTAATAGGCATACCAGCACCAATAGATTTTGCACTAACCACAATATCGGGCACTACGCCTGTATGCTCAATAGCAAAAAATTTACCTGTACGGGCGGCACCACATTGTATTTCGTCGGCTATCATTACAATGCCGTATTTATCACATACTTCCCTTATTTTTTGAAGGTACGCTTTAGGCATTTGTATAAAACCACCCTCGCCCAAAATAGGCTCTATAATAATGGCGGCTAAAGATTCGGGGTCAACTTGCGATATAAATGCAATATCTAACTGTTTAATAAAATAATTGACGTATTCTTCATCCGTCATCCCAGCAATTTTTCGGTATAAATTTGGGGCGGGTATGCGGTAAATATCCGAAACAAAAGAACCCATCCCTTTTTTAAACAAAGCATATTTACTGGTTAAACTCAGCGTAAGCAAAGTGCGGCCGTGGTAAGCTCCCTCAAAACATAAAACCGCGTTGCGTTTGGTATAATATTTTGATACGTTTATGGCGTTTTCAACCGCTTCGGAACCCGAACTAGCCAATAATGTTTTTTTTGCAAAGTCGCCTGGTGTCAAACTGTTAAGCAATTCGGCCAAATCAATATAAGGCTCCATGGTTGTTACCAAAGCGCAGGTATGCAGGTATTTATCGGCGTGTGCTTTTATGGCCGCTACTACTTTTGGGTGGCAATGGCCTACGTTCATCATTCCAATTCCGCCTGCTAAATCTATCAGTTGGTTGCCATCAATATCCCAAACTAAAGCCCCTAAAGCTTTATCAACTACCACTTCCGTAGATTTTGCCAAACCAGCTGGTAAAGCGTTTTTTCTTCTCTCTAAAACTAACTGGGCTTTTGGGCCTGGTAATGTTGTTTTTAATTGTATGTGCGACATAATTTTTAAATAATAGTATCCATATTTAATTGTAACAAAACCCCACAGTTACCACATGATGGGTCGTTAACATAATTTTTTATTAAAGCAAGTGGCTTAAAGCCGATTTTTAGCTGAGGCCCTAAAGTAGGGTCGCTGCGTTGGCCTTGTAACAGTTGTTCGTAGTATTCTTGGGGCGAAAATTGCTCGCTTACTGCCCCAAAACCACTCATTAAACCAACGGTTAATTGACCTTTTAGTTTCAAATGTGATGCTAAATTTTGGCGGGCTCGGTACAATTCGCGGGCTAATCCTTTGCCGCGGTAATTAGGGTGAACGCCAACATCTAAACCATATAACCATTGGCCATTAGGGTCGTGGTTGTGCATCCATCCACCCGAAATAGTTTCTTTAAATGTGTGGTGCTGGTTATCAAAATCAAAGTTGTAACACATAGTGGTAGTCATACCAACCACCTCATCGCCATCTAAAATCACAAATTGACCTTCGGCAAATATTTTATAGTGATGCAAGTAATGCTTAGCTAAAATCAACTCGTCTTCGGCTAATGAAGGAAAAACAATGCGTTGTAATTCTTCTAACTTTTTGGCGTGTTGCGGTAATAAATTGGTTATAACTAAACCATTAGGCAATATAGAGTTATATGTAAAATCGGTATCGCTCATTTTTTTTAAGATAATGTGAAGCCCAAAATCACATAAATAATTCCCGATAAAGCGAATGCTGTGAGTGCATAAGGCAATTGCGAAAACGAATGTTTTAAGTTATTTATTTCGGTACTTTGCGATGTTAAAATGGTAGCATCGCTGTACAAGCAAGCATTAGAACCAAATACACCGGCACTTATAACTGCGCCAATACTCATTAACACGTGTGCACCCAAACTCTGCGCAAGCGGAATAACAATTGGAATAACCACCGCATACACCCCCCACGACGACCCTGTGGTATAACAAATTAAAGATATGGCCATAAAAATAATTACTGGTAATAACTCCTTGCTTATCAATGGTTTTACACTTTCAATGACATAAGTGGTTAAACCCATTTTGTCGCCTACTTCTTTTAGCACATAGCTAATAACTACTAAGGCTAAGGCGTAAACCATACTGTTAAATCCCGTAAAAATGGTTTCGCTCAATTGTTGAAAGGTGCCTAATTTTTTAACCAAATAGTAAACAAACGTAAAAAATATACCTATAATAACGCCTTTTAGCGCATCGTAATCCATATAAAAAGTAAAACCTAGGGTTACTAAAATTGGAAGAATAAAATACAGTGAATTAGATTTTTGGTTGGGATTGTAATGTTCCATTGCCACGCTTGCCATTTTTGATCCGGGTGGAATGGTTTGCCCTGTTACCTCGGCCCTTATATGTGCCATTTTTAACTTTTTAAAATGCGGAAAAACTCCCAAAATAAACAACGGAATTAGCAACACCGAAACCCAACTGTAAGCAATAAACGGGATAATAGATAAATATAAATGTGTGCCTTGCCCAACTGCCGCAAAATTAGATTTTTCGAGAATTGCGGCTACAAATATTGTCCATGTTGATAAGGGCACAATTACACACCAAGGGGCGGCGGTGGTGTTTACAATATAAGCTAAATATTCGCGAGGGATTTTAAAATGATCGGTGATTTTTTTCATGGTAACGCCCACGGTTAATGCGCTTAGGTAATCGTCTAAAAAAATAAAAAGACCCAAAAACCAAGTGCCAAACAAGGCTACTCGTTTTGTTTTAATGTAACGCAACATATCGTCGCCAAATTTTACTGCGCCACCACTGCGTACCATTAAGCAAATTAGCGACCCGTATAAACCACAAACCAATATTACCCACACCGTACTTTCGTCTTTCATTACTTTATATAATGTTTGTATTAAACTGGTAAAGAAGTTAGTATGCTCGTAATAACCGATAATCATAAAACCTACCACGCAGCCAATTAGCAAGGCTTCGAACGATGCCCGTAATTTTATAGCGAGTAGGATAACTACTATTGGCGGTATTAAAGCGAGTGCTCCGTATGGCATATTTATTTATTTTTAAGGAAGACCTCGCTTAAAGCTAAATCTAAATTTAAGTTGTATAGTTTGTGATTTTAGTATTTTTAATGAAGAATTCGTTTTAAGCGAAGGCTCCATTTAGCTAAAATTATTTAATTATTTTATTTTAATTCTTTTTTGGGCGTTTTAACACGCTTTTCGCTAAATCTTTTTTTTGTTTATGTCCCCCCAAACCCCCAAAGGGGGAGCAACGAAAAAAAAGGATACCGCTGCAATCGTTAACGCTCTTAACGTTGTGTTTCAAATGAATCGTTTTTAAGCCAAGCTAAAGTTTTTTATGTTTTCAATTTTGTGTTTTGCCCCCTAACCCCCAAAGGGGGAAAAGCCCGAAGACAAACACTTTTATACCCAGCTAACGTTTTTTTTATTTTTAGCTTTGTGTTCTTTTCGCCTTCACTTTGTGTTCTTTGCGGTTAGGCTATTTTACCGCAAAGAACGCAAAGGTTTTACGCAAAGGTAGCTAAGCCTAAATCTTTATATACCCAGCTAACGTTTTTTTTATTTTTAACTTTGTGTTCTTTTCGCCTTCACTTTGTGTTCTTTGCGGTTAGGCTATTTTACCGCAAAGAACGCAAAGGTTTTACGCAAAGGTCGCTAAGTCTAAATCTTTTATACCCAGCAAACGTTTTTTTCTACTTTCATTTTTTTTTTGTTCCTATTCCCCCTTTGGGGGCTAGGGGGAATAGGTTTTACGCAAAGGTCGCTAAGCCTAACACTTTTATACCCAGCTAACGTTTTTTTTATTTTTAGCTTTGTGTTCTTTTCGCATGTTCCCCCTTTGGGTCTAGGGGGATTTTTTTTTCTACAACCCACCCACGCTAATCAACTTTTTCTCTAAATATTCAAACAAACCTTCGCTGCCACTTTCATGTCCTTGGCCGCTTTGTTTCCATCCGCCAAAAGGCGATTCGGTGCCGTGTGGAGCCCATTCATTTATGCCCACAATACCAAATTCTAACCTTTCAGACGCTAATGTTGCCGTTTTTAAATTGTTTGTAAAAATGTAAGAAGCCAAACCGTACTCGGTATCGTTTGCTTTTAAAATGGCATCGTCTAAATCTTCAAAAGAGAAAAGCGGTAAAACTGGACCAAAAATTTCGTTTTGCGCTAATGCGGATTCTTGGGTTAAACCAGCTACCACACAAGGTTGTAAAAAATAACCCTTACTAAACTGTGTCGGAATGTTACCGCCTGTTAAAATTTCGGCACCTTCTTCTTTTGCTTTTTCGAGTAACGCCAATACACTATCTTGTTGTTTTTTGGTAATTAATGGGCCTACATTTACACCATCTATAAAACCATTACCTACTTTTAAGGCTGATACATATTTGGTAATCAATATTTTAAATTCTTCGAAAATATTTTTATGCACATAAAACCTTTGTGCCGAAGTACACACTTGCCCATTGTTGCGAAACCTTGAAATGGCTGCTGCTTTGGCAACTGCATCCACATCTACATCGTCAAATATTAAAACTGGCGCATTGCCACCTAACTCTAGCGAAAGTTTAGTATGTGTTTTTGATGCACCATCCATCAACAATTTACCCACACGTGTGCTTCCTGTAAAGCTTATTTTTTTTAGCTTCGGATGGTTTAACATTGCCTGCCCAATTGCTGGTGCATTGCCTAAAACTAAGTTTAAAACGCCGTTTGGTAAGCCCGCATTTACCAATGCTTCGGCTAAATGGTAGGCGGTTAAGGGAGTATCTTCGGCGGGTTTTGCCACCACCGTACAGCCTGCGGCTAATGCTGCAGCCCAAGCCCGGGCGGGGTTATAAGCTGGAAAATTCCAAGCGGTAATTACGCCTATTACACCCATGGGTTGGTAAATTACACTGCTGCGTTTATCAGTCCTATTGGTTGGAATAACTTTGCCGTAACTGCGTTTTGCTTCTTCGGCATACCATTCAAAAAGGTTAGCTGCTACGGCTATTTCGCCTTTGGCTTCGGGTAGGGGCTTGCCACTTTCAAGCACCATATCGTGTGCAATTATATCTATGCTTTCGCGGATATTATTAGCGGCCTTTTTTAAAATTTCGGCTCTTTGGTAGGGCGTAGTTTTGCTCCAAGTTAAAAAAGCAGTTTGTGCGGCATCAATTGCCAATAGGCAATCTTTATCGTTACCAAAACTAACCAAACTTACCAATTCTTCGGTGGCAGGGTTTAGCACATCAAAGGCTTGTTTATCTAAAGCGTCAACAAATTGTCCGTTAATAAATTGCTGTTTCATAATTGGTTATGCGGTTAATTGGGTTAAGCCAGCTTCCATAATATCTAAACCTTTGTTTAATAATTCTTCGCTAATAACCAACGGACTTAATATACGAATGCAGTTTCCGTTTACGCCAGCGCTAATTACGATTAGGCCATTTGCAGCGCAATAAGCTATTAGTTTTTTACATAAATCGCCGTCGGGTTCAAAAGGATTGTTGTTTTTTACAAGCTCAAAAGCAAGCATAGCACCTATGCCACGCACATCGCCTATGGCAGTAAATTTTTGTTTCATCCGCGTAAAGCGAGCCAAAACAATTTCGCCAATTTTTGTGCCAATTGCATTAATATCAATCTCTTCCATTAACTCTATGGTTGCCAAAGCAGCTGCGCAGCAAACGGGATTTCCTGGGTAAGTACCACCAATGGTTGAGGGTTGGCAGGCATCCATAATATGTGCTTTACCAATTACGCAACCTATAGGCATACCGCTACCCATTGATTTTGCCCAAGTTGAAAGGTCGGGAATTACATCAAAATGTTCGTAAGCTGCCCATTTTCCTGTTCGGCCAAAGCCACTTTGCACTTCATCTAAAATTAGTAAAATGCCGTATTTATCGCAAATTGTGCGTAAGCCTTGTAAATATTTTTTTGGTAAAACGGTAAAGCCACCTTCGCCTTGTACAGGTTCTACAATTATTGCGGCAACTTGGTTGGCTGCCACAAATGTGTTAAAATAAGCTTCGAGGTTGCGGAGATGTAAATCGGCAAAATCGTTCTCACTTAAATTGCCACTTTGCTTATAAATATCGGGGAAAGGTATGCGGTAAACTTCGGGTGCAAATGGGCCGCAGCCTTGCTTGTAACCTACTTTTGAGGTAAGCGTCATAGCCATCATTGTTCGGCCGTGAAAACCGTTTTCGAAACAAATAATAGCGGGCCGACCAGTTGCTTGTCGGGCAATTTTTATGGCATTTTCTACACTTTCGGCTCCCGAATTGGTAAGCATTACTTTGGTATTATCGCCGTGAGGGAAAATGGTTGCTAATTTTTCGGCTAGTTGTAAATACAAATCATAAGTGGCTACGTTAAAACTGCAATGCAGCATCAATTCGGCTTGTTTTTGTATGGCAGCAACTACTTTTGGCGGACAATGACCAGCATTTACCACGCCAATACCGCCCGCAAAATCTATCATTTCGTTACCGTCGGCATCTATAATTATGGCACCGTTAGCACTAACCGCTGTTGATGGGTTAAAAATACCAATGGCATTGGGTACATATTTTTTTCTACGCTCAAGTAGTTCGGATGATTTGCTATGAAGCATTTTTTTAATTTTTGGTAATTGGTTTTTTTATAATTTTTGTGATGCTTTCGGCAGCTAATCTACCGGTTTCGGCGGCACCGTTCATATAGCCTTGAAAATCTAAACTGCAATGTTCGCCAGCAAAAAACAAGTTTCCTACTGGAGTAATTTCCCATCCAGCCAAAGTGCTCCATTGGCCAGTTTTAAAACTGCTATATGCTGCTTTGTTGTAAACGTATTGTTGCCAACAAAATTTTACATTTTTTTGGTTGTATGAAATTTTAGAATCTGGGTAAATTTTCTCTAAATCGTTTAAATATTGGTTTGATAATTCTAAAGTTGGCGTGTCGCACAATTGGTTTACCATATTACCGCCACCAAAAACGGTTAAACTTCCCATTTTTAGGGATTGCATTCGGCTACTATCCCAAGTACAACCGAAAGATAAATTGGTATAAGTTTGTCCTGTTTTATTTGCTTTGCGCCATGGTTTACCGTTAAAACCCATTATAAATTTGCTGCTGTTGCCGTAGCCTAAGTTGTATATACAATTTAGCTTTTCGGGAGGCATTTTTACCCTTAGCGGGATGTTGCGTAAAATAGAAAAAGGGATAGCCAAAATTACATAATCGGCTTCTATGTGTTGTACTGAAGCTTTGTTTTTAAAAACCAGGTTATATTTGTTAGTGTTTGATTGGCTAATGTTTGTTAGTGTGTAGTTAAGCCTTACTTGGTTTTTAAGGTAATTATGTAATTTGTTGGTGAGGTGTTGGCTACCCCCTTTAATTTTTAAAACTTCGTGTTCGTTACCAAATAATTCGTAGCCATTTGGGCCTGGTTCGGTAAACATTATTAAAAAGTTGATGGCCGATTGCTCGTAAGCTTCCATGCCGTACTCGCGGGTAATTACTAAACTTAAAAAATTGTACAACCAACCTGTTACCCCAATATTTGTTAAGTATGTACTAACCGATTGTTCGTCTAAATGTTTAAAAATATCGCCTGTTGTATAATTTAATTTTTCGGGTAATGATTTTACGTCTTTTTCTATTTGAGTAACAAAAGGTAAAATGGCATTTTTCAAGTCCTCGTTAGTGTAATATTTACCTTCAAAATAAAATGCGCCTTCGGTAATTTCATCTTTTCGTAAATCGTAAAAATCAACGTTAAATTCTTTGGCTAGTTGTATAATATCAAGGTGTGTGGTATCTACAAACTCGCCACCTAAATCGGTAGTTATTCCTTCTCCAAATTTATCTTTTATAGTAAACATTCTGCCGCCTGTACGGTTTGATGCTTCGTAAACTGTGGCGTTAATTCCTAGTTTTTTTAATTGGTAGGCTGCGTTTAAGCCTGCAATACCAGCACCGATTATAGCTATAGTTTTGTGCGCATTAAAATCATCGGCGAAAGCCTTAGAAAAAGAGGGGAGAAGCAAGCCCGATGCTGCAAGCAAACCCGCATTTTTAATAAAATTTCTTCTACTTTCATCATAAATTGGCAAATCACTTTCTTGCCGATGCATTTTAAAGGCATCGGCGAAAGCTTTTTGTAATAAATATTTTAATGGGCTATGTGCCATTTATTGGTTTAATTGTTAATTTTAATAACCAGGATTTTGCTTTACTATTCCTTTACCCACTGTAATATCGTTTTGTGGTATAGGCATAATTGGGTTAACACCAGTACCTAACACGCTTTCAACGGTTTGTGTGCGGGCTAAATCAAAAAGGCGGCTACTTTCAAAGTTTAATTCGGCTCTGCGTTCATCGGCAATCGCTTGTGCAAAAGCGGAGTTATCGGGTACGTCAGTAAGTAGTATTGCTGCCATACCTCGGTCTTCCCTTATAGTGTTTAGGTCTGTTAAGCCGCCTCCAGCTAAGCCTAATGCCTCTGCTCTAATCAAGTACATTTCTGCTAAGCGTAAAATATAACCAGCGTTATCTCGGGTGGTTTCTCCGCGATACTTTTCTGTTCTGCCATCGGGTTCAATACTTACATCAACATCTATAAAATCTACTAATGATGCTCTAAAATCATCGGTACGGCTTTCAAAAAAGGTTTTTAAATCTTCCGAAGCTAAAAACTGAACATCGCTACGTAAAGCATCACTTCTACTATAGGTAAACCCGTTGTAAAAGCTTTGGTTTTGTGGGGTAAATTTTAGTTCAAAAACACTTTCACTTGTGTTTTTTTGTGTATAAATATTATTAAGAGAAGAACCTAATAAACTAAAATTACTAGTTTCGGCAATTACATCGTTTGCGTTTGTAATAGCATCAGGCATGTTTTTTTGATATAAATATACTCTTGCCAGTAATGCTTTTGCTGCATATACTGATATATATTGGTTACCCGAGTAAATAGTTGTTAATAGGGTAGCTTGTTTTAAATCGTTAATTATTTGATTGTAAGATGCTTGTACTGTGCTGCGAGGAACGCTTAATGTTGGGTTAGCTGTAGTGGTTTTAATAGATATGCCATAAGGCGATGATAAATCCCAGTGTTGGCCAAACATGCGTAGTAAATCAAACTCGGCTAAAGCCCTTACAAAATATGCTTCGCCTTTAATATTGTTGAGTTCGATAGCTTCTATGTTTGAAATTTTATCAGCATTTTCTAAAATTTTATTAGCTGTGTATATACTTTTATAAATAGCCACATAAATTCCTCTAACATATAAATTATTTGAAGCAACATTTCTTTCTTTAATGCTGTTTAAATCAACTACATCGTAACCGCCTGTTGAGCCGTTATCGCTGTATGCTTCTGCTAATAGTGGGAAAACACCACCATAGTATTCTCGGCTTTGAAGTGTACTGTACATACCTAAACGGGCATTGCGCAAGCCGTCGGCCGATGTAAAAATAAGGCCATCATCAACTTCATTTGTTGAGTTTACATTTAATATTTTTTCACAGGATATGGTTGTAAATAACACCAAAAATAATATTGCTATTTTATAAATTTTCATAATATATGCTATTTAAAATTTGAAGTTTATACCAAATAAAAATGTGCGGGCTTGAGGGTAAGCCGCATAATCTATACCTGCTGTATTAGGCGAACCGCCACCAGTTGAACTAACTTCGGGATCGAAACCATAATATTTAGTAAAAGTGTAAAGGTTTTGTGCTTCTGCATATAAGCGTAACGACGAGAAACTTTTTTTACTTTTTGGCCTAATGGTATAACCGAAATTAACGGTTCTTATTCTTAAAAAAGATGCATCTTCAATAAACTGTGAAGATTCTTGAACATAATTTGGAGTCATCATTGATGCCCTTGGGATATCTGTAACATCGCCAGGGTTTCTCCAGCGTTTATTAACAATGGTTGCATTGTTGGCATAAACTTGTTGTAGTTCGTTATTCTCGTCCCAACCTTGGTCGCTCCAGCCTAAGGTTTGGTAAGTTGCTCGTATTAAATTATATACTTTATTACCAATACTAAACTGGGTTGATACAGCCAAATCCCAAGCTTTGTATTTAAAATTATTTGTCCAGCCTCCAAAATAATCGGGTGCAGCTTTGCCTAAAACTTGCTTTTCGTCGCTGTACATTGGGTCGCCAGTTTCGGTATTTACCCCTAAGTATTTATAGCCATAAAACGAGCCTACTTGTTCGCCTACTTTTAAAATATGGGTATTAAATAAATCGGAGTATGGACTTATTAATTGATCGTCAGAATCTAAAGAAATAATTTTACTGCGTATATAACTGATATTAATATTACTTGACCAAATAAAATTTTTGTTTTTTACTGGTGTTGCACTCAACGAAAATTCAAGGCCACTGTTTTCGATATTACCCGAGTTTAACGTATAATCGCTAAAGCCCGAAGTTGCTGGCAGTGGAGTTTGACTTAATAAGCGGGTACGGTTACCTTTAAATGCTTCGACGCTACCGCTTAATTTCCCATTATACAATTCAAAATCTATACCTGTGTTTAACATGGTGTTGCGTTGCCATGTTAAGCTTGGGTTGCCTATGTTACGGGGTTGTAAACCAGCCATGCCATCGTACCTAGATGGTTGCCAATAACTTTGATACTGAAAATCGCCGATTTCTTGGTCGCCACTTAAACCGTAACTAAATCTTAATTTCAAACTGGTTAATGTTTCAGAGTCTTTTAAAAAGTTTTCGTTACTAATTACCCAACCTGCCGACATTGCAGGGAATAAACCCCATTGGCTATTGGTTGGGAAGCGAGAAGAACCATCGTATCTTGCACTTACCGATAATAAGTATTTATCTGCGTAAGCATAATTAGCCCTACCTAAAAAGGATGCTAAGCCCCAGCCAAAATTTTCGCTTGGTGCAGCATTTATAGTTGATGCGCTTGATAAATTAGTTAAACCCGAACCCATTGGAAAGCCTTGTGCCGAAACTGATGAACGCTCGTATTGTGAGGCTTGTGCTGTAAAACCACCCAATAAATTTAAGCTATGTACTTCGTTAAAAGTTTTTTGGTAGGTTAAAATGTTTTCGTTTATCCAAGTAAGGTTGTTGTAACTTCCCTTTAAAGCTTTACCGCCAACTGCAACTGCATCGGATGTTATTTGCGAAAAAAACTGATCATCTAATACGTTTGAATAATCGGTGCTAAATGAGCTTCTAAATTTTAAATCTTTTACTACGGCAATCTCGGCAAAAACGCTACCTAAAAAGCGGTAATTATTTGTAAAAGCTTTAATTTCTTTAGCCGATTTTACGGGATTGTCGCTTAGCCAACTGGCTTGGTAATCACCATATTCGGAGTAACTTCCATCAGGATTATACACAGGCATTAATGGAGATGAACCAATAGCATTGGTAACCACGCCCGTATAAGTATTATCGTTAAAACTACGGCGACTGCGGCCGTAAGTAAAAGAAGAGTTGGTACCAATGGTTACCCTATCGCTTACTTTGTTTTCTAAATTAAAGCGAAATGAAGCTCGTTTATAAAAGTTTTCGATAACAATCCCTTGTTGGTCGAAATAATTTCCTGATATAAAAAACTTAGTTTTTTCGCTACCACCTCGGGCTGATATTTGCATATTGTTGATAGGGGCCGACCTAAAAATTTCATCTAGCCAATTGGTGTTTACACCTGTACGCCAGCTAGCAGGCAGTGGGTTAGTTAAAATAGTTGGGTCGAAACCAGCACCAAAAACCAAAGGGTCGGCATTATAACGTTTTAAATCTTGCGCTCGGGCATCCTCTTGCAGTTCTATAAAACCATTGCTATCTAAAAAAGGGATTTTGCGAGATACGTTTTGCATTCCCGAATAGCTATCGAAACTAAATTCGGTTTTACCGTTTAAGCCACGTTTGGTAGTAATTAAAACTACACCATTTGCTGCCCTTGCACCATATATTGCTGCTGCCGATGCATCTTTTAAAATCTCCATCGACTCAATATCATCGGGGTTTATATCCGCAATAGAGCTTATGTTTTGCCCCTGCCCGTTCACCGTACCATCGGTAGTATATGATGTAGCTAAGGATGAATTACTTTCACTTATCATTGGGATACCATCAACCACATATAATGGGTTGCTAGCCCCACGTATACTTACCAATAAACCTGCGCCTGGTGTACCACTAGGTGTACTTACCAAAATACCAGCTACCTTACCTTGAATACTTTGCGCTAAGTTAGCAACAGGTTGATCTTTAAAATCTTTATTATTAATACTTGCAATAGCACCTGTAATACTCGATTTTTTTTGCGTACCGTAACCTACCACAACTACATCGTTAAGCATACTGCTACTTTCTTGAAGTAAAATGGTTAGTACATTTTCGGCACCAATTTTAATAACTTTTGTGGCATAGCCGATGGAAGAAATCACAATCTCGGGGTTTGTACCACTTAGCGTGATGCTAAAATTACCGTCTAAGTTAGTGCTTGCACCTTTGGTTGTTCCTTTTTGTGTTACCGAAGCACCTGGAATGGTCAGCCCTTCAGCATCTTTTACTGTGCCTTTTAATACTCTGTCTTGTGCAGTAGAGAATTTTGGGAAAATGAATAATAGGCAACAGGTGTAAATTATTAATTGTAAAGCTTTATTCATATTTAATTAGCGTTAAATTTTATAAATAAATGAACATATTTTTTGTTTTTCTAAATATGAGCAAGAAAAACTGATTAAAATATAAGTCAAATAATTTTGTTAATTAAAAATTTAATTGTTGATTTATAGCTTATTATAATAAGTCAATCATAAGACGAATTACGATTAAATTTTGACCCACTTTTTATTGACCATATAAAAAGGATTTAATTTATTTATTTTGAATTAAATTGGGTAATTATTGGTTTTTTAATAAGCAAATAACGGTATAGTTAAAAATATTAAATTATTTAAACCATATTTTATAAATATTCACAAATTGATACAAATTTTAGAATGCTTTTAGATAAATTAATACATAAAATAGAAAATAGTCAAGAATTAGTAGAAGTTTTTAGATTAAATAATAATGAATTTGATAAAACTACATTAACTCGAACTTATTTTAACACTATTGCCATCGTGATTAATAAAAAAGTAACCGAACTCGTAATAAAAAACACCGATTTGGTAGAATCCTATTTAATTATTGGAAGGCAAAACTTAGAAATGCAATTGCTTAAACTAAGATTAAATTCGGTTAGCGGTTTTATAAATTATTTGAAAAACTTGGGCGAGTACCGTGTTTATAACTGGATAAGCGGTAAAACCCTACAAAGCTATTGGCATGGTGGCGAGGCAAAATATATTAAATTAAATGTACTACTCGTTTTTTTGGAAATACCTTTTAAAGATTGGAAAAATTGGAAAACCGATAACACGCATCAAAACCAATATTCGGAAATTGAAATCCTTAAAACCAATTTAACAATTGTTAAAAAATATTTTGTAGGAAACTATTTTTTGTATTATCCAAAAACCGACGACAGTAAAAATTTTATTAAAACACCTTTCATCATACAAGAAAATAATAAGGGAGAAGTGGTAGTGCAATCAGTATCAGAAGGGCATAAATACCTAGGCGAAGTTACAGGCATTCGCGATGGTTGCATGTATATTAATTGTCAGAATATTGATTTTGAAGAAGTTGAACAATATATTTTTAATGTAGGTTTAGAAACCAAGCCCGAAGTACTTTTTGGCGTAAGCAATACCGTTAGCGTTAAAAACCGATTGGCGGTGGCCTTAAAAAACGTGTTGGTAAAACAAAAATCGGTGCAAGCCAACTTTAATACTATTGAAGAGATAGAAATTGGAGTAAACCAAGTTTTAGCTGAGGGCAGCGAAGAAGCCTTAATTATTAACTATTTAAAAAATGCGGGTAACGCTATAATTGTAACTCAAGCTTGTTGTAACCTAGACGATATTGGTTAATGTTAAAAATAATAATTTTAACTATTAATTTATATTTAAGCATTATTATATTCAAACTCTTCAAAACTCAATAATTAAACATTTTTTTTTGGAAATCAGATTTACCCTGCTACATTTGACAACTGAAAAAACCTTTCCTATTATAAATCAATTTTAATTACAAAAACTTAATACATGTATGAATTTTTTACAAGATAATTTAATATACCTAATACCGTTTTCGGGAATAATCGGAATTGTGGTAATGATGTACAAATCGGCTTGGGTTACCAAGCAAGATGCTGGCGACAAAAACATGACCGAACTAGCTGGCTACATTGCCGATGGCGCAATGGCATTTTTAAAAGCCGAGTGGAAAGTACTTTCTTACTTCGCCGTAATTACTTCCATATTATTAATTTACTCGGGCACAATGGTTGAAACCTCAAGCTGGCTAATTGGTGTATCGTTTATTATAGGCGCATTTACATCGGCTTTTGCAGGTTATTTAGGAATGAAAATAGCCACCAAAGCCAACGTACGTACTACACAAGCTGCTCGTACTAGTTTGGCGCAAGCCTTAAAAGTATCGTTTACAGCAGGTAGCGTAATGGGAATTGGCGTAGCGGGTTTAGCTGTTTTAGGTCTAGGTTCATTGTTTATTGTATTTTACCAAATGTATGTGGTAAATGTAGTAGGCGCATCGGTAAACGGAAAAGACATGGAGAAAGCCTTAGAGGTTTTGGCTGGCTTTAGTTTAGGTGCCGAAAGTATTGCTCTTTTTGCCCGTGTGGGCGGAGGAATTTACACCAAAGCTGCCGATGTTGGTGCAGATTTAGTTGGTAAAGTAGAAGCTGGTATTCCGGAAGATGATGTGCGTAACCCTGCAACTATTGCCGATAACGTGGGCGATAACGTAGGTGATGTGGCTGGTATGGGTGCCGATTTATTTGGTTCATATGTGGCTACAATTTTAGCAACTATGATTTTAGGTCGCGAGATTGTTTCTCCAGATAACTTTGGAGGCATTGCCCCAATTCTTTTACCTATGCTAATTGCTGGCTTGGGTTTATTGATTTCTATAGTTTCATGCAGTTTCGTAAAAATTAAAAAAGAAACCGATAGCGTTCAAAATGCTTTGAATATTGGTAACTGGTCATCAATTTTATTAACTGCAATAGCAGCGTTTTTTGCCGTAAGATGGTTGTTGCCAGAAGGCGATTTTTACTTGAGCAGAGATATGGTTAATGGATCACTTAAAGAAGGTGCACACGCCTTCACTAAAACAGGTGTTTTCTTAGCCATAATTGTAGGTTTGATTGTAGGAACCTTAATGAGTTTAATAACCGAGTATTATACCGCAATGGGAAAAAAACCGGTTCAATCTATCATCAAACAATCTTCTACAGGTCATGCAACAAATATCATTGCTGGTTTGGCAGTTGGTATGGAATCAACTGTTTTACCTATTTTGGTTTTGGCCGCAGGTATTTACGGCTCATTTTACTTTGCAGGATTTTACGGAGTGGCCATAGCTGCCGCCGGAATGATGGCAACCACCGCCATGCAATTATCTATTGATGCTTTTGGACCCATTGCCGATAACGCAGGTGGAATAGCCGAAATGAGCGGTTTACCGGCCGAAGTTCGCGAACGTACCGACAACTTAGATGCCGTAGGTAATACCACCGCAGCAACCGGCAAAGGTTTTGCAATTGCTTCGGCAGCATTAACATCGTTGGCTTTATTTGCTGCCTTTGTGGGCGTTGCAGGAATTGATAGAATTGATATTTACAAAGCCGATGTATTGGCTGGCTTATTTGTAGGCGGTATGATTCCCTTTATATTTTCGGCATTGTGTATAGCCGCCGTAGGTAGGGCAGCAATGGATATGGTGCAAGAAGTGCGAAGACAGTTTAGAGATATTCCTGGCATTATGGAATACAAAGCCAAACCCGAGTACGATAAATGTGTAGCCATTTCAACCGAAGCATCTATCCGCGAAATGATGATGCCTGGCGCTATCGCTTTAATAGTTCCAATAATTGTAGGTTTCACTTTTGGCCCCGAAGTTTTAGGTGGTTTATTGGCTGGCGTTACAGTATCGGGTGTGTTAATGGGTATTTTCCAGTCTAACGCTGGTGGTGCTTGGGACAATGCCAAAAAATCGTTCGAGAAAGGCGTTTTAATTGATGGCGAAATGTATTATAAAAAATCGGAACCACATAAAGCATCCGTTACAGGCGATACCGTTGGCGACCCTTTTAAAGATACTTCAGGTCCATCTATGAATATTTTAATTAAACTAATGTCGATAGTTTCACTGGTAATTGCCCCGCATATTGCCGTAAAAACTGCCGAAAATGTAGGTTTAATTAACAAAGTTAAAACCGAACAAGCTGCAAAAGTGATAAAGATTGAAAACGTAAATCGTAATTTTTAGAATTATAATTATTTGGGCGTTCCCCGAAAAGGGGCGGGCTTTACACTACAATTTTTTTGCCTTCCATTTCCCCCTAGTCCCCAAAGGAGGAAATAGAAAGCAAAAAAGATTTTCGTTGCAATCCCTAAAGCAAATACGCTGTAAAAAAGAAGGCTTCGCTTTAAGTGAAGCCTTCTTTTTTGATAAGGTGTTAAAATTAAGGCGTTTGTGGTTTATTCGGGCTTATGATTATCCCAATATTCTTTTGGTGTTAAAATTTTGGTTTGTTTATAAGCTGGAAATGTAAAGTCTGTAGTATTGCCTGTAATTATAAAGTCTGCGTTACATTCGTCTGCAAGTTCTAATATCATATTGTCGTCATCGTCCGTAATGAGTTCAAGCTTAATAGTTGGGTAATGTTTAGTGGCCTTCGCTTCAATGTCTGCAAGTAAAGCTTCTGCTCGAATAAAAAAGTTTTTAAATTTTGCAAACTTTTGTCTTGTCAAAACTTCGTAATATTCTGCCATCAATTCTTCTGAAACGCAAAGTTGAAATTTCCCTCCATAAATAATTCGCTGATTATGAAGTATGGGTAGTTTAATTGAATAAGACTGGAAACGATAACATTAGTATCAACGACGATTTTTTGCATCTTTTCTTACAACTTTCACTTCGTTAGTAATTTCGTCCATTGTCATTTTAGTCAGACCGTATTTGTTAGCAAGTTCAACACATTTATTTAGGTTTTGACGCATCAACTCCTTACTTACAAGTTCAATAAAGTCTGTGAAATTTAATTGTTCTTGTTTAAGACCAAATTTGTTATATTCTATGTCCGAAATTGAAACTTTTAAAGTTCTCATCGCTAATAATTATTTGTTTGTCGAAAATAATATTTTTTTTTGTTTTATGTTAGTTTGTTAAAATTTTGCAGTGTCGCTTACAGCATTGCGCCCAACTAATAATAAGTTTGGAATAGGGGAAGTAACCTAAAATGTTATAATGTTTCTACAAACTCCCTGCCTTTTGTAGTTATAACCCCAGCAAGTTGGCTTTTACTCCAATCAATGGTAATATAACCCATTTGCTCTAATTCTTCATATTCTTTTTGCATACCACCCAAAATAGTCGAATGTTCTTGATGCTCAATATTTTTCATAAGTGATACTAATTCTTCTCTTTCCATGGTTGTAAAATTATAGGGGTTTAAATAATAATTGTGTACTGCAATATTTAAGCCAAGTAAAATTGCTTAATTTTTCCTTTTTGATTAATTTATATTCTTGTTTACCGCATCATTGTTGGTATGCTGGCTAAAATTAACTCTCAACCCTTTTTTAAACAAAATATTCAAACTGCTAAATAATAAAACTATGCTTACACTACATCCGCAATACATAACAGATACTGGTAACCCTAAAACCACCGACAGAGCAACAATAAACCGACAGAAAAACGACCCGAAATGCCAACCGCATATTTAGCACAACTTGTCCCGACCCTTCGGGATTTGGTTTTGCCCGACACAAAAGGCAACCCTTCGCAAAACCAAAAAGCCCGTCCCGTTTTTTCGGGAAGCTAAATTTTCCAACCGCACCGACAAGTTTTCATACATTAAAAAGTATCTTAGCAACCTGAAATATACAGACAAAAGGTAAATGGAATTAAAAGAATTGAAACCAAAAAAGGCATTAAACAAAGCCTTTTTAAAAGTAAAGCCGAACAGGACGGAAATTGAGGGTTTCAAGACAAATCTTATTACTTTACTTGACAGGACAAACGACACCGAATCGGAAGAGTTTCATAAAAACCTTGTAATTGACTTTTTAAAGAAAACCTATTACGACCCCAACCATTTTATAAATACCAAAGGTCGAAACGACCTTGTTATTCATAACGGGAATAACGCAAGTAGTTCAGTTGGTGTAATCATTGAAGCAAAAAAGCCGACCAACAAAACAGAAATGATAACCACTAAAAAACTGAACGCTAAAGCGTTTCAGGAATTAGTGCTTTACTATTTACGAGAAAGAATAACACATAAAAATCTTGAAGTAAAATATCTCATTGCGACCAACATAAACGAATGGTTCATTTTTGACGCTACTCTTTTCGACAGACTTTTTGCTCAAAATAAAAACTTTGTAAAACAATTCAACGACTTTGAAGGCGGTCGTTTGGCGGACACCAAAACTGATTTTTTCTACAAACAAATTGCAGAGCCGTTTATCACCGACATCACTACAGAAATTGAGTTTACTTATTTCAATATTCAGGATTATCAAAAGCCACTTCGCAACGCAGACAAAGCAGACGACAATAAACTCATTGCATTATTCAAACTTCTTTCAGCAGAGCATCTTTTAAAACTTCCTTTTACCAACGACAGCAACAGCCTTGATAAAAGGTTTTATAGCGAGTTGTTACACATTATTGGTTTAACAGAAACCAAAGAAGGAAGCAAAAAACTGATTCAACGAAACAAAGAAGGCGAAAGAAACTCGGGAAGTATTCTGGAAGATGCAATCATACAACTTGACAGTTTAGATAAAATAAACCGTTTAGACAGACCTAGCCAATTTGGAAGCACACATCAAGAACGCTTATTTAATGTAGGACTTGAGCTAGCAATTACTTGGGTTAACAGAATTTTGTTTCTCAAATTATTAGAAGCTCAACTCATCACTTATCATAACTCGTCCCGCCAAAGCGGGAAAGGCGACAAATCATATTCGTTTTTAAGTTTAGACAAAATTAAAAACTATGACGACCTAAACAGCCTGTTTTTTCAAGTGTTGGCTCGTAAATATGACGATAGAAACCAAGATGTAAAAAAAGCATTTGAAAAAGTGCCTTACTTAAACAGTTCGCTTTTTGAACCAACAGAAATTGAGCAAGTAACTTTATTCATCAGCAATTTAAAAGATGACAAAACAATTCCGGTTATTTCATCAACAGTTCTTAAAAACGACCAAGGCAAAAAACGAACAGGAAACTTACCAACCTTAGCCTATTTATTTGATTTCTTAAACGCTTACGACTTTACAAGCGAAGGTTCAGAAGAAATTCAAGAAGATAATAAATCACTTATAAACGCTTCTGTTCTTGGTTTAATCTTCGAGAAAATAAACGGCTACAAAGATGGTTCATTCTTTACACCAGGTTTCATTACCATGTATATGTGTCGTGAAACTATTCGCAAATCGGTAGTTCAGAAATTCAACGAAACAAAAAATTGGAATTGCAAAACTGTCGAAGAACTTTATGATAAAATTGAAGACCGCAAAGAAGCCAACGACATTATAAACAGTATCAAAATTTGCGACCCAGCAGTAGGTTCTGGCCACTTTTTAGTTTCGGCACTTAATGAAATGATTGCTGTAAAAAACGACTTGAAAATATTGCAAGACCGCAGAGGAAAGCGATTAAAAGAATATCAAGTTGAAGTTTTAAATGATGAATTGATTGTAACAGACGAAGAAGGCGAACTTTTTGAATACAACCCTACCAATAGTTCGACAGGCTTACTACTGCGCTCCGAAAGTCAGCGAATACAAGAAACACTTTTTCACGAAAAGCAAACGATTATTGAAAATTGCCTTTTTGGTGTGGATATTAACCCAAACTCTGTAAAAATTTGCCGTTTGCGTTTATGGATTGAGTTATTGAAAAACGCATATTACAAAAATGCAACGGAATTAGAAACACTACCGAATATCGACATCAATATAAAATGCGGAAACTCATTAGTTAGCCGTTTTGAAATTGATGCAGATTTAAAACAAGCACTCAAAAAAAGTAAATGGACAATAGACAGCTATAAAATTGCCGTAGCCACTTACCGCAATGCCGAAAATAAAGAGCAAAAAAGAGAAATGGAAAAGTTGATAGCTGATATCAAATCGGATTTCAGAAGCGAAATCTCTAAAAATGACCCTAAGCTAAATAAGCTAAGGAAAGTTTCGGGAGAATTGTTTCAAATGACGCAACAAACGCAGCTTTTTGCAATGAGTAATAAGGAAAAAGCAGATTGGAACAAAAAAGTTTTGCAATTGACCGAAGAAACAAAAAAATTAGAAAACGAAATTGAAGAAATTAAAAGCAACAAAATTTTTGAAAATGCATTTGAATGGCGCTTTGAATTTCCCGAAGTACTGAATGATAATGGGGAATTTGTGGGTTTTGATGTGGTGATTGGAAATCCGCCATATATTCCATCAAATAAAATAGAAAAACTTGAGAAGAAATTTCTGGAAGAAAATTATGAAACTTCTGAGTATCAAATCAACACTTTTGGATTATTTGCTGAAAAAGGAATTAAGCTTTTAAAAAATAGAGGAATTCAATGCTACATTATTCCAAATTATTGGCTATCTACAAAGTATGATGAAAAGCTAAGGAATTACATGTTCAAACGCTATCATTCATATTTACTAGTAAATATTTATAGTATTTTCGAATTAGCAACTGTTGATACGATAGTTCTTTTTACTGAAAAAACAGAAGGGAAAGTCAAAAATGTTGAAGTTGTTTCAATAGACCGTAAATTGAAAACTATTAATGATAGACTTGAGGCAATTCATACTCAATCTTGGGCTTATGAGGAGATATATTATATTAATGATACCGAAACAGAATTAAATATTTCATTTGAGAAAAAAATAATCCCAACTGGCTCAATAAAAATTGGTGATGTTTTCAACCTAAAATTTGGAGCTAAGCTGTATGAAGTTGGCAAGGGGATTCCATCTCAGACAAAGGAATTTTCCAAAAATAAAGTATACGAGTCAAGTTTCAAAAAGGACAATACATATATTGAACTTCTAAGGGCTAGAGATATAAAAAGATTTAAATCACCAAATTCAAATTATTTTGTAAAATATGGTGAAAATTTAGCCGCACACAGAAATCCGGACATTTTTAGTATAGATAGGATACTGGTAAATAGAATAATGTCAAAGAGATATTTGGATGCGACTATCGAAACCAATTTTAAAATCAATAACACGGACATTATTATCTTGAACCCGAAAGCTAAGGGGGTGGATTTGACTTTCTTTTTAGGAATTGTCGGTTCAAAATTTCTGTCATATGTGTTGAGGTCTTCTAATGTCAATCTTGATAGAGACGCATACCCAAAAATTAATACTGAAACTTTAGAGATGTTTCCAATTCCTATTAATGTGGAATTTCAAAATAGAATATCAAATTTAGTAATGAGTTTACTGAGAAGAAATTATGAACTTGATTCAGCTGAAATAGAATCTCAAATCGACCAGTTGGTTTACCAACTTTACGAGCTGACAGAAGAGGAAATTAAAATTGTGGAAGGTGTCTGAACTATGATTTTTGTGATTGAATGATTAATATGAAACTAAAGTGATTTGCCATCAAAATCATTGCCATCAAATTAATCGTTCCAATCATAGTTCAGACAGAAGAAATAAAAATTGTAGAGGGTGTCTGAACTATGATTTTTGTGATTGAATGATTAATATGAAACTAATGTGATTTGCCATCAAAATCATTGCCATCAAATTAATTGTTCCAATCATAGTTCAGACAGAAGAAATAAAAATTGTGGAGGGTGTCTGAACTATGATTTTTGTGATTGAATGATTAATAGGAAACTAAAGTGATTTGCCATCAAAATCATTGCCATCAAATTAATCGTTCCAATCATAGTTTAGAATTGTGGAGGGTGTCTGAACTATGATTTTTGTGATTGAATGATTAATATGAAACTAATGTGATTTGCCATCAAAATCATTGCCATCAAATTAATCAGGTAAATCATAGTGCGGACAGAAGAAATAAAAATTGTAGAGGGTGTCTGAACTATGATTTTTGTGATTGAATGATTAATATGAAACTAAACTGATTGCGATATGATAAACGAACAATATAAATATTCGGAACTAACAGGGAAAATAATTAAATGTGCAATGACTGTTCATAGCAGTTTGGGTAATGGATTTCAGGAGGTGATTTACCAGAGGGCTTTGGGTATTGAAATGACCCTGGCTGGTATTGCATTTAGCCGGGAATTTGAAATGCCTATCTTTTATCGAGAAGAACAAATAGGAACTCGAAGGGTTGATTTTTTGGTTGAAGGAATTGTTTCAGTCGAGTTGAAGGCCATTACCAAATTAGAGAATGTTCATTTTGCCCAGGCTATCAATTATTTAGAAGCTTATAATTTAGAAATAGGTTTGCTAATCAACTTTGGAGAAACAAGTTTAAACTTTAAACGGTTCAGCAATAAGAAATTCAAATCAACTCAATCACAGGAATCAAAAATATCATAGTCAGACCATTTGATATATTATGACAAAAGAAACCGCCATTAAATTATTTGAAAGTAAAAAGGTTCGTTCCCACTGGGATGCGGAGCGAGAGAAATGGTATATATCGGTGATAGATATCATTAGTTCATTAACTGAAAGTACTATCCCAAAAAGATATTGGACCGATCTTAAAAAGAAACTTATCAATGAAGGAAGTGAGTTGTACGAAAAAATCGTACAACTGAAGTTTATGGCAGCTGATGGGAAAAAGTATGCAACAGATTGTCTTGAAACAGAAGATGTTTTTAGATTAATACAATCTATTCCGTCTCCAAAAGCAGAACCATTTAAACTTTGGTTGGCACAAGTAGCCTCGGAGAGGTTAGATGAAATGCAAGACCCGGAATTGAGTATTGATAGAGCTTTGGAAAATTATATGAACTTGGGCTATTCGGAAAGTTGGATTAATCAACGTCTTAAAAGTATTGAAATAAGAAAAGAACTTACTGATGAATGGAAAAAGAGAGGATTGAAAGAAGGACAGCAATTTGCAACGCTTACCGATATTATTACAAAGGCTTGGAGCGATAAAACCACCAAAGAATATAAAATACTAAAGGGTCTGAAAAAAGAAAACCTTAGGGATAATATGACCAATACGGAGTTAATTCTGAATATGCTTGCAGAAGCGTCAACAAAAGATATTTCAGAAGCAACCAATCCTGAAACGTTTAATGAAAGCAAGAAAGTGGCAAAGCAAGGCGGCAATGTTGCCAAGGTAGCTATGAAAGAATTGGAAGCAAAAACAGGAAAAAAAGTAGTAACCGCACTGAATGCAAAAGATGTACTGAAAACATTACCATAACAAGAAAATAGGACGTCTCACAAGGGTAAAAAAGATAAAAAATGAAGGCGAATGAATTACAGATAAACAACTTTTTACAAGCACCAAATGTGCAATTTGTAGTTCCTATATATCAACGAAATTATGATTGGACAAATACGGAATGTAAAGAACTGCTGAATGATATTATATCGGTAGAAACAGAATATAGAGGAACACATTTTATAGGGAGCATTGTATTTGTACACGAAGGCACTTACAGCACAAGTGAAGTAAAAGAATTGGTAATTATTGATGGGCAACAGCGGCTCATCCCGTGGTAAATGTCTTCACGAAACACTTTTTTATTCTATTGTTTCGTGAAGACACAAACCAAGGCCAAGAGCGTGGGGACACGCTCCACGGCGTAGGGTTTTTCAAATCCTACGATAGGTATTTCGAAGTTATAAGCCTCTAAGAGCCTTTGATTTGGGTATATCTGGAAGAGAGTTGTAAAAATTAATAGAGCGAAGCCCGACTGAGTACTTATTATTCAAACCAGAAAGCAAAAGCAGTAAAATAATTTTCCAACATTGCAAAAAAAAAATTTAGGTTAAGTCATTTTTATCAAGGACAGCTTGCTTAATCACTGCAAGTAAAGTTCCTTTTTTCATATCTTTGTACCCGTGGACGGGTACAATAACTGTTTTATTGGTTACAGGGTTTTAATACAATTGGTGCGAACCTTTCGAGCGTTTAAAAATAAAACCATTTTCTTCTAAAAATTTAATAAGATGCCTTGGGCTTAGGTTCATATAGTTTCAAGGTTTAAAGAATATTCCAACGTATTGCTATCATCGGGTATAGCTTCTCCTCTTTCTTTCAATTCTTCAATATACAGCTCAATTGCTTCTTTAGCCATATTTATAGCTTAGTCTACATCCTCGCCATAGGTAATACAGCCAGGCAAAACAGGAACAGAAACGGTAAAACCACCTTCGGCTTCTTTGTGTAAATCTATTTTGTACGTGTACATATTATTATGAAATTAAGAGTAGTAAATTATCCTTAAATTGGTTGTTATATAAAACAAACCATAAAAGTAATTATTCCTAAGCGTTTATTTAACCCCATCCAAACATTTTAAACTCTCTAACAACAAAAACCATCCATTTTAATTTATCCTAAAAATGCAAAGCAATTAAAACTTATTTTCGGCTACCAGCTAAATATAAATCACAGTTGGTATAAAACGCAAAAAGAGCAAACAACTTTTATAATAATGAAAATTATGCCCGATCAAGAATATGTTATTAACCATATCCGAATATTGTAGGTTTTTTTCAGGCAATGCGCCAATTGCAAAAGAATTGCAAACCGCTAGACATAATTTACTCGCATTTAAATGATGAGATTAAATTACAAAGTTTTGAAGCCAGTATTTATCAAATTATTAAAACACAAAGCATTCAAAAATTCGAGTACCTGTTACCCGGATAGTACCGTTTAGATGTACTTTTAAAAAGCATCGGCGAAAGCCTTAAAAAGGAATAATAAAATTTTTAAATGTTACTCCAAACCATCTACATTTACCGATACTTTGCCCCCTATAACAACCATTGCTACAATAGCATTAGGCGTTAAAATTACTTTGTTAGGGGTTATGCCAACTAAATTACCGTTCACTTTTACACCTTTTACGGGTTGGTAATTGGTTAAGTAAGTTGCCATAGTTTTTTGTCCTTCGGCTAGTTGGCTAGCTATCGAAAATCTACACGCAGCAGCCATTTTGTTTACTATTAAACCGTGTGCCAACCAATCACCTATTTTTAGTAAGCGAGATTTAGAATCTAAAACAAAATCTACTTGGTCTAAATATATTTCTTTGGTAGTAGCATCGTAAGCGGGTATGCCAGTTAAATAAAAATCGCCATTAACCGACCCGCTTAAATTTAGGGCTACAATCATTTTACCTTCTTTACCCCACAATTGTGCTGTATTAACAGTTACACTGCGTTTACCTTCGGCAAAAGTTTGACCAGCAAAGTTTTTTTGAACTACTTCGCTAGCGTAAGCATAAGGAGCGAAAGCAGCCAAATTTACTTTAAAATCGTTTGGCATTTTATCAACGGTTTTTAGTAAAATGGTATTTCTATCGTATCTTATAGCTGGTTCTCGACCTATTGATGTTTCTAAATAAGTTTTTAATCCCATATTAATGGTTAATTTTTTATTAGCGAGTGTAGGCTTGGTAGCATAAATTTCGACAGGTTGCATGGCAAACCAAGCTTGGTAAGTTTCATTAACTTTTACTGGCTTACTTAACCCTTCAACAGCATCTAATACATAAGGCTTTATATCTAACGATTGCGCAATAGCATCATCTACCATTTTAGCCAATTTACCTTTAAATACCAATAATGCAGGATCAATAAGATAGGTTATAGGTATTGATTTTCCAGCTATTGATACATTGGGGCTTTCATTCCATTTAACATTATCAATGCTGGTTAACGTTGTTATTTTCCAATTTTGTAGGCCAACTTGCGAGCTTAATTTAATAATCCCATTCAAATTAACATCACGTGTATCAGATAAATCAACACCAAAAGATTTAATACCATATTTATATTTTGCCCATATTTTAAGTGGAAGTTCTATTTGTAATTTACCGTTTTGCTCAGTAACTGTTATAGGTGCTTGTTTCCACACTTTCATCATCAAGTTGTTATCATCTAAAACAGCATCTTCATATAATAAGCCATTAAGGTATTTATTGGTTTGAGTTTGTAATTCGATAACCGTAATATCAACAGGCATATTAATATACGAAAGTTGTTTTTCGTAAACAATATCGGTAGATGTATAATTGGGTAATGGTTTTAAAGCGGCTACTTGCTTACTTGTACCACACGAAATTAGTATTAACGAAAGTGATAAAATTAAAACAGTTATACTATTGTTGAATTTCATAATATGTTGTATGTGATTTGTTATTAAAATATTAATTTAATTAAAAAAACAAATTTAACATACCAAAAACAAATAAAGAGATTTTGAAGAATTAAATTAATTAGGTAAAAATTTACTTAAAGCAAATAATAATTGGTCATCATATTTATACACATCATTAACAATATTTAGTTTGCAATCAACATCCGCCCAAGCGGTATAATATTCTATAAAAACGGGTACTGGGCTTTTTACATTTACCCAACGTGAAACTGCCGCTCCACCTTGGTAAGCCAATTTTATTTCATTCCCTATTTTACTTATTTGTTGTTTATCGGCAAGCAAAGCTTCCACCAATTTTAAAGGTTCTTGCACTCTAACGCAACCATGACTAACGGCCCGATTTGGCTGATAAAAAACAGCTTTATTAGGTGTATCGTGTAGATAAATTGCAAAATCGTTTTTGAAAATAAATTTTATTTGACCTAAAGAATTATCGGCACCAGGGTTTTGTTTGAATTGATAATGTGAAACATCTTCAGTGTGCCAATTTAATGATTTGTCATCAACTAAATTCCCATTTTTATAGGCTACCATGTTTTTTTCTTCTAAGTAATTGGCGTTACTTTTTAAACCTTCACCTATTTCTTTTATTACAATGCTTTTAGGGATATTCCAAACTGGATTAACCTGCATTAAGTTTATTAAACCACTTAAAATGGGCGTTTGGTGATTGCTTTTATCATCGGCTGCTTCTCCTACGCAAACTTTCATTTCAGTTTCTAGCTTATGGTTATTTATAATTCTTAATTTAAACTCTGGAATATTTACTAAAACGTATTTGGCAGGATAAGCTTTCGTACGCCACCGTAAACGCTCCATTGAAAGATAGATTTTTTGCTTTTGAAGATTTGATAATGTTGGCGAAGTTTTATTATTAACCAATAATTTGTGTAAATTTTGGTAAGGTTGATCTTTTGAGGGTAAATTATTTAAGAATTTAACTAAATTTAATTGTTCCAAAGAAGTTTCAGCCGAAACAACATCAGGCCTGTCAACACTTACATAATATCTTTTTAAAATATTTTTAGGATTTACTGCCCCATAAGTCATGAAATTTGCATAATTTATTAAACCATCGGCACTATACAATTCAATATCAGCCAACACTGCATAAGCCAAGTTTATATCTTTAAATTTCTCATTTTTCGCCCGTTTTATTAAGTCTTTAATTTTATTGGCGTGGAAATATTGAGGATTTAAGCCATGTTCATCCGCTTTTTCTAAAATATTTACCAAAGTATCTAATTGTCCTTTAATCAAAAACTCTCCAATTAGGGTTAGCCCTTTAACCTCAGTATTGTATATTTTTTTAATAGTTTTTGGGCTATTTATTTCTTTATTTTGGGATGATAATCGAGACTTAAAAACAGTAAAATAAGCTGTTGTGTCAAAGTTTTTATACTTTTTACTTTTAAAAGATTTTGCCAAATCTTTGCCAAAATTTTCGTGGCGGTTTTTAGAGCATGATGCAATAATTAAGGTAAAGCTTAAAAGTATTAGGATAACTTTAGTTTTCATATTTAGATTAAGTTTAGCAATTTAAGTGCCTAAATATATTTGTGAGTTAAAACATAATTTTAAGATAATTGTATTTTTACTTTAGCAAGCTTATATTTGGCAAAACCAAAAAATCATTATAATATGGTGAGTAAGGTAAATTTTAAACGTAATCGTAATTTTAAATACAACAAAAATTATTTAATGAGTATTATAATAAATTCAGCCCATTATTTTTTGCATCTCAACTACGGTATATAAAATTTGCGGTCATTTTAAATATTACTTCTCTGTCAATTATTCCTTAAAAATAAAATAAATACTTGAAAACTTTAAAAATTGCTATCCAAAAGTCGGGCAGACTTAACGAAAAATCGGTTCAACTATTAAAAAATTGTGGTTTAAATTTCGAAAACTATAAAAGTTCGTTGATTTCGCAAGTTTCTAATTTTCCCCTTGAAATTCTTTTTTTGCGTGATGATGATATACCCGAATATGTGCAAGATGGTATTGCCGATATTGGCGTAGTAGGCGAAAATGTGATTGCCGAAACCGAAGTCGATGTTGCTTATTTACAACGTTTAGGCTTTGGTAAATGTGATTTAAAAATTGCTATACCCAATAATAGCAACATACTAACTTTGCAAGATTTTGAAGGGAAAGCCATAGCAACATCTTACCCAAATATTTTAGGTAAATACTTAACGCAAAACAACATCACAGCCGATATAAAAATTATTTCGGGTTCCGTTGAAATTTCGCCTGGCTTGGGTTTAAGCGATGCAATTTTTGATATTGTATCAACAGGTGGTACACTGAGAAGCAATGGCTTAAAACCATTTTGCGATGTTATGACTTCCGAAGCTATATTAATTGGCCGCAAAGGAGAAGAAAATAACCACTTAATTATAGAATTAATACAACGCATACAATCTGTATTACGGGCTAAAGAAACAAAGTATGTAGTGTTAAATATCGAGAAAACCAACCTCGAAAAAGTACTATTAATGTTGCCAGGAGTAAAAAGTCCATCGGTTTTACCCTTAGCCGAAACTGGTTGGGTAGCCGTACACAGCGTAATACAAGAACGCGATTTTTGGGATAAAATTAACGAATTAAAAAACCTAGGTGCACAAGGAATAGTAGTAATGCCTATTGAAAAAATTATTTTGTAATGCTTAAACAATATAATTATAAAAATTTAAGCAAAGCCGATATAGCAAAACTGGTGTTGCGCAATAACGATGCAAACAACCAAATTAGAGAAACCGTAAACAATATTATTGAAACTGTTAAGCAAAATGGCGATGCAGCTTTGGTAGCTTACGCAGATAAGTTTGACGGACTAAAACTTGATAATTTATTTGTGGATGCGGATGAGATATCGGCCTTAGCCAATACCATTTCTGATGAGGCAAAAGCGGCTTTAACAGTAGCTTATAACAATATCAAAAAATTTCACGAAACGCAAATTTCTAAATCCGAAAAAACCGAAACTACCCAAGGCGTAACGTGTTGGCGAGAGGTGAGGGCGATAGAAAAAGTGGGTTTATACATACCTGGTGGCACCGCTGTTTTACCAAGTACCTTTTTAATGTTGGGCGTACCCGCAATAATTGCCGGCTGTAAAGAAATTGTGGTATGCTCGCCACCACAAAAAAACAATGAAGGTAAAGCCAGTATTAACGGATATTTAGCTTTTGTAGCGCAACTTTTAAATATTGATAAAATATATATGGTTGGTGGCGCACAAGCCGTTGCTGCAATGGCTTACGGCACACAAACCATTACCAAGGTTGATAAAATTTTTGGCCCAGGCAATCAATTTGTAACTATGGCCAAAACCATAGTGCAAGCCACAACCAATACCAGTATTGATATGCCTGCTGGTCCATCAGAAGTGTTGATAATTGCCGATAAAACCGCAAACCCTGTTTTTGTTGCCGCCGATATGCTTGCCCAGTGCGAACACGGTATAGATAGCCAAGCGGTTTTGGTTTGCAATGCTGTGGATGTTATTGCGCAAACTTTACATGAATTAAATATACAATTAGAAGCTCTGTCCCGTAAAGATATTGCTGCAAAAGCGCTTGAAAATTCTTATGTTATTTTGGTAAATAATTTAAACCAAGCAATGGATTTTAGCAACCAATACGCTCCCGAACATTTGATTTTAGCAACCGATAATTGGGCGGAAATTACACCCGAAATAGTTAATGCAGGTTCGGTTTTTTTGGGCAATTTAACGCCCGAAAGTGCAGGCGATTACGCATCGGGTACTAACCATACCTTGCCTACCAGCGGTTTTGCAAAATCGTATTCAGGCGTTTCGTTAGATTCTTTTGTTAAAAAAATAACGTTTCAACATATTAGTAAAGTAGGTATACAAAACTTAGGACCAACTATTGAAGTTTTAGCAGCCTTAGAGGGTTTAGATGCGCATAAAAACGCGGTATCGGTGAGGTTGGTTAAATAGTTTTTAGGTAAGGTTTTTTTATTTAAAATTTAGCCAGATAAAAAAGCGTTAGACTTAGCGCACTTTGCGTAAAACCTTAGCGACCTTTGCGGTAAAATTTAATAATTTTTTAAACCGCAAAGAACACAAAAATAAACCGCAAAGTTCACAAAGTTGGATGTAGAAAATCGTTAGCTAGGTATTAAAGCGAAAGACTTTGCGCACTTTGCGTAAAACCTTAGCGACCTTTGCGGTAAAATTTAATAATTTTTTAAACTGCAAAGAATACAAATATAAACCGCAAAGAACACAAAGTTGGGTGTAGAAAAATCGGTAGCTGGGCATAAAAGCGTTATACTTAGCGCACTTTGCGTAAAACCTTAGCGTTCTTTTCGGTAAAATTTAATAATTTTTTAAACCGCAAAGAACACAAAAATAAACCGCAAAGAACACAAAGCTGGATGTAGAAAAACATTAGCTAGGTATAAAAGCGAAAGACTTTGCGCATTTTGCGTAAAACCTTAGCGACCTTTGCGGTAAAATTTAATAATTTTAAACCGCAAAGTTCACAAAGTTGGATGTAGAAAAACATTAGCTGAGCATAAAAGCGTAAAAATTAATACGCATTCCTCCTTTTGGGTTGGGGAAATGCAGACAAACCATAAACAATGTAAAAAAAACTTTTATTTTTTTTACATTTATTGCAAATGAATTCCGAAATATGAAAAACTTAAAAATAACAACTCTTTTATTTTTTGCTTTATGTGGATGCTTGTCATCATGTAAAAATAACGATGATCACAAAACAGTTTTTTTTCCACAAACACTTTTTGCCAATCAAATTAGCGTAAAATCGAATGTGAGAATGTTTATTAGAAACATTGAAATTACTGATGGAGATGTTATTGCCAAATATATTAAGGATGTGCCAAATTTTAACTTACAAAATCAAACCGTAAACGCAAATGATCAAATAACTTTTTTACGAAAAAGTCTTGCTTATTTTGAAAACCGAAACATCCGATATGATTTAGATGATAGCTTTGTAAATAGGAAAACAGAATTCATTTTTTATTCTTTACAACAATATCCTGTAATTCCTCAAGATTTTGCCCATAGATTATTAAAGTTTAAAGCTCCTGTAAAAAGTGTGGGAGTTGCTCCCAATCAAACTTTTACTACGCAAGGTGTAAAAGTAGCTAATGGTAGTTATTTGGATTTGAATTTTTCGGTTTTAAGCTTCAAAATTAAGAAAGGAAACATCACGCAATTGGGTACAACTTATAACGAAGCTGTTGATTTTAATACCGCCTTTTTAGCCCAGTTACAAGTTACCGATACCATTGCTGTACAAGAATTTACTGTAAATTACAAAGTAAAATAAATTATTGAGAATACCTTTATGCCATTTGATATTAATACTGCACTCCGTCCAAACATCAAAAACCTTAAACCCTATTCTTCGGCTCGCGATGAGTTTAAAGGCGAAGCATCTGTTTATTTAGATGCGAACGAAAATTCCTTTGGCTCGCCTTTGGCAACATACTATAACCGCTACCCCGACCCATTACAATTTAATTTAAAAACCAAACTCAGCCATATAAAAGGAGTACCGCCCCGCAATATTTTTTTAGGAAACGGCAGCGACGAAGCTATTGATATCCTTTTCCGTAGCTTTTGTAACCCCGGTATCGATAACGTAATAATAGTGCCACCCACTTATGGCATGTACGAAGTTTCGGCCAATATTAACGATGTAAAACTAAAACGGGTAAACCTAACGAGCGATTTTCAACTTAACTTGGAAGGCATTGCCGAAGCTATTGATGCAAATACCAAATTAATATTTATATGTTCGCCCAATAACCCCACAGGTAACTCTATAAACCGAGAGGATATTGAAACCTTATTGGCCAATTTTAATGGTTTAATAGTGGTTGATGAAGCGTATATTAATTTCTCTCGTCAAAAAAGTTTTATACAAGAACTTACCGAATACGCCAATTTGGTGGTATTGCAAACCCTTTCAAAAGCGTGGGGTTTGGCAGGTTTACGTATAGGTATGGCCTTTGCAAGCGAAGAAATTATCGAAGTTTTTAACCGTGTAAAACCACCTTATAATATTAACCAAGCTTCGCAACAGCTAGCTATAGATGCGCTAGAAAACGTAACTCAGATAAATAATTGGATTAAAGAAACCTTAACCCAAAGAGATAAACTGGTATTGACTTTAAAAACATTTAATTTTGTGTTAGATATTTACCCATCAGATGCTAACTTTATTTTAGTAAAAACCACCGATGCCAATGCCATTTACAACTTTTTAGTGGGCAAAGGCATTATTGTGCGAAATAGGAATAAAATAGAACTTTGCGAGGGCTGCATTCGTATTACTGTGGGTACGCCGTTAGAAAATGAGAATTTGATAGATGGGTTAAAAATGTGGACTTCGTAATATTAAGTCTTAAATTTTAATATATTTACAACTTAGTATTTTAATTATTTGATAATTTACATTTGACAAAATTAAAACCTTAAATTTTTTAATAAATTATCTTAAATATTAATTTAATGGGACTACAAATAATAAAAGATGGATATGGTATGGATGCAGGTGTATTTGTACCTGTAAATGATTGGAATACAATTATTCAAAATAAAGAGTTGGTAAATATTGACTCTGTGCCCAAAAAGAAACTTTCTGAACTGGCTGGTAAATTATCGCACCAAACAGCAATAAAAATGCAGCAATACGTGACAGAAAGTAGAAACCAATGGGATGATAGGTTAAGTAAATTTTTAACTAACAAAAAAGCAAATGTTAATTTAAATAAGCTTTAAAATTAATTCATTTGATTATGGAAGTAAAAACAATAGTCCAAGAAATAAATCGCTTGCCACTTAACAAAAAGTTTTTTGTGGTAGAAGAGACTATAAAATCCATAAAAAAGGAAGAAACAAATAAACAATTAGAAATTGCAGCCGATGCACTTTATAGCGATTATATGAATTACAAAGAGTTAACAGCTTTTACTGCTTTAGATTTTAAGGGGTTAAAAAATTATTTCAGGCATCAACCCAACAACTTTACAATCTAACAATGAACAACACCACAACACCCCAACCCCTACTTTTTATTGACCGAGACGGCACCTTGATAATAGAACCCGCCGACGAGCAAATAGACAGTTTTGAGAAACTTACATTTTACCCGGGTGCCATATATTGGTTGGCTAAAATTACCAAAGAATTAAATTATAAACTAGTAATGGTTACCAATCAAGATGGGTTGGGAACAAGCGTTTACCCCGAAAATACTTTTTGGCCAGTACAAAATTTTATCATTAACACCTTAAAAAACGAAGGGATTGTTTTTGATGAAATATGTATAGATCGCACTTTTGCCCGAGACAACGCCACTACCCGTAAGCCACAAACAGGCTTATTAACACATTTTTTTGATAAAGAAAAATACGATTTGGCAAATTCGTTTGTTATAGGCGACCGACTGAACGATATGGTTTTGGCAAAAAACTTGGGAGCAAAAGGGATTTTCATTGACAACCAAACCAACCTCGGCGCAAGCGAAACCCTTAACCAAGTAACAGATTTACAGCAACATATTGCCAAAACGGTAAACGCTAATTTTGGTATTGATGAATTAAACAATGGTGCTTGGCAAAACATTTACGAGTTTTTAAAACTCGGCAAACGCGAAACCGAACACCGCCGCACTACTAAAGAAACCGACATTTACATTAAACTAAATTTAGATGGCGAAGGTAAAAGCGAGATTGTAACTGGCTTACATTTTTTTGACCACATGTTAGAACAAATTGCCCGACACGGTAATTTGGGCTTAACCATAAAAGCCCAAGGCGATTTACATATAGATGAGCACCACACTATTGAGGATACTGGTATTGCTCTGGGCGAAGCTTTTTTAACCGCCCTTGGCGATAAACGAGGTATAGAAAGGTATGGCTTTTGTTTACCAATGGATGATTGCCTTGCACAAGTTGCCTTAGATTTTGGCGGCCGCAACTGGATAGTTTGGGAAGCCGATTTTAAAAGAGAAAAAGTAGGGGATATGCCTACCGAAATGTTTTTCCATTTTTTTAAATCGTTTTCCGATGCCTCAAAATGTAATTTAAACATTAAAGCCGAAGGCGATAATGAACACCATAAAATAGAAGCTATATTTAAAGCCTTTGCCAAAGCCATTAAAATGGCCGTAAAACAAGATGTTAACAATATGCAATTGCCTAGTACAAAAGGTGTGCTTTAAAAATCGGCCCCAGCCAAAAATAAAAAATGGAGAACCCAGCACAAAAAACACCCACACCCACAATAGGCATTGTAAACTATGGTGCGGGTAATATTTTCTCGTTAAAAGCGGCTTTAGACAGGCTTGCTTTACCTTACGGGATGATAAACCTGTCGGAAGATTTTGAAAATTTTAGTCATATAATTATTCCTGGAGTTGGCCATGCGGGTGCGGCTATGCAAAAATTAATTGAAACTGGTTTGCTGCCCGCAATAAAAGCTTTAACCAAACCCGTTTTGGGTATTTGTGTAGGTATGCAACTCATAACCGATTATTCGGAAGAGGGAAATTCGGAAATGACCGGAATTATCCCACTAAAAACCTTGCGCTTTAATACTGCACTATCAAAAAAAGTACCGCACATAGGCTGGAACAATGTTTGTCTTAGTGAAAACAGTAAATTATTTTCAGATATTGCCGACCAAACCTACTTTTACTTTGTTCACTCGTATTTTATAGAATTTAATCCTAATTTTACCATTGCCAGCTGCCAATATGGAAACAAGTTTTCGGCAGCAATACAAAAAAATAATTTTTATGGCGTACAGTTTCATCCCGAAAAATCGGGCGAAGCTGGCGAAAAACTTTTAAAAAACTTTGCTCATTTAAAATAAAAAATAATGTATATAATACCCGCTATTGATGTTTTGAACAAAAAAGTTGTGCGCTTAGTTGAAGGCGATTACAACCAAGTTACAACTTACGAGGTAGCCCTTGAAGAACAAATAGAATTATACCAAGCCAATGGTACCGAATTGGTGCATATAATAGATTTGAATGGTGCTAAAGGCGATTTTAGTAACCAAAAATATTTGGCCGACATAATTAAAAAAACCGATATGAAAGTGCAATACGGCGGTGGTGTACGTAGTATCGAAAAAGTTAAAGAGCTAATAGATAACGGGATGCACCGAGTTATTGTAGGTACACAGGCAATTACTCAACCCGAATTTTTACAACAATTATCAACCGAGCTGTGTGGAAAATCACAATGTTCCGACCAGATTGTGGTGGCTATTGATGTGTTAGACGAAGTGATAAAATATTCGGGTTGGATGGAAAGCTCGCCTATAAAATTGATGGACTATGTAGATAAATGCTTACAATTAGGTTTCTTCCGTTTCCTTTGTACCGATATAAACAAAGATGGTAAACTAGGTGGGGCAGGAGTTGATTTGTATAAAAAATTATTAAACCAATCGCCTTTTATAAAATTAATAGCTTCGGGTGGTATAAGTTCAATGAAAGATATTGAAGAGCTAAGCGATTTAAAAATAGAAAGTTGCGTAGTTGGTAAAGCTATTTACGAAAAACACATTAGCATAGCCGAAATAAAAGAATGGAACTTACAAACGCTTACCTCACTTTAAAAATTTGCTAAGTAAAAGAATTATTCCATGCCTCGATGTAAAAGATGGCCGAACTGTAAAAGGCGTTAACTTTGTTGATTTAAGAGATGCTGGCGACCCAGTTGAATTAGCCTGGCAATACTCGCAACAAGGTGCCGATGAGTTGGTGTTTTTAGACATTACAGCTACCGTAGAAAATCGGAAAACTACCATCGAAATGTGCAAAGCCGTAGCCCGGCAAATTAATATTCCTTTTACCATTGGCGGTGGAATAAGTAGTATTAAAGATGCTGAAGCTTTATTAAATGCAGGTGCCGATAAAATTTCTATAAATTCGGCTGCCGTACGTAACCCACAATTAATTAACGATTTAGCCGCAGCATTTGGCGTACAATTTGTGGTTTTAGCGGTAGATACCAAGCATTTGCCTACTGGCGATTTTGTACATTTAAACGGTGGCCGTATAACTACCGAAATACAAACCCAACATTGGATAACCGAAGCCGAACAACGTGGTGCGGGCGAAATTTTACTAACCTCGATGGATAAAGACGGTACAAAATCAGGTTTTGATACTATTTTGCTTTCGCAAATAAACCAATTAATTAGCATACCCATAATTGCATCGGGGGGTGCAGGTAACGTACAACATTTTGTGGATGTGTTTGAAAAAAGCAATGTAGATGCCGCCTTGGCAGCTTCGGTTTTTCATTATGGCGAAATATTGATACCCGAATTAAAAGGGATGCTTAAAGGGCGGGGGATTGAGGTTAGGGTGTAGAAGGGGATGTTTAATTGTGATAAGTAAAACTAATTGAATTTTGTTAACGCAATTTAGCGTCACGAACTCCGCAAAAGCCATATTGTTGGGTTTGCAATCCCATATTATAATTACCCAAAACCAAATAACTTCAATAAATATTTATTAAACGGGTTCAATGGCATTTTTATTTTTTCTTTAATTTTTTTGCAGTTGTTTCTATTTGTTTTAAAAAGTGATTTTCAACAACTGAAAGTTCGTTAATAGTTTTCTCTTTATATTTTTCATATTCGGTATTTGCCTTTGTTAAAGCTTGTTGATGGCTTACCGTTCCTGCATTTTGAAGCACATTATTACCCGTCATTTGCACAAAATCATCTAAGCGTTCTATCCAGTTTTTCATGTACATTGGCTTGCGGTTAAGTGCTTGCAAATCTGCCAATTCTAAATAAGCCGTCACCATTCGGTTTAGCACATTTAATTCATTTTCGTTCAAATAGTTTTTGGCTATTTCAGTTTCTTGTTTAGTGGGTTTGCTCCCCTTAATATGCGTTAAACCTTAATTAATTTTATCCGCATCTATCCGTTGATAAATAATTTCGGCATCGGTGTGGCCGTGTGCAGCCCAGTGCATTTTTTTTTGCACCGTTTGAAAAAACAAAATAGATGTTTCCGATTTTGGTTCATAATCTATACTGGTTGCATAAATATCCAACACCTTTCTCCAAAATACCTTTTCCGATGAACGTATGTCGCGAATACGAGCCAATAATTCTTCAAAATAATTGCCGCCACCCGCTTGTTTCAACAAATCGTCGTTCATTGTAAAACCTTTTACAATATATTCGCGAAGTCTTGCTGTAGCCCATTGGCGAAACTTTGTTCCTTGATGGCTTTTTACACGGTAGCCTACAGAAATAATTACATCAAGGTTGTAAAAATTAGTAGGCTTAGTAGATAAATCGGAAATTCCGATTTTTCTCATAGTCGTTTCACTTTCAAGCTCTTGTTCTTCGTAAATATGAATTATATGTTCGTTAATTGTGGAACGAGATTTTTGAAAAAGTGTTACCATTTGGTCTATTGTAAGCCAAACTGTTTCGTTTTCTAAACGGGTTTCAATTTTAGTAATACCGTCGGTGGTTTGGTAAATAATGATGTTAGTGTTTTCCATTTAATTAGCTTTCTGTTTTCTTTTGATGCGATAATTTGGTAAAGTGTTTTTTTATCATCCCTTTAAGTTTCTCTTCTGTGTTTTAGTGTTAATGGTATTTGCGTAACAATAATAAGTGTTACCGATATTTAGGTTTTTAACTAACTTACCCTAAACCTAAACCGTACGTATGGTTAATTATATAGCAATAAATTTAGGCAAATAACCTTACTCCAATAACATTTTTTAATACATATATTAGTTTTAGTTTGGCGCAAAGTTGCATAAGTGGGCAGGTTTGAAATTTTTTTTTTATTCTCATAAAAATTGCTGTGTTAAAAACACATTCAAATGCAAACAAAATTATTTACTAAAATAAAATAATGTCAACTATTTTGTTTACAAAAAAATTTAGTAGTAAACCCATTTGTTTACAAAACTAACGATAAAATTAAAACGCCTCGTACTTTCCCGAACCTTAACCCAAGGATGCTTAAAAAGGTTAAAGTGATGAGGCGACGGTAGCTAAAAGGTAGAAAAAATAGGATTAAAAAGCAGATAGTTTGCACAGGCAACAGCATAGCTACCCGACACATTCGTTGGAAAGCGGAACAGACTTACATTATTTTCAAGAAACTTTAGGCTATAAAAGTTGCCGCACCACTGAAATATATACTCCTGTAATTACAAATAGTTTACAAAATGTAAAATTCCTTTCGATGATTTGTAAAAATTTTATAGATTTAGGAAAAATATGTGCGGTGCGCAACCACCACAAGCGAACCAAATCGGGAATGTTTAGGGGGGGTTGTTGCACATATATGTAAGTTACCAGTAATGCTATGACGACCGTTACATAATATATTACCTTTGACAAAAAACAATTAACAATTAACCGACAAATAGAAAATGGACTTTAAAGATTTAATCAAACAAATTGGTGACAGAGTAACAAAACTCCAAGACCAAATCCACACAGAAGAAGCAACAAAGAATGCTTTCATAATGCCTTTTTTACAAGCATTAGGCTATGACGTTTTTAATCCGACCGAAGTTGTTCCCGAGTTTATTTCGGACATCGGACTTAAAAAAGGCGAGAAAATAGACTATGCGATTTTTAAAGACGGTCACCCAACTATTTTGGTTGAGTGTAAACATTGGAAAGAAAATTTAAGTATACACGATGGACAGTTATTAAGATACTTCCACGTTTCTAAAGCAAAATTTGGACTTCTAACTAACGGCATAACATATCGTTTTTATTCTGACTTAGTTGACGCAAATAAAATGGATGAAAAACCATTTCTAGAATTCAATATTGCAGAAATTAAAGACAATCAAATTGAAGAACTTAAAAAATTTCACAAGACTGTTTTTGATGCAGAAAGTATCGTAAATACTGCAAGTGAATTAAAATACACCAATGAACTTAAACATTTGTTGCAGCAGGAATTAATAAATCCAAGCCCTGACTTTGTTAAACACTTTGCAAGACAAGTTTATCCAAGTGTAGTCACAGCCAAAGTTTTGGAGCAGTTTACTAATTTGACAAAAAAATCAATTCAGCAACATATTAGCGACCTCATAACTGAAAGACTAAAGACAGCATTAACAAAAGAAGACGAGGCAACTAAACAACAAGAAGCAATTCAAGCAGAAGAACAAGCCAAATTGGAAGAAGTAAAAGTGATTACAACTCCCGAAGAACTTGAAGCCTTTATGATAGTTAAAACAATTCTTAGACAAAAAATTACCGCAACAAGAGTAACATATCGTGACGCACAATCATACTTCGCAATCTTACTTGACGACAATAATCGTAAGACAATTTGCAGACTTTATTTAAGTGGAGCAAAAAAGTTTTTTGTAACACTTGACGACCAAAAGAAAGAAGTTAAAAATGAAATCAGTTCTTTAGACGACATCTTTAAACATTCAGAAACACTTTTAAAAATCGTTGACAGCTACGACAAATCAAAAGAACCAGCATAGCGGACAGAGAAGCACTACTGGTAACAGGCGTTTGGCAAAAGTGGCGGTTCAGTGCTCCGCAGACACATTTGTGGCTAATCAAACATTGGTTCTCCGCATCAACATTTGTGGTGAAAATCGCCACCTTCGCCAAGCGCCAAAACGTTAGCTGCAAGGCAACCAGACAACTTCTACTATGAAAAAATCCCCAATTGACGAACTTTTTAACAATCTATATGGCTTCTATCCAAATAAAGCTGGTCAAGCTTACGAATTTCTCGTAGCAGCAGCGTTTAAAGCAATAATGAAAGTTAATGTTTCTTACGACCAGCATTATCGTGGAATTTACAGCGAATCGGACTATCAAATAGATTCTGTTATTAAAACCGAACAAGGCGAAGAAATGGTTGAGGTTAAAGATTACACAATCAATAAGAGAAAAGTGGGTAGAGATGACCTACAAAAAATGCAAGGTGCTTTAACGGACCTAAGTTTTGAAAAAGGAATTTTTGCATCTGCAACTGATTATAGTAAACCTGCAAGAAAATATTCAACAGCGACAGACAAAAATCCAAATCAAAAAGCAATTGATTTATTTCATATTAGACCATCAACCGAACTTGACGAAAAAGGCAGACTGAAAGCAATAATTTTAAAAATGATTATGGTACTTCCCGAATATGATAAAGGCCAATTTGAATTTGCTTGGACAAAGGATTCTATTTTGAAGTTTAAAGAAGAAGACCTAATAGGGAAACAAATGACTATGCAAATAGATAAATTTTATGATAAAAATGGAAAATTAGATTGTTTATTATCTGAATTTACATATCACAATCAGCCTATTTTATTAGATTTAAAAGATGATTTTGCATCGGGTTGTTGGCTATTACCAAATAAGTTTATCAAAGTGAACGACAGTTTCTTTGAAATTAAAGGTATTCAATATAAAATCCCTTATACAAGAAACAGTACAACTTGTACAATCAAAGGAGAAGGTAATCCAAAAATATTAATCAAATCAGATGATGGCAAGGTTGACAAATTAATAACTGACATTGAACTTAAAAATATAATATTTAGTGACTCCAAAGAACTCTAAATGCCCATCAGCTAACAGCAAATTTGTTCAAAAATGGCTGACGGTGGTTTACGCTAATTCATCAGTTATTTACTTAATTTGGTGCGGTACGACAATGGTTCTGCAAGCAATGCCATTTCTGCACAAATTTCCAAAACGTTATCGCTTAGTGTAAAAAGCCCACCGCACAAATGGCACATTTGGTTTTTCCGACACACGAGCCAACGCTCAAAAAACCAAAAGAGCCATTTTTTTCCAAAGCTCGACAGAACAATCAAAATAATTTATTACTTTTGACCAAAATTAGACAAGTACAAAACTAGACAATGACACTTGGACAGAAAATAAAAGAATTAAGGGAACAAGCTGGTCTCAAGCAGAGAGAACTAGCATATCAACTTGGAATTGGAGAAGGGTTTCTTAGCAAAGTTGAAAATGACCAGAAACCCCTTAAAAGAGAAGATTTAACAAAGTTGAATGAACTCTTTAAAACGCCAATTGAAGAGCTTGAATCATTGTGGCTTGCAAACAAGGTTTACTCAATTATTAGAGACGAAGAATCCGCTTTATCAGCATTGAAAGTTGCAGAAGAACAAATCACATACAACACTTTGAAAAATGGAAAATAAATTAATAGAAATAATGCCGACAGAAATTTCAATAGTTGAAGAACCTCAAATCAACATATATGGAGAGATTGAGCCTGATGTTATTGAAAAAAGTGTTTGGGATAAATCTATAAAAGTTGAGGAAAACGGTTATTATTGGAAAAAAGACCCTGTTTTTACTAAGGGTGGAGAAATTCCAAATGACAGACCAATAATTGTTGAATTGTTTTGCGGTTGTGGCGGAACTTCAATGGGATTTGAAATGGCTGATTTTGAAGTTGTTTTGGGCTGTGATATACACGCACCATCAATTCAAACATTCAAAGCAAATCACCCTAATTGTTCAACAATATTAGGTGATGTCAAAAAAGTTGACCCATATAAAATTAAGGAGCTGCTTAATGGTAGACCTTTAGATGTAATAATTGCAGGCGTACCTTGTCAAGGTTTTTCTTTAAACAACAGAAAGAGACACCAAGAAGACGACAGAAATTTAATGTACAAAGAATTTGTTCGTTTTATTGATGTTCTTCAACCAAAGGTTGTCGTTTTAGAAAATGTTTCTGGAATGAAAAGTACAGGAAATTTCGTTGAAGAAATTGAAAAAGACCTTTCAGTAGCAGGTAAAATGACTGTAAAAAGCAAATTGCTCTACGCTCCAGATTATGGTGTTCCACAGAAAAGAAGTAGATTAATTTTTGTCGGAATCAGAGACGAAGAGTTTGATTTTGGTCTTATTCAAAAAACTCACGGCCCAGAGACAGACAAGCCATACGTTACTATAAAAGATGCAATTGGAGATTTACCTTCTTTAAAAGCAAAAGAAACAAAAAAGAAATATAAAACCGAACCATTTTCAGAATATCAGGAACTTATGCGTAATAATACTAACGGTTCAGTTGAATGTCATACAGCTCCTAATCATCCAAAAGATACAATTGAAAAAATCAAGAATACAATTCCTGGAGAGCCAATGTATCCAAAGTTTAAACAGAGGATTCGTTTGGCTTGGGATATTCAAAGTCCAACACAAGTTTCTGGAGGAATCAGACCTCAATTTCAATTTGGACATCCCGAAGATGCAAGAGGGTTGACAATTCGTGAACGTTGCAGAATTCAAAGTTTTCCAGATGATTTCATAGTTAAAGGCGGTATTGTTCAAGGTAGAGTACAAACTGGAAATGCTGTTCCACCATTATTGGCAAAGGCTGTTGCTTTAGCAATTAAAAAATATTTATAATGAAATTTAGAATATGGTATAGTACTGAGCCTTTTGCCGATTTTGTAATTGCCAATACAGAACTCAGAAACAAAACTTTCGTTAAGAAAAAGATGTATGAAAGTGATGCAAATAATGCAAAAAGCTTTCATACAATGCCTGATCATATAAAGAAAATTCTTTACTTGGACGCTCCTGATTTAATTGTAGAAATTGACCACGAACCAATATTTTCAATTGAGGTTTCGACTGAAGCTGGTACTGGTCATAATGTATTTCAAAGATTTGCAAGATTAGCTGCATCTGTAGAAAACAATGTGCCTTCATTTTATATTTATCCAGAAGCAGTAATTATTCATAGACAAAATAGTTCTAAGTGGGACAAGATTAATCCGTTAATCTTTAAAGCATTGGAACACGTTATGTCTATTTATAATATTCCATCGTTATTTTACTATTTCCCTTCTGACTACAGAGAATATAAAGATAATCCTTTAGACAGTCCTAATTTGAGAGAAAAAGGCTTGAAATATGATAGTAATAGAAATTATTCTGGAAGCCCACTAGGTACTGATGAAGAAATGGTTAAAATGTTTACCTCAATAAATGAAATAATTGCAATAAATGAGAGACATGGGGTGGTTAAAGGGCGTGAAAAATTATTAGCGAACAGAGATATTCTTGAGCGAAAAGACTTAATGCAAAGTGAATATTCTGATAAAGAAGGAAACTTATCGATGTCACCACTTTCAGCTACTCAAATAATTCCAACTTCGTACATCTTAAATTATTTGTCACAGTATGAAAATGCCAATTATGAAATTGGAGAGCTATTAAGAAGTAGAGAAAACACCTTAGTTTATCAAGTAGATTCCAGAACATTTAGATCAGATCCCTATGCGGGTTGTATAGCCGCTATTGATTATCTTAAATGTAGAGAAGGTAAAACATTTGAAGAAAGAAGATATAATTTAATAACCATTTGGGGCAAACTAACTGTGGATGAAGAAAATCAAACTATTATCATTGCTACTGATAATGGAAGCACAATTAAGTCGCTTTCAGATTCAGTAAAATCAAGTGAGTCCAAAAATATTTTAACCAAAGATTATGAAGATTTACGCAATCATGAAATCCCAAGATATTTTATGCAAATGCGATATGGTTCTACATTTTCAAAGACAAAAGTAGTTAGGATTTTCGCCTACTTTGCTGATGCAATTTTATTTCCAGATGGTGCTTTATGGAGAGATGCTTAATTATGAGAGAAGAAAGAGTTACAATAAACATATTGAATTGGTTAGAAATAAATGGCTGGAAAATAATTTGTTATGATTTTCCTCAAAGTGGTACAGGAGTTTTACTTCATCCTAATTCAGATGAAAACAGAACAACAAAAAACAAAGGTGGCATAATTCCAGACATTTTAGCAACCAGAAATTCTGTTGCTTTATTCTTTGAAAACAAAGATAGATTTGTGCTTTCTGACTTTGAAAAATTAAAGGAAATAAAGACCTTAGGTAACTACTCAAATTCTTTAAATACAATACTATCAAATTTCAATATAACATCAGTTTATTATGGTATTGGAATACCAGCAATTGAGAGACAAATTAATAAATCGCTAGAAAACATTGATGGAATAGACTTTTTAATAAGCATACTTGAAAGTGGAGAAATACAAATCAATTTTGATAAAAATGAAGTCCTTCCCTAACATCCACACACATTGCCAAGCCGCTCAAGCCAGCGCTTGGCAGAGAGTGTGTCTGTCCCAACGCTCGACAGAACCGACCGAAAAACAAGTGGACGAAAAAGAACACCGAAGCGATAACAGCACCTACCCAAAAGGCGGGGTTTCGTGTTCCGCAGACACATTTGTGCAAGCAGAAAGTTCAGTTCTCCGAATGATGTTTTGCGGTAAAAATCCCGCCCTTCTTGTAGCTGCAAACCGTTACCAGCAATAATAACCGACCATTTACGAACACTAACAAACAGACAATAAATGTATACAGGAAAAATATTAGACCCTATTCATGGACTAGTTAAATTATCGGAAATTGAAAAATGGATTCTTTCACAAAAACCATTCAATAGACTCAGAAGAGTTAAGCAAAATACTTTTCTTTATTTAGTATTCCCGAGTGCAAATCACACAAGATTTGAGCATTCTATAGGTGTAATGCATTTAGCACACCAAATTTATCTTCATGCGAATGAGAATTATGAAACTGGAGCACACAAAAAAGAAAAATATAAAGTAAAAGAAACAACTGACTTTGTTTTTTACTCAACTTCGGCAGGACTAAAAACAAATGAACCTTTACTAATTCAAGAACTACGATTAGCAGCCCTACTTCATGACGTTGGTCATGGCCCAATGTCGCATAAATTTGACCAATACACTATTACAGGAAGCGAATTATTGAAGATAATAAAAGACGACACTGATTTGGTATCCTACCTAAACAGTTTTGAAAATTTATTAAATGGACATCAAGCCAAAAAAATTGAGCATGAAGTCGTTTCTGCCGTTTTCATCGTTAAACTTATAGCTGAACTGAAAAGAGTTTCCATAGATTCTAATGGAAAATTTAATGAAAGGCAAAAAGACATTATCGAACAAATAAATCCAGCAAGGATTATTAAAATGATAGAGCCGACCTTTGATGCAATTGACAAAATTGAATTTGATGGAATTGATTATACTAATTTTTTTAGTTCAATAATTTCAAGCTTTCCATTGGATGCTGACAGAATGGATTACTTATACAGGGACAGCTATTTTTCAGGTGTAAAATATGGGTTATATGATTTAAGCAGGTTGTTAATGTCCTTTATTCCTGTTAATGAGAAGAACTCTATTTCATTGACCATAAAGGAAAGCGGTATTGATTCTGTTATTAGGTTTATTCAATCAAGAACACATCTTTACAATCAAGTATATTTCCATAAAACTAATAGGGCTTCCAATTGTATGTTAGACTTTGCTTGTCGTAATATTGACAAATCGACACCTATAATTGAAGCTAAAAACTATAAAGAACTTGAAGAATTTTATTGGTCCAATTCAGACGAATTATTTATTTGGAATACACTTTCCAAGAAAATTACAACTGAGAAAGAAACTGAAGTATTAAACGAATTGCAGACTCGTAAATTATGGAAAAGAGTATATCAAAAAAAAATCGTAACGACACCAGCAGATAAACTTGACATAGCTAGAAAATTAAAAGATATAAAAGAAAAAATAACAAAAGCTACATCAGTACTTGAGACACTTGGAATTGATGTAGCAGTGGACAATTTCCCAAATAAAGTATTCAAGGATTACGAGAAATCTAAAATTAAAATTGCTAGGAAAATTGATAGTGATTATAAAATAGAGACAGATTGGAAAACATTTAATAAGGAATTAAAAATCTTGGAATGTGAAGTCTTTATGTTCCGCATTTATTTAAGACGACAATTCACAACACCTAAAATGTTTATTGACAACAAGAAAAAAGTGCTAGAAGTTTTTACTGAAATAATCGACATTCTTGACAAAATTGAATAGAATTACTGCCTATAATCGAGTAGACGGCTCTGCCAGAAACCTGACAGAGTGCGCCTCTCACACCACTCCCGATGAATCGGGAGTTGTGTCCCAAGATTCGGGATTTTGTGGTGGCAGAAAGTTTAGTGCTTCGAAATCCGCTTCTTCGCCAAGCGCCAAAACGTGTGTGTCTTGAATCAATGACTTTGTCAGGTCATTGAATGCTTTTCAGAAGATGGAAGCCAAATTAGTAAAGGATAAATACAGCAGTGGAACTCAAGAGAAGCGATTGGTCATGCTACCAGTACGAATTTGAAAAGCTGATGGTTTCCACTTAACTATCCTAAGATTTTATCAAACAGGAATCGCTTCATTTTGATGTTATCATATATCTCCTGAGTTATTTTGAGTGGATTTTTCCTCAAATCATCTGAATCAAAGATTTTTTTCCATGGCAAATCATCTGGTTTTGCACCCGCTAGGCCTGCCTTTTCCATCACTTTCAGAAACTCCCAGGCAATCAAACCTTGACCAATAGCTGAAGGGTGCACACCATCCAGACTAAATAATCCACCCGATTTCATATTTCCTTTGCGGTCAGTGCCATAATAACGAATATCAACTTTGGGATGAATAAATTCAAAATACTTTGGAAATATATATTCAGGGTTTGCATGATTACGTTTAATGGCCATTTGGCTCA